>JAABUM010003968.1_pt1 | contig 17362 bp, 26 predicted proteins | sample 5559161 | NCBI WGS metagenome assembly JAABUM01 (sample SAMN10711868, study PRJNA513369) | rock metagenome | isolation source: Antarctica rocks | place: Antarctica: Victoria Land, Siegfried Peak nord | reverse complement strand
TGTTACCAGTTGTGCCTGCCTTTTCGGGACGCTGGGCACTTTGCCTTCTGCTAGCCACTTTGCCTTCGGGTGGCACCTGCCTTTGGCTGTCCGCCTGAGTAGGGTGTAGCACTTAGCCCAGACTGCGGTGCACTGCTTTGCAGCTCCGCGGGCAGCAACACGCATTGTAACGGCGCACTTTTCAAAAGTATACACAGAGCATGCACATTCGACTGCTCCAGCAAGCTTCAGCTCGCAGTTTGAGGAGTAGTATCTGCACAGGAGCATTCATGTCAGCTCGACTGCGTGAGCGTCCAAGCTTGTCTGCCACCGCAGGACGCCAGCCTCGGAGCGCCTGACGTGGGTGCTGCCGTCGGCCTCGACGCTGGCAAGCCAGCCGCCGCGCAGCAGCCGTCCCCGCTGCCGCTGCGGCTGCCGGAGGGCCACCACGTGTCCAGTGGCGTGCCGTCGCGGCTGAACCCCATCGTCCTGGTGCGGGTGGATGCTTCAACACATTCAACCTCACATGTTCATGCATCGCTGATTGCAGCGCCGAGCTGTCTGGTGACATGCGCAGCTGTGCTTGCCAGGCACACGGGCGCCAGCTGCACTAACGAAACATGAATTCAGTGCAGGCCGACGAGGCAGGCGACTTCAGCAGCCCGGGGGAGACCTTCCTTGCGGGTTTCGAGGTATTTTGGCGTTCTCTTGCTATCCCTCAACTGTGGTGCAGCTCGTCCTGGTTCTTGCTAGAAGGAGCTTTAGAGGTCGTCAGCATGCGCGTCATCGTCCTGGCAAGGCGCCTGGCTTGGGCCGTCACATGGTGCATGGATATGGCCAGATTGCACAAGTCCTGCGATGGTCGTGCTCTAACATGTCATCGTGCGGTTTGCTGCAGGAGACCCAGCGGAGCAAGGACGTGCAGCAGGAGAAGTACCAACTGCACCTGAGGAACTGCGATATCGGGGTGCGCATCGACTTCTGAGAACTGCATGTACCACCACATGCCTCAGTCACCTCTGGGCATGTCAGCTTGTGCAAAGAAGAAGAGGTGGTTTGAGCACTCCACTGCTGGACGAGCTGCGGCGGGTGGCGAGACGCCGCCAATTTTTGATGCGCTGACTGGCACTTGGGCAGCCTGAAGCTGCCTGCCGCGCCTTGTCAAGCATCTGGGCCAAGCATGGTTCCAGGCGCTAGGCGCAGGGACACCGCGGTCGTGCAGCAACGTGCAACGATATCCACCACGCATAGCACCCGCATGACTTCAGGCCTGACTGATGTGTTGCTTTGCGCGACGCAGGCGGAGCAAGGCTTCTTGGACAAACACTCAGCGACTGAGGACCCGCAGGCATCCGCAGCCGCTGACAAAGTGTGATTTAAGAAGAATGTAGCTCCAAATGCAACAGTGGGCAGCCTTGCAACGCTGCTGCCTTCTTCTATGTGCACATCAGCTCGGCAGTGTCACGCTACCCTGACTGCGGTGGCCGCGTCGCGATGGCTACCTGGCTGTGGTGGCATATTGGGGCATACCGGCTCAGCAGCAGCAGTAATCTGTTGCCCTGCAAGATGCAGCAGGATCTGCACTGAGTTTTGACATCCACGGTTCGCAGGTATCCGAGGCGGCGCACCCGGCCGCCAGCATTCCATACGAGGTGCTGCTGCGGGTGCTCGGCCTCGGCAGCGTCAACCCCAAGGAGCGCGAGCAGGTGCGTGTTCCGATCTCCCTCCAAGTCTTTGTGTATGCATCAGCGGACGCTGTCTTGGTGGCGCTGCGGAGCGGAGATATGGTCCTCAGATCAGAATCATGATGACACCTTCGTGGCTGCTTCGTGTTCGCCACGATTGCCAACATGGCACAGCGCCACTCTGAGCATGGCCTGTCATATCCGTGCACACGAATAATCAACGCCCGTGCGCTGCACTGTACGTCCCATTGCACCCCTCCACGAACAGAAGCCGTCATCAGGCCACAGCGGCTATCATTCCTCAGGAGAATTCCCCAGGGCCGCTCGTTCACCCAATCTGCTGTGCGCCTGCAGGTTGTGTCCGCATACGGTGGCGACCTGGTTTGGCTGGCGAAGTGGAGCGGGCATATCGTGCGGACACACGCCCAACACATCTACGCCTCCCCGGTGCGCCTTTCCATGTTTCAATTTTGCCACAATCGTGAACTCTCCAGGCAATCAAACCTTCAACTGAACGTGACCGTGTTCCACCCCTCTCGGCAGCCCGGCTGTCCCAAGGTGCGGCACCCGCCAGCGTCCAAGCTGCCAGGGTGCGCACTCTGGCAGAGAGTCATCAGGCGCGCCTGCGACAGACATGAAGTTTGCGGCGTTGAGCTGCAGCTCGGCGATGTCTATGTTTTGGAGGGTCTTGGGCATCCAAGCTGTTTCGACGCAATGGCGACGAGCGCTGCATGTTGCACCATAGACCGTCTGAGCGTCAGCAAGCAGCGGCTCCGGCAAAGCCAACGTCCCCATGCGGTCCCCCTCAACGCCTGACCGCCGCACCTGTGTTCGTCTGCTTTCGCATTCAGAAGCGACAGCATTTCGCTCTGCAGGGCACATTTGCAGAGGAGCACCTGGCAGAGTTGCAGGCGCTGGTCGGCGAGGACCTTGACTCGTTCACGGAGGAGCGGCTGCGGCACGGGTACCTGGGCACGCGCATCCCGCCGCTGCCGCGCGACTTCCTGCACCCGGAGGGCGTGTCCTGGGCCTGCGCCTGCCTCGAGACCCGGTGCGCGGCTGACATCTTCTCCAAGTGTCTTGTGCATGTGTGGCTGCACGTCCCGCCTGTTGGCCACTGGTTCCGCTGCACCCCGGCTTGCCACGTCAGGCACTGCAGACGCTCGCGCCAACACACAGCTGCAGCATCCGTGCCAACTGAACCGATAACAAGGATGCTGCAATACTTTGGCATCTCCACTACCCCAAAACTTAGCTTGCTGCCGCAAGCCTCGGGCTGCTGGGACCACCTAGGCGTCACAGAGGACGCCCGTTGTCACTCGTGATAATGGATGGCAAACCAAGCGGTCCTTTGTTTTGGTGCAGCTTCTGAGGTGATCGGCGCGCCGGCGGGTGCTGCGAGGCAGCATGGCGGCAGCGCCGCCGCAGCAGCAGCAGCAGCAGCAGCAGCAGCAGCAGTTGCTGAGACAGCTAATCGACAGTGTGCGGCCGGAGTGGTTCGCTCCAGCGCAGGCCCCGCCGCCGCTGCGTTCCGGCTATACAGGCGTGTCCCAGCGCTGCGCCGTCGCATGGCAGGAGGCCCAGCTGGAGACCAGCTCCGAGCTGCAGGACCGCCACCAGCGGCTATGGACGCGCAGCACGCGTTTCCGGCTCCCGCTGGCCAGCCATGCCGTCCTGCAGGCCTTCGGCTTCCTCCAGCCGCAGCCAGAGGACCTGGCGCGCGTTGCAGCCGCTCATGCCGCTCACCAGCGCCAGACGGTGCTCGACTTCACGCCTGGCTACGGCAAGTGCTGCTGCCTGCGCTATCACAGCGCAACATTTTCGGGACGGCACCTCAGCGCCGGACGAGATCCCACTCGCTCGATTGGCGCCGCATCCGCAGTATCGCCGCGGCAGTGCCGCCGCAGCAGCAGGCGGCGCCATCGCAGCTCACATTCGTCATCCTCGCGGCGCTGCAGGAGGCGTATGCCATCGTCCAGGCGGCTGAGGCGGCACTTGATGCAGAGATCGACCCGGCTTCAGCAGAGTTCGAGCCGCGTCTCGAGTCGCGCCTGGCGGCGCGCGCGGCGGAGTGGGTGCACGATTGGTATGAGGCAGTGCTCAGCCTGCTCAGGGCCGTTTGGTGTCAGCGGCGGCTCGACGCCCTCATCGACGACCCCCAGCCCCCCCGCGTCAACCAGAACCACCGGGGGCCGCTCATGGCTGGGCTGCTTGCGCGGCAGCAGCAGTTTCCTCCGCCAAAGACAGCCGCAGCCAGCACAGCCAGTTGGCAGCAGCAGCGGCAGACCTGTCGGGTTCGTGTTGCCATCAGCGGTGCTGCTCCTCATCCCGCAGCAGCCGCAGGGCCGCTCCTCATCCAGTAGCAGCCGAAACGGTGCAAATGGTGCCCATTTGCGATAGGTAGCGGCAGAAAGACTTCTGAGACATTTGTGTTATTTCCATTGGCGCTCTTGTGTCACACATAGCAAATGCATGCGAACTCAGGAACCCCAACGTGTATGTTGTGCATGTACGATTGCAATTTTGGTGCTGTGGTTTCTGCTGTGGTTTTGGGACGGTGTTCTCACCGGCGGCATGGCCGCCGGCAACGAGGTGATGGTGTGGTAGTGTAAGGCTTGACCGGCGGTCACCAACTTCTGTCAAATGCACCCCACAAAAACTCTCCGGAATTGCCCTTCGCCACAGGCACACGAAGATTGCCGGTCCTGCCCAACATTCCAATCCGGCATACAACTTCATAAATGTTCGCAGAATCAGCGCAGAACCAATAGCACTCCACTCCTTTTGCGTTCCGCAAGGGGACTACCGTAGCCGCGCCCACCCTCATGTGTACATGTCCACCGAGAGAAGGCGAGTTGGCAGCCTCGGTCTGTCGACCGAATTGAACAATTGATCAGCTCAAATCTCTGTAGCGCCGCTCGAATCAGAGCGTAACTGGCTTCTGTTCCCTGTAAGATCTTCGTGTGACTATTGTGCATGCAAAATCAAGACTTTCCCACGCCACAATGCAATTCCACTGTCTATTGTCTATTGTATTGAGGAAAGCAGGCGCAAACCGCCAGTTTGCGCCTCAGAAATCAGCACCGGGCGTACAGCAGCAAATAGGTCTCGCACGCCACCACCGCTGTCCAGTCCACGTGCTTAACGTGCTTGTAAGACACGCGGGACCAGGCCAGCTTCTCCGGGCGCACGTCCGCAGCAGCGCCGCCGGTGGCACCGGCGGCTGAGTCAGTGCCTGAGGCGGCTGCGCTGTTGCCAGCCGCGCAGCAACGTCACCTTTGGCGGGCGCGCTTTCCAAAAGCTCACGCCCGAGGCTGGCCGCAGCGCTGCGGTGCCGGGCGGCGCGGCCACACTGTCGACCGACTCAGACGCGGCTGCCACGGCCGCCCCAGCAGGCGCCGTCGCCCCGACGGGAGCTGCCAGCCCACGCTGCACAAACGCGACGTAGTGAACCGACCTGCAGCAGCGGATCCCGTCCGAATAGGACGAATGTCAAAGGACAGACAGGACAGACGATCAGGCACCATTAGAACCTCATGCAGCTTTTACCTGCTGACAATTAAACTTCCAGTTTGAAGTGTCGTCTGATCTTCCACTGAGACGGCTGTGCCTGACGGCAGACGAGGATTGCGCAAACATCCCTGGACTCACCGCATCGTCCCGCTGTGCTCGACGACTGCGACCAGCTGGTAGCGGGCGTCAGTCCGCGGCGCACCGCTGCGGCCGGGCGCAGGGGATGCGCCGGTGGCAGCGGCGACACTACTGTCGATGCTACTGCCTGGCTGGGATGCTCTTCCGGCGCTGCCACCACCCGCCGTTGCATCCGCCGCTGAGCCGGCGGCGCCAGAGCACTCTGCAGTAGCGTTCGGTGCAGCGCCACCAGCGCCGGAGCCTGCAGCCAAGTCTACTGCCGAGCCGGCGGCACTGGGCGCGAGGAAGGGAGCCAGGTCCAGTCGGAAGTCGAAGCGCACGCGGCGCTTGACCTTTCGAAACATGCCCCGCTTGTCCTGCAACGTTTTATCGAGTCGGTCAGCACGAATGAACAACTGTGTACCGTGCTTTTTGGACAGAAATGCAGGCTGGCCTGCTCAGGCCCAACGGGCCCCCAGCGCATGACAGCAGAGGCAGCTGCAGCATTCGCACTTAAATATGTGCCCCCGAGGTAGAACCTCGCCTGAGCCAGAAGATTGCAACCGAAGATGCGTGTTGTTGAAGTACAGCAACGAGGGCAGCGCCACCTGAATGCAGTCTGCTGTACAGAGTGGTGCTTTGTGAATTACAACCGACAGATGGCTGCTAAATTACATTCTTATGATGAGCCAAGCCTTGCTTGAGCGATGTGCAAGGATGCACTTTGGTGTATGTCTCAATGACATGTTGTCAAGCTCGCGCTCAATGTGGCCTAGTACCCTGCCAAGACCACAGCTACGCCGCCACACTAACTCTGCTGCGGCCTCACACGGCTCGAATGCATGGCACCATGTACATCAACTCTGCCGCGGCAGCTGCAGCCGCGCCAGCGCTGCTATAGCTGCATCAACGTCGCTCTCCGCCGTCAGCTGCACCCGGTACTGCCGCGCCCACTGCAGCAAACTGGCCTCCTCCGTTAGCGGCAGCTTGATGGTGAGCTTTGCGGCCGCGCCGCCGCCGGTGTTGGACGCTGCTGCGGCGGCGGACGCCATGGCCAACGCCCGCGGGTAGTACGCAGCCTGCTCCCTGGGCGAGTCGTGGTGGCCGGGCGCCAGGCGCGCTGAGATGTATCTGAAGTCCGGCGACTCCTGCCAAGGCCAAGGCGATAGTCAATCACTGTACAGCTGGTGTTTTGCAAGGAAAGCACATACGCCGCGGGCCTGCTGAAAGCAGGCTGACGAGGTGAGCGGCCCTGCAGCCTCACCTGAGTTCCACACACGCTTGGCTCTGGTTCCAGAAGCACACCCAATGGCTGGGACCCGGCATGAGACATCTGGCATCGGTAGCGATGCATATCTCCTGGAGATGGTGGCTAATCCTCACGATGACAGATCACAGACCAGATGCAAACACTTGAATTACGTGTACATACCTCTGCAATGTCACGGACCTCCGGCAGCGGCAGGCGCCCGCTGGCGAGGCCCTCCACAAAGCCTTGCGCCGCGGAGGACAGCGCCTCACGGCTCCAGCCGCCCGCGCCGCTGCTGCCGGTCGAGCCCAGCCACACGAAGATGGCCGACCCGTGGTCCAGCACCAGCGGCGGGGCTACAATCAGACAGCCAGCTACTCACTTGGCGCAAGCACATGAGAGCATCAGCCAGGACTGAAACATCAGAACAGAGCACCTGCCTGTAGCTTCTGGACAAATGCGAAAACCGGTGATGCGCTGTTTGTGAAACACGTGCTTCCAGAACGCGCACCGCCAATGACCGCGATGTCGACGGGCTCCACTGCGGCAAAGGTGCCCGTGGCGGCGTCGAAGACGTACAGCGCGGGGCTCAGCATGCGGCCCGCCAGGGGCGAAGATGCGTTGAGGAACACTGTCGCCAGCGCCGCGCGCTCGTCCGGGTGGCCGGCCACCTCCCCCAGCATGGGGCCCCGCTGCAGGTGGTACAGCGCCTGCGGCGCATGACAGAATGAGGCGTTCAACAAGGTGCAATAACACCTGTGCTATGTTTGAGGGACACTGCGCTGTGACGCAAAGGCGGCATATCCCATCTGCTGGTTGCAATGGGGTGTTGTTGCACCGACAATGCAAAGATAGGACAGATTTCAGCTGAAATCCGAAGATGCAGCCAATTTTGCACTCTCGCAAGGTGCATCAAAGAGCACAACCTGAAGCGTCCACATTCGGACAGTGCGGCTGCTGGACAAAAGCCACAGATTACAGCTTTGCACGTCAGCCATCATAACAGCAGGTCTGGCCGCACCTGTGCGACCGGCAGCAGCTGCGGCGGCAGACCCCAGGAGCGGCGCGCAGCAATGAACCAGCCGCCGTCACCCTCCTCCCGCACCTCACCCAGCTTCACCGCCACATGGTACAGGTGCCGCCCTGCGCAGCAGGGGAGATCCCAGGTTGTTGCGCGGCATTGGCAGATATGAGGGTGAGCCCAGGACGAGGGACTTCATGAATGCATGGCAGGATGTGGCTGCTAGAAAACAACAGCAGCAGGCAGCCTGCAACATCCGATTGCACAACACAGCTCGATTCCGCATTGAGAAGGCGGAAAGGCCTGTGACTGACGTGGTGGCAACCCTAAATCCTAACCCTAAAGCCTAATAAGCACATGGCCCAGCTGAGCCACGCGCAGGTGCTGCACACCAAGTGCACACGCGCGTCATCAGGCACACGCTGTGAGGAAAGATCCAAAAGCGTCCGAAGGGGACCAGAAAACAGCACCTATCGCAGCCCGCAGCTGCGCCGCCGCCGCGCGGTCGCGGGCGGCGCCCGTGCGCGCCGCCTCCAGCACGATGCGCTTGGCCAGAAGCAGCGCCGCCGCGGGCGCGTCCACGGACTGCAGGTAGGCGGACGGCGAAAGCGTCGCGCGCACGCGCCTCGTGACGCAACGCTCGTGGATGGAGCCGTCCTCCGTCAGCCACCCCAGGATGACCTGCGGGCCGGTGGCACAGCCTTGATGTTTTGATTCTGTAGACCGTCTGAATGGCAAACGGTCTGCATGGCAACACAATTTGTGATGGCTGATGCGATCACGCTGACGAGTCTGAGGCGTAGACGCAATGAAATCAGGTGGTTTCATGCAGGACGTGGGCAGTCTCGGGTAGGGAGGCGGGGCTGCTATGCTGCTGATCTGCGGAGCAGAGTGTTCGAGTTGCAGCGTACCTGGAAGTAGAGGAATTCCTGGGGCAGGTCGCGCTGCACCTCCAAGATGACGCCCAGCCCCTGGCCCCGCTCCACACCGTTGAGCTGCCGCATGTGCGGCCGAGCGCTGCTGCCGCCGGCACCATCCGCGCCGCGCAGCAGCACCGCTGGCCCGATGATCTGCGACACGTCCAGGCCTGTGCAGAGAGGAAATCCAATGCGAGACGTGAGTCGTTATAGCGCTCCTCCGATGACGTTTGCCACTCGCAGAGGAACGGTGCAGAACCAGCATGTGAGCGAGAATGCGGCAGCCATCCTATTCTCTGGACGTAGGGTTTTAGGGTTTTAGGTTTTAGTAGGGTTTTAGGTTTTAGGGTTTAGGGTTTTTAAACCCTAACCCTGCAAAAGCGGGGCACCTGGCGAGGTCTTGAGGTCGAGGCCTCCGTTGGTGCCGGCGCGCCGGCCCAGCGCCGCCACGATGCCCGCACCAAACAGCTGCCCAAAGCCTGCAATGGGAGCGCACATGATGTTCTTAATTCACCCGCCAGGACCTGGCCTGCGATCCCTGACGCTGGTCGAACATGAATGGACCAGATCGCCGTGTTCTGCAAGACACAGCCTGCAGAGCATGTACTGACAGACATCTGCCAGAGGAGTCCACCACTTTCCTCTGCAAGCATGCTGCCTGGTGCCGCTGCACATGTGAATCTCTGAGATGTTGATACCGATTGAGCCGCTGCACCTTCTTGTAGCGTGAGCAGGCCGCCGGAGCGCTCTGCGACGGGCGCGAGCGCGGCCACATTGGCGGCGGCGCTGCCGGCAGCGACCACGTCGACGCTGACGCCGGCGGCGGCGGCGGTGCGCGCCAGCCACTGGAAGTACCTGCTGGCGGCATCCTCCGAGGAGGCGCCGTCGCCACCGCCGTCGATTGAGTCCAGGTCCACCGTCCCGGGACCCTGCGGTGCTGAGACAGTCAATGTTGGCCAGTGCCACCTGCAGCTGCATCTGGCCTGTGATGACGGCAACACAGGCAGGCTGTCATTGAAAGGCGGAGTGACGCGTGCCGGCCTCGGGACTGCTGTTCAACAGCGGATAGAAAAGCCGTTTAGGGTTTAGAGTTTAGCCGTTTCGTGTTCCCTCACCCGCGTGGAGGGCCCTGTCGCGATCAGCAGCACGCGGCCGCGCGGCGTGGGGCGGCCGCCCATGCCGGGCGCCGCGGGCGCCGCCTGCGCGGGGCCGCGAGCCAGGTACAGCGCTGCCTCCAGCGCCGCGCCCAAAGCCCGCGGCCGCCGCCGCCCAGACACCTCCTGCTTCTGCGGCCTGCGTCAACAGGAAATGCATGGATGCGCAGCAGGTTCGAGGAGAATGAGCTGCAGCATTGGTGCTGCCGCACAGCTGCCAGCTACACACTCAACACTGAATCGCCGGCCCAAATCCCGCAATGCATGGCTTCAACAGGCTGCTCTGCTCATCCCCAACAGCGCATCTGCAGAATGGACCAGCCAGACTGTCGTGGCTTGTGGTTGGAGACATTGTTTGGCACAGCGTCAACCCACCCAAGCGAGCGGATGGCGGCCTCCGCGGCGGCGCGCCCCGCCGACAGCGGCGCCGCATAGCGTGGCAAGCTACCGAGCAGCCGCTTCAGTGCCTCCTCGCTCAGCTCTGAGTGCCCCGGGAACATGTCCGCCGCCGGCAGCGCCGCGGCTTCCCCCCGCAGCGCGGGGTTCAGCTGCCACACGGACAGCGCGGCGCCAAAGGTCAGCAGCGCCAGGTTTGTCTCCGGCGGCAGTGCCCTGACCACCTGCAAGTGAAGGACTTGTATCAAATTGCATCTCAATCAAGGCCTCCCTGTTTGCATTGGCCTCCCTGTTTCCCAGCGGCCAGCTTCCCAGCAGGGCCCATAGGATGGATGTCGTTTGATTGATGCTATTAGGGTTTAGGGACACTCGGGCACAGCTCGCTGCCGATCACACAGCCGAAGACAAGTCACAGCTGCCTGGTGCCACCACTGTGTCCCCCACCTCGACGAGCGACTCTTTGAGTAAAGACAGCTCGGCTGCGTTGGCCGTTGCGTCGACCGCCAGCACCGTCAGCGCGGGGGTCCCTGCGCCGCCGCCGGGGCCACCGCCCAGGCGCTGCTGCAGGAAGTCCACCGCCTCGCTCTGCAGCTCCAGGCATGCCTGCGCATAAACACAACTCATTAAGGATTGTGCACTCGTGCGCAAAATGAGCACATGGTGTGTGCACGCCTGTGCGCCGCCGCGGGAAGGCTGCCCAGCCAGCAGATTCGTACACACACAGCACGCGGAGACGTATCAAAAGTCAGCCACTGTGACCCAGCTCGAATGCAGCACGCCTTTTCCCAATTGGAGTACACAGTGGTTTTTTCAGTATGCCACGCGCGGTTAGGCGCAGTGCATGCCAAAGCATGAATCCGCTTTGCGGCACGCATCAGGCACCCTAACCCTAAACCCTAAACCCTAACCGCAAAGGCCCACCTGGGGGTCGTCCACCAGCAGCGCGCCGGTGGCGTCGTTGCTGTGGCCGCAGAACAGGCAGCTCCACGCGTGGCTGTGCGGGTGCACCTGTAGTGGTGCGACGGTGCCTTTGTTTAGCCAACACTGCCGTGCGCAGTGCTGTGAACTGCGACTGGATCCAGTTCATGTTTCAGATACACGTGACTTCTGCCAGCAGCCTTGCGTCAGCGGGGGAATCGACGCGCCTTGCAGTATGGGTTCAGGAAGCCGCCGCATGCGGCGCAGGTCACCGGCGGACGCCGTGCCATCGGCGGCGCCGGCGCGTTTGGTGGCAACGGCGTCACCAGCGCGCCCAGCGGCACGCCCACGGCTGCCGCCGCCAGCCGGCTCGACAGCACCTGCAGGGTGTGGGGTATTAGGCATTAGAGCATGGCAGCCTGAGCCAGCAACCACACACATCACTGACTTGCAACTCGCGACTGCATGGTCCCCGCAGCCATCGCAATGTGCCATCATGTGCATGCATTGCGAAGCTGGAGAATGCGAACAGGAGCTCGCCGAGGTGGACGTCATACAGACAATGGCCTCAGCCGCGTCAGCGCCCTGCGGTCGCAGCTCCTGCGGCGCTAATGCGGACCGCTGCGCCGGCGCAAACCTCGGTGGCTGCAGCTGCGCGTGCACGCGCTGCGGCCCCTGCGGCGCGCTCGGCCTGCGTGCGCAGGGGACTTCGAATCTGTACGATAAGTTTGCCATCTGGTGTGCGCACACCTGTCTGTTGCAAAGCTGGCGTGTCACTGCGTCACAGACAATTCAGCCCATGCCATGCCCTTGCAGCGCGCAATGCCCGAGGGGGCGCAGAACAAATAGAGGAACGTGTGTGTCGACGAGCGAAAGGAAGGTATGACAATTAGCACCTGGGACTGCCGGGGAGGGCGCCGTGCGGGCTGAGAGTCCCGCCATGGCCGCTCGCCAGCAGCTGCCGCTGCGGCGGTGCTGCAGCCGCGGCGCCGGGGGGCTGCTCCGGCAGGGGATGCGATCCGCTTTCCAGGTCGCCCAGAGGGTCGGTCTGCGCCATGGCGACCAGCGCACGCCAGTGACGCGTGCCTGCCGTCAAGGGCTGCTGAACCCAAGCTGCTGGCGTCTTCTAACCTTCCGAAGACGACTCAGAGGCGCTTTTAGAATCGATTAGATGTCACTCAGATGCGAGGTCACGGGCACAAGCCGCGGGACACGGAATTATGTGCTGCCTCACGCTGATCGAGGCACTGATCTACAGAGATCCAACTCGGAGGCAGCCGGTAATATGTGGCAGACGTGCAGCCCTGTTAATTGCAGCTAGCGGAAAGTGGCATATAGGTATACAGGCAGCGCTTTCGGGCGCGAAAAGCACCCTGATTCACAGCCACTGCAAGGTGTGCACATGCGCAGACACCTGTGCTCACCGCACGAGCTGTGATGTGAGACTGCATAGTGATTACTGTCATGCAACCACGACTGTAAGACGACTCTGCACCAGCAAACTTGTGTGCCAGTTCAGGGCACCACATCGAAAGGCAGAATGACAAGGGAGACCTCTTTTTTGTCAGTGTCAGAACATATTGAATGGCAGAATCCCCAAATGCACAGGCAGCTCCGTCAACATGAAATGTTGCATCGAGCAGTTGCAACAAGCTCCTGTGCTTTGTGGCGCAGGGTGGGCACTGTGGCGCGAGATGGGGGAGCATGACGGCGCCGCGGGCGGACCTTGGAACTGTTTACAGCCGGGAGGCCAAACAAAGAAAAGCCAGCGGCGACCAGGCATGCATTCACACTGCAATGCCGGCCAGCGACTGGCCGGTAACCACTCTGAGCTGCAGAGAAACCAGTCTAAGGACCTGCGCGAAGTATGGAGCTGTCCGATCCGCCGTCATGCCAGAGCAGCAGAGGCACAAGCGTTGCTGGCGAACAGGTCAGGAACAAAGGCCATTTTCGAGATCACGTGCGCTGCATGTATACGAAAGCTGCAATGCCGTCTAGCGTGCTGCTCTGCACTGCGGCGCAGCGGCCGCCGCAGGCAGCGAGCTGCTACGCCGACGCGACCTGAGTTCTTACTTCATCCTGTTGGAGACTAGGGAGAGTCGTCCTGCTCAGCACCGCCGTTTGTCTCGGCATCCGGCCGGGCAGCATCAGTAAGCGGAATACAGACCTCTGATCCTGGAGGCGCAGACACATCTTGCTCGATACGTTCCTCTGCAGGTGGCTTCTCGTCACCGAGCGCCGCCTTTGGCTGGACATCCGAAGCGGTGGGTGACGCCTGTGCCACTTCGCCAGCGTTGTCGGCTGCGCCGCTCGCCCGTGCAGCGCCTTGCGCAGGGCTGTCGGCATCAGATCCGTCTGCCGTGGCCGCTGCCACGGCGCGTGTGGCAGCACCATCCGGCGCTTGCTGCGGCGCGAATCCGTCTGCTGGCACAGGTGGCCCCTCCGAGGCTGCAGGTGCTGCCGTGTCTGCACAAAGAGGAACATGTGATATGAACAACTGAATGGCATCTGGGGAACACTGCCACCGGCGGTTATGAGCGGAGGGTCAGCAAATGCAAGGCAAGGTGATTGGGTGCGGCACCCGCCGGTCCAAACACAAAAGTGCACACAACCAACGTAGTGAAAGGATGCGAGAGCCGGAATGACTGTGGACACGATGCCTGGGGAACAACCTAGGTGCAGCAGGCAGGGCAGCTGCACACCTGAGGGCACGGCGTCTGCAGCAGGAGGGAACGCCGGCGCCGGCGCCTCTGCTGCGGCGCCTCCGCCGGCAAGGGTGCCCGCCGCTTCCGGCATGCTCACGCTGCGCGACGGAAGTTCGCCGCTGCCTGCAGCCAGATCGCCGCCGCTGCCTGCAGCCGTGCTGCCGCTGCCCGCCACCAGGCCGCTGCCGCTGCCCGCGGCGGCGCCGCCTGAGCGGCCGGCGCCGCTGAGGGTTGGCGAGGCCAGCACCCGCGCGTACTGCCCCAGGGTGGGCGTCATGATCGGGGGCCCCCCAGCCGCCTCACTGGAGACTGGCGACGAGGCGAGCGCAGGTGCAGCGCTGGGCGCGCCGCCTGCAGGCGCCACTGGCGAGCGCGCCTGCTGCTCAGGCTGCCTTGCGGGGCTCTGCAGCGGGGCGGCGCCGCCGATTGGGAACAGGCCGCCCAACTGAGGCGGAGCCGCTGACGGCTGCGCGGCCGCCGCAGGGCTGCTGACGGCGTCCTCTGGTGCATCGGCCTGGGTCAGAGACGCAGTGGAAACTCGGTACACAGAATTGTCGCTGCTCGGGAATGAGAGCTCGCCGGAAACCTATCTGAGGCCTGGCGGCGACTGTCGCAGCAAGAAGCGGCGAGAATTCCAGCATGCTCCTGGGCAGTATGCAGGAAGGCATGTATCTCGCCTGCTGGCGAGGCCTCGGCAGTGACGCGGCCGGCGCAGCACCCGCGGCCGGCGCACCATTCTCGGCTGCGGGAGCTGCGCCGCCGGCCGGCTTTCCTTCGACTGCCTGTTCGGGTGCCTGCGGCGCCCCCGGCGACCCGGCAGCATCACCTCCCACCGTCTGCTGCAGCCGCTGCTGCTGCTGCTGCTGCTGCTGAGCGTACTGCTGCTGCTGCAGCAGCTGCTGCTGTTGGTGCTGCTGCTGCAGAGCATACTGCTCCTGCTGCTGCAGCTGCATGATCTGCTGCATGGTCAGACCCTGCTGCGCCTGCTGCTGCGGCGCCTGCGGTGGCGGCTGCGGCGGCTGCGGCGGCTGGCCTTGGTGCATTGCAGCGACAATCGCGGCATGCTGCTGTGCCTGCTGCTGCTGTTGATGACCCTGCGGACCCTGCTGCTCCTCCGCCTGGTGCTGCGCCTGCGCCTGCTGCTTTGCCTGCTGTGTGGGCAGAAACTGTATCTTCGAACCCTTCCTACGCTTGGAGAGTGGATTCGACTGAGGAATTTGACACTGGTGATGCAATATCACGAGAACAGCGAGTGCCGCTGCGGCACTGCCCAGTTTCCCACTTGAGCAATGAACACGCGTGCAGGCTCGAGGCAGTGTGGACGCTCACCTGGCCGGCGAGGCGCGCCTGCTGCTGCGCCAGGTACTGCTGCTGGTGGATCTGTTGCTGCTGCTGCTGCACATACAGCCGCTGCGCGATCTGCAGGCAGCAAGGTGCAGGCTGTAAAAAGCCAATAGGTGCAGACCATGTCATCGCACTCCATGCCGCTCACATATGATGCCAGATGTCACGCAGATGCCAATGCAGTACTATGGGAATGGAGTCATACAAGGAGGAGGCAGATGCGCCCATGCAGGTACACATCTTTGGACCCGGATGACTGGCATCGCACCTCCACCTGCGTCTGGGGCGGCAGCGCGTCGAACTGCGCCTGTTGCTCCGGCCTGATATGCACCCGGAAGCCGGGCGGCAGCCCTGGCCACTGCCCCTGCGGCCCCGGGCCCTGTCCGAGCGCCTGCAGGCCTGCTTGCGGCTGCCCCTGCTCCTGCTGCTGCTCGCCCTGGGCCTGCGCCTGCTGCTGCTGCTGCTCCTGCGCTTGCATCGCCTGCTGCGCAGCCATCTGCAGCTGCATGTGCGCATGCTGCGCCAGCATCTGCTGGTGCTGCTGCTGCGGCGTCAGGCCAACCCGCGGCGAGCCCGCCACAGGCTGCGGCTGCTGCTGCTGCTGCTGCTGCTGCTGCTGCTGCTGCTGCTGCTGCTGCTGCTGCTGCTGCTGCTGCTGCTGCTGCTGCTGCGCTGCCGCCGCCCACTGCTGCTGCTGCTGCGCCATAAGCATCTGCTGCTGCTGCTGCTGCGCCGCCTGCTGCTGCGTCGGCTGCTGCTGCGTCGGCTGCTGGCTCCTGCTGGGAGACGGCGCTGAAGACGGCGGCCGCGGCGGCGGTGGCATGGAGCTCGCGGGCGCGTGCGCAGAACCGGGGGCGCCGCGAGACGCAGGCCGCCCCTGCGACAGCGAGAGACTCGCCGACAGCCCGCCGCTGGGACCTGTCGATGCCGCGGCCCCTGCCGTCGTGACCGCGTCCTGCTGCGGGATGCCCTCAGGTGCCAAGCTCTGCGGTGTCGGCGCCCCGACCGGGTGACTGCCGGGCTGCTGCTGCGGCTGCTGCGGCTGGGGGGTGGCGAACATTGACGGTGGCAGTTGCCCGGACTTCGTCTGCGGGCCAGGGCCGTCCTGTGGCGGCGCCTGGTGGTTGGGCAGCTGGCCCTGCTGCTGCTGAGCCTGCTGCGCCTGCTGCTGACGCTGCAGCAGCATGGCCTGCTGTTGTATCGCTTGCTGCTGCAGCTGCTGCTGTTGCGCAGCCTGCTGCGGCGCCGGCTGCGGCTGCTGCGACGCGGCAGAGCCCGGCTGCGGCGAGGCCATGGCGCGCGCCGGCCGATCGGCTGCCTTGGCCGCAAGCGCCGCCTCCCTCGCCGCTTCCTGCGCCTCATGCCTCGCCAGTTGCAGCTGCGCATCGTCAACAGCGATGTCAGGGCAGGTTCGCATTGTCAATATCAATGATTCGCCCATCGGGACCTTCATACATCGCACTGGTGGATTGCACCAGCCAGGCGGCAGGCAGCAAGGTATTTGAATGCTGAGACGTGCTTGGCAGCGATGGACGGAGAGATCCCTGCAACCCTCCGCTGACAGCTCAAGGCCCCGCGTGCTTCACAGCCCGTGTTCTTCAGGAATGTGCGCACCTGGAAGCTGGCCTGCTGCTGCGCATGGCGCTGCTGCAGAGCGTGACGCTCGGCAGGCGTGAGCTCTACGCTGCTGCGCGCCGCTGGGCTGACCATACCCTGTGGCAGGAACGGCAGTGACATGTAACCTTGGATACACCGCGAAGAGAGATGACGGATTTCGTGCAGATATCGATAGCACCCACCTTTCGGCAATGGTGCAGCGACAAACCCTACATCCCAGATTGCCAGACCGCAGGACTGGAAGCGCGCCCTTGGTTGCCGCCACGTGCTTATGTAAGCTGCAAAGCACCATGCAATCGTGCGCACACCTGGTGAGGGTTGAGCGCCGGCTGCTGCTGCAGCTGTGCAGCCGTAGCCGCCGGCCCTTGCGGCTGCTGCTGCTGCCCGCCGCTCGCGCTGTCGGGTGGCTGCCGCGGCGACTGCTCTCGCAGCCCTGGTGACGCAACCGCCTGCCGCGCCTGTGCCGCCTGCAACAAATGCAAATGAATTAAGACTTCGCGGATGCCAGAACGTTTCGTGTACTGGTGCCTCCAGTCCCAGGGAGAATCTGCCAGATGGCAACATCATCATCTGTGCACGATGCCCAGAACTTCGTGTGTACAGCTGAGAAGGTGAAAGGGCAGGCAGCAGCACACCTGCATCGCCACCTGCTGCCGGCGGGCGGCCGCCGCCAGCAGCTCGCGGTGCGCCTGCAGATCAGCGGGCGCCGCCGGTGGCCGTCCGTCGTCGCCGCCGCCACCGCCTGGA
>JAABUM010003967.1_pt1 | contig 17365 bp, 14 predicted proteins | sample 5559161 | NCBI WGS metagenome assembly JAABUM01 (sample SAMN10711868, study PRJNA513369) | rock metagenome | isolation source: Antarctica rocks | place: Antarctica: Victoria Land, Siegfried Peak nord | reverse complement strand
TGCTGCGGCGGCAGGGCGTCGAGAAGGGCGACCGCGTCGTCATCTACATGCCCATGATCCCGCAGGCCGTGACGGCGATGCTGGCCTGCGCGCGGATCGGCGCCGTCCATTCCGTGGTGTTCGGCGGCTTCGCGGCGAACGAACTCGCCAAGCGCATCGACGACGCCCGGCCGAGGCTCGTCATGACGGCCTCGTGCGGGCTCGAGCCGAACCGCATCGTGCCCTACTGGCCGCTGCTCGACGAGGCGCTCCGGCTCGCCGCGCACAGGCCCGAGCGCTGCCTCGTGTGGCAGCGCGAGCGTTCCCGCGCGGCGCTCGTCGCCGGCCGGGACGTGGATTGGGCCGAGGCGGTGGGCATCGCCGAGGCCGAGCGCGACACGGCCGATTGCGTGGCCGTGCAGGCGACCGACCCGCTCTACATCCTCTACACGTCGGGCACCACGGGCCTCCCCAAGGGCGTGGTGCGGGACACCGGCGGCTATGCGGTGGCGCTCGCCTGGTCGATGCCGAACCTCTACGGCGTCGAGCCGGGCGAGGCCTTCTGGACCGCGTCCGACATCGGCTGGGTGGTGGGCCACAGCTATATCGTCTACGGGCCGCTGATCCACGGCGCCACGACGGTCCTCTACGAGGGCAAGCCGGTCGGTACGCCGGATGCCGGCGCCTTCTGGCGGGTCTGCGCCGACCATCGCGTGACGGCCTTCTTCACCGCGCCGACAGCCTTCCGGGCCATCCGCAAGGAGGACCCGGACGGGCGCCTGCGCGGCCAGCACGACCTGACGCACCTCCGGACCTTGTTCCTGGCCGGCGAGCGGGCCGACCCGACCACGGTGCGCTGGGCCGAAGACCAGTTCGGCCTGCCCGTGGTGGACCATTGGTGGCAGACGGAAACGGGCTGGTGCATCGCCGGCAACCCGGTGGGGCTCGGCCTGCTGCCCGTCAAGCACGGCTCGCCCACCGTGCCGATGCCGGGCTTCGCCTTGAAGGTGGTGGACGAGGCCGGCCATCCGGTGCCGCCCGGCCGCATGGGGTCGCTCGTGGCCGAACTGCCGCTGCCGCCCGGTGCCCTCGTGACGCTTTGGAACCAGGACGAGCGCATGCGCGCGAGCTATCTCGCGGCTTTCCCGGGCCATTACGAGTCGGGCGACGCCGGCATCATCGACGCTGACGGCTACGTCTTCGTCATGGGACGGACCGACGACATCATCAACGTGGCAGGGCACCGCTTGTCGACGGGCGGCATCGAGGAGGTACTGGCGACCCATCCCGCGGTCGCCGAATGCGCCGTGATCGGGATCGCCGACGCGCTCAAGGGCGAGGCACCTCTGGGCTTCCTGGTGCTCAAGGCCGGGAGCGGCCGCACCGGCTCCGAGGTCGAGGCGGAAGCCGTGGCGCTGGTGCGCGACCGCATCGGCCCGGTGGCCGACTTCAAGCTCGCGGTCGCGGTCGACCGCCTGCCCAAGACGCGCTCGGGGAAGATCCTGCGCGGCACCATGAAGAAGATCGCCGACGGCACCGCCTGGACCCTGCCTGCCACCATCGAGGATGCGGCCGTGCTCGACGAGATCACGGCCGCCCTGAAGGCGCGCGGCCGGCCGGCACCGGGGCAGGGCCGCTAGTGCATCGACTCAGACGGAAGGTACACCTACCGTCTGAGATGAATCGGTGCACCGCCTCTGAGCTGGTGGGTCGGACCGCTAGCGCATGTCAGGCGGCCTCGGCCGTCAGTGCCACAGACGGCGATCGTGCCGCCGGGCCGAGAAGAAGCGGCCTGGATCCCGATCGGCTCCGAGCGCCGTGGCGTCCCGCAGGTCCTGCCGGCTGAGGCCGATGTCCCGCAACTGATGGTCGTCCATGGCGCCGAGAGAGTCGAGGATGCGGCGGTTCTCGCTCATGCGGAACGGCCACATGATGACGGCATCGGCCGTGGCGAGGGCCGCGGCGGCCAGTCGAGACAGGATGGCGAATGCGCGTTCGGCGGGCGAGCGGCGGGGCCTTTCGAGCATCAGCAGCATGACGGTACCCTCGATGGGACGGACCACCACGGCCGCCCTTGACACCAAGGTGGTGCCGGACCATTGATAGGTCTAACGAATGTTTCTAATGCGATCCATTGCGAAACGGCATCGATCATGCTCGACACCGACCAGCTCCGCTCCTTCCTGGCCATCGTCGACACGGGCAGCTTCACGCGCGCCGCCGACCGGGTGAACAAGACCCAGAGCGCCGTCTCCATGCACGTCCGCCGCCTCGAGGAGCGCCTGGACAGGCCGCTGTTCGTCAAGCAGGGGCGCGGCACGCGGCTGTCGCCCGATGGCGAGCGCCTGGTGGAACATGCCCGCCGCATGCTGCAGGTGGAAGCCGCCGCGATGGCCGACATGACCGCGAAAGGACTGACGGGACGCGTGATCTTCGGCATTCCGGACGATTACGTCGAGCCCTTCCTGCCCGACATCGTCACGCGGTTCACCCGCCGCCATCCGCAGGTGGAACTGTCGGTGCTCTGCTATCAGAGTATCGAAGTCGCGGAGCGCATCCACACGGGAGAGCTCGACGTCGGCGTCGCCACCGATTGCGCCGAGATCCGCGGCATCGAGATCCTGCGCGAGGAACCGCTGTGCTGGGTGGCGGGCTTGCGGGCCGGCCCGATCGAGGAGCGGCGTCCCCTGCCGCTGGCGCTCGCCGCCCCGAGTTGCGCCTGGCGCCAGCAGGCGTTCCGGGCCTTGGAGGCGGCCGGCATCCCGTCACGCCTGTTCCTGATGTCGGCCAATTATGCCGCCATCGCGCCGATCGTCCAGGCCGGCCTCGCCCTGACCGTGATTCCGGCCGCCTCGGTCAACCCCGCGACGCAGCGCGTGCTCGGCCCTGACTCCGGCCTCCCGCCTCTTCTGCCCATCCGGGTGGGCCTGTTGCGCGGGTCCTCGGGCCATTCGGAAAGCGTCGCAGCGCTCTGCGAGGAGATCCGGGCCAGCCTGGCGCCGGGAGTGACGGTGCAGAGGGAGGCGGCGTGAAGAGGGACGTTGCGGCGGTTCGGAGTTCGACCCACTGCGGAGGTTCGGTGAGCGTAGACCGGCCGGTGCTCATGACAGACAGCAGAGTCTGAGCTTGAATCATCTGCGCACCCGCTTGCGCCACTCGCTCCAATCAACCGGTGCCTCCGGTGTCTCCGACACTTGGATCTGTCCAGGCGGCACGCGGTCCGTGAAAAGAATGAGGTTCAAGCAACCCCACCGCGCACTCGGCGCGATCAGACCGTCGAAACCGAGGAAGTAAGCCGCGTCTGCAATCTTCTCCGTTTGGCCGTACTCCCGCTCGGTGTATCGCCCGACATCGACTCCCAACTCGGCCAGAGCCGGGAGGCCCGCCAGCCTGAGGGTCTTAGCCGCTGAGACCCTCAATTTATTGACGAACCACTGATCCTTGGATGGGAAGACCGGCTGCAGCGATAGCAGCGCGTTGATTTCGGCTACGGCACCATCCCGCTCGAAAGACGTGTAGAGAACGTCGAAGCTCCCGTTGCACCAACGACTGCGCGACGGACTGCCAAGAGTGGGGTCTCGCCCACTCCGAACGAGACGCCACACGTCCGCATCGAGCGCCTCGCGTCCGAATGCGTCGACCGCATCGAGCAGCCCGAGCTCGCGAGCACGTCGAGTAGCCTCGACCACTACGTATAGGCTCCCGCGTCGAGGGCTTCTATGACGGCAAGGACCTGCTCCGTCCGTCCCGTGTTGATGAGATCGATGGCTCGTTGACGATCGAGCATCGGATGGATGGCGTGCAGCCAAAGCCTCGTCTCGTCCGGCGTATAGAAATCGGCGAGCCGATCGACGACGTAGCGAAGCTCGGCGATAACCGTCTGCGTGCGAAGATCGGGCGTAGCTTTCCCGCTCGACCACCGGGAAACGGTTGCGGGCGAGACAGCCACGATATTGGCAATGTCCTTGCCCTGGAGTCCGCCGCCATCCCTGAGGCGCTCCAAAACCCTGCTGACTGCCGTTGACATGATCAGCGCCTGTCTTTCCCAGCTTCCCTATTTGCGGCCGCACTCGGGAACCCTGGAGAACGGGTCGCCGACGCGCTTGTTTTCTCCAGGTTGCCGAGTACGTCTCTAAAACGGTCGACGCGCTTGGTGTTCTCTACAACTAGGGAAGAAAGTTTGTCGGACAATTTCAGCTTTGCGAGCAGGCGAGCCCTGCGGTCCGCCTCAGTGAGATCCTTATCGAGGAAGTGTCCTGGCCGGACCGGCTCAGGGACGGCCGAGATGGCGTCGCACTGCATAGCCCGTTGGCGGAGGAAGTGACCCTTGGGGTCCTTGATGGTGTCCTCAAACCCTCGCGGACAGCACATACGGTCGTTGCACGAAGCTAGCCGGCGCCCGCCCGACGCGTTGATAACGCCTTCGGCGTCCTCGCGTGTGAGCAGGCGGTCGATCCCAGGAAGGAGAACAAAGTGACCGCTACCACCGCCGCCACTCCCCGGCTTGGGCGGCTTGTACCAAGAGGACGCGTCGAACCGCTCCTTTGCCGCGACCCCATGCGAGAGCCCGCAGGCAGCTTCAAAAGCAACGATGGCCAGCGCCGACAGGCCACCTACGCCATCCGCTACGATTGGTTTGCCTAACGAATGGAAGTCTCGGACGGCAGAGATATACTTCTTCAATCCCGCCGCTGTCGCATCTGAACCAAAACCCGAGACACGACTCCAGATGCTGTCGATCGGAAGAGACCCAAGTTTAACAATCAAATCGCGCCGCTGCGCCCCGTCGTTCAGCAGCGTATTGGAAATCATCAAAGGATAGTCGATCGCGATATCTTTTCCGCCTTCGGTGTCGAGGGCTCGGCGGAGTGTTACACAGTTCTCGACATCAATGGGCAGCCATGCGTCCGAGGCACTCTGCACGAAATGGCTAGGTGCGTGTACTCGAGCGAAGCCGTTCGCGACCGCTAAGCGGGCGATAGCCTGCATGATCGCAGCTCCAGCCTCGTTTGCGAGGTGCTCCTCGGTTAAAATCCCATCCGGATTCGCCCAGGGCGCATGCTTCACATGGCCAGCGAACTTCGCCACCGCCGACAATTCGGCAATATTCGTATCGAGCACGAGCTGATGGCCACGCTGCCTAAGCGCGTCGATGAGAACCCGTTGCTCCCTGAGATAGCCCGCTTCTACGACGAACCGCTCGTAAGGCAGCTTGTCGGCCTCAAGGAGCTGATCCAGTCGTCGATGCTCGGTAACCCGCAGGAAGCGAGTGACAGGCGTTGGCTGGCCGTGAAGATAAATAACGTTCGACATTTGAACTCTCCGTCGTGGAGAGTTGCATATTGATTTCACAACGTCAACGGTCTGAAATCGACGGTGGACAGCACGTTCGGAAGAGGACCAACCGTGCGGGTCGGATTAGGCCGGGGCTCGCTACCGTACCTGATGTCTCGCTCCTAGATCGAACCCCTCACACCCCGCCGTACATCCGCCCCGGGTTGAACAGCGCATCGGGATCGAAGCTCGCCTTGATGCGCGCCGTGACGCTCCGCAGCGCCGGCACCAACGGCTCGAATACGTCGACCGCGGCCCGCACGGCGTCGGGCGCCCGCACCAGCGAGGCATGCCCACCCCCGACCGCCGCCACGGCGGCCCGGATGGCCGCCGCCCCGGCATCGCGCTCGGGGCGCGTCGCCAACCACAGCAGCCCGCCGCTCCAGTCGAAACAGTGCCGCTCGGCGACGGCGCGCAGGCGCTCGGCCAAGGCCGGCCCACGGGTCGGCGCCACCGACACGCGCCACACGGCCTCGTCGTCCTTTGCCCCGAGCGCCAGCCCGTCGCGGAGCGCGCTCCATAGCGCCGCGGCCTCGCCGCCCTCCAGCCGCTCGGGCGTGCCGAACTCGCCCAGCAGGGCCGAGAGCCGCGTGGCCCGGTCCTCGACGGAACTCGCGAAACCCTCGAAGCGCAGCAGGGTCCGCGCCGACGCTGCGCCGGCCCCGGGCAGGTGCGCCGCGCCCGTCATCTCGAACGGCGAGCCGACGGCACGGCACAGAGCCTCCACGGCGCCGGCGTCGTCGAGCCCGTGGAACGCCAGCGTGGCGCTGGTTTCCGGCTTCGGCACGACCTTGAAGGTGACTTCGGTGAGGAAGCCGAGCGTGCCGTGCGCCCCGCATTCGAGCTTCACCAGGTCGAGCCCGGTGACGTTCTTCATGACCCGGCCGCCCGACATCACGGACTCGCCGAGACCGTTGACGAGTTTCACGCCGATCAGGTGGTCGCGGATCGCGCCGGCTGCGAAGCGGCGCGGCCCGGACGCGTTGGCGGCGACGAGGCCGCCGACCGTGGGCTCCCCTGTTGTCCCGTAAAGCCCGCGGTGGTCCATCGGCTCGACGGGGAGCATCTGGCCGCGCCCGCCGAGTTCTGCCTCGAGCACCCGCACCGGCGTGCCGGCCCGGGCCGCGATGACGAGTTCCGAGGGTTCGTAGAGCGTGACGCCGGTGAGGCGCTTCGACGACAGCACGTCGGTGGTGTTGTCGGGCCGGCCGAGCCCGCGGCGGGTACCGCCGCCCTCGAGCGACAGCGGCCGCCGGGCGGCCCGTGCCTCGGCGACGCGGTCCCGCGCCTCGGCGTCGCTCGCTGGCTCGTGCAGGCTCAAGCGGCCGCCGCCGGAGCCGCCGCCGCGGCCCGCCCCTCGGGCGCGAGCGCCTCCGGCGGAACGCGGCCCGCGAGCGGGAACACCTTGGCGGGGTTGAGCAGCCAGCGCGGATCGAAGGCGGCCCGCACGCGCATCTGCTGGTTGAGGTCCTCGGGCGTGAACTGGCAGGGCATGAGGTCGCGCTTCTCGATGCCGACGCCGTGCTCGCCCGTGAGGCAGCCGCCGACCTCGACGCAGAGCCTGAGGATGTCGTTGCCGGCCTCCTCGGCCCGCTCCAGCTCGGCGGGGTCGTTGATGTTGTAGAGCACCAGCGGATGCAGGTTGCCGTCCCCGGCGTGGAACACGTTGGCGGCCTTGAGGCCGTAGCCGTCGGTGATCTGCCGGATGCGGCGCAGCACCTCGGGCAGGCGCCCGGTCGGGATGGTTCCGTCCATGCAGATGTAGTCGGCGACCCGGCCCGTGGCCCCGAAGGCGGACTTGCGCCCTTTCCAGATGGCGGCCGTCTCGGCGGCCGAGCGGCTCTCCTTGATGGTCTTGACGCCGTGCTGGCGCGCGATGGCGATGATCTTGCGCAGCTGCTCGGTCATGTCGCCGGGCGAGCCCTCGACCTCGATGATCAGCATGGCCTCGACGTCGAGCGGGTAGCCGGCATGGGCGAAGGCCTCGCAGATCTCGATCGCGACCTTGTCCATATATTCCATGGCGACCGGCACGATGCCGGCCCCGATGATGGCCGACACCGTGTCGCCGGCCTCCTCCACACTGTCGAAGCCGAACAGCACCGGCTGCGCACCCTCGGCGGCCCGCAGGATCCGCACCGTCGCTTCCGTGACGATGCCGAGTTGCCCCTCGGAGCCCACCACGAGGCCGAGCAGGTCGAGCCCGCCCGAATCCATGTGCTGGCCGCCGATGTCCACCACGGTGCCGTCGACCATCACCATGCGGACGCCCAGCACGTTGTTGGTGGTGACGCCGTATTTGAGGCAATGGGCGCCGCCCGAGTTCATGGCGATGTTGCCGGCGATCGTGCAGGCGAGCTGCGACGACGGGTCGGGCGCGTAGAAGAACTGCTCGTGCGACACCGCCCCCGTGATGGCGAGGTTGGTGACCCCGGCCTCGACGCGCGCCGTGCGGTTGGCGAAATCGATGTCGAGGATGCGGTTGAGCTTGCCGACCCCCACCACCACGGCATCGGCTTGCGGGATGGCGCCGCCGCAAAGCGAGGTGCCGGCGCCGCGCGGCACGACCTTGACGCCCTGGGCATGGAGGTAGCGCATGATCTGGACGACATCCTCGGTCGAGCGCGGCAGCACCACGGCGAGCGGCACCTGCCGATAGGCCGTGAGCCCATCGGTCTCGAAGGCACGGCGCTCGTCCTCGCTCTCGACGAGGCACTCCGCCGGCAGGATGGCCCGCAGCCCCGCCACGATCTCGTCGCGGCGCTCGACGATCGACGCATCGGCTAAGGGAAACGCGATGGCCGTCATGATGTCCTCCCGGGGCCGCAGCTTGATTGCTCACTCATATAGCGCGGGCGCGCCCATTGTGAACGGCGCGGCGGCGGGCGGTATCGCCCTTCTCTCGACCGGGAACGGGATTGCCGATCGGGTCAAAGGAATCGGGTGAAGGGATCATGCGGCGATGAGGCTTGCGAGAAAGTCGTTGTCCCATGCTGCGATCTTGCGTTTGAGGCGGAGGGAATCCTTGCCTGGCGCCCTTCGGGCGAGATTGATGGCCATGTGTTTGAGTGGGGTGAAGTTGGCTGGGGCGTGAACGCTTTTGTCACCCCCCTGTTTCACCCGATCGCCCTGCCGTCGACCCTCGCCTGCCTGTTCGGCACCGCGCCATCCGGCTATAGCTCCGCCGGTGTCGGAGAGGAAGAACACGGGATGTCAGACTACGGAACGGTGGCCGACCTCTCCGGGCAGCTCCTCAGGCGCATCGCCCGAGGCCAAGCGCTCGTCGGCATCGTGGGGCTCGGCTACGTGGGGCTGCCGCTGGCGCTGGCCGCGGCCGGCGCGGGCTTCCCGGTGCTCGGCTTCGACATCGACGCCGAGCGCGTTGCGCAGTTCAACCGCGGGGAAAGCTTCATCAGCCATATCCCGACAGCGGCGCTCAATGCCGCCGCGCAGGCTGGCCGGTTCGAGGCCACGACGGATTTCGCACGCGCCGGCGAACCCGACGCCATCCTGATCTGCGTGCCGACGCCGCTGACGCGCCAGCGCGAGCCCGACATGACCTATATCGAGCGGACCGCGCGGGCCATTGCGCCCCGGCTCCGGCGCGGGCAACTCGTCGTGCTCGAATCCACCACCTGGCCCGGCACCACCGAGGAGGTCGTCAAGCCTATCCTGGAAGGGGCAGGTCTGCGCAGCGGCACCGACATCTTCCTGGCCTACTCGCCCGAGCGGGAGGACCCCGGCAACGGTCAGTACGGCACCTCGACGATTCCCAAGGTGGTGGGGGGCGACGGCGAGGTGGCGGCGCGTGTCGCGGAGGCGCTCTACGGAAGGCTCGTCGTGCGGACCGTGCCGGTCTCCTCCACTCGGACCGCGGAAGCCGTGAAGCTGACCGAGAACATCTTCCGTTCGGTCAATATCGCGCTCGTGAACGAGTTGAAGCTCATCTACGACGCCATGGGGATCGACGTGTGGGAAGTGATCGAGGCCGCCAGGACGAAGCCCTTCGGCTTCATGCCGTTCTATCCCGGCCCCGGGCTCGGGGGTCATTGCGTGCCGATCGACCCCTTCTACCTCACCTGGAAGGCCAGGGAGTACGGTCAGCCGACACGCTTCGTCGAACTCGCGGGCGAGATCAACACCGCCATGCCGGCCCATATCGTGGACCGCTTGGCGCTGGCCCTCGATCGGCAGCGCGGTCGGGGCCTCAACGGCGCCCGCATCCTCGTGGTCGGCGTCGCCTACAAGAAGAACATCGAGGACACCCGCGAGAGCCCATCGCTGCGCCTGATGGACCTCCTCGAAGCACGGGGCGCCGAGGTCGATTACCACGACCCCCACGTGCCGCGCATCCCGGTCACGCGCGATCACGCCGGCCTCGCGGGACGGCTCAGCCAGGCGCTCGACCCCGCCGCGCTCGGCCGCTACGACGCCGTGCTGATCGCCACCGACCACGACGGCATCGATTATCCGGCACTGGCCGAGGCATCGCGGCTCGTCATCGACACCCGCAACGCGCTCGGGCATGCCGGCGTCGCCGGGCCGCATATCGTCAAGGCGTGAGGCCCGCCGGCGTCGGGGCTATCTGACCCCCGCGTCGAAGATCTTGCGGCAGCCGGCGCTGAGCTTCGACCGATTGACCTTCATGCAGGCCGTGATCTTGGCCTCGTCCGGGATGGCGTCGTTGCAGAGCTTGGTGGCATCGTCGTAGCAGGCCTGCTCGGCCCTCTGGCGTACCGTGTCGGTCGTGATCTCGGCCGAGGCCGTCATCGGGACCATGGGGCCCAGCATGGCCGCCAGGGCCAGCGCATTCGTGATCCGCATCTCGTTCGTCCGCCTCTATTCCTCACAGGATCGATAACCCGATGAGGACAGCGGGGCAAAGGTTAATGCCGGGTGACCTGAGCAGGCAGCAATGCGGGTCGCCTTTGCCGTCGGCGGGCGCCCGAGCGTTGCGGGCCGAGGTCCGCATCGCGGAGCGGCCGGTCGGATATGTCCTGCATGTCGCGGCATTTCGGCCGAACCCGGGGTTGCCCCGTCGCGAGCCCCGTCATATGGCCGGGGCCATGAGAACAGTCACCTATGCGATCGGCGACGTCCACGGTCGCCTCGATCTCCTGGAGCAATTGCTCGACCGGGTGGAAGTGGATGCGACGGAGCGTGCCGCTGCAGCCAAGGTCGTGTTCACCGGCGATTACGTCGACCGTGGTCCTGAGTCCCGCGGCGTGGTCGACAGGCTCATCGCCGGGCCGCGTCGCGCCGTCGACCGCTTCGTGCCGCTGCGGGGCAACCACGACGACCTGTTCGTGTCGGCCGTGACGCGGGGCAACGTGCTGCCCGATTGGGCCTGGACGCTCTACACCCACACCCTGGCGAGCTACGACCTCGAAGCCGAAGCGCTCGCGGGCCGCGACGGGGCGTTGCGGCGCCACGTCCGCTTTCTGGCGTCGCTGCCGCTGATGCACGACGATGGCACCTACCTGTTCGTGCACGCCGGGATCAGGCCCGGAATCGCCCTCGATCGCCAGTCATCCGAGGACCTCACCTGGATCCGCGAGGAGTTCCTGGCCTTCGACGGCCGGCTGCCACGCCGCGTCGTGCATGGCCACACCATCATGGGCGACCGCCCCGTGGTGAAGCCGAACCGCATTTCGATCGATACCGGCGCCTACCGCTCCGGCATCCTGACCGCCGTCGTGATCGACGGCGCCGAGGTCGCTTTCCTTCAGGCCGTGGGCGAACCCGACCGGGCCGCTCTGGTGCGCGAGGCCATTCTGGTCGAAGGAATCGCGGGCCGCCCCGTGACGCCGGAGCTTCGGGCACTGTTCGACGACTTCCTCGCGGGCCGGATCGCGGTCCACGAGATGGCGGAACGGAGTGCCAGGCTCGCGACCGCAGCGTGACGCGCCGGACCCGCGGCCCTCTCCAGATCTCCCGCCACCTCAGTCCGTGCTTGGTACTGCGGTCGAGGAGGTCGATCGCGCATCGCGGGCCTCGTTTGACACGCGCCGAACCGCGGCGCCATCGTACGGGCGGAGGTGCCCATGTCTGACGCAGCGCGGATCGAAGCCCTGGCCGGCGAGGTCGCCGAATGGCGGCGGGAGCTCCATCGCCACCCCGGCACCGGCTTCGACGTGGGGCCGACGGCCGCCTTCGTGGCCGAAAAGCTGCGCGGCTTCGGGCTCGACGAGGTCGTGGAGGGACTGGGCCGCACCGGCGTCGTCGGCGTGCTGCGCGGGCGGCACCCGGGTCCGCGCAGGATCGCGCTCCGGGCCGACATGGACGCCCTGCCGATCGACGAGCAGACCAACCTGGTCTACGCGTCGAAGGCGCCCGGCACCATGCATGCCTGCGGCCACGACGGCCACACCGCCATGCTGCTCGGCGCCGCCAAGCAGCTGAGCGCGGCGCGCGATTTCAGCGGCACGGTCCTGTTCGTGTTCCAGCCCGCCGAGGAGATCTCGGAAGGCGCCGAGGCCATGATCGCCGACGGGCTGTTCGAGCGCTTCCCGGTCGACGAGATCTACGGTCTGCATAGCCTGCCGGGCCTGGCGGTCGGGCATTTCGCCACCCGGCCCGGCCCCATCCTGGCCTCGGTCGACCGGTTCGAGATCAGGATCGAGGTGCGTGGTGCCCACGCCGCCATGCCGCATCAGGGCGTCGACGCCGTCTATGTGGCGAGCCAGATCGTGGTGGCGCTCCAGTCGATCGTGTCCCGCAACCTCGACCCGCTGGAGCCGGCCGTGGTCTCGGTCGCGGCCATCCGGGCCGGGGACGCCTTCAACGTGCTGCCCGACTCGGCCGTGCTGAAGGGCACCGCCCGGGCGCTGTCGGCCACGGCGCGCGACACGATCGAAGGGCGCCTGCGCGCGATAGCGGAAGGGGTGGCGCGGCTCAACGGCGCCGAAGCCCGCGTCACCTACGACCGGATCTCCTCGCCGACCGTCAACCACCCGGAACAGGCGGGGTTCGCGGCCAAGATCGCGGGCGACGTGGCGGGGCAGGGGAACAGCGAAGCCGCCATGCCGCCGTTGATGATCGGCGAGGACTTCGCGAGCTTCCTCGAGCGGCGGCCCGGCGCCTTCGCGTTCATCGGCAACGGCGACAGCGCCGGCCTGCACCACCCGGCCTACGACTTCGACGACCGCGCGATCCCGTCGGGCATCCGCTACTGGGTGGGGCTGGTGGAGGCGGGGTGAGCCGTCGAGGCGCCGAGGATCTCCTTCCGTGCTCGACATCCTCGTCTCCGAGCGAGAGGACGGTCGCTCACCTTTCGTGGATTGGTTCGACGCCCTCGACCCCGGTCGTGTCGTCGCGACAAATCCGAGCGTCCTCCAGAAGGCTCGTGGCGGTCAGCGCCTATGCGCAGCAGGCGATGTCGCCGACCGTTGACGTCAGATGTGCACGTCGGCAGCAGCGTGATGTTCCGATGGGCGCGGGATGGCACCGCCCGCGGCCTCGGCCGCCGCCATCCAGGCCACGATGGCGTCTAGAAGTTCGCTCAGAGCCTCGGCCTGGGTTTCCCCAAAAGCCGAGCACCCTGGCAGCTCGGGCGCCAGAGCGATGAAGCCCGCGTCCTCCTGGTTCCAGAAGATGGTCGCGGCGTAACGGCTGATGTCGTTCACAGTTCGTCCCCATACCGGTCGATCATCGCCAACAGCTGACGGGGTTGGTAGGCGGGGATCTTACCGCCTTCGGATCGAAAATTCAGCAGCGTCGCCTCCCCCGGTCGAGCGAAAGCGTGATGCGAACCGCGAACGCCTTTCCCCATGAAGCCAAGCCACTCGGCGATCCTGCAAGCATCATCCAACCGGACGTCCCTGCTCGTCCTTGCCGATGTTGATCGGATGCACGTTGTAGGGCAGCCCGAGTTCCTCGAGCGCGATCGAGGCCTTGCGGCCGTTCGGCGTCGACCAGGTGTAGAGCTGGATCATGGAGCTTTGCCTTTCGGGGGCTTGATCATGCCGGCGTCCCGGAACCAGGCGACGGCGTCTTCGAGGGCTTCGGCATAGGGGCGAGCCGTGTAGCCGAGTTCGCGCCGCGCCTTGGCCGAGGAGAAGAACATCCGGTATTTCGCCATCCTCAACGCGTCGACGGTGGCGAAGGGTTCGCGGCCGGTGAAGCGCGCCATGGCTTCGGCCGCATAGGCGATCGGGAAGATCGGGCCGCGCGGGACTTGGATCGTGGGCGGTTTGCGCCCGACGAGTCCGGCGATGACCCTCAGCATCTCGCCCAGCGATACGTCCTGCCCGCCCAGGATGTAGCGCTCGCCGATGCGACCCGCCTTCCAGGCCAGCAGATGGCCGCGCGCCACGTCGTCGACGTGGACGAGGTTCAGTCCCGTGTCGATATAGGCCGGCATCTTGCCGTCGGCGGCCTCGACCACGATTCGGCCGGTCGGGGTGGGCTTCACGTCGCGCGGCCCGATCGGAGTCGAGGGCAGCACCATGGTGACGGGCAGCCCCTGGGCCGCCATGCTCTCGACCAGCCGCTCGGCCAAGACCTTCGAGGTCTTATAGGCCCCGATGGTGGTCTCGGGCGCGTTCGGCGCCGTCTCGTCGACCGGCACGCCGTCGTCCCTGAGCTTCAAGGTCGCGACGCTCGACGTGTAGACGATGCGCTCGAGCCCGGCGTCCCGCGCCGCTTCCATCACGGCCCGCGTGCCGTCGAGGTTGGCCCGGACGATCTCCTGCGGGTCCGGCGCCCAGATCCGGTAGTCGGCCGCGACGTGGAACAGGTGGCGGCAGCCATCGAGCGCGCTGCAGACGGATGCGCGGTCCCGCATGTCGCCCTCGGCGACCTCGACGTCGAGGCCCGCGACGTTGGTGCGCGGGCTTGTGGGCCGGACCAGCACCCGGACACGTTCGCCCTCGGCCAGCAGCGCGCGGACCACGGCGGACCCGACGAAGCCGCTGGCGCCGGTCACCAGGATGGGATCGTTCATGGTTCCTCGCTCGGCGCACCCGCTCCCGGTGTTCGCCGTCCAGAATCGCAGGTTACACGGCCGCCGGCCTCACGAGGCTCGCTGCAGAGCCGGCGCCGAGAGGTCGTGGATGGTGACGGACGGGCAGACGCTGCGGGCGATGTCGCAGAGGTGGCGGTGATGCGTGAGATAGATGACCTGGCCGACCTCGGCCATACCGGCGAAGAGCCGGAAGGCTTCTTCGGCCCTGAAGTCGTCGAAGGTTTCCATGATGTCGTCGGCCACGAAGGGCACCACGCGGCGCGCCCTCGCGAATTCGTAGTAGCCGGCGATCCGCAGCGCCAGGTAGAGCTGGAACCGCGTGCCCTTGGACAGGTCCGACGCGATCTTGGTGCTGCCGTCGGCCGACACGCCCATCAGGATCTCGGTCTCCTTGTCGGGCTGGGTCGCGAGGCCCGTATAGGCGCCGCGGCTGATGACGCTGAACGCGTCCGACGCGCGGGTCATCATGGCGCTGCGATGCCGGTCGCGGTAGGACCGCAGGGCCTGCTCGGCGGCCGCGATGCCGCTTCGCAGGCGCAAGTAGCGGCGCGCCTGATCCTCGATCTCGAGCAGGATCGTCCGCCGCTGCTCCTCGATCCGCGCCACCGCGTCGTCGCCCCCGACCGCCTCGACCACGTCCGTCGCCTGGACGTGCCGGGAATGGACGTCGCGCATGCGCGCATCCTCGGCATCGAAGCGGGGTTCGAGTTCGGCCAGCTCCGCCTCCAGCGCCGCGCGGTCGAGCCCGTCGAGCGCCGCTTCGGCCGCCGCGGCCTCGGAGATCCGCAGTGCCGCGGTGATGTCCCGCTCGGCCGCGGCGAGACGCTCGCGCAGATCGCGGCGCCGCGCCGCATCGCGCAGTTTCGTACCCACCTCGCTCAGCGTCTCGACGCCGAAGAAGCCCGTCATCGCGATGTTGCGGCGATGGTTCACCGTGACAGCCTCGGCGACCGCCGTGCGGCGCGCCTGTGCCTCGGCCAGCTTGCGCTGCGCGGTCGCGCGGGCCGCCTCGTCCTGCCGGGCTCGACCGACGCGGCGGAGGATCTCGTCGTCGATGTCGGGCAGCGGCCTGTCCGCGACCGCGATGCCCATGGCATTGCCCAGCACCGCCAAGTCGCGCGCGAAACTCGCCCGGTCCTGGTCCATGGCGGCAATGCGGTGCTCCATGTCGGCCCTTTTGCCGAGCAAGGGCGCGAGTTCGCCCAGCAGGTTCAAGACCTCGCGCACGGCGTCGACCGACGGCACGGTTCCGTGCTGGCCCAGCCAGCAGCCCCCGCAGGTCTCGGCCCAGGCCGCCGTCCAGGCCGCGTCGGCGGCCGCGGCCTTGCCGAGCGCCGTATCGCGTCCCGTGCAGTCGCGCAGCCGTGCCTCGACCTGATCCCGGAGGCTTTTCGATGCGGTCTCGCGGTCGATCGCGGCCTGGGCCGTCGCGACGAGGCGGTCGTAGGGCGCGGCCGGGTCGTGAGAAACGCCGGCGTCGTCCAGCGCCTCGACGATCCTGTCGCGCGCCGCCCGGCCATCCGCTTCCGCAGCGGCGATTTGGTGTTCGGCCTGCCGCACGGCGGCATGGGCCGCGAGGGCGTCGCGACGGCGGCTCAGCCAGGGCCCGAGCGGCGTCGCCGCGCCGTCGTCCGGCAGGGGCGGCACCATCCTGCCCAGCACCGCACGGATCTCCTGGCCGGCGCCCTCGAGGCGGAGGCTCGCCGCAGCGTGGCGCTCCTCGGCGCGTTGGAGTTCGACCTCCGACGTCGCGAGCGCCAGATTGATCTGCTGCAGCCTCGCCACTTCCGTGGCGCGGCCGAACCGGGCGCCCGCCGCGATGTCGTCGCGGCGCATCAAGTCCTCGAAGATCTCGGCCGACGCGGCGTCGAGGCGGCCGCGATGCTCCGACCAGGCGCGGTCGCGCGCGGCCCGGAGGGCACCGGCCTCCCGGTCGCCCACCACGCCGGTGCTCTCTCCGAGCGCGCCGACCTCGGCCCGCAGCCTCAGCCGTTCGGTGGAGAGCCGCTCGACCGCGTCGACGTCGCGGTCGACGCGCTGTTGCGCCTCGGCCCGCCGCTTCACCAGTGCCTCGAAGGCGCCGGGGTCGGGCACGGCGAGGTCGACCAATTGCGCGATGTTGCCGGGCCAGGGTTTCAGGTCCCGCATGCGCTCCGCGAGGGCGTCACGCAGACCGGGGAGCGCGCGGTCGGCGAGGCTCCGGCGAGCCGCGTGGTCGCTGCCGCGCAGCCTCCCCATCGCCGCGGCCAGCCGCGACAGGTCCGGAGCCGCGGCGGCCTCGGTGCCGGCCTCGCGCAGCCCGTCCCGAGCTTCCGCAAGCCTGCGGACGGCGTCATCGCGCTCCTCGCGCGCCGTGTCGACCCGGGCCGCGATCCCGGACCGCGATTCGATCAGCCCGCGCAACGTGCCCGTGACGGCGGCTCCCAGCATGAGCCCGCCGGCCTCCGTTCCCGCGGGTCGGTCGAGTCGGTCGAGGATGGCCTCGATCTGCAGCGCTGCGGTCCTGGCCGCGAGCCGACGTTCCGGGAGGTCCTTCTCGGCCGTCGTATAGCGGGCGCGCGGATCCGCCAGGCGGTCCACGCCTGCGGCCGCCTGCAGCGCCGCCGCATCGACCAAGATGTCCTGCAACTCGCCCGACAGGGTCGCGATAGCGTTATCGATCACCTTGAGTTCCGTCGTGCCCTCGATGGCCCGCCGTTCGACATCCGGCAGCTCGCCTGTCCAAAAGGCGGGCGCTTCGGGCAGATCGGCCAGGGGCAGCAGCTGTTCCCGGAGCCCCCGAAGCTCCGCCAGTCGGGGCAGGGCGCCGAGCTGACGCAGGATCTCGTCCATGCGGATCCGGGTGGCGCCACGGGTCTTCAGCGCAGCCTCGTACTGGTCCCCGGCCTTGTCGCGCTCCTGAACCAGCTTGGAATACGCGGACGCGAAGGTGTCGATCTTCTCCTTGCTGTCCTTCAACTGCCCGAGCGCGGCCTTCAGCTCGGACAGCACCGTGCCGTGCTTCTTCGCTTTGTGGAAGCCGTCCGCCTCCAGCCGGAGCTCCACCAGCGTGTTGCTGAGTTCAGCCAAGCCCGCGCTGGCCGAGAA
>JAABUM010003966.1_pt1 | contig 17374 bp, 18 predicted proteins | sample 5559161 | NCBI WGS metagenome assembly JAABUM01 (sample SAMN10711868, study PRJNA513369) | rock metagenome | isolation source: Antarctica rocks | place: Antarctica: Victoria Land, Siegfried Peak nord | reverse complement strand
GTCGGGGTACGGGGCCGCAGTCGGAGCGCTGGTGGCCGACACGCGATGAGGAGTGACGGTGCGGGCAGCAGAGCGGACCAGCCGGGTGCGATCGTCCCCGGAGTCGCGCGCTACCCCGGTCCAGCGCATCAAGACGACGCTCGGCGCCTACGTGGGTCTGACCAAGCCGCGGGTCATCGAGCTGCTCTTGGTCACCACCATCCCCGCCATGCTCTTGGCTCAGCGCGGCGCAAAGACACTGCCATTGCCGATGCCGCTGCTCGTGTTGACCACCCTCGTCGGCGGGATGCTGGCCGCGGCCAGTGCCAACACGTTGAACTGTGTGGCCGACGCGGACATCGACCAGCTGATGAAACGGACGGCACGACGGCCGTTGGCCCGGCACGCCGTGCCCACCCGGCATGCGCTGATCTTCGGTCTGGCCATGGGCGTGGCCTCGTTCGCCTGGTTCTGGTGGACGACGAATCTGTTCGCCGGGGTGCTCGCCGTCGGCACCATCCTGTTCTACGTGCTCGTCTACACCTTGGTGCTCAAGCGCCGGACCGCGCAAAATGTGGTGTGGGGAGGGGCGGCCGGCTGCATGCCGGTGGTCATCGGCTGGGCCGCGGTGACCGGCACGGTGCAGTGGCCCGCGGCCGTCATGTTCGCCATCATCTTCTTCTGGACGCCGCCGCACACCTGGGCGCTGGCCATGCGCTACAAGGAGGACTACAAGGCGGCCGGGGTGCCGATGTTGCCGGTGATTGCCACCGCCCAGGAGGTCACCCGCAAGATCTTGATGTTCAGCTGGGCAATGGTCGCCGTCAGCCTTTTGTTGTTACCCGCCGCCGGATTGCTGTACGCGGGCGTCGCGGTGGCCGCGGGCGCCTGGTTCCTGGCGATGGCCCACCGGCTGCACGCGGCCACCCGTGCTGGCGCTGAGACCAAGCCGATGACGCTGTTCCACCTGTCCAACACTTACTTGTCGTTGCTGTTCATCGGCATCGCGGTCGACTCGGTGTTGTCGCTGCCCACCCTGTTCTGAGCTTGTCAGTCGGCCGAGAGGTACTCCACGGTCGCTGGTGGGAGGACCGGACGACAGTAAAGTGCCTCTCGGCCGGCGCCATCTCTTAGGGCAGCAGCACCAGCGAGCCGGTGGTGGCACGAGACTCCAGGTCCCGGTGGGCCTGCGCGGCGTCGGCCAAGGCGTAGCTGCCGCCGACCCGGACGGTCAACGCACCCTCGGCCATGGCGTGGAAGACGGCGCCCGCCCGCCACAGCAGCTCGTCGCGGATGCGGATGTAGTGCGCGAGCGTCGGCCGGGTGAGAAACACAGAGCCGGCAGAGTTCAATCGCTGCGGGTCCACCGGTGGCACCGGCCCGCTCGCGGCCCCGAACAGCGCGAGGGTGCCGCGGACGCGCAGGGACGCCAGGCTTGCGTCGAAGGTCGCTGCCCCCACACCGTCGTACACCGCCGCCACTCCGTCGCCTTCAGTGAGCTCGCGCACCCGGGCGGCGAGGTCCTCGGTGTACCGCAACACGTGGGTGGCGCCCGCGCCGCGGGCAAGCTCCTCCTTGGCGTCGGTGGACACCGTGGAAATCACCGTCGCACCCGCATTGCGGGCGAGCTGGGTGAGCAGCAGCCCGACACCCCCCGCCCCCGCGTGCACCAGCACGGTGTCGCCCTGTTCCACCCGGTAGGTGGAGGTGATCAGGTAGTGCGCCGTCATGCCCTGCAGCAGGGCGGAGGCTGCTTGGTCGTCGGGCACCGCATCGGGCACCGCGACCGCGGCAGCGGCGGGCACAAGTACCTGCTCGGCGTAGCTGCCGGGCGCGGTGCACCAAGCCACCCGGTCACCCACCGCGAACTCCTCGACTCCCGCGCCGCACCCGAGCACCTCGCCGGTTCCCTCCTGTCCCACGACGTAGGGCAGCTCCACCGGGTACGTACCGGTACGGAAGTAGGTGTCGATGTAGTTGACGCCCGCAGCGGCGACGCGGACCAGTAGCTGTCCGTCGCCGGGCGTGGGGTCGGGCGACTCGGTAGGAGTGAGTACTTCGGGTCCGCCGGTGGCGGTGATCGCTATGGCCTGCATCTGCTCAGTCCTACCGCATCGGGCCTGCGGAGGCACCCGCTAAGGTGCGGGCATGAGTGAGACGGAGCACGACACACAGCCCACCGAGGCCTCCCCGGAGGCTCCTCAGAAGGCCGTCGCGGCCGTCAACCGGTTCGCTGCCGCGCACGAGGGCGCCCGTGCTGTCATCCAGTTCGTGGGGGAGGGGGCGACCAGGGTGACGTTGATCGGCACCGACGGGGGAGTGCTCGGTGACGTCGTGGTTCGCGACGTCGCCACCGCCGAGGCGGTCATCGCGGCCTCGGACGCCGAGGCAGCCGAGTGGGACCGCGAGCTCGCGGGCGCGGTCACCTTGCCACCTGGGCTGCGCAAGAAGATGGCCGGCTATCTCACCCGCCGCTCGGGCTGAGTGCACGCCCCGGGGTACGACTCCTTCCGGCCGCTTCGGCGACAAGCCCGGCGACTTCCGACATCGCCACCCGGACCCGGGTCCGTGCCCACAGGGTGGCCATCGCTGCCGTGACGGCGCAGGCACCGGCGACATGCACCGCGACCAGCACCTCCGGGACACCGGTGAAGTACTGCACGACACCCACCGAACCCTGCGCGAGCACCACCGCCATCAGCACCCACCACTGCCGCAACACTGCAGCGGGCCCCGCGGTCGCTCGCAGCGCGAAATACAGCCCGACGAGCAAGCCGAGGTAGCCGACGAGCAGATCGGCGTGCAGCTGCGCCAGGGCCGGGATGCTCACGTTGAGCCGGGTGGTCTTGGCGTTTCCTGCGTGCGGGCCGGCCGCCGTCACCAGCGTGCCCGCCACCAACAGCGCACTCATCGTGACGGTCGCGAAGGCAAGCAGATCGCGCAGCGGCCCGGCCACCACGGTGTGGGCGCTAGGGGCGTCGGGCTGCGCCACGCCGACGTGGAGTTGCACCGCCAGCCAGACGAGCACGGTGGATACCAGCAGGTGCAGCGCCACCGTCCACCAGACCAGGCCGGTGAGCACGGTGAACCCACCGAGCACGGCTTGCACCACGGTGCCCAGGGGCAGGCTCCACGCGTAACGCTTGAGCTGTCGCCGGCGTCCCGCGCCGAGCACCACCAGCAACGCGGCGACGGCGGCGATGGTGACGACGTAGGTGAGCATCCGGTTGCTGAACTCGATCGCCTGCTCGTAGGCCGGCACCGAGGTGGTCCCGGTGGGCACCAGGCTGCCGGGGAAGCATTGCGGCCAGGTGGGGCAGCCCAGGCCCGAACCGGTGACCCGCACGACGGCGCCCGTGACCGCGATACCCGCCTGGGTGAGTGCGGCGACAAAGGTGAACCGCCGCTGGGCGGGTACGGAGAGCCGTCTGAGGGCGGGCGCGTGCACGGTGTCGATGGTAGGTGCGCTCAGGTGAATCGAAAGGTACGGGTGGCAGCGATTCCGGCCACAGTCCCCCAAACCAACAGCACCACCAGCGCGCCGACGTCCACGCTCGCGTGCATGGTCGCTGCCCGCAGCGCCTCGGTCAGCGCACCGGAGGGCAGCAGTCGGGCGAACGTGGCCATGCCGGAGGGCAGCCGGTCCAACGGCACCACAATGCCGCCGAGGCCGAGCAGGACGAACCAGATGATGTTCGCCAGCGCCAGCACGATCTCGGCCCGCAGCCAACCGCCCAGCAGGAGCCCCAATGCTCCGAAAGCGAAAGTGCCCAAAGCTAGTGCGAGCACCCCCACCAGCAGGCCGGGCACACTGGGACGCCACCCGATGCTCGCTCCGATGGCCCCCAACACGGCGGCCTGCAGGGCCACGACCACCAACACCGCGGCGCCCTTGCCACCCAGGATTCCCCATCGCGGCAAGGGTGTGGCGCCCAGCCGCTTCAGTGCGCCGTAGCGACGGTCGAAACCCACCGCGATCGCCTGGCCGGTGAAGGCAGTGGACATCACCGCGAGCGCCATCACACCGGGGACCACGGAGTTCACGCGCGGTGTTGGCAGGTCGACGATCGGCAACAGGCTCAGGCCGAGCAGCAGCGTGATCGGAATGAGCATGGTGAGCAACAGCTGCTCACCGTTGCGCAGCAGCAGGATCAGCTCGAGTCGTCCCTGCGCCGCAAGCATGCGGGCAGGTGACGCAGGCCTCGGGTCAGGCAAGAACACGCCGGTGTCAAACCGCTGACCTGGGGTGTTGGCGGGTGCACTCACTGACACACCCCCACGTCGCTCCGCTTGCTCATTGCCGCAGCTCCCGCCCGGTCAGCTCGAGGAACACGTCCTCCAGGCTGCGTTGGGCCACCCGCAGGTCCGTGGCCAGCACGTCCATCCGGGCGCACCACGATGTCACGGTGGCCAGCACCTGTGGACTGATCTGTCCCTCCACCAGGTAGCGACCCGGCTGCGGCTCCGCGGTGTGGTAACCCTCGGGCAACGCGGCGCGTAGCAGGTCGACGTCCAGCCGGCTCGGCGCGGAGAAGCGCAGCTGCTGCTCGGCGCCCTCGGTGGTGAGCTCGGTCGGCGACCCTTTGGCGACCGCCTTACCGTGGTCGATGATCAGTACCTGGTCGGCGAGCTGCTCGGCCTCGTCCATCAGGTGCGTGGTCAGCAGTACCGTCACGCCGTCGCGCCGCAGACAATCAATGAGGTCCCACACGAGCAGCCGCGCCTGCGCGTCCATCCCTGCGGTTGGCTCGTCGAGGAAGACCAGCTCCGGTCGGTTCACCAGTGCACAGGCCAGCGCGAGACGTTGCTGCTGACCCCCGGAGAGCCGACGGTAGGACGTGCGGACCACCTCGGTGAGGCCAAGGGTCCTGAGCAGCCAGTCGGGGTCGTGCGGGCATGCCGAGTACGAGGCGATCAGGCGGAGCATCTCTCCGGCCCGTGCACCGGGGTAGGCGCCCCCACCCTGCAGCATGACGCCGATCCGCGGTCGAAGCTGCGCGGTGTCGGCGATCGGGTCGAGACCGAGAACGCGGACGGTGCCCGCGTCCGGCGGCGTAAACCCCTCGCACATCTCCACCGTGGTGGTCTTGCCTGCGCCATTCGGGCCGAGCAACGCCAGCACCTGCGCGGGCTGCACGTCCAGATCAAGCCCATCCACGGCCCGGGTCGTCCCGAAGGCTTTGGCCACCCCACGAAGTTGCACAGCGCTGGAGGGAGCGGCAGCGGTCACGAGGGTCCAGCGTATGCGGCGAAGGGCTCGACAGTGTCGGCAGGCCGAAGGTAATCACGCCAGGGGAGCGAACGCCGGACGAGGAAAACGGCGACCAGCGCCACGACGACCGCCGCAACCGCCGCCTGCACGATGACGAACGGGGCGATGTCACCGCCGTTGGGCATTAACAACAGCGCGATCACGGCGGACACCACCACCGCCACCCGGCGGTAGGCCGGAGCAGATGCCCACGCCGCGAGGGGGATCGCCGCCCACAGCAGATACCAAGGGTGCACCACCGGGAACAGCAACACCACCGCGGCCAGCGTGATGCCCAGCCCGCCCAACGCGTGTACGCGGCCCCACAGCACGGCCAGCAACATTCGTACGCCGACGTAGGCGGCGATCAGGGCGCCGATCAGGCGGGTGAAGGTGAGGATGGCCGAGGTGTGGTCGCCGAGGCCGAGCAGCTTGCCGACGAGCCCGGTGAACATCCCGGCGAGGGTGGACATCGACATCCAGCTGCGCACTGCGTTCGCCGTTCCCAGGGTCTTGGTCCAGCCGAAGCCGAGCCCGCTGGCCTGCCCGACAGCCAGGAAGACCACCGCGGTGATGGCGCCCAACAGGGCGCCTGCGGTGAGGATCGCCCGCACGTCAGCCCCCCATCGGCGGGCCAGCGCCATCCCGACGTATCCCAACGCCAGCAAAGAGGGCACCTTGACGGTGGCGGACAGCACGATCAGTCCCGAGCCCGCGCACAGGGCCACCAACGCCTGCCCCCGCAGCGGCCCGGCATGCTCGACGCCGCGCATTGCCAGCTCGACCCCCGCCAGCATCAGTCCGATCATCAGAGCCTCGTTGTGGATTCCAGAGACCAGGTGAAACAGGACCAGCGGGTTGAGCGCCCCCAACCACAGCGCGGCCACCGAGGACGCGCCGCAACGCCGAGCCAGGCGTGGGAGTGCCCACACGATGAACGCCACGCCCACCAGGGCGAGCAGGCGGTGCAGAAAGATGCCGGTGATGATCGAGTTTCCCGCAAGGTGGGCGAACCCCCGTCCCACCCAGAGGAACAAGGGTCCGTACGGCGCCGGGGTGTCCCGCCAGATGGTGGGCACCGTGCGGGTGAGCACATTGCCGACGCCCAGTGCCTTGGCCGGGCCGAGCACGTAGGGATCCAGCCCCCGGGCCGCGATCTCGCTCTGGGCCAGGTAGGAGTACACGTCCTTGCTGAACATCGGTGGCGCGAGCGTCAGCGGCAAGCCCCAGAGCAGCATCGTTCGGTCGAGCTGGGACCGGGTCATCCGGCGGGGAGCGCTACCGCGGGCGAAGCGACCGATCACCAGCCAGGCAAGCACCACCATGATCATGCCGGTGACGGCTATCGCGAGCGCCGTGCTCGGCATCCGGGCCGGCAGTCCCAATACCCGCACGCCTTGCAGCGGGTTCTGCAGCACGGGGTTGGCACCCGCGCCGAGGGAACCGAGCGCCATCAGGAGCGTCCCTGCCGCCCCGAAGCGCCGTGCCGCCCGCAGCTGTGCGGTCTCTGCCGGGTTCAGGCCGGGGGCGGACCGCTCGACATCGTGTAGGGCGACAATGGAGAACGGTGTGCGTCGGCTCGGCAACACCGTCGACGCGTCGTCGACGGTGTTTGATCTGCCGCTGGCCACAGCGTCACCCTAGCCGTGGGCACCGCGCAGCCCCACGGATCACAGCTCGGGTGGACAGGCGATGGGTAATTGCGTCACACTGGTGTTGTGAAATACCCCGCGGCCGCTGTGATCGATGCGCCACACCATGCGCACGAGCAGCAGACGCGTGCGTCGGTGGCCCAGCAGCTGCTCGAGCGTGGCCCGGTCACCGCTACCGAGGTGTCCGTGAGTCTGGGAGTCAGCCCAGCAGGAATACGCAGGCACCTGGACGCATTGGTCGCCGCCGGAGAGGCCACCTCCATCGCTGCGCCGGCACAGGTTCCGCGCGGCCGGGGACGCCCTGCCCGCAGTTACCTGCTCACCGCCGCGGGACGGTCCCGGTTCAGTCCTTCCACCCAGGGTCTGGCGGAACTGGGCGTGGACGCGCTGCGTCAACTGCGGGAGCTCGGCGGCGATGATGCGGTGCACGAGTTCGCACGGCGGCGCATGGCCGCCATCACCAACCAGGTGCCGATTGACGGGAGTCGGAGCGTCTCGGACAGTGCCGCAGGCCTCGCGCAGGCGTTGACCACGGCCGGATACGCTGCTTCCACGCGGCAGGTCGGCAACGGTGTTCAACTCTGCCAGCACCATTGTCCGGTGGCCCCGGTCGCCGCCGAGTTTCCCGAGTTGTGTGAGGCCGAACGGACCGCGTTTGCCGAGCTGCTCGGCACCCATGTCCAGCGACTGGCCACCATCGCCAACGGCGACCCGGTATGCACCACCCACGTACCAACCCAGCAAGTGCCCGACCGCACCGCTCTCCGGAAGGAGCACGCATGACAATCGCTCAGGATTTGGCTACTCAGGATGTGGCTACTCGGCACGAGGTCGCCCAGCAGGCGCCGATGACGCAGGACGAGACGATCGCCTCGCTCGGGCAGTACGCCTTCGGCTGGTCTGACTCCGACGCCGCGGGGTCGATCGCCAAGCGCGGGCTGTCCGAGGAGGTCGTGCGCGACATCTCGGACAAGAAGGACGAACCGGAGTGGATGCGCGCCAAGCGACTCAAAGCGCTGAGCATCTTCGACCGCAAGCCGATGCCCAACTGGGGCGCGGACCTGTCGGGCATCGATTTCGACAACATCAAGTACTTCGTGCGCGCGGGGGAGAAGCAGGCCCAGACCTGGGACGACCTGCCCGAGGACATCAAGAGGACCTACGATCGGATCGGCATCCCCGAGGCGGAGAAGAACGCCCTGATCGGTGGTGTCACCGCGCAGTACGAGTCGGAGGTCGTCTACCACTCCATCCGTGAGGACCTGGAGACCCAGGGCGTCATTTTCACCGACGCCGACACCGGGCTGCGGGAGTACCCGGAACTGTTCCAGGAGTACTTCGGCACGATCATCCCGGCCGGGGACAACAAGTTTGCCGCGCTGAACTCGGCCGTGTGGTCGGGCGGGTCCTTCGTCTACGTGCCGCCCGGCGTGCACGTGAAGATCCCGCTGCAGGCCTACTTCCGGATCAACACCGAGAACATGGGTCAGTTCGAGCGCACGCTGATCATCGTCGACGAGGGTGCCTCGGTGCACTACGTCGAGGGCTGCACGGCGCCTACGTACTCCTCGGACTCGCTGCACTCCGCGGTCGTGGAGATCATCGTCAAGAAGGGTGCGCGCTGCCGTTACACCACCATCCAGAACTGGTCGAACAACGTCTACAACCTGGTCACCAAGCGCGCCAAGGCCGAAGAGGGCGCGACCATGGAGTGGATCGACGGCAACATCGGTTCCAAGGTGACCATGAAGTACCCGGCGGTGTGGTTGATGGGTGAGCACGCGCACGGCGAGGTGCTCTCCGTCGCCTTCGCCGGTGAGGGTCAGCACACTGACGCCGGGGCCAAGATGCTGCACCTGGCACCCAACACCAGCTCCACCATCGTCAGCAAGTCGGTGGCCCGCGGTGGCGGGCGCAGTTCCTACCGTGGCCTGGTGCAGGTGAACAAGGGTGCGCATGGGTCGAAGTCCACGGTGAAATGCGATGCGCTGCTGGTTGACCAGATCAGCCGCAGTGACACCTACCCCTACGTGGACATCCGTGAGGACGAGGTGTCCATGGGCCACGAGGCCACGGTGTCCAAGCTCAGCGCGGACCAGCTGTTCTACCTGATGAGCCGGGGCATGAGCGAGGACGAGGCTATGGCGATGATCGTCCGCGGGTTCGTCGAGCCCATCGCGCGGGAGCTGCCGATGGAGTACGCGCTAGAGCTCAACCGCCTGATCGAACTGCAGATGGAAGGGGCTGTGGGCTGAGCATGGGTCCCAGCGAGACAGTCACTTCCGAAGCGCCGGTCATCCCGGCTGCGAGCCGGGGTGCTGCGTTCACGTCCTTCGACGTCGACGCATTCGAGGTGCCGAGCTCGCACGACGAGGCATGGCGGTTCACTCCGCTGCGCAGGCTGCGGGGGCTGCACGACGGCACCGCCCCGGCCACCGGTCAGGTGAGGGTCGAGGTGCAGGAATCCGAGGGGGTCACCGTGGCGACGGTGGGCCGCGACGACGCTCGGCTCGGCGTCGCCGGCACCCCGGCCGACCGGGTCGCGGCCCAGGCATGGACGTCGTTCACCGAGGCCACCGTGGTGGCGGTGGCGCAGGAAGCGCAGATCGGCGAGCCGGTCATGGTCACGGTCACCGGGCCGGGCGTCGACCAGGTCGCCTACGGGCACACCCAGGTGCGGCTCGAGCCCTTCTCCCGGGCTGTGGTGATCATCGACCAGCGCGGCTCAGGGACCTTCGCGGAGAACCTGGAGCTGGTGGTCGGCGACTCCGCACACCTCACCGTCGTCACTGTGCAGGACTGGGCGAACGATGCCGTGCACCTCGCCGCGCATCACCTGCTCCTCGGCCGCGACGCAGTGATCCGGCACAGTGCGATCAGCCTGGGTGGCAGCGTCGTTCGGCTCACCCCGACAGTGCGCTACGACGGGCCAGGCGGGGACGCCCAGTTGCTCGGGGTGTACTTCGCGGACGCAGGCCAGCACCTGGAACAGCGCATCTTCGTCGACCACGCGCAGCCGCACTGCCGCTCCGACGTCATGTACAAGGGCGCGCTGCAAGGCTCGCCGGGCTCCGGCGTACCGGACGCACACACCGTGTGGATCGGAGACGTGCTCATCCGCGCCGAGGCCGAGGGCACCGACACCTTCGAGCTCAACCGCAACCTCATCCTCACCGACGGCGCCCGGGCGGATTCGGTGCCCAACCTGGAGATCGAGACCGGCGAGATCGCCAACGCCGGGCACGCCAGCGCCACCGGCCGCTTCGACGACGAGCAGCTGTTCTATCTGCGCTCCCGTGGGATCACCGAGGAGCAGGCGCGCCGGCTCGTGGTGCGCGGCTTCTTCCACGAAGTGCTCGCCAAGATCACCGTGGCCTCGGTGCGCGAACGCCTGGAGGCGGCGATCGAGACCGAGCTCGCGGCCGTCGGCATCTGACCGCAGCCCCCCGACTGTTAAACCGAACTGGAGACGAGAACACCATGTCCACCTTGGAGATCCGCGGCCTACACGTCAGCGTGCATACAGGCGACGCTGCTGAGCCGTCGAAAGAGATCCTGCGGGGCGTCGACCTCACGGTGCGGTCGGGCGAGACGCACGCCATCATGGGGCCCAACGGCTCCGGCAAGTCCACGCTGTCCTACGCCATCGCCGGCCACCCCAAGTACGAGGTGACCGCGGGCACCATCACCCTGGACGGTGAGGACGTGCTGGCCATGACGGTGGACGCGCGGGCGCGGGCGGGGCTGTTTTTGGCCATGCAGTACCCGGTGGAGGTACCAGGGGTGTCGATGTCGGGCTTCCTGCGCAGCGCCGTGACGGCGACCCGCGGCGAGGCGCCGAAGCTGCGGCACTGGGTGAAGGAGGTCAAGGGCGCGATGGCCGAGCTGGACATCGACCCGGCCTTCGCCGAGCGCAGCGTGAACGAGGGCTTCTCCGGCGGTGAGAAGAAGCGCCACGAGATCCTGCAGCTCGCCCTGCTGAAGCCGAAGATCGCCATCCTCGACGAGACGGACTCCGGCCTGGACGTTGACGCGCTGCGCGTGGTCAGCGAAGGCGTCAACCGCTACGCCGCAGACAACGACGGCGGCGTCCTGCTGATCACCCACTACACCCGCATCCTGCGCCACATCCGGCCTGACTTCGTGCACGTGTTCTCCGGCGGACGCATTGTGGAATCGGGCGGCGCCGAGTTGGCCGACGAGCTGGAGACGAACGGCTACGTGCGCTTCACCGACGCCGACAAGGCTGAGGCAGCTTCTGCCGCGGCCGCACTGCAGGAGGTAGAGGCCTGAGCATGACAGCAGTCCAGGACACCAGCACCCGTCTCGATGTGGCCGCGATCAGGGCGGATTTCCCGATCCTCGGTCGCACCGTGCGCGAGGGCAAGCCGCTGGTGTATCTCGACTCCGGTGCCACCTCGCAGCGACCGCTGCCGGTGCTGGACGCAGAGCGCGACTTCCTGCTGACCTGCAACGCCGCGGTGCACCGGGGGGCCCACCAGCTCGCCGAGGAAGCCACCGACGCCTACGAGTCCGCGCGGGAGCGGATCGCCGCGTTTGTCGGCGCTCGGGCCGACGAGGTGGTGTTCACCAAGAACGCCACCGAGGCGCTGAACCTGGTGGCCTACACCTTGGGGGACAGCCGGTTCGCTGGTCGTAGGGTCGGCCCGGGGGATGAGGTGGTGGTGACGCAGGCCGAGCACCACGCCAACCTGGTGCCCTGGCAGGAGCTGTGCCGGCGCACCGGCGCGACCCTGCGCTGGTACGGCGTCACCGACTCCGGACGCATCGACCTGGACTCGCTGCAGCTGACCGAGCGCACCAAGGTGGTGGCGTTCACCCATCAGTCCAACGTGTTGGGCACCGTGCCGCCGGTGGCGGAGCTGGTCCACCGCGCGGCGGAAGTGGGGGCGCTGACCGTGTTGGACGCCTGCCAGTCGGTGCCGCACACCCCCGTGGACTTCCACGCCTTGGGGGTGGACTACGCAGCATTTTCTGGGCACAAGATGCTCGGGCCTTCCGGCGTCGGTGCCCTCTACGGACGCGCGGAGCTGCTCGAACAGATGCCGCCGTTCCTCACCGGTGGTTCGATGATCGAGACCGTGGACATGGAGGTCTCCACCTACGCACCGCCGCCGCAGCGGTTCGAGGCGGGGGTGCCGATGACCTCTCAAGCCATCGGGCTCGGCGCGGCCGTCGACTACCTCACCGCGCTGGACATGCACGCCGTAGCCGAGCACGAGAACCGCCTGACCGTGGCAGCGTTGGCCGGACTGCAGGAGCTGGCCGGGGTGCGCATCATCGGACCCACCGAGGCGGTCGACCGCGGCGGTGCGGTGTCCTTCGTCGTCGACGGTATCCACGCCCACGACGTCGGGCAGATCCTGGACGACGAGGGCGTCGCCGTCCGGGTCGGGCACCACTGCGCGTGGCCACTGCACAAGCGCTTCGGCATCGCCGCCACGGTGCGGGCGTCCTTCGCGCTGTACAACACCTTCGACGAGGTCGACGCCCTGGTCGCCGCCGTCCGCCGCGCGCAGAGCTTTTTCGGGACACGCTGATGCAAATGGAACAGATGTACCAAGAGGTGATCCTCGACCACTACAAGCATCCGCACGGCCGCGGGCTGCGCGAGCCGTTCGGCGCCCAGGTGCACCACGTCAACCCCACCTGTGGTGACGAGGTCACCCTGCGGGTGGCGCTGTCCGACGACCGCGCGGTTGTCCAGGACGTGTCCTACGACGGCGAGGGCTGCTCCATCAGCCAGGCTGCGACGTCCGTACTGACCGACCTGGTTGTCGGTATGCCGCTGGAGCAGGCGATGACGACCCTCGACGCCTTCCGCGAGATGGTAGGGAGCAAGGGCACCATAGAAGGCGACGAGGACGTGCTCGGCGACGGCATCGCCTTCGCCGGGGTGTCCAAATATCCGGCACGGGTGAAGTGCGCGCTGTTGGGCTGGATGGCCTTCAAGGACGCCGTAAATCACGTTCTCGACGAGAGCGAAGCGGCGTCGCATGTTTCCGATGAGAGCTCGAACGAAGGAGTGCTGCAATGAGCGAGACCGAAACCCAGGTCGATCCCCGAGCGGGCCGGACCGCGGCGGACCTCGACGCGTCCACTGCGTCGGCGAGGCCGGAACCGGCCGCGGATTTGCCGTCGCTGGAGGACCTGGAGGAGGCCATGCGCGACGTGGTCGACCCCGAGCTCGGCATCAACGTCGTCGACCTCGGCCTGGTCTACGACATCCGGGTGGACACCGACAAGGTCGCCATCATCGACATGACCCTCACCTCGGCGGCCTGCCCGCTGACCGACGTCATCGAGGCTCAGGCCCGCTCGGCGCTCACCGACGACGGCATGTGCTCCGACATCAAGATCAATTGGGTGTGGATGCCGCCGTGGGGCCCGGACAAGATCACCGAGGACGGCCGCGAGCAGCTTCGCGCCCTCGGGTTCACGGTCTGACGGTCGTCACTTCGGCAAGCGTGAGTCCGGACCAGCCGGACTCACGCTGCCCCGATCAGCCCAGGACGGCTGCTTGAATGATGCGGCGGCAGGTGGGGCGGGGCAACAGCGGAACGAGCGCGCGCATCGCCGCGGCGGTCCCGGGCAGGTCGTCACGGCCCGACAAGTAGGACCGCTGTAGCTCGGGCGGCAACTCGAAGAACGCCGCGAAGAAGTTGGGCACCTCGGCGGGGCCCAACGCACAGAGGCCCCGCAGCCCGCGCAGCCGGAGCGCATGCACCGCCCGGGCTTTGGGTGACCAGATGAGGTGCTGAATGTCGGTCGTGGTGCCCCCTGACGCGATGGTGGCGGCGATCCGTGGGGCGAGTCGCAGTGTGGCGGCCACGCTGTAGCCACTGGCGGGATGGACCAAGGGCGCCGCGGCGCCGAAACGCACCACGGCCGGCGTGCGTCCGATCCACTCGGACCGCGGCAGGGGCGTATCCAGCGCGAAACGAACCCGCTCGATCGGTTCACCGCCGTCGAGCATCAGTCCGCGCGCTGCGAGCCGGGCGTTGAGCCGCTGCGCGAGTTCCGCGAGTTCCAGACCTGGCCGTCGAGCCAGCGATGTTTCCTCCAACAGCACTCGATCGCCGCCGACCGGCATCGCGTAGAGGAAGCTCGGCGGTTCCGTGGGGTCGGCGCCGTGGTCGGTGCGCCAATCCATGAACAACGCGTCGGCACCAGCCAATACCGGATCGGCGCGCTCCCGGTCGACGATGACGCCGTACGCGGTTTGCTGAGTGCGCCCGCCGGTTGAGGCGCCCCGGGCGTCGATCGTGATCCGCGCATGCGGCAGGCTGCCTTCGCTCAGGCCTCGACCGTCTGCACTCGCCGTGCCGACCAGCACCTGAACTTCGGAGAGGTCGAAAGACGTCTGCAGCGCGGCATTGTCGAGCACTGAGTAGTGGCGCGGAATCGGCTGCCGGTGCGGAGTCCAGACGACGGTCAGGTCCACAGTTGCGGCACGTGGGGTCGCCGCGGACAACTCGTCACTCCACGCGCCGTACGTCGCACGCCAAGGGGCCCACGGGTGCGGGTCAACAGCCGTCACCGCCAGACCGTGCGCCGCACAGGCCGAGGCAACGGCGCGCCCTGCTGGTCCCAGGCCAAGGACGACTACGTCTTGTGCGTGAAAAGGGCTGCCCGGTGGGCCTTTATCGCGCACGAGGCCTCGCCCCTACGCCGAGCCCGTGGACAAGATCCCGCCGTCTACCCGCACCGTGTCACCGGTGATCCAAGACGCTGCGTCCGAGACGAGAAACCCCACCAGCTTGGCCACGTCCTCGGGGTTACCGAGGCGCTTCATCGGGTAGGACGCGGATGCCTGCTCCTCACCGGAGGAGTACAGCGCCTCGGCGAAACGAGTCTTGACCACGGCAGGCGCGACGGCGTTCACCCGGATGCCGGGGCCCAGTTGCCACGCCAGTTCTTCGGTGAGTCGGATCAGCGCCGCCTTGGACGCGCCATAGACCGAAATCACGCCGGAGGACCGGATCCCGGCCACACTGGCGATGTTGACCACGGCGCCCCCGTGCTCGCCCATCCACGCCTTATAGGCCTGCTGCACATAACCCAGCGCCGCGACGACGTTGACGTCGAAGATCTTGCGCACCCCGTCGAGGTCGGCGTCCATCAGCGCGCCGTAAACCGGGTTAATTCCGGTGTTGTTGATCAAAATGTCCAGCGAGCCAAAGGCGCCCACGGTCCGCGTGACCGCATCGGCCCTGGCCTCGGCATGACCGGCATTCCCGGCCAGTGCGAGCACGCGATCAGGCGCAGCAAGTTCCGCGGCCGCCGCCTCCAACGCCTCGGGCTTACGGGCCGTGATGGTCACGCTGGCTCCGCGGGAGAGCAGCTCTGCGGCGATGGCCAAGCCGATACCGCGGCTGGCTCCGGTGATCAGTGCGGCGCGACCGGCTAGGTCCTGAGGAATCGCTGCTGTCGTCATGGTGACGCACGCTACTCATCGGAAGGTACCAAGCAGGCACCCGCACACCCGTAGACTCGACCTTTACCGTCTGCTGTCCTTGGAGCTGTAGTGATCACCGCAACCGACCTCGAAATTCGCGCCGGCGCGCGGACGCTGCTGTCCGTGCCCGGTCCGGGGTTGCGCATCCAGGGCGGCGACCGGATCGGACTTGTCGGGCGCAACGGGGCCGGCAAGACGACGACGATGCGCGTGCTTGCCGGTGAGGTCCAGCCCTACGCCGGCACCGTGGTACGCACTGGAGAGCTCGGCTATCTACCCCAGGACCCCCGCGAGGGTGATCTCACGGTGACCGCCAAGGACCGGGTGCTCTCCGCCCGCGGGCTCGACGAGCTGCTACGCGACATGGAGAAGCAGCAGGTGGTGATGGCCGAGCTCGTCGACGGCAAGGCGCTCGACGCGGCGGTCCGCCGCTACGGGGTTTTGGAGGACAGCTTCTCCTCCCTCGGTGGATACGCGGCCGAAAGTGAAGCCGCACGGATATGCGCCAACCTCGGCTTGGCCGACCGCATTCTGACCCAACAGCTCAGCACCCTCTCCGGCGGTCAGCGCCGGCGGGTGGAGCTGGCCCGCATCCTGTTCGCCGCATCCGACGGCAGCGGTGGCCGCTCCGGCAACACCCTGTTGCTCGACGAGCCGACCAACCACCTCGACGCGGACTCCATCACCTGGCTGCGCGGGTTCTTGCAGTCCCACGAGGGCGGCCTCGTGGTGATCAGCCACGACGTTGAACTGCTTGCCGACGTCGTCAACCGGGTGTGGTTCCTCGATGCCGTGCGCAGCGAGGTGGACATCTACAACATGACCTGGCAGCGCTACCTCGACGCAAGAGCAACCGACGAGCAGCGGCGGCGCCGCGAGCGGGCCAACGCGGAGAAGAAGGCGGGGGCGCTGCGCGTGCAGGCCGCCAAGATGGGGGCCAAGGCCACCAAGGCCGTGGCCGCGCAGAACATGGCCAAACGAGCCGACAAGCTGATGGCCGGCCTGGACGAGGTCCGGGTGAGTGACAAGGTGGCGAAGATCCGCTTCCCCGAGCCCGCCGCGTGCGGTAAGACCCCGTTGATGGCCGAGGGCCTGACCAAGGTGTACGGGTCGTTGGAGATCTTCACCGGGGTCGACCTCGCCATCGACAAGGGCTCCCGGGTGGTGGTGCTGGGGTTCAACGGCGCGGGCAAGACCACGCTGCTGCGCCTGCTCGCGGGTACCGAGACGCCCGACCTCGGCCAACTCATCCCCGGCCACGGCCTCAAGCTCGGCTACTTCGCCCAGGAACATGAGACTTTGGACCACAACGCCACCGTGTGGGAGAACATTCGTCACGCTGCGCCGGACACGGATGCCACCCAGCTGCGCAGCCTGCTCGGGGCCTTCCTGTTCAGCGGGGACCAGCTGGAGCAACCCGCGGGCACGCTGTCCGGCGGTGAGAAGACCCGCCTCGCGCTGGCCGGTCTGGTGTCCTCGGCCGCCAATGTGCTCCTGCTCGACGAACCGACGAACAACCTCGACCCGGTCTCCCGGGAGCAGGTGCTCGACGCATTGCGCAGCTATGCCGGCGCCGTCGTACTGGTCACCCACGATCCGGGTGCCGTGGAGGCGTTGGAGCCTGAGCGGGTGATCCTGCTGCCCGACGGTTCGGAGGACCACTGGTCCGCGGAGTACCTGGAGCTTGTGCAGCTCGCCTGAGCTGCGTTCGAACCAAGTGCGCAACACCGTGCGAACAACGAGGTAGACCGTCACGCAGACGGTTGAGGAGATGCCCACTCGCACCGGAGGCGTACGTGATGGAACTGTCCAAGGGAATTCGCATTGCCGGAGAATCACGCACCCAGCTGGCCACGGATCTGAAGGCCCGCTACGAGCGTGGAGCGAGCATCCGCGCACTCGCCGAGACCACCGGTCGGTCCTACGGGTTCGTCCACCAGGTTCTCAACGAGGCCGAGGTCACCCTGCGCGGTCGGGGACGTACGAGCAGGCAGGCCAAGGCCAGCTGAGCTG
>JAABUM010003965.1_pt1 | contig 17379 bp, 14 predicted proteins | sample 5559161 | NCBI WGS metagenome assembly JAABUM01 (sample SAMN10711868, study PRJNA513369) | rock metagenome | isolation source: Antarctica rocks | place: Antarctica: Victoria Land, Siegfried Peak nord | reverse complement strand
AAAAGAGGTAAGCCGTTCCATCCCCGTGTTTCCGTCTCCACGAAGGTGGAGACTAGGCGCTTCGCCCCACAGCGTAGGACTTCAGTCCCACGCACTTCTCTCCGACCCCCTTGCGTAACGTCCGTTACTGATTGATGTGACAGCGACTGAAGTCACTCGCTGCGGAGTACCGGGAACCGCGCGCCCTCCGCAGGCGTTGGAAAGGGCATGAAAGCACTGTTTTTGCTCCCCGCCGCTCTTGTCGCCACGGGGTCCGTTCTCGCCGTTCGGCATCACGCCGCCCCCGCACCGCGCGTCCGGCAACTGAGGCCGGCCCGCGTGGGCGCCCTGCTCACCGGCCAGGCCGCCTATGGCGACTGGTCCACGGATGCGCCGGGCGTCCGCCGCCTCATCCGCGTGGACGATCTGCCGCCGCCGCACGCGACGCCCTCGGTGGACCACGGCGCGGACATGGCGCCCCGCCCCGAAGGCGTCATCCCGAAGGCCCCGACGGGATTCAAAGTCGAACTGTTCGCCCAGGGCCTGAACAACCCGCGCAAGATCGTGACGGCCCCCAACGGCGACCTGTTCGTGGCCGAAAGCGGCGCGAACCGGGTCAAGATTTTACGGGCGCCCGACGGGGCGGGCGCGGCCCAGACGACCTCGGTCTTCGCCCAGGGCCTGCGCCAGCCGTTCGGCATCGCGTTCTACCCCGCGGGGCCGAACCCCAAGTACGTTTATGTCGCCAACACCGACTCGGTGGTCCGCTTCCCGTACCATTCCGGCGACTTGACGGCGACCGGGCCGTCGGAGGACGTTGTTCCGACCGGCATTCCGGGCGGCGGGCGTCTGCGCGGCGGTGGGCACTGGACGCGCGATCTGGCGTTTTCGCCGGACGGCAAGACGATGCTGGTCTCGGTCGGCTCGCACTCCAACAACGACGACCCGGACACGACGCCCGCCGAGTTCCACCGGGCGGACATCCTGCGCTACACGCCCGGCGGCACGTTCGAGGGCATCTACGCTTCCGGCATCCGCAACCCCGTCGGCATCGCCTTCCAGCCCGGCACGGACACGCTCTGGACCTCGGTGAACGAGCGGGACACGCTGGGCGACCAGTTGGTGCCGGACTACGTCACGCATGTCACGCCGGGCGGCTTTTACGGCTGGCCCTGGTACTACATCGGCAGTCACCACGACCCGCGCTACCCGGACGCCCACCCGGAGCTGGCCGGGCGGGTCATCGTGCCGGATGTGCTGGTGCAATCGCACATGGCCTCGCTGTGCCTGACGTTTTATCCGGCGCCCCCCCCCGCCCCCAATTCTGGGGGAGCCGGAAAGGGCGGAGTCAGGCTGTTCCCCGCCGCCTATCGTGGGATGATCTTCGCCGCCGAGCACGGCTCGTGGAACCGGGCCAGCCGCACGGGCTACAAGGTGATCATGGTCCCCGTCCAGAACGGCAAGGCGACGGGCGAGTACCAGGACTTCCTGACCGGCTTCGTCACCAGCGAGGACGCCGTCTGGGGCCGCCCCGTCGGCGTCACCATCGCCCACGACGGCTCGCTGATGGTGACGGACGACGGCTCCAACTCCGTCTGGCGCGTCAGCTATGCAGGCAAGTAGGCGGGCGACAAGAAGCAAACGGGCGCGGCTTCCTGAAAGGGAGGCCGCGCCCGTTTTTGTCGTCTGCTGGCTATTCTTCCAAGAGATCGGGCTTTGTGGCTGCTGTCGGGGTGGGAACGGTGGGGATAGTATTATCGGCGACCGACAAAAGCGTCGTGTAGAGTGCCTTTTCGATCTTCTCTTGGAGGGTAGAGAGGATGACTTGCAGTTCGACCTTTGCTTCTGCGGCATTGCCAAGACTGGTCTGGACGCCGGCGCTGTCCGTGCTGATCCTCTGGGTGAGTTCCAGCTTGTAGCCCGCGTTCCGCTCCGTCAGGGAGTAAGAATGGAAGTGCATCGTGTCGCCGATCTTGGCAGGCCCGATGTGGCTGAAGGAGAAGCTTTTTACCATCTCCGCCATGAAGTGATCTTGCAGCACAAGCACGAAATGGCGGCCCACATGCTCGAATGTCTCCACTTTGTGGTGAAGCTGGACGAGGATCGTTTTGCCGCTCATTTTCCAGTTCATGCCGTAGCCTCTGTCTTCCGGCGGCGCTTCTGCCAGGCCCAGTGAAGACAAAAACTGCTGCCGCGTCGGCCAGACCGTTCCCGTGGTGTCCACGGCCTGGAGTTCGATGCCGACGAAGTCAACCACCCTCCCCTTCCGGGTAGCGACCAGGCAGAAGTCCACGCTGCCACCCGGTATGGTGACTTCGGAAACGACATGATGCTCGTCGCCTGGCTCAGTGTGGGTGAGGAGGTGCAGGCAGTGGGTGAACACCTGCCGGCGCTCCAAGAACCGGAAAGGGCAGATGATGATGTTCTTGGGGTTCTTGGCGTTGTACCCGACGGTGCAGGTGCCGATACTGACGTCCGGCTCTGTCTTGCGGCGCTTGGCGCACCGCTTGCCGATGTAGCGGCAGTGCTGCTCCCTGATTACCTCCGTCCAGTCCACGTCTTGCCGGGAGGTTGGATGGGTATACAACTCCGTGATGCCGCGTCCGCTCCCTTTTGCGCTTACATTTGCGCTCACAACAGCCTCCTTGTCCTTTCCCCGGCGAACGACGTATACTCTGCGGAAAGGTCAATCCCAATGGACTTGCGTCCGAGTCGGCGCGCGACGGCGTTCGTTGTTCCCGTCCCGCAGAAGGTGTCCAGGGCGACGCCATCAGGCGGGCAGGTCGCGAGGAGCGGGATGAGGCACAGTTCTTCGGGGTACGAGGCGTAGTGGGTTGATTTCCCGCCGATAGTTTTCCCCGGCGCATCTTCGGGCAGGATCGCCCAGAGGTCGGTCGGCTTTGTACCGTTCGGGTCGTACTTTAGGAAGTAGAAGCCTTTTTCCTGGAGTTCTTTCGCCCGGCCCGACACGCGCGCCGAGTCGGAATGGGTCGTCCGGTGCTGACCACGGATCACCATACGGAAGTCGTTCAGCCTCCCCTCTCTCACGTCGTCAAGCACATCCGCCAGCGCTGCTGTCGCCGCTTCCTTCTCCACATCGCCCAGAGACGTAGAGAGTTCGATCTGCCTCTTGTAACGCTTCCCTGAGACGCCGGTCGCCGAGACGACCGCGCCGTTCACGACCTTTGATTTCCGGGGGTCGGCCTTGATCGCGTTCGCATCGTAATAGAAGCCTTTGGCCTTCTTGGTGAAATGGAACACGTCTTCATGGACGTTTCGGAGTTTATCGCCGGATTGATCCAGGCCGCCTTTGATCTTATCCCAGATGACGCTGTTCCTGAGTACCCAGCCCTGCTCATCAATCATCGCCAGCGCGATACGCCAGGGGAGGCCAAGCAGACCTTTTCCTTGATAGGTGTCGCCGATGTTCAGCCAGAATGAACCTGTCGGCTTCAGCACCCGATGTACCTGCGCGAAGATCGCCAGCAGATTGGCCTTGTACTCGGCGTGGGTTCTCTCCTCGCCGATACCCCCGGACGGGTACTCGCGCTGCCCCCAATAGGGCGGGGAAGTCATGCAGAAATCTATGATGTCATTCGGCAATTCCCTCAAAACCGCGCAAGTGTCTCCTGTAATGAACAAGGGGTCAATCGTAGGGCTGTCTATGTAGCTGAGTGTCGTAGCAAGGTAGCTCATTCTGGAAATACGATTTCGGCATCACCCCCCGTTTTTCCTGCCTTTCTTCACGGGGGCAGCCTATGTCTCCGGGAGAGCCATGTGGTACAATGGCAGCACGATGGATGAAGTTTACACTCAGATGGAAGGCAGCACGAGCAACGGGCATGACGCCGACGGTACGGCATGGCGGGACCGGAACGGGGTTTCAGCGGAATGCCCGGCCCTAGACGATCCGGCGTCGGAGGTCCCTGAAGTGTTCCAAATGCCGCCGGTGCCGACGCGGCGCCTTCTTGGGCGCGTCCGTCATGTAGAGCCGGCTCCATTCGCGTTCGTGGATGAACTGGCTGAATAGAGCGGGCCGTGGGGGATGACAAAGATGGATGGCTACGAGGTCAGAGTTTACTACAGTCCGAATGACGAGTGTTATGTCGCCGAAATCGTCGAGTTCATCGGCTGCGCCGCCGACGGGACCACCCCGGAGGATGCTTTGGCGAACCTGCGCGAACTCAAAGCCGTCTGGGTACGGGCCGTCACCGAGAACGGTTACGCGGTTCCCCTTCCTCGCCGCGCCGCCGAGGCGCAAGGGCAGTTGGTCGCGGCCTGACGGACGATGGCTCCTATGCCGTCTGGCGCGTCAGCTATGTAGGCAAGTAGGCATATGAGAAAGCAGCGGGCGCGGTTTCCTGAATGGGAAACCGCGCCTGTTTTTGCGCCTCGGCGCCTGCCTGAGATCACCTTGACGTCGCCCGTGGGTGACGGTGATACTGGCGCGAAGACACAGGGAGGCTAGGATACAAAGGCCGGGGTCTCTTTTGCGCCCGAAGTGGTATAATTAACTGACGTTACGCAGGGCCGCAGAGGCCGGGGGGCCGCAGAGGCCGGGGGGCCGCAGAGGCCGGGGGGCCGCAGAGGCCGGGGGGCCGCAGAGGCCGGGGGGCCGCAGAGGCCGGGGGGCCGCAGAGGCCGGGGGATTGAAATCCTCGGCTGTGGGGCGCGGACGCTTATTCCCCACCTGCGTGGGGATAGGAAAAGATGAGGGCCGCACTTCAACTTCTCTTTGCCCGCGTTCTCTTTGCCCGCGCAGGCGGTCACTGGGCGTCCGCGCCCCACAGCCGAGGATTTTAATCCCACGGCTTCAGCCCCACGGACTCTGCGGCTACGGCACTTCCCGCTTGCGTAACATCAGTAATTAAGATATGAAAGCGTCTGTCAGCGCCAAGCGCTGTCCGCAGTGCGGGAAAGTGACGGGGCTACACACGAGCGAGTGCGGCGCCTGCGGCCATCGGTTTTGGACACGTTTTGCGGAGCCGGTGGAGCGGACGGAGGCGTTTGACGCGGTCATGCTGCCGCGCCCGGCCGCCCCGGCCGGCGCTGTCGCCGTTCGTGCTGGCCTTTCTCGGCTCGTTTTGCCTGGTGGCGACGGCGGGGCTGGCCTGGAGCTTCAGCCTGGGGCTGGCCCCCCGCTCGGGGGCCGCCCCCGGCTCTCCGACGGCCTCTTTGGCGAGCGCTCCGGCGTCGTTCCCGGCGGGCGCGCGCCGCGGCGGCCGGGCGGAGGATTTGTACGAGGAGGATTTGTACGAGCGGATCGAGATTTCCATGTCGCTCTACGATGTGGACCAGACGGCGGGGGGCATGGGGCGCCTGGCTCACTCGTCCGACCCGCACCCCCTGCTTCTGTCTTACGACTACCTAACCAGAGCGTGCGCGTTTCGCTCTTCCGGGACGATCTGGCGAGTGACGATTACCGCGTCCAGGCGGTCGCTCTGTATCACGGCAACACGCTTTTGCACCGTCACGCGGACGACAATGAGAAGACAATGAGAAGACAATGAGAAGACAATGAGAAGACAATGAGAAGACAATGAGAAGACAATGAGAGAAAGCCCGGCCTCAAGGCCGGGCTTTCTCATGTCTCAGGCGGCCATTGCCTGCCCCCAACCTGGGATGCGCTTGGGGGTGTCTTCTTCCTGACCGCCGGCATCCTTCACATAGGCGCAGGAGCGGGATGGGCGCAGGAGGGCTTCCAAACGCTCAGGCGGGACGGGCGGGCTGAACAAAAAGCCCTGCATCTGGTCACAGCCCAGACGGGCCAGGGTCTGCCGCTGCCCTTCGTGCTCCACGCCTTCGGCGATCACTTCCAGCGACAGCGCGTGGGCCATGTCAATGACAGCCCGCACGACGGCCTCGTCCTGGAGGCCGTCCCCCTCGTTCCCCCCGGCGAGGCCGAGGACGAATGAGCGGTCCACCTTCAGGATGTCGAGCGGGAAGCGGCGCAGATAGGCAAGCGAGGAGTAGCCTGTCCCGAAGTCGTCCACGGACAGCCGGATGCCCAGGGCGCGCAGATCGGCCAGGCGGGCGGCGGCGGTCTCGCCCCCGGCGCCCGAGTTCTTGCTGCCCAGGTTCTCGATCAGGGCGGTCTCGGTCAGCTCCAGGTCCAGCCAGCGCGGGTCCAGACCCGCCGCGTCCAGGGCGGCCCGGACGGACGAGACCAGGCCGCGTTCGCCGAGCTGCCGGGCGGAGAGGTTGACCGAGACGCGCAGGGGCCGCCCCTGGCGCGCCCAGACGGCGGCCTGGCGGCAGGCTTCGCGCAGCACCCAGTCTCCCAGCGGCATGATCAGGCCGGTCTCCTCGGCCAGCGGGATGAAGTGGCCCGGCGAGACCATGCCCCACTCGGGGTGACGCCAGCGGACCAGGGCTTCGGCGCCGATGATCTCGCCGGTCGTGAGCGAGACCTGGGGCTGATAAAAGAGCGTCATCTCGCCCGGCCCGCCGTTTTCCCCAAAGGCATTCTCGCTGCCGCTGCTTTGGCCCTCGATGGCCTTGCGGAGACTGTTTTCCAGCCGCAGCCGCTCTTCGGCGGCCTCGGTCATGGCGGGCGTGAAGGACTGCCAGCGCCCGCGCCCTTCGGCTTTGGCGTGGTACATCGCCAGATCCGCGTGCTTGAGCAGCGTCTCGGCGTCCGCGCCGTCCACGGGGAAGCGGCTGATGCCGACCGAGGCGGCGACGTGCAGCGCGTGGCCCTCGATCATGATGGGGACGGCGAGGCTGTCGAGCAGGTCAGCAGCGGCGACGGCGGCGTCGTTCCCCGCCGAACGACCGTCTTCCGGCAGGACCAGCAGGGTGAACTCGTCACCGCCCATGCGGGCGAGGACGTCCTGCGGGCTGCCGTTTTCGGACATGCGGGCGGCGAAGCGGCTTGCGACTTCCTGGAGCAGATGGTCGCCGGCGACATGGCCCAGGCTGTCGTTGACGTGCTTGAACAGGTCCAGGTCCATGAACAGGAGCGAGAACGGCTGAGACCGGGCGATGGCGGCATCCAGCTCCTCGCCGAAGCGGGCGCGGTTGGGCAGGGAGGTAAGGGGGTCGGTGTAGGCCTGCCAGCGGATCAGGGCGTCGGCCTTTTTCTGCTCGGCCTCGGCCTGCTTCTGGGCGGTGATGTCGCGGGCGATGGTGGAGGCGCCGGTCACTTCGCCCCGGGCATCGCGGACCAGGGACGAGGAGACGGAGACGGAGACGCGCGTCCCGTCTTTGTGCAGGCGCGTCGTGTCCGCGATCTCGACGGCCTGCCCGGACAGCAGGCGCTCCTGGATGTGCAGGCGTTCCGGTTCGCGTTCGGGTGGGATCAACGTCTCGACGCTTCGCCCGATCATCTCGCGGGCCGACCACCCGTAGAGCCGCTCGGCGCCGGGGTTCCAGGACGTGACTGTCTTATCGGGGTTCCAGCCGATGACGGCGTCGCGGGAGGAGTTGACGATGGCGGCCAGCCGGTTCAGCCCCTCCTCGGCCCTGTGGCGCTCGGTGCTGTCCAGGGCGACGCCGATCATGCCCTGCGGTGTGCCGTCGTCCCCGCGCAGCGGCAGGCACTGGGTCTCCCAGGAGAAGCCGCCCACCTCGGAGACGTAGGTGATGGTTTCGCCGTCCAGTGCGCGGCGCAGGTGGGCGAGGATCAGGGGGTCGGCGGCGTAGCTCTCGAAGGCGGAGCGCCCGACCATCTGCCCCGGCGCCAGGCCGAGCGACGCCAGCCCCTTGCCCTCGGACATGGTGAAGACGCCCGCGCTGTCCAGGCTGAACAGGATGAGGGGCGCGCTGCCGACCACGGTCTGGAGGCGGGCCTGCGCCTGCTTGAGCGACTCCTCGGCCTCGCGCCGGGCGGTGATGTCCTGGGCGATGACCATGCAGGCGTCCTGCGCCTCCCAGACCAGGGGGTGGGAGGTGATCTCGACCCAGAGGAGATCGCCGGCGCGTGTGAGATGCCGCCAGACGCGGCCTTCCTGCGGGTGGACGACGCTCCGGCGGACGGCGTCGCGGTCTTCGGCAGGCCGGATGTCCAGCAGGGTCATCGTCAGGAACTGTTCGCGGCTGTAGCCGTAGTGGCGCCCGGCGGCCTGGTTGACGGCCAGGAAGCGCAGGGTCTGGCGGTTGTAGACCCACATCGGGTGCGGGCTGCTCTCGAACAGCAAGCGGTAGCGCGCCGCACTCTCCCCCAGCTCGTTCCGGGCGCGCAGGGTGGCGCGGACGCCCAGCGCGGCGGCGCGGGTGACGGCGACGGCGATGAGAAGAGAGAGGGCGAGGATGATCCCCTGGACGGTCCAGCCCACGACGAGGGTATGCCGGGTCGTCTGCGCCTCGTCCCCTTCCGTCTTCATTCGGTAGGCGGCCAGCCCACGCGGGGCGGCGTTCGGCTCCTGGTTGGGGTTGACGCCGATCAGGTCGTCGAGCTTGAGTTCCAAGTTGTCGCGGTCGGCCTTGCCCCGCGACTCGATCAGGGCGCGCGCTTCCCGGCCCCGGCCCCGCTCGGCCAGGGTGATGGCGCGCGCCTCCGTCGGCTCGCAGGCGGTCAGGTTCTGGCGGGCGGCGTCCTGGCACTGCCGCCGCAGATCGCCCGCGTCGGGGAGGCCGGCCAGACGCCGCGACAGTTCGACTAGACCGATATCGGCGGCCTGCTGCTTTTCCCACTTCTGCTCACGGTCATCGGGGTTCGACGTGTAGATGTAGAGCTGGGTGTAGGCGCTGGTGTCGTGCGAGGCCAGTGTGATGTCCCTGGCGAGCGACAAGCAGGCAGCGATCTCCGCATTCATTCGGTGGCTGCGCCGGGCGCTGTCCTGCATGGCCCGGACGGTCTGGAAGTATCCCAGCAGCCCCAGAAGGATGACAAGAAAAAAGCCCCCGGCGAGGGTGGCGCCCAGGCTCCACGGGAGGGCGCGGTCTTTGATTTTGGCCATGAAGATGGTCTTTACGTTTCCAGCGGGCTGACAGGTCTCTGGAGGGGGTAATCCAGTTGTGACCTGATTATTTCCTGTTCCCGGTCGCCTTTATCCGGTGAACGTCTTCGCTCCCACGCCTTCATTGTCGGCAGGAGTCTCCCCTCCCTTCAGTCTCCAAAAATAGTAGACAAAAATATGCGAAAAGGCTTGACACGGGAACGAAACAAGAGTATACTACTTTCATCCCCGACCTGTGACACTCCTCACAGCCCTCCAGGTCACAGGCCGGGGGTTTTGCTTTTCTGTAATTCTGGAGGAAGAGGAAGAAAGGGGACTCGGATGACTGCACTTTCCGCTTCGTATGATGCCCGGCGCAAGGACGGCGCGCTGGTGGCCTGCCCCGTGGGGGCGGGCGCGCATGTCTTCAAGGGGGCGCTGCTGGCCGTGGCGGCGGCGACGGGACTGGTTCAGCCGGCGTCGGATGCGCCCGGCCTGATCTTCGCGGGGGTCGCCTATGAGGGGGCCGACAACACGACCGGCGCGGCGGGGGCGAAATCCGTGCGTGTGCTGAAAACGGGCGTGTTCACGCTGGCGAAGGCCGGCGCAGTTCAGACGGACGTGGGCAAGACCGCGCTGGTCGTGGACGACGCGACCGCGGCGACTTCGCCGACGGCGGACAATGTCGCCTGCGGCGTCGTGGTCGGCGTCCCCGACGGCGCGCACCTCCAGGTGCGGATTGACACGAGGGCCAATTAACCCCTCCCGGCTCGCCGGGCGGGGTCTCGGCCCCACGGAACGAAAGGAAACCATCAATGACAGAGACCAAGACCGAGGCCGGGGCGGAAATCACCCTGGACGCGCCTGTTCCGCTGGCCTTTTCCGATGGGGAGACGGGCGGAACCGGGGAAAGCGCGGAGGAGCGGCGCTGCGAGCGGGCCGCCCGGCTGCTGGAGACGGGAGACTACCCGGACAAGAACCTGCGGCTGACCGAGGACGACCTGGACGGGATTGTCGCGCGGTTCTCCGGCGAGGCGTCCCCGGTTCCCGTCAAGGTGGAGCATGTGGATTCGCCGCTGGACCCGCTGGGGCATGTCCGGCGCATCTGGCGGGACGGCAGTGCGCTGTTTGGGACGCTGGCCTTTCCCGATGACCTGGCGGCGTTTTTGCGGCGGCGCGGGGCGGCGAAGCTGTCCGTGGGCCTGGCGCGGACCCCGCTGGCCTTGCGGGAGGTCTCGCTGGTGCTGAAGCCGCGCGTCGCGGGGGCGGTGCTGATGGGAGAAGATGGCTCCCCCGCCCCCAATAATGGGGGAGAAGATCGCCCCCTAACCCCCAATTCTGGGGGGACCGGAAGGGATGTGGCGGCCCCTGCGGGTTCTCTTCCTACTCCCCCATTATTGGGGGCTGGGGGGCCAAATGCTGAGATCATCCGTCTGCGGGCCGAGTTGACGCGGCGGGACGCCCAGATTCTCATGCGGGACGTGGACGCGCAGGTGGCGGCGTTCAAGGTGCAGGGGCGGATCGTGCCCGCGTCGGAGGCGCCCGCCCGCGCCCTGCTGGCGGCGGCCGGGGAGGCGTCGGTGACGCTCTCCGAGGGGCCGGAGCCGATCGCGCGGGTCTTCCGCCGCTTTTTAGAAGCGCAGCCGCCTGCTGTCTCGTTCGGAGAGGCCGTCGGCGGGGGCGGGGAAACGGCGTCCGTGTTCACACAAGACGAACATATGTTCCTATCAAAGCGTCTAGGGGTGGACCCGGACCGGGTGGCCGCCCTGATCCGCGAGGAGCAGGCGCGGGAGGATCAGGCCCGCCGGGCGCGGGAGAAGAAGGGAGAAAGTCATGCACATTGACCCGCAGACATTGATCGCGGCGGGCGTCGCCGTTCACCTGCTGGCGGCTCTGGCCAAGACGCTGTTTCGGACGCCCAAGCGGCAGGCGCAGATTGACGCCATTGAGCGCAAGGTGGACGAGGTGCTGGGCGAGGTGAAGGGCAGCCTGAAGTGAAGGGCAGCCTGAAGTAGCCCCACGGATTGCCCCTCCCGTCTCGCTAGGGCTTCGCCACCCTCCCCTGTTAGGGGAGGGCATTAAGATAGCCGATGCGGCGTTTTTCGACGCGAGCCAGTGGCTATCGCTTCTCCAAAAGCCCTCCCCTAACAGGGGAGGGTGGCGAGCCTCAGCGAGACGGGAGGGGTTCTGACGACTGACACGATACGAAAGGACACACGACGATGACACTGGTGAAATCAGACATTCCCGAACTCTTGACGGCGGGGCTGAAGACCGCCTTCTTCCAGACGTTCGGCGAGGCCCCCGCGCAGTGGGACAAGGTGGCGACCGTGATCCCCTCGGAGCGGGACACGGAGCAGTACGCCTGGCTGGGCGCCCTGCCCGGAATGCGCGAGTTCCGCGACGAGCGGCAGCCAGGCGACCTGAAGCCCTATGCCTACGCGATCCAGAACCGGACCTGGGAAAGCACGATCAGCGTGGACCGGACGGCGCTGGAGGACGACCAGTACGGGCAGGTCGCTATGCGGATCCGGCAAATGGCGCTGGTCGCGCGCCAGCACCTGGACATGATCGTCTTCGGCCTGCTGGGGACGGGCTTCACGGCACCCGGCTACGACGGCGTCCCGTTCTTCGGCACACACACCCAGGGAATTCCCCAGTCCAACAAGGGCGGGGACGCCCTGGGGGCGCCGTCGCTGCAAAGCGCGATCACCCAGATGATGCGTTTCACGGACGACCAGGGCCGCCCGGCGGGGACGCGGCCCAACGTCCTGGTGGTGCCGCCGGAGCTGTACTGGGAGGCGACGACCCTGCTGACGTCGGCGCAGTACCCGGACCCGGTGGCGACGGCCTCGCAGGACCTGGCCGCGAACCCCCTGCGCGGGATGCTGACCGTGCTGGCGACGCCGTACCTGTCGTCGCCGACGGACTGGTTCCTGCTGGACACTTCGCGGGTCGTCCGCGCCCTGGTCTTGCAGATGCGGAAGGAGTTCGAGTTCGGGGCGCTGGAAGGCAGCTCCGAGAACGGGTTCCTGCGCGACCAGTTCCTGTACGGGGTGCGCGCCCGCTACAACGCGGGCTTCGGGGACTGGCGGGCGGCGTTCGGGGCGCAGGTGTAGGAGAACCGGCACTGGAAGTGCCGGTCTACGCGAAGTGAAAGTCGCTCCGCGACTAAAGGCCACTCGGCATGCGCTTGTCCTCAGTCGCGGAGCGACTTTCACTTCGCGTAGACCGGCCTTTCAAGGCCGGGACTATCTTCAGAAAGGAGCCACTCTCATGTCCCTGTTGCCTTTGACCCATGCCGATCTGAAGCGCCTGTGCGCCCTGGACGCCGGCAACGCCTCCCAGGATGCCGCCCTGGATGACTTGCTGGCGGCCCAGCAGCCTGTTTTGGAGTACGCGCTCGACCCGGCCATTCTCCGGGCGGCGGCTTCCCCCGCCGCCGACGCGGGCCTGCGGGCGACGCTCGTGCTGGGGCTGGCCGAGAGCCTGGCGGGCGAGTGGCTGCGGGGGCAGGCGCGGGCGCCGGGCGCGGGGGACGACTTCCACCTCGGCCCGCTGTCCGTCAGCGCGTCCCGCACGGACGGCCTGGCCCAGATGGGCGAGCGGCTGGCCGCGCAGGGCGTCAAGCGGCTCGCGCCCTTCACGCGGGCGGCCAAAAGCGTCAGCCGGGACGCCATTGAAAGCGGGGCCGGGGGGACGCCGGACGGGTCTTCCCGCGCGCCTCTGCTGGCGCAGACGACGCTCACGGACGGTCTTTCGGGCGGCTCGGTGTTCGACCTGCCGTTTGACGCTCTCTGCGATGAGGAGGCGGGCCGATGAGCGCATCTCTTTCCGGCGACGCGGCGCGCGCCCGGCGCGTGTCCGCCCTGTTCGCCCGCTACGGCGAGGCGTTCACCGTGATCCGGGCGGGGCAGAACCGGCCCGGACGCGGCCTGTTCGCGCCGATGGACGGCCAGACGGCGGGGACGTATTTCGACGCCAACGAGTCGGTGGGGCTGCTACGGCCCGCGCTATCGCTGTACGGGGACGGCGGCCAGCCGGACCCGCCGCTGGCGGGGGACGTGTTCTTCCGGGACGGCCGGCTGTGGACGGTCCGCAAGACGCAGGTTTTCCGCCTGGGCGACACGCCGCTGCTGCTGTTGGCGCTGTGCGACTGAGAGGCCCCCCAGCCCCCAATTCTGGGGGAGCCAGAGGGGAACGAACCTCTTTCTATCTTGTCCCCCCAGGATTAAGGCTTTATTGGGGTAAGGCTTTATTGGGGTGGGGGCTAGGGGGCTTCTTTTAGGTTCCTGAAAGGTAAACGACCATGACCACACTGACTGCGGACAAGATCGCCGACCCTGGTTCGGCTGTTTCGGACAAATCTGCCCTGCTGGCCCCGACGGAGGGCTACCCGTGGCACTCGCTGCCGCTGGACCCGGAGCGGCTGACGCGCTACCTGGGGACGTGCCTCGCCCGCGGCGTCGGCTATGAGCTTGGCGCGAAGGCGGGCGACCTGCGGGCGATCCCGCCGGATTACCACCTCATTGACTGCTCCGGCTGGGTCCGGGCCGCCGTCGCCGTCGCCACGGAGGGGCGCGTCACGATGCCCGACGGCTCGGTCGTCCAAAACGACTGGTGCGCCGCCCATGACCTCAAGCGCAGCGACTTCACCGGGTGCCGCCTGCGGGACGGCCTGACGCGGATCGCCTTTATCCGGGCCAACGGCTTCCACCCTATCGGGCACGTCTACCTGGCGCGGAACGGGCGGACCCTGGAGTCGTTCGGCGGGCACGGGCCGGGCAGCCGGCCTGTGGCGACGCACGTCCTGAGCGCCGAGACGACGGACGTGTATGTGCTGGCGGTGCGGATGTAGTTCCCGGCTCTGAAGAGCCGGTCTACTTCCGTGACAGTCGCTACGCGACTGAGGAACAGTCATCGCGTACTGCATGGCGTCCTGTGCCTTTAGTCGCGGAGCGACTTCCACTTATAGCAGCCCGGCCCGTCAGGGCCGGGCCGCTGCCGACCTCACCGAAAGGAACCCGACCATGATCACCTTCCCTTTCCTGAAACGCAGGATGCCTTCTGCCTCCGGCTCCCCTCTCGCGCCTGCCGGGGTGGGGGCTTCCTCCGGGCCGCCTCTGGGCGAGATGGCCCCGGCGGACGGCGTCTCGCTACTCGGCACGCTGTCCTCGCTCGCCCTGCCCGATGAGGGACTGCCGGGCGGGTACGGGGTCTGCCGAAGGATGCAGACCGACCCGCAGGTCAAGGCCTGCCTCAACACCAAGAAATTCGCCGTGCTCTCGCAGGGCTGGACGGTCCATGCGGCCTCGGAGTCACCCGAGGACCAGGCCGTGGCCGCCTTTGTCCGGGACGCGCTGGCCGGGGTGCGCGGGGGTGTGCTGGACGCGCTGCATGACGTTCTGGACGCGCTGGCGCTGGGCGTTTCGCTGGTCGAGATCGTTTACCAGATCGTCGAGGGCGGCCCGTATGACGGGATGATCGGGCTGGCCGCGCTCAAAAGCAAGGACCCGGAGGGGTTCACGTTCGAGACGGACGCCTTCGGGAACGTCACGGCCCTGCGCGGGCTTTTGGGGGAGACGTACCCGCCGGACAAGTTCCTGCGCCTCAGCTACATGCCTCGGTACGAGAACCCGCTGGGCGGAAGCGACCTACAGGCGGCGTACAAGCCGTGGCGGACCAAGCAGCAGCTTTTGCACTGGTGGGCCAAATATCTCGAAAAGTTCGGGATGCCCACCGTCACCGGCTCCTACGATGCCGAGCGCGGGTATGGGGCGGACCAGCAGCGGCAGCTCCTGTCCCTGGTCGCGCAGGTGCATAACGAGAGCGCCATCGTGCTGCCCTCAGACATGCACCTGGGGCTGTTGGAGACCGCGCGGGCCGCCCCGGCGGGGTTCTTGGAGGCCGTCGAGTATCAGGACCGGGCCATCGCCAAAAGCATTTTGGGCCAGACCCTGACGACCGACGGCAGCGGGTCCGGGGCGACCTTCGCGCTGGGCAGTGTCCATCAAGATGTTCTGATGTTCTGTAAGGTAGAAGTGTCCGGCCCCATCACCCCCATCTCGCCTTCCCCCAGCGCCCCGGCCAGGAACCACACGGTCGCTCCCCCCTTGCGGCACGTCACGCGCCGGATGAGCGTCCCCAGCAGCCTGCGCTTCTCCGCGCCCGTGATGTCCGGCGAAGACAGCACGCGCTGCGTCTGCCGGATCGCGGCCAGGCGCGCGTCGTCGGGGCTGGGCACGGCCCGGACGCCCTTACGGGCCGCGCTGGGCCGCAGGCGGGCCGACAGCATCTTTGACAGGACGCCCTGGCGGTCTTCCAGGTCCTTGCGCTGGGCGGCGAGGTCGGCGAACACGGCGGCGTAGGCTTCCGGCGAGCCGCCCGCCCGCATCCCGGCCATTTGCGCCCGCACCGTGAGCGCGTCTTCGTCGGCCAGTTTCGCCAAGGCTTTGTCCACCTGGGCCAGTTCCCGGCGCGGGTCCGTCCCGTTCGGCATGGATGGGGCCTGTGCGCGCTCAAAGGCGAGGGCGGCGGCATGGACGGCTTCGGGCCGCTCGCAGGCGTCCAGCAGGGCGGTCAGCGCGGCCCGCTCCGTCTCCTCCAACGGGTAATAGGTCTTCTCGCACAGCGTCTCGCCCTTTTCCTGACGCCCCCACTTGTAGCGCCCGCAGACGTAGTACGAAATGCGGTGGCCCGCCTTGTTGCCGCCGCTGGTGTTGATGGTCATGGCCGTGCCGCAGGCGGGGCAGAAGACGCGGCCTGAGAGCATCCGCACCCACGACGGGTTGCCGCCCACGCCCGCCCTCCCAAGCCGGGTTTTGTTCTCGCCAAGCCTCTCCTGCACTCGGTCCCACATTTCCTCGGAGACGATGGCCGGCGCTTCCAGCGGTATCCAGTTCTCCGGCGGCGCGAGCCAGTAGCCGTGGTCGGAAACGATGGGGTCGCCCGTCAGTCGGTTCGTCTTGTTCAGGCGCGACTCGTCCTTGCGGCTCTGCCAGCGCCCGGCGACGGGCTGGCCTTTGTAGACGGGGTTTTGGAAGATGAAGGCGAAGTTGACGGCCCGCCAGCACAGGCCGCCGCGCTTGGTCGGCACTTTTCGCTCGTTCATCGCGCGGGCGATGCCGGGCAGGGTCAGAAGCCCGCCCGCGTACTGCTCGAACATCCAGCGGATGACCTCGGCCTCTTCGGGGACGAGGATGTACCTGCCCCGCTGATCCAACGGGTAGTCGCCGCGCAGCACGTCCGCCGTCGTGGGGACGTGATAGCCGAAGGGCGGGTTGCCCCGGTACGCCTGGATGCCCTCCCCGGCCAGGCGGCGCTTGCCGTTCATCAGGCGGCGGCGGATGACCTTCTTCTCGTACTCCTTGAAGCCGCCCTGGAACGTGTAGTTCAGGTCGCCCTCGGCGGTGTCGTCAAAGGTGCCGGCGCAGAAAACGAGCCGCCCCCCCGCCGCGCGCACCGTCTTCAGTATCTTCTGCTGGTGCTCCACGTCCCGGCTGAGGCGGTCCAGTTCGGTCGCGATCAGCGTATCGGCCCGGCCCTCGCGGATGTCGGCAAGCGCCCGCTGCAAGTTCTCCCGGTGGTCGAAGAAGGCGCCCGATACCCCGGCGTCCTCGTACTCGGCGACGACGGGCAGGCCCATCTCCATGGCTTTGGCGCGGCAGGCGTCCCGCTGGCTGTCCAGGCTTGTCCCGTGCCGGGCCTGCTCCTCCGTGCTGACGCGGATGTAGAGGATCGCCCCGCGCGTCCTACCTGCTGCTGGCTTGTTCATCCTAACGTCTTTCATCTCACTCCCTCAATCTTCCGTGGCCGTCCGACCGGCCTCACCCCGCCCGCCGCCTTGAAGCCATCCAGCGCGGCCCGCGTGATTCTCCACCGACGCCCCGCCTTGTACCCGGTCAGATGCCCGGCAGTCAGAAGCCGGCGGATCGTCTCCTGCACGACGCCAAGCTCTGCGGCAGTTTCGGCGACTGTCAGGTCTGAGGCTCTAATGCCGGCTTTTCTCATGGGGTGAGTATACCCGGTTACTCTGATATTTACTACTGTTTACGACAATTTTAGGAACAAAAGGAAGGGAAAAAAGGGCCGCCGGTCGCCATCCATGAAGACATCAGCAGCCGTCTTCCCCATCGTCTTCTTCATCATCGTCGGTTTCTTCTCCCTGCTCCGCGCGGATGCTTCTCAGTAGCTCCTCCGCCTGGTAGATGACTTGCCACGTCGGGTCTGTTTTGCGCCTTTCCAGTTCCGCGCGCTCCCGCTCGGCTGTCCGCGCTTCCGCCTCTACCCGCCTCGCCTCAAACTCCCGCCGGTTCTCCTCCTGCTGCACTCGCCACTGCCTCTCAAACTTCCGGTCGCCGATGGCCGCCGCGATCAGGCCCCATGCCACGACGACGGGGAAGATTCTATGGTTTCTGTCAAGCGGCGAAAGCCTCCCCAGGGCTATGGAGTCCCACCTGCGGGCTGGGGGTTGCCAGAAAGCCGCGGCACGGATCTGCAAGGCGCTTGGTACACGCGCGCT
>JAABUM010003963.1_pt1 | contig 17382 bp, 16 predicted proteins | sample 5559161 | NCBI WGS metagenome assembly JAABUM01 (sample SAMN10711868, study PRJNA513369) | rock metagenome | isolation source: Antarctica rocks | place: Antarctica: Victoria Land, Siegfried Peak nord | reverse complement strand
GCAGTTGCGATTCCCCTTGGAGAGGGCTTTCGGAATGTCTGAGCGTGCTTTTGCCACTTGCCCTTCTGACTGGGCGGGGACGACCACTTCAAGCAGGCGCAACTGCAACCGGATTAGCTATAATTCGCTGGGAGATGGGCAGGAGCGGCCTTCATCGTGGCTTTACTCGAAGATTTCGGACGAGTTCCACTTGACACCTCAAGAACGCGCAGAACTTCTGCCGAGTAAACGTCAACCTATTCTCAACAACCGAGTCGCGTGGGCGCTCTTTCACATGAAAAGCGCCTGTTTAGTTGAATCACCGAAGCGGGGCATCTACAAACTAACAACACGCGGACAACAAGTTCTCAAGAAGCACGCGAACAAAGTGGATATGCGGGTTCTGGTGCAATTTGCTGAATACGCCGCGATGAAGGAAAAGCAAAAACCGCAAGCCGATGGAAACGCAACACTGGCTGCTGTGCCCTTAGACGAACAAATCGTTACTCCCGATGAAGCAATCTCCGCCGCGTATGGAGAACTGCGAGCGTCATTAGCTCAAGAACTTCTGGAAAAAATCAAGCAGTCTTCGCCGCAATTTTTCGAGCAACTCGTCGTGGATGTTTTGCTGGCGATGGGTTATGGCGGCTCCGGGCGCGACGCGGGCGAGGCGCTCGGCAAAACTGGTGATGGCGGCTTGGACGGCGTGATTCGAGAAGACAAACTGGGCTTGGATGTCATTTATATTCAAGCTAAACGGTGGGAAGGCGTTGTCGGGCGTCCCGTCGTTCAAGGCTTTGTGGGCGCAATACATGGCGCCAGAGCCTCCAAAGGCGTGATTATCACGACTTCCGACTTTTCCGCCGAAGCCAGGGAATACGTCAAGACGATTCCAACGCGCATCGTTTTGGTGGATGGGCGCACACTCGCCGAACTCATGATAGACCACAATGTCGCGGTGAGCCGCGTTTCAAACTACGAAATCAAAAAGGTAGACAACGACTACTTCTCCGAATTGTAAACCCACTTCACCCATTTGATGAACTCCATTTCCAACGAAACCATCCTCGTTCTCGACTTCGGCGCGCAATACGCGCAACTCATCGCGCGCAAAGTGCGCGCGTGTCACGTTTATTGCGAAATCCTGCCCTTCGACGCGCCACTTGAACAAATCCTTTCCTACAATCCCAAAGGCGTGATTTTTTCGGGTGGGCCATCATCCGTTTACGAAGTCGAGGCGCCTCAGTGCGCCGAAGGGCTGTTTCATTCGGGCATCCCAATTTTGGGCATTTGCTACGGTCATCAAGTCATGGCGCATATGCTCGGCGGCAAAGTCACGCCCGCCGACAAACGCGAATTTGGCAAAACAGAACTCGTTGTCAAAGAAGATGCGCCGCTTTACGATGGGCTGAACCGGAAATTATTGTGCTGGATGAGTCACGGCGATCTGGTTCTTGAACCGCCGCCCGGTTTTGTTTCGACTTCCAAAACCGTGTCTACGCCCGTCGCTTCGATGGCCAATGTCGAAAAGAAACTGTATGGCGTTCAGTTCCATCCCGAAGTGACGCACACGCCGTGGGGCTTGGAAATCATTCGCAATTTCGTGCTCGGCCCGTGCGAGTGCTCCGCTTCGTGGACGATGGAAAATTTCATCGAAACCGAATCGGCGCGCATCCGCGAAATCGTGGGCAACAAACGCGTTTTGTGCGCCTTGTCGGGCGGCGTGGATTCGGCGGTCGCGGCCATTTTGCTGCATCATGCCATCGGCGACAAATTGACGTGCTTGTTCGTCAATCACGGCTTTTTGCGCTTGCACGAAGCGGAACAGGTCGTCGAAGCCTTCACCTCGCGCTACGAAAACATCCGCTTGCATTATGTGGACGCCTCGACGCGCTTTTTGAAGTTGCTCGAAGGCGTGACGGCTCCCGAAGAAAAGCGCATCAAAATCGGCAACGAGTTCGTGGCGACTTTCGAGCGCGAAATGGAAGAGTTGGGCCATCACGATTTTTTGGCGCAAGGCACGCTGTATCCCGATGTCATCGAAAGCGGCTCAGGCAAAGCGGCGAAAATCAAAACGCATCACAACGTCGGCGGCTTGCCGGAAAACATGCAATTCAAACTCATCGAGCCGTTTCGCACCCTCTTCAAAGACGAAGTGCGCGCCCTGGGCGAAGAGTTGGGTTTGCCTTCGGACATGGTGTGGCGCCAACCGTTTCCCGGCCCCGGTTTGGCTATTCGCATCATCGGCGAAGTGACGCAAGAACGGCTCGACGTGCTGCGTTTGGCCGATTCCATTTTAATCGACGAGATCAAAAAAGCGGGTTTATACCGTGTCATCTGGCAATGCTTCGCCGCTTTACTTCCCACCGTCAACTCGGTCGGCGTGATGGGCGACCAGCGAACCTATGCTCATCCGGTCGTCGTGCGCGCCGTCACAAGCGAAGACGGCATGACGAGCGACTGGGCGCGCATTCCGTATGAAGTTCTGGAAAAGATTTCCAACCGCATCGTCAACGAAGTGAGTGGCGTGAATCGTGTTGTTTACGACGTGACGAGCAAACCACCGGCGACAATTGAATGGGAGTAAATGATGGACACATCGCAGAAGTGCCTGAACTGCGGGAGTGGCGAACTTTTTTCAAAACCAAGTGCTTTCACGGGAAACCATCACTCAAGACTGTTTCCCGGCTTGACCGGCTTTCTCAAACCTTCAGTGAAGGCTACTACTTATATTTGCGCGCAGTGCGGCTACATCATGTTTTTCGTGACTCAGGAAGAATTGATTGAAGTGAAAGAGGCGTGGGAGCCGGCTGATGAAACTCAATAGGAGATTAACATGGCACAAATCAACGAAGAGGATGTCATCCTCGCCTTTCGACAAACCCTTGAAGAAGAACTTCGGCGCGTTCAAGAAGGCGCCGAACTTGAACCTCTTTATCGAGATGGCGCTTCCACCGAAGAGAACCTCGAACGGCTCGCCCGCGCACACGAGCAGTTGCAAACTGAAGTCGCTTTGCTTCGCACCGTGATATTGAAACTGATGTCGCAACCAGTTGACAGTTCTGAGTGATGAGTTGTGAGAAGAACCTTCCTCTCTTAACTCATCACTCACCACTCAAAACTTACAATGCAAAACCAACCATTTCGCCCGCACTTCCTTGGCTCCGACCTTCATGCGTCCGAGTCCGATGTCGAATCCATCCTCCTCTCCGAAGAACAAATCCGCGCGCGCGTCGCCGAACTGGGCGCGCAGATTTCGCGCGACTACGAAGGGCGCGAACCGGTGTTCGTTTCGGTTCTGGTCGGCGCCGTGATGTTCACCGCCGATTTGCTGCGCCAGGTCACCATTCCCTGCTCGCTCGATTTCATGGCGATTTCGAGTTACGGCAAAGAATCGCGCTCGTCGGGCGTGGTGCGCGTGATGAAAGACCTCGATGAAAGTGTCGAATCGAAGCACGTCATCATCGTCGAAGACATCATCGACACAGGGCTTACCCTCAATTATCTGCTCGACAACATCCGCAATCGCGGCGTCGCGTCGGTCAAAGTCGCGGCGCTGCTCGATAAACCGTCGCGCCGCTTGACCGATGTGAGCGTGGATTATGTCGGTTTTGAAGTGCCGGACGAGTTCGTGATTGGCTACGGGCTTGATTTCGCGCAGCGTTATCGCAACTTTCCCTATGTCGGCGTTTTGCGGCCCGAAGTGTATGGCGGCAAATAAATTCTCTTTGGCAAGGCGAAACGTGCGGCGATGGCCAATCGTTTGAAAGGATGTCAAACCCGAACCCGCCTTTCGGCGCGCATTTGGCTCTTAGATCCAGCGGCTTTTTCCCTGTTCAGGCGACGAAGGCCCAATTCCTCTTTTGTTAGAACGCAAAATTTCAGCGGCGCGCCCGCGTTTTCAAGTGGCGCCCGCTTCCCATTTAACCCAACTAAAAAACGACCTAAACCCGTCGTTTTTGGAGACCGAATGACCTCAGACCAAGTCCTCATAGACGAAGCGACCGCGCCCGATGCGGTCACGTCCCAATCCGAAACCAACCCGAAGCCCGTTCGCCGCCGCACCACCAAAAGAGTGGAAGCCGCCGAACAACCGACCCTGCCCGAAACCGTTGCGCCCACGCCTTCCGCAGTTTCAACCGAAGCCGTGGCCACACCTGAAGCCGCGCCTGAAAAACAAAAGCGAACAAGAACGCGCGTCGCCAAACCAAAAGCGGGCGATGCGGACGCGTCCGCAACTCAACCCACTCCAACGCCCGCACCAAAAAAGACGCCGGATGTGGCTTCTACCATCGCCTCCTCAGCGGGTGTTGAAGCGGGAATGCCGGGCGTTGAAACGCCATCAGCGAGCATCGAAGCATCGCCGTTCGCATCAACTCCGGCCATCGAAGTTCCTGCCGCGCTTCAATTTCCAATTCAATCGCCTGCGGGTGCCGATCCGAGTTCGAGCGCGCGCCCTTCGGTTCCGGCGCGGTTTCCTTCGCGCTTCAAGCGCGTCCATGAACCAAGACCAGAGGTTGCGCCTGAAGCTCGAACGCGGGCGCCCGAAGTTCAAGCGCCGGTTGAATCGGTTTCGGAGCCGCGCGCCGAAGCCGAAGTGAGCGCACCTCAAACTTCGCAACCGTTCATCGAAGCGCCGCGAACCGAAGACGCGCACGAACAAGATGGCGCCCCCGAATCGCGTTTGGACAACGGCACGCTGGAGACAGGGCAAGACGCCGCGCCCGAATCACGCGACCAAAACGGCGCGCCACCTGCCGAAAATGGAGCAGGCGATCAAAACCAAAACGGCGATTCCAACGGACAAAACGGCGAGTTGCCCGAAGGCTTTGGCCGGATGCGCTACCGCGAGCGCCGCGAATTTCGTCGCCAGCAACGAATGCAACAGCGTCAAGATCGTCTGGGGCCAAACGGCGAGGTGCTACCGTTTCAAGAACCCAGACCACAAGACGGACGGCCACAAGATGGAAGGCCACAAGACGGGCGAGTTCAACCCAATGGAGGCGGGCCGAGCGGCGGATTCAATCGCGGGCAAAACGGGTTCAATTCCTACCCGCCACAAGAGCGTCAGCCTCAGCAGCGTCGCCGCGAATATGATTTCTTTTCGCTCAAAGCGATGGGCGATGAAGATCTCGAAAATGCCGCGCGCGAATATGGCCTTGAACCCGACGATTCGCGCGGGCGCGACGCGCTGTTGATGGCGCTGATGGAAGCGCAGGCGCGCACGCAAAATTCGGTTCTCAAAACCGGCATCTTAGACGCGCATGACCACAACAAAGCGTTTTTGCGCTGCGAAGGCTACACGCCATCGGAACAAGACGTATATGTTTCGCAAACGCAAATCAAGCGCTTCAACCTCAAAACTGGCGATCTCGTGTTCGGAACAGCCCGCGCGCCCAAAGAAAACGAGCGCTTTTTCGGCTTACTTCGCGTGGAATCCATCAACGATTTAGCGCCCGAAGAATTGCGTTTCCGCAAGGACTTCGAAAAGCTGACGCCGATTTTCCCGGACGAACGTTACCACCTCGAAACCGAGCAAACCAACATCACCGCGCGCATCATTGATCTGGTTTCGCCGGTTGGCAAAGGTCAGCGCGGCCTCATCGTAGCTCCGCCCAAAGCGGGCAAAACGACGTTGATTAAGTCCATCGCCAACTCGATTGCGCTCAACAATCCCGACGCCGAATTGTTCGTTCTGCTCATTGATGAGCGCCCCGAAGAAGTGACGGACATTTCGCGCAGCGTGCGCGGAACAGTTGTCGCTTCAACCTTCGATGAGATGCCCGAAAATCATATGCGCGTCGCCGACATCGTGATGGAGCGCGCCAAACGGCTCGTTGAGATGAAGCAAGACGTGGTGATTCTGCTCGACTCGATCACGCGCCTGTCGCGTGCCTCGAACTTGGTCGTCACGCCGTCTGGCCGAACGCTGTCCGGTGGTTTAGACCCGGCGGCGATGTATCGCCCGAAACGAATGTTTGGCGCCGCGCGCAACATCGAAGAAGGTGGCTCGCTCACCATCTTGGCAACGGCCTTGGTTGACACGGGCAGTCGCATGGATGAAATGATTTTTGAAGAGTTCAAGGGCACGGGCAACATGGACTTGGTGCTCGACCGCGACCTGTTCAACCAGCGCATTTTCCCGGCCATTGACATCAACAAGAGCGGCACGCGCCGCGACGATTTGCTGCTTTCCAAAGACGAACTCGCCGCGACGTTCCACTTGCGTCAGACGCTCGCACGGTTGGACAACGATCAAGCCGTGAAGCTGTTGATTGACCGTTTGAAGAACACCAAATCGAACGCGAACTTCATGGAAGTCGTGGCGAAATCGGCGAGGCAAGCGGAAGTCAAGGGAGCGTAAACAAAACGGCGTTGTCTTTCGACAACGCCGTTTTTCATTTCTTTTTGCCTTCCAAAATTGCCTGAACTTCCATCCGTCCGCGAAGCGCGCGCTGAAGTTCGCGTTGCGCTCGTTCTTGCAATTGTTCCGTTGTTGCAGCCAAATGCCTCCCCGAAAGGAAATCCTGCATCACGAACTCGCGGCTCTTGGCGTAATCGAGCGCGCTTTCTCCTTTTGGATTGGTCAGTTTTTTGTCCGCGCCCGACGAAAGCAGCAAGCGCGCCATGTCGGGAAATCCACCTCTGGCCGCGCGCATCAACGCGGTTTCGCCGCGTCTGTCGCGGATGTTCGGGTTCGCGCCGCGCTTGAGTAGTTCCTCCGCAAGCGCCACAGAATTCGCTTGAGCGGCCAACATCAAGGCGGTTTCGCCATATTCGCCGCGCGTATTCACTTCTGCGCCACTCTTCAACAAAAACCGCGCCAACGAATCGCTCTTTCCGTTCAAAGAAAGCGGCGAAATCGCCTCAATGAGCGGCGTGTTGCCGCCTTTGCCAGACAGGTTGGGATCAGCGCCAACACCAAGCAAAAACGGCACGAGCGTCGGGCGCGAAGCGACAGCGTTCAACAGCGGCGTTGTGCCAAATTCATCGAAGCCGCGCGTGTTGAGGTTCACCCCGGCGCGCATGAATAACCTGACATCGGCTTTGACTTGTTCATCTTCGATGTCCGAATCAATCCAGATTTCGTTTTCCAGCCAGTCACTTAAAGCGGCGCTGTCATTGCGTGTCGCTTTGGCGCCTCGTGCGATGAAGAGTTGCGCGAACTCTGGCCCGTAGCCAAGGGAGGAGAACCCGTCTTTGTCGCGCGACTTGACATCGGCGCCTTGGCGGAGCAGAAAAGCGACAAGTTCGGCGTTGCTGTTTTGCGCCGCGAGCATGAGCGGCGTTTGGCCATCGGCGTTGCGGGCGTTGATGTGGGCACCTTTGCGCACGAGAACTTGCGCTTGTTTGATCTGGCCTTTTTGCGTGGCAATGAGTAGTTGAGTGTCAAGCGACAGAGGTGCGGCAAAAAGTCGAGCCGCAAAAACAGCGTTGAGCCAAACAAGAAGCAAAAGAGGTTTCATGAGGAACAGGCCAAGTTCAACAGGTCGTCAAACTGCGGAATGTCTTTCCCGACCCAAAACAATGAAATCTCTTCTGTTCTGTGTGGCGTTGGTCTGCTTGACGTTTGCTTCATCTGCTTTCGCATCACCTAAAATCACCGAAATTCGTCTTCGGGACGAGCCACAGATTCGGAACCTTTCTGTGCGGAACAACGAGTTTGTCTTCCGCGCGGATGGAACGCTTTACTGGATCGAAGGAACGAGGGACAAACCGATTCGCCATCGCTACTTCATCATCCCGGAACCATTTCAGAAACTTGTGGCGGCGATGAAGGCGCGCCACTTTTTCACGATGAAGCCGCGCTACGATCACGCGAACTTCGGCAAATCGGGCAGGATCGAGGTTTTCGATGGGTCAACTGTGGTGATCACTGCGGTTCGGGACGGCAAGACCAAAAAGGTGGAGGACTACGCAGGCTTCGGGCCGCCCGATTTGTGGCAGATGGAGATGATCGTGCGCGGCGTCGCTTCAGAACACACTGACCTTCAGCGATCCACCAAAGAAGACTTCGACGTCACTCCCGTTCCCGCTCGAAGGGAAGCAAAAGAACCGACTAAATAGCTCACTTTGCCTCTTGCAAATTCACTGAAAACCCGCTAAAATCTCGAAGTCATTGATTCAAGTGAAAACATTTAGGGCAACGAAAGGGCGCTTGAAGCGTCTATGAAAGCCGGTTTCACCCAGACACACAAACAAGGAAAATATGGCTAAAACGACCGAATCGAACAAGATGGCGCCCATTCTCAACGGCGGCGTCGCGGACAAGCAGAAGTCGCTCAACGAGGCGATGTCGCGCATGGAAAAGACTTTTGGCAAAGGCTCCATCATGCGTTTGGGCGAGAGATCGCACATGAAGGTCGCCACGACGCCGACCGGCTCGCTCTCTCTTGACCTCGCTTTGGGCGGCGGACTTCCCAAAGGGCGTTTAATCGAGATTTTCGGCGCCGAAGGCGGCGGCAAAACAACGCTCACCCTTCACTGCATCGCCGAAGCACAAAAAAAAGGCGGCATCTGCGCCTTCATCGACGCGGAGCATTCGCTCGATCCGTCTTATGCCGCGAAAGTGGGCGTTGACATAGACAACTTGCTCATCTCGCAGCCCGACAACGGCGAACAGGCGCTCGAAATGGCCGACACGCTCATTCGTTCGGGAGCCATTGATTTGGTCGTCATTGACTCGGTCGCCGCGCTCGTTCCGCGCGCCGAAGTCGAAGGCGAAATGGGCGATCAAACCGTCGGTTTGATGGCGCGCATGATGAGCCAAGGTTGCCGCAAACTCGCTTCAACGGCGGGCAAAACCGGCACGACGATCATCTTCATCAACCAGATCCGTGAAAAAGTCGGCGTCATTTATGGCTCGCCCGAAACCACGCCGGGCGGACGCGCCTTGAAGTTCTTCGCGTCGGTTCGATTGCGCGTTTCGCGCGGTGAAGCGATCAAAAACGGCACGGAACAAACCGGCAATCGCACCAAAGTGTCGATCCCCAAAAACAAAATCGCGCCGCCGTTTCGTGAAGCCGAGTTCGATTTGGTGTATGGCAAAGGCATCAACAAATACGGGGACATCCTCGATTTGGGCGTGAAGTTCAACCTCATCGCCAAAACCGGCGCGTGGTTCACCGTCGGCGAAGAGCGTTTTCAGGGACGCGACCAGACGCGGGCCTATCTCGAAGAAAACCCCGAAATCGCCGAAGAAATGGAAGAACAGATTCGCGCGAAGATGGGATTTGGCGATGGAGTCGAAGAAGTCGACCCCGTTGACCCCAACGCCGAAGTGCCCGAAGACGAAGATTCGGACGATTAATTTAAAAAAGCCTCCAACGGAAGTTGGAGGCTTTTTATTCATATGAAACGATTTAAAAATGCGATGGCCCTCGAAGTCATCAACCCCAGCGCTTTAAAACTTTTAGACCTGCCAGCCTTTCCAGTTGTCGAAGATTTTGTCGTAGTGCCTATGCTTGGCAGTGTCCCAAGTTGGCGTATGCCATTGCCTCATCTAATTGGAGCAGAATTCTATAGCCGAGAGTTGGGACTGTTGATAAGTTGCCGATGGTGGGAGGGAATTTTTTACATCAACCGGATTCGAGGCTATTTCTCCGCCCAAGACGCCCCAAACGGCACGATTGATGAGCCGCACTTCGACTTTCAACCAGCGTGGCAGATATTCATCTTTGAACAAGAAGAATACGTTTATGTCTTGCAGGCGGATAACAGCCAAGAGGATGATTTTTCAACTTGGTTTCGCGTCAGTTCCCAGAACTACTCGATGGCTTGGCTGAAAGCTGTCGCAGAAGCTGAGCTTCATAGCGGATGAGAGGAAGAGCCTAAGTCCTCCCCAAAATCCGTTCATCCCGCTTCAAGCGACTCCGCAAAGCCAAGTGCCAGTTCAAAATACGCGACATCGCCGATTTGAAGTTGATATTTTTGCTCTGGTGTGCGAGCGAACTCGTGAACCCAGACAGCGCAGCGTTCGCGTTCAGCGCCATATTTTTCGATGTCCTTCTTGCAATCAGAAATGCGCGGGGCGGATTGAGCGATGCTCATGTCCATCATCATGCCTGCCATTCGTTCGCGCGCTTCTCGTTTTTTAGAGCCAAAGAAGGCATAACGTCCTCGTGCTGCTTCGAGCAACTGCGCGCCCATGTAAGTGAACTCCCACTCGTCTCGGTTAGTGTTTCTATATTCGATGTAAGCCATTGTTTTTCCTCCGCGCTTGTGTGTCTTTACCAGAACCTAAATCTTCCCCATCTTCTTCAAGTTTTCCAACGAAATCCGAATGGAATCGAACGGGTCGCCGGAGCATTTGTCTTGTTCGACGGCGTAAACCGACACGCCCGCTTTTTCCGCTGCCGCGAAGATGGACGGCCAATCCAAAATGCCTTCGCCGACTTCCATGAATTCGCCCGATGCGCTGATGTCTTTGCAGTGCAACAGCGGCAAGCGCGAGGCGTATTTATTGATGAATTCGACCGGATCGGCGCCGCCTTTTTTGATCCAATAGGTGTCGAGTTCGACGCCCATGTTTTCTTCCGGCACGTTCTGCAACAGGATGTCGAGGGCGTATTCGCCGTCGAACTGCTCGAACTCGAAATCGTGGTTGTGATACAGAAATCGTAGTCCCTGTTCGCGCAAACGAGCGCCAAAGCCGGACAGAAGTTGCGCGGTTCGAATCCACGATTCACGGTCAGTCCGGTATTCGGTGCCAATCCAGCCCAGAACCACGAACTCGTTGCCGATGCGTTTGGCGAAGTTCGCAACGGCGTCCAAATCGTTTTGGAGGTTGTCCACGCCGCAAAAGACGGCGGTGATTTCCAGGCTCAGTTCGGTGCATTTCTGGAGCATCGCTTCGGACGTGTTGAATCCGACTTCGATGCCTTCATAGCCGATGGCGGAAATTTTTTCCAAAGTTCCGAGTTCGTCTTTGGCGAGTTGTTCGCGCACGGTGTAAAGCTGAAGTGAAATAAGTGGTCGCATGGTTTCTCAGAGGCAAGAAGCAAGAGCAAGAGGCAAGGCAAGTAGTCTGGCTCGCAGAGGAAGTTCCCTTGCCTCTTGCTCTTGCTTCTTCAGGTATGGTATTCGGCGTTGATTTTAACGTAGTCGTAAGAAAAATCGCACGTCCACGCTGTCCAGTTGGAGTTTCCTTCGCCGAGTTTTAAGCGGATGAAAACGTCTTCGCCAGCCAGTTGGAGTTCGGCGGTTTTTTGATCGAAGGAAACAGGTTCGCCGCTACGAAACAACTCGACTTCGCCAAGTGAAAAACTCAGTTTGGAGGCGTCGAACGGAACGCCCGCTTTGCCCGCCGCCATTGCGATGCGGCCCCAGTTCGGGTCGCGCCCGAAAATCGCGGTTTTGACGAGCGGAGAATTGGCAATCGAAAGCGCAATTGTTTTGGCGTCGCTTTGCGTTGCGGCGCCCGCAACTTCGATTTGAACCAAACGCGTCGCGCCTTCGCCGTCGCGCGCGATTTTTTTGCTCAGTTCAACGCAAACTGCTTGCAACAATTCCAAAAACTGCGCTTCGTTGTCGTGGGTGATTTGGATTTTTGTTGCGCCACTCGCCAGCAAAATCGCGGTGTCGTTAGTGCTCATGTCACCGTCAATTGTCACCGAATTGAACGAGCGCGCGACAGCGATTTCGAGCAAACGTTGCAAACGCGGCGCTTCGATGCGGGCGTCGGTTGTCAAAAACGCGAGCAGCGTCGCGTGAAGTGAAAGCGGCGCCATGTTCGGGCCGATCATGCCAACTCCCTTGGCCTGCCCGCCCACCGTCACCGTTTCGCCGCCGATTTGCGTTTGCGCCGCGACGAATTTGGGCACCAAATCTGTCGTCATGAAGGCGCGCGCGGCCTCTTCATCCGTTGCGTTCATCTGCATTGAACCGAGTGCCAGTTCGATTTTGTCGATGGGCAAAGCGTGGCCGATGATGCCGGTCGAACACACGAGAATTTCTTGCGCTTCCAAACCCAGTTTTTGCCCCGCGAGTTCGCACATCCTGCGCGCGTTGCGCGTTCCGGCTTCGCCCGTGCAACAGTTGGCGTTGCCCGCGTTGACGACGATTGCGCGCGGGCGGGACTTCGACAGGTGCTCGGCGGAAACCAAAACCGGCGCGGCTTTGACCTGTGAAGTCGTGAAAACGGCGGCGCTTGTGGCGCCTTGGTCAGCGACTAACAGCGCGACATCCAAGCCTTGCGTTTTGATTCCGGCGCGGCCTGCGCCGACTTTGAAACCGTGCGGCGCGCCAACGCCCTGACCTTCCAACCACGAAAATGGCATGGGGATAATTTAGCAGCCAAGGGAGCAGAAGCACCCGGCGCTTTGCAAAGGGTCTGAACTGCTTTTATTCAAAACCAGTGGCCACGAACACGCCCTGAAGGGCGTGGCAAGAAGCCTGTGGCTGGTCGTGCTTCGCACGAATGGTAGCTGTGACCACTGGGTAAGTGCGACGAAATCGCGCCCATCATTCGTGCGGAGCACGACCAGCCACAGGCTTCTTGCCACGTCCTTCAGGGCGTGTTCAACGCGCAGTTTTCAATCACCCCAACCGCTCGCGCCAATACCTTGTCGTTGCGCCTTTGACAATCGAGAAAATCGCTTTTTGCGCGGCCACGTCCGCCGGATGAACGCTCGATGCGTCTTTCACGACTTCAAACAAACGCCCGACGAAGGAGAAATGGTTGGCGCCGGGGATGACGAGGGTTTGAACCAAGTCGCGCGGTGCCAGTTCGACTTCGCGCAGTTTGGCGCGAAAATCTTCGCCCCAAACGGTGCGGTCGCGGTCGCCCGTCACCAAAAGCATCGGCACTTCGAGGCCGCGCCACACGCCTTTGGGCTGGGCCAAAACGCCGCCTTCACTCGCCATGTTGAGCACGGCTTTGATGCGCGAATCGCGCGAGCCAAACGATTGGCCGCGCGCCCGAAATCGAACGCCGCCCAGCAAGCACGCCACGTGCGCGCCAAACGAATAGCCGCCAACGCCGATGCGCGAGGTGTTCAGGCGCCCCTCGAAATCGCCGACTTCATCGAGCAACCCGCTCAGATCTTCGCAGCGCGCGCGCCATGGGCGCGGCTCGCACAGCGCCAAGCCCCAAACGTCCCACGTCGTGTGGCGCTGAGCCGAAATGTAGTGGCCCGTCGCGTCAAAATGGCGTGTGAAGGCATCGGCGTGTTTGGGCTGAAGGACGATGAACCCGTGCGACGCCCAGTGTTGCGCGAGCAAGTAGTAACCGGTGCCATCGTCGCCGCCGCCGCCGGAAAACAAAATCGCCGGGCGGTTTTTGAGCGCGTTTCCCTCTTCATCGCGCGGAAAGGTCGCGCGAAAATGGGCGTGATTTTCTTCGCCGAAGTCGAACTCGCCCGCGTAAGCGAACGGGCACAGTTCGGGCGGAACGGCTTGAAGCGGCGCTTCGAAGCGTCCCATCTCGCGCGAAAAGCGGTAGAGATTCCACAGGATGCGAACGGTCTGCGACCATTCATACGGGCCAAGCATGAACCACAGAGTTTGGAAAATTTCTCAAGGTCGGGCCAAACGAACTGTTAACGGCTCCTATCAAAGCGCCTTTTAAACTCCTCGTTGTTTCTCCACCCCACGCCACGAAAACCCATTTGTTCGTTGTGTTGTGCGCGACTTTCGCGCCAGCCAAAAGCGCGCGAACCACCTTTAAACTCGCGCGCTCCATGCAGAAAATCCCTTTGCCCACGAACTGGGCGGTGCGCGCCGTTTCCAATCTCCAAGAAGTCCCGCCCGAACTCCACAACCGTGACATTCCGGTGCAAGTTCCCGGCTGTGTTCATCTCGACTTGCTCCGGGAAAATCTGATTCCCGATCCGTATCTCGATCAAAACGAAACGCTCGTTCAATGGATCGGGCGCACCGACTGGGAATATCGAACGACGTTTTCCGTTTCAGATGAAGCGTTGCAAGAAGAGCGCGTGGATTTGGTGTGCGAAGGTTTGGACACGGTTGCGACGATTTGGGTGAACGGAGCCGAAGTCGGACGTTCGGAAAATATGCACGTGGAAGCGCGCTTCCGCATCAAGAGCGTCTTGCGCGAAGGCAACAACGAAATCCGCGTTCGCTTCGATTCGCCGGTTCTTTACGCGCGAAAAATGCGCGACAAGTTGGGCGATTTGCCGCACGCGAATTCGTATCCGAACTGCGAGCCGTTTCATTTCATCCGCAAAAACGCCAGCAACTTCGGCTGGGACTGGGGGCCAGCGCTTACCACGAGCGGCATCTGGAAAGCGATTCGACTCGAAGCGTGGAGTGTCGCGCGCATTAAGTCGGTGAGACCTTTGGTTAAGGTGGCGAACGAAAAAGTGGCGGTCGTGGAAGTGGAAGTGGAGGTTGAATTTGGGTCAGGAACATCAAACGACACATTCATTAGCGCCTCATTGTCTTCTTCTCAAGGCGCCGCAAATTTCCCTGATGATGAGGGCAAATGTTCGCTCCAACTTTTGATTATCGAACCGGATTTATGGTTCCCGAGAGGATATGGTGTTCCTCATCTTAATGACCTAAAAGTTGGACTAAGTGAAGCTTGGATCAAAGACCCGACATTCTTTGAAGAATGGAGCGCCAAAATCGGACTGCGCGAAGTCGAACTCGACCAAACGCCCGACGACATCGGCGCAAAGTGGGCGCTCAAAGTCAACGGGCGCGAAATCTGGTGCAAAGGCGCGAACTGGATTCCCGACGATGTGTTCTTAACCCGCGCGGGTGAACCGAAGAGGTTGCGCGAGAGACTTCAGCAAGCGTGCGAGGCGAACATGAACACGATTCGCGTGTGGGGCGGCGGCATCTACGAAAGCGACGAGTTCTATTCGATTTGCGACGAAATGGGACTTTTGGTGTGGCAGGATTTTCTCTTCGCCTGCGCCGCGTATTCCGAAGAATCGCCGCTACGAGAACTGGTCGTTGAAGAAGCGCGCCAGAACGTCGCGCGATTGAGCAAACATCCAAGTCTGGTGTTGTGGAACGGTTGCAACGAGAACATCTGGGGCTTCTTCGATTGGGGCTGGCAAGCCAAAGTCGAGGGCCGCACGTGGGGCGCGGGCTACTACCTCGATATTTTGCCTTCGATTGTGAAAGAACTCGATCCGACGCGGCCTTATTATCCCGGCTCGCCCTATTCGGGTTCGATGGACATTCATCCCAACGCCGATGCTTTCGGCACAAAGCACATCTGGGACACGTGGAACGAGGTGAACCACACGCATTTTCGCAAGTATTCGCCGCGCTTCGCCTCGGAATTCGGTCATCAAGCGCCGCCGACGTTTGCGACTTTGGCGCGCGCCATTCCCGCCGACAAACGCAACCCGTTTTCCGATTCGATGCTCTTGCATCAAAAAGCGACGAAGGGCAACGAAAAGTTGCACGCGCGCTTGACCGAGCATTTCGAGATGCCGGATGTGGCAACGGAACAAGGTTTCGCCGATTGGATTTATCTCACGCAACTCGTGCAGGCGCGCGCGATGACAACGGCGGTCGAGTGGTTTCGCACGCGCCGTAGTTGTTCGGGCGCGTTGTTCTGGCAACTCAACGATTGTTGGCCGGTGACTTCATGGAGCGCAATAGATGGCGATGGACGAGCGAAGCCGCTCTATTATGCGGCGAAGCAGTTCTTTCAGGAACGGCTGCTCACGATTCAACCGGACGGGGAACATCTGGCGTTGTGGGCGCATAACGACTGCGATGAAGATTGGGTCAACACAATCTGGGTCGAGCAACGCACGATGCAAGGGGAAGTAAAAGAGCGCAGAAGTTGGGGTTGCTTTGTTCCCGCGCGAGGTCTGCTTAAAGTCGCGGTGCTGGATGATTTGAAGGCGAATGACAAAAGCAATGGATTTCTCTTTGTTGGCAATGATGACGCGCGCTTTCCCATGTTTAGTGACGCCTTCTGGTTCTTCGACACCGACAAACATCTCGCGTATCCCGAACCAAGATTCGATGCGCAACTCAACGGCAACACGCTCAAGATCACGGCGCAAACGCTTCTGCGCGACCTTTATCTCAACGCTGACCGCATCGGCGCGACAGCTAAGTTCAACCTCGTGACGCTTTTGCCCGGCGAAACGTGGGAAGTCGAACTTCAAGGCGGCGAATACGACTTGCAAACCTTGACTTCGCGGCCCGTTTTAACGTGTGCGAACTGGTTTGGCAAGCGTTCTTAAACTCTTAGAGCGCCTAAATAAAAGCGGCTGTGGTGCGTGAAGGTTTGGATTGGAAAGTGGATGCGCTTTATCAAGCCAAACAACGAGCTTCGCCTTCCCACGCAAAAACATCCACCGCTTTTATTTAGGCGCTCTAAGTAGAAGCAAATTATGGCGACATTAACTGCAACCGATCCGCTGGTCGAGGAACTGATGGAAGTCGAAGGCAAAGCGGAAATCGTGAACGGGAAAATCAAACACATTGTGGCAGCCGGAGGAAAACCAAGTTATGCAGCACTTCGCATTGCCGCCTCGCTGCTTTTGCACAGCGACACGCTACCAGAAGGGACTGCCTTTGGGGATAACGCTGGTTTTTTGTGCGACTTGCCCAACCGCAAATCGTTTTCGCCCGACGCCGCGTTTTACGTCGGGCCGGAACTGGAAATGGGTTTTTTGCCGGTTCCTCCTGTTTTCGCCGTCGAAGTGAGAAGCGAAAACGATTACGGGCGCCGCGCCGAAGCCGACATCACGCAAAAGCGCTACGACTATTTCGCCGCTGGAACCCTCGTGGTGTGGGATGTTGATCTCCAGGACGAGGAAGTGGTTGCTAAATACACGCGCGAGTCGCCCGATACGCCGCAAGTGTTCAAGCGCGGCCAGGAAGCCGACGCCGAACCTGCCGCTCCGGGCTGGAAGATGCCCGTGGATGCGCTGTTCTCTTTGAAGCGCGTGGGCAATTGAAAAATTGGAGGGGGTATTTCCCGACTTTTCAAATTTCTCCTCCAAACCGAGGCAGCATGGCATCACGCTTGCTTTTAAGGTTCTCCGACGCAGCGCAAGCCATTTGTTTTTCGCGCTCGCGCCAAATCGAAAAACAAAGGGGAACATAAACAATCATGAGTGACATTCGTAACGACGACGCCGTGCAACACGGCATTGATGACAGCACTTCCGGCGACCCAGCCAAAGGCGCAGCTTTGGGCGGTCTTGGCGGCGTGGCCGTCGGCGCGGCGGCGGGTTCGATGGCCGGCCCGATTGGCACCGTGATCGGTGCGGTCGTGGGCGGCTTGCTGGGCGCTGGCGCTTCGGGCGCGGCGGTTGCGGCGGTTGACGCCGTGGACAATGACAACACCGTTTCCGGCGTTGGCGATGGCGCCACCCTCAAAAGCGGCGAACACGTTGGAACCACCGGCGGCTACGGCACTACGCCCAACGTTTACTCGGGCGTTGGCGGTTCGGGCATCGTTCC
>JAABUM010003962.1_pt1 | contig 17385 bp, 15 predicted proteins | sample 5559161 | NCBI WGS metagenome assembly JAABUM01 (sample SAMN10711868, study PRJNA513369) | rock metagenome | isolation source: Antarctica rocks | place: Antarctica: Victoria Land, Siegfried Peak nord | reverse complement strand
GGGGGTCGAGCGGGTAAACGGGCCAGACGTGAGCGACAGCAGAGGCGGCAACGTGATCATGAGCAGGTCCATCTGAGAAGAGAGCGAGTCTTCTCCTCTCATCCTAATCTATCTACAACTGTAATACATAGCCGTTATCCCATAGGGTGAACTTGGCAAACTCGAAGGCTAGCTGGGCGTGCTTGGCCCCCATGGGGATAGCCACCTGCCATTGGGTGACGCTGGTATTGCCCACCTGCTCCTCAGGTTTACCATGCGGCGTGGGCGGTGGGGCCAGGCGCCAGTCCAGATTCCAGTAGCCGTCCATCTGCTGGCCGCTCCAATAGGCGTCGCGGGGGAAGATCACCTTGCCGGTAGGGATATAGGCCTTGGTCGTGTAGCCGCCCCAGATGCCGGCGTCGCCGCTCCTGAACTTCGTATACTTGTCCACGCCGCCATAGAAGTCCAGGAGCTTCTTCTCATAGCGGAAGTAGTCTTTGATGCACGGGCTATTGACGTGGAACTTGGTTGTTTTGGGCTCGTAGGTGGCGAAGTAGCCGCAGAACAGGTTGATCGCCTCGTTGCTGGCCCCATCCACCCACTCACCGATGCGCTGTAGGTTGCCCTTGCTATCTCTCGTGGTCACTTTCTGCGTGGCCGTAAATAGGTCGGCCCAGGTGCGCGGGATATTGTTGGGGTCCCAACCCGCGTCCTTGACAAACTTGGGGATGTACAGGATCTGGCCAGCGGAGGGGCCGCTAGCGGCGGGGATGCCGTACCAATGGCCGCGCACCTGCGCCCAGCTTGCCATAGCTGTCAGGAAAGTGCTGGCGGTCACCCCATCGCGCTGGTAAAACGGATCCAGGTTGGTCAGAGCATGGCGGGCGGCCAGTTCGCCGATCTCGCTGTGGATCGTCACAATGTCCGGTGGGCTGCCCGCGTTGACACCCAGGATGATCTTTGTATCAATCTCGGCGTCGCTGACATCCAGTTCCTTAATCTTGAGGTTAGGAAACTTCTTCTTCCACAGCTCCTTGTAGTAGCCGATATAGGGGATGCCTACGCCTGCGATGTTCGCCTTGTTGAAGCCCGCCCAGGCTCCGCAGCACGTCATAATCGTGATCGTATTGGCGTCGTCGCGGGTTGGGGAGGCAGCAGTGCGGTTAGGCAGCGCCGCTGTGAGTGATGACAGCAGGCCCAGGCTCAGGGCCGCTGTAAGGATACGTTGGGGCCGTCGCATATGCGCGTACTCCTAACTATTCAAGCCTAACTACCGCGTGTGGCATGGGTAGCCCCCATGCTCGGGCGGGCGCGATTATAGGATGACCAGAATGAATTGTTTCGGCGGGAGTCCTCCTTTCCCAACTCTCAGCCCTTGATGCCCGTGAGGGTAACCCCCTCCACCAGCATGCGCTGCGTAAAGAAGAACAACACGATCAGGGGCAGCGTCACCAGCGTTGAGAAAGCCACTATCGCCCCCATATCGGGCACACCGTGCGTCTTGATAAACTGAAAAGCGGCAAGGGAGAGGGTATAGTTACCTGAGTCGGTCAGGTAGATCAGCGGTCCAAAGAAGTCGTTGTATGTATTGGTGAAGGTAAACAGGGCGGCCACGGCCAGAGCTGGCTTGACCAGCGGCAGGATAATGCGCCAATAGATGGCGAACTCGTTGGCCCCATCAATATAAGCGGCCTCAGACAGCTCCATGGGGATGCCCCGCATGAACTGGCGGATCAGGAAGATAGTGAACGCGTCGCCGAACAGGGTAGGCCAGGTCAGGGGCCGGAAGGTGCCCAGCCAGCCAAGCCATTTGAAGATCATATAAGTGGGGACCAGGGTGACCCACCCCGGCAGGATTAAGGTAGCGATCAGCAGGGCGAACAGGGCGTCGCGGCCAGGGAAGCGAATGCGCGAGAAGCCGTAGGCCACCAGGGAGCAGGACACCACCACGGCGATTGAGTTGAACGTGCAGATGTAGGCCGTGTTGCGGGCGTAAAACGGCAGATCCACATCGCTGTAGCCAAAGAGCGAATGGATATTGTCCAGAGTCCACTGGGCCGGCACCCACACCGGCGGCACCACCAGCAGGTCGCCCGGTGGCTTGAACGTGCCGGTGACCAGCCAGAAGAACGGCATCATAAACGGTATGGCGATCAGGGCCAGCGCCAGATGGGTCAGCAGTGCCCGGCGGCGCAGCCGCTGAGGGCCACGAGACCGAGCGGCCCGTCGTGCCGCGGCCAGCGCGTCGGGGGCCGCCGTGAGGTTACCTCTCGCCGCCATAGAACACCCACTTTCGCGCTGTGCCGAAGATGAGCGCTGTCAGCGCCATGACGGCAATGGTCAGCAGCCAACTCATCGCCGAGGCGTAGCCGAGCTGGAAGTTTGTGAAGATCTGCTGATAGAGATAGAGCGAGTAAAACAGCGTGGAGTCTACCGGCCCGCCGATAGCGTCCGCGCCGTTGCCGCCGCCGCCGCCCAGAGCGGTCGAGGTGCTGGAAGCAACCAGGGCCTGCCCGAAGTAGCTGAAGGCCGCGATTGCCCCCAGCACAAGGTTGAAAAAGATAGTGGGCGTGAGCATGGGCAAGGTGATGTGGCGCAACTGGCGTGGCCCACTGGCCCCATCAATAGAGGCGGCCTCATACATCTCACGCGGGATGTCCTTCAAGCCGGCCAGATAAATGATCATGCCGCCACCCAGGCCCCACAGCGCCTGGACCAACAGGGCCGGTTTAGCCCAATTGGGGTCGGTAAACCAGCCTGGCTGCGGCAGACCCAGTCCGCCGATCAGCGAATTAATCAGCCCACCGGAAGGGTTGAACAGCCATAGGAACAGCATCGTAGAGCCCACGAGAGGCACCAGGCTGGGGATATAAAACAGGGTGCGGTAGATCCCCATGCCACGCGCTGGCAAATTGAGCAACAGGGCCAGCAAGACACCAAACAAAATACTCAGCGGCACGCTGCACACCGCCCACCATACTGTGTTTGCCACGGCGGGCCAGAACTGCGGGTCGTTAGTGACGAGCATCTTGAAGTTGCCCAGGCCCAGCCAGTGGGGCGGGAAAGTCACCCCATCGTAGTCGGTGAAGGCGTAGTACGCTGTCATCACCAGCGGGTACAATGTGAAGAGGCAGAGGCCAAACAGCCATGGCGAGATGAACAACAGCCCATTACGCAGATTGCGCCGCGTCACCGGGCTAAACCGGCCTGTCCGGCCGCCGTGGGCGCCCAGGGTCACTTTAGCGCTTGCCATCAACGCTCCTCATCAGTACACCACGAACTGCCCAATCCTACAGGCTCCCACACATGGAACGCTGGCTAGCCCCACCACTGGTAAGCCATGGCGCCTGTGCGGCAGCGGAGACGCCAACTTTGCTGAGGAATGCTTGTACTCTAGCACCGCTCTTAAAGATCTGTCAAGGGAGGCGTGATAAGCCGCTCATAGTCGTCTATGATAGAGTAAATACATCTGTGCGCTTAGTTTGCGGGGGTGTTTAGCGTACACCCAGGCGCCAGCCGCGTAGCGGGGCGCTTGTCATCCGGCGTAGCTACTGGTACTATCTGAAGATGATTGATGGTCTTACACGCAGCGAACTGGCCGTCCTGGACGCTATCCGTCGGCAGGGGCAGGCCACGCGCGCCGACGTGGGCGCGGCAGTGGGGCTGGGTCCGGCCATGACCGCGCGGCTGGTGGCCCGGCTACAAGAGGCCGGCGTGGTGCGGGAGGCGGGGCGCGCCGTGGTGGCCGGTCCGGGGCGCCAGGCCCTGCTCGTGGAGGTCCACCCCGCCGCTGCCTGTGTGGCGGGCCTGGACATCGGCAACGACGTGATTCACTGCCTGATCGCCGACGCGCAGGGCGCCGCCCTGGCCTACCAGGAGGCGCCCAGCAGGCTGCTGGCCGGCCAATCGCAGCAGGAGATCGTGTCCTCCCTGGTGGAGATCGTCTACAGGGTACTCCACGAGGCGGGCCAGCCTCGGGAGGGGTTGGCGGCGGTCGGTGTAGCCATCACGGGCATCATTGACAGCGAGCAAGGGGTCTGCCTGATCCGTAGCAACACACCAGGCTGGGAGAACTTCGCCCTGGGCGCGGCGCTGGCCACGCGGCTGGAGCGGCCGGTGGTAGTGGAGGAGACGGCGCGGGCCAAGGCAGTGGCCGAGCTGCAACGTGGAGTGGCGCGTGGCCAGCGGCACTTCCTGTACGTGGACGCGGGCACGGCCATCGGGGCGGGCATCATGATTGACGGCCAACCCCTGCGGGCCATCCACGGGCTGGCCGGCGAGTTAGGCCACGTCATCGTGGACCCCAACGGCCCCCTGTGCCGCTGCGGCAACTACGGTTGCCTGCAGGCCAGCGCCTCGGCGCGGGCGCTGGTGGCCCGCGCCGGCGACTTGCTGCAGCGCGGTGTCTTCTCCACACTCTCCGGGCCGCGGGGGGAGACGCTGACCCTGAGGGAGATCGCCAGCGCGGCCCAGGAGGGCGACAAGATGGCCCTCAGCCTGCTTACCGAGGCCGGCGAGCAGCTGGGCATGGCCATTAGCATGGCCTTAAATATCCTGGGATTGGATCTGGTGGTCATGGGGGGGCGGCTGGCGCAGTGCAGCCCGGTGGTCCTGGAGGCCGCCTCGCGCATCGTGCGCCTGCGGGCGCTGCCCATCGTCCCTCGCGAACGCCGCGTGGTGTGCAGTACGCTGGGCAGCGACGCGGCGGCCATCGGCGCCGTGCTGCAGGCGCTGGACCGCCTCTTCACGGGACAGGACAGAGCGGCGGCCGAGGCAGAGGTCAGCCCACCGGCCGCCGAGCTATCACCCGCCGCCGTTTAGTCAGGCCGAGCGGTGGCGCGCCGCTCAGCCCCGTCGTCACACCGCGTCGGGATACTCGCGGCCGCGCAGGAGGGGGTAACGCTTTGTGGGCGTGCGCGTATCCTTGCTCTGGGCGCTCATATAGGTCATAGCAATGGCCCGACGGCGGTGCGGGGTCTTGTTCTCCGAGGTCGCGTGCAGCGTCAGGCTATGGTGGAACTCGCATCCTCCGGCGGGGACAGGGACGGCCACGGTCTTACTGGTATCTACGCCCTCCACCTTCATGGTGCGCATGTCGTTAGTCACATGCGACTTGAGGCCTTCACGGTGGGTGCCAGGCACAAAGCACATGCAGCCATTCTCCAGCGTGGCGTCGTCCAGGGCCAGCCAGCAGGTCACCAGGTTCATCGGCTCGATAGGCCAGTAGGGTGAGTCCTGGTGCCAGTTGACCCGGGAGCCATGCCGAGCCTGCTTCATGATCACCTGATCCGAGAAATACTTGAGGTCGGGGCCAAGCAGCGTTTCCACGGCGTCCAGGATGCGCGGATTGCGCACCAAACGATGGATCACCTCGTCATGCTCGGCCAGGTAGAGCATCTGCCAGACGGCCTCGCGCTGGGCGATCCCGGTGAGCGTTCCATCCAGATACGCCTGCTCCATGCGAATGAGGTCCGAGGGAACGGCCGTCCCACCATCGCCGATCAGGTCAATGCGCTCCCGCACAGCCGCCAACTCCTCGCCGGAGACGATCGGCCCATAGTACACGAACCCATCTCGCTCAAACTGCTCACGCTGCTCCGTTGTTAAACCGGTCGTCTGTGCTACCATCTCTGCTGTCCTCCTGTCACGTACACCAACGAACTCGCACTCCCCATGGCGCCGGCTAGGCGCCACCAGCGCCCTACCGGCTTAGCTGCCCACGCGTCACGGGCCGCAAACGCCAGCCATCCGACCTCGCGTGAAGTCGGGGATAGGCTCTGGCCGGCCCCCAGCCTGGACGCTGCGCACCGAGAGGGGCAGGATACAGCTCCAGGTCACGGCGTCGTACACGTCAATCGGCGGCGTCTGCCCGTGCAGCAGCGCCCGCAGGAAGTCGTGCAGCACCAGGAAGTCGCCGCCTCCGTGCCCGCTCTGCGCCGCCTTCTGGCCCCAGGTGGCCCATAGTGGATGCTCCCAGCGGGCCGCATAGTCCCACAGCGTTTGCCAGCGGGGTGTCTGAGCAGCCGAGGCTGGGGGGCTGACGCCAGGGCTCAACCCAGCCAGCCACACCAGCGGCTCATCGCCGGGCCGATCCTGGTCGCCAGTGCGCGGCGAGAGGTAGGCCCCTGCCGTACCCTGCAGCGCGTAGTGGGCCATAGTGTGCGGGCGCGCCGAGGCCCAGTCCACGCGCAGCGAGATCACCGCCCCCGCCGCTGTACGCAGCAGCGTTGTCGCGGAGTCGCCCCCGCCGAAGAAGCGGGGCGCCGCCGCCGGATGCTGGGGGCCAAAACGCTCGGCTGCGTAGCGCCAGGAAGCTGCGTTGTGGCTGACAAAGGTGGCCGTCTCCACCAGCCGATCACGCTGGTTGATGCCCAACCACTGGGCGACCGGGCCGAGCGAGTGGGTGGGGTAGGAGTTGCCCGGGGTGTCCCGGCGCAGCTCTCCCCGCCAGGTCAGCTCACCCGAAGAGGTAAACATCAGATCACGGCAGTCGTGGATATAGCCGCCCTCGTCGTAGGTCAGCTCGCCGAAGAGGCCCGCCTCGGCCATGTGACGCACCATCATGTTGGGGCGCATATAGCAGTAGTTCTCGGCCAGCATATACGTGGCCCCACTGGCTTCCACCGCCTCCACCAGCGCCCAGCAATCGTCGAGGGTGTGCGCGGCGACCACCTCGCTCAGCACATGCACGCCCGCGCGCAGGGCCGCTATGGCCTGCAGGGCGTGGCCCTGCAGTGGGGTAGCCACGTACACGGCATCGCAAGCCCCGCTCTCCAGCAGGTCTTCCAGCCGCGCGTAGGTCCTGATACCCGGCCACTGCCTCTCCCAGCCAGCTAGAACATCGGACGAGAGGTCACAGACTGCTGTTGGCCGCACCTTATCCGCCAGGATGCCCAACGCGGCGTCGAAGCTGTGACCACGCCGCCCGCCCACGATGCCCAGGCGCACTGGGGCCGTCACCGGGCTGATCATACTACTCCCCGTGTCCGCGCTAGCCCTGTCGGCGGGTCTCCCAGGTCGGGCACGGCCAGGAGTTCGCCACCGCGCAACGCCGATTCATGGGCCAGCAGGCCAGGCAGAACATAGCGCGCAGCCGCCCAGACATGATTGGGCGGCAACGTGTACTCGACACAGGCTCGCATGAAATCATCCACCAGGAAGGCGTGCGACCCCTCGTGCCCGCTAGCCAATCCAGCGTACTCGCTGGGTAGACGCCGAACGTCATGCACGCTGGACAGTCCAACATAGCGGCCGCGGTCGGTAGCGCGGTCAGCCAGGGAGAAGAGATCGTCCAGCCGCACGGCCCCCGCGCGCTGCTTGGTCAGCCAGAGCGCGCCGGCGGGGTTGACCTCGAAGCTGCACTCCGTGCCGACCATGTTCATCCGCACCGTCTCGGGATGGCCGACGCGGCGGAACTCGTTGACCCGGCTACAGCTGCCATCAGACATGCGAAACAAGGCGGTCTGGTTACTGAACGAGTTGTCCCAACGGTTGGCTCCGACGCCGTAGAGGCCATCGTCGGCATGGTCGGTGAAACCCTGGCATGAAACGTGGGTCATGTGGGCGCTGGTGACCGAGACAATCTGGCTGACCGAATGGGTGGGATAATGCATGGGTGAGCTGCCTGCCGTCTCGCGCCACCGCTCACCGCCGCGCCAGCGCATCACATCATACAGCCCGTGATCCCAGTCGTGGTAGTAGTCTGCTTCGCCGTAGACGATCCGGCCAAAATCACCGGCGGCGTGCCGCTGCCGACAATAGATCACCGCCGGGTAATAGTAGCTGGTCTCACCAAGCATGTAGGTCAGGCCGGTCTGCTCCACGGCCCGGACCAGCGCCCGCACCTCCTCCACGGTAATCCCAGCGGGCACGGCGGAGTAGACGTGCTTGCCAGTCCGCAGCGCCTGGAGAGCCTGGGGACCATGCAGCCAGTTCTGGGTGAAGATAGCCACCGCGTCAACGTGGCTGGCGCACAGCGCCTCCAGCGATGGGTAGCTTTCGCTGATGCCAAACTCCGCGCACGCCGCGCTTAGCTTTGTCGCGTCCAGGTCACACAGGGCTACCCCGGTGACAGACGGGTGCGCCTGAAACAGCGGGATGAAGCCACGCGAAAAGGCCCCCGCGCCCACGATGCCCACGCTGATACCCATGGCTCACACCTCCACCAGGCTAGGCTAGCCTTTGAGGCCGCTGAGCGTGATACCCTGCACAAAATACTTTTGGGCCAGCAGAAAAGCCAGCAGCAGGGGCAGGATGCTGAGCACTGCGCCGGCCATGGTATGCGCCGTATAATCGGCCCCGAACCCATTGTTGAGCTGGGCCAGCACCAGGGTCAGGGTCATCTTATCCATATCGCTGAGATACACGGCCGGCGTGATCAGATCGTTCCACGTGCCCATGAACACAAAGACGCCAAAGGTAGCCAGCGCGGGCTTGGCCAGCGGCATGGCCACGCGCCAATACATATAGGGGGGTGACGCGCCATCAATCACGGCCGCCTCAAACAGCTCGCGGGGCAGTGAGAGAAAAAACTGACGCAGCAGGAACATACCAAAGGCGCTGCCAAAAAAGGCGGGTACGGTGAGCGGGAGCAGTGTGTTCACCCATCCCACGGCCCTGAACAGGATAAACGTGGGGATCAGGGTAACCTGGCTGGGCACCATCATGGTGGCCAGGAACACCACGAACAGCACGTTCTTGCCCCGGAAGCGCAGCCGGGCAAAAGCATAGGCCGCCAGCGACGCGGAGAACAACTGGCCGACGGCAACTGAGACTGCGATGATCACGCTGTTGGTGAAAGCGCTGCCGAAAGGCACGATGCGAAAAAGCGTTGTGTAGTTGTCCCAGCGCAACGGGTGGGGGATCCACACGGGCGGAAAAACATAGACCGACCCCTCCTGCTTCAGAGAGGTAGAGACCATCCACAGAAAGGGGACAACCATCAGCACACACCCTAGCGTCAGCACGACATAGGCGACGGTGCGGCTGAGCACATCGCGGCGCATCTTGCGCCGCCGCCAATCACCTACCTGGGGCTGAGCTATGTCAGACGGCCTGACCGTACGCGCGCTCATGGGTATGGTCCTCCAGTTGGCCAGCGGCCGGGGCGTCTGGCTCCGGGGCCGCGGGGCAAACACAGCTCAGTCATAGTGGACCCATCGGCCCTGCAGGCGGATCTGCAGCAGCGTGAAGACAAAGACGACGGCGAACAGCACCCATGCCGCGCCCGAAGCCAGGCCCATGTGCAGGTAGCGGAACCCGTTGTCAAAGATGTACTGCACGACACTCATTGAGGCGTTACCTGGTCCGCCAGCGGTCATCACAAACATGGGCACAAACACCTGGAACCCGCCGATCAGGCCGATGATAGCCACAAAGAACGTCGTCGGCGAGAGCAGCGGCAGCGTGATGTACCAGAAGCCCCGCCAACCATTGGCGCCGTCCATGGTGGCCGCCTCGTAGTAGCTGCGGTCGATCCCCTGCAAGCCGGCCAGAAAAATGACCATGTTGTAGCCGAGGCCCTGCCAGACAGCCATGGCGATAATTGACGGCATCACCGTCGTCGTGCTGGAGAGCCACGTCCCGCCTGGCAAGCCGACCAGGCCGAGCAGCCAGTTGGCCACGCCAAAGTTGGGATTGTAGATCCAGGCCCACACCAGGGCCACGGCCACGCCAGAACTGATCGTGGGGATGAAGTAGAGCGACCGAAATATGGTGATGCCTCGGATCTTCTGGTTCAAGGCCAGGGCCATCAGCAGAGAGAGCACGATACCGATGGGCACAGCCGCAAAGGTATAGGTAGCCGTATTAACCAGCGCCGCGGGGAACACCGCATCCTGTCCAAACAGCCACTGATAGTTCTTGAAGCCGATCCAGCGGGGCGCGGTCAGGAGATCCCAATGGCAAAAGCTAATCAGGAAGCTGACGATGATCGGCCCTAACGTGAACAGGAGCAGGCCGATCAGCGAGGGCAGTAAGAACACATAGGCCCACCGCTCTTCATAGCGGGCTAGCGCGCCCAAGCCCGAGCGCCGTCGCGTCCCCTGCCGTGTTGTGACCTTTGGCGCCGTGGTGTCCATGATGGCCTCCTCCCCACCGGAGCATCGTAGCTGACCGCGAATGGGGCCCCTCACACGTGTTCTACCACAATCAGGACAGGAGCCCAACGAGAAGGGTCAGGGCGACGGGCCACTCAGAGTGGCCCGTCGCCCTGACGTTCACGCGTTACTGGCTGCTCACGGCGCGCTGCCGGCGCCGATAATGCCACTGATCGTCTTGGCCATCTCGTCGGCGGCCTGTCGAGGCGTCTTTGAGTTGGCCAGCATCGCCGTATAGGTGCGCCCTGCTTCAGTGCGCCACTGCCGGAAACCCTGCTTGTGCGGAATGACCTTGGCATACTGCAAGTTGGTGAAGAAGAGCTTCCAGTGGTCTGGCACATCCTTGGCCCCGCCCAGGAAGAGGCGGGTGTCGGGGAGCCACTTGATCGGGTTGAGCGAACCGTACCCGGCCTCCAGCTTGATTGAGGAGTTGTTCTTCATCGGGTCGGTGAGCCACTTGACCAGCGTGTACGCCTCCTTGGGGTACTTGGTGTTAGCGGCGATAGCGAATGCGTTGGGGAAGAGCGGGGTCACCCGCTTCTTCGTCGTAGGATCGAGCGGCATACTGGTGACATCCCACTTGAAGCTGGTCACCGACCGATAGGAGTAGACCTCCCACGTCGGCCCCACCGGATGCATGGCTACCTGGCCGGAGGCGAAGCCCAGAGGCATGCCCAGCATCGCCGCCGGGTTTGGGGCCACTTTTTCCTTGTAGATGAGGTCGTAGAAGAACTGCAGCAGCCTGACACTGGTCGCATCATTGATCGCCGGCGCGCTGTAGTCGTCCTTGACGATACCCGCGCCGCCCGCGCTCCAGATGGGGCCATTCATCACATCAAGGAACTCAGGGACCATCATGCCCCACTGGGTCGTCTTGCCCTTGGCGTCGCGCTTGGTCAGCTTGCGCGCGGCGGCCACGACATCGTTCCAGGTCCAACTCGCATCGGGGTAACGCATGCCTGCCTTGTCGAAGATAGTCTTGTTGTAGTAGAACAGCAAGGTCGCCGCGTTGAACGGCAACCCGTAGAGCTTGCCGTTATAGCGATACCAGTCGAGGGAGGCCGAGTAGAAGTTGTTCAGGGCGACCGGCTCAGTCTTCAGGAAGCTGTCCAGAGGCATGATACTGCCCTTGGAGGTGCGATCGTAGAAGTCGTCCCAATCCAGAATACTCACATCCGGCGTGTTGTTGGCGGCCATCTGGGTGGCGATCTTCTGCGTCCAGGCGTCATAGGGCGCCCACTCGGGCTTGATCGTGATGTTCGGGTGGGCCTGCATGAAGTTCTTGAAGGCCTGCTCATAGCTGGGCTGCCACGTAGGGCTGCTATACATGCCGAATCGCAAGGTAACCGGCGCCGCCGCCTCAACCCGGGACACCGCGCCACCGAGTGCCGCCGCGCCCAGCAGACCACCAGCAGCAGCCGAGCTAGTGGTGATGAACGTGCGTCGAGTGAACTTCCCCGCGCGTGTAGCGTCCATGTGCATAATCCTCTCTGCTATGACGAACGATGCTTTTAACCACGCCATGCAAGGGTCTACCACGATAGGCTGGCCAGGACGAACCGGACACTCTCTGTCAGGCTACGTGACTTCTTCCTCCCTATAGCAGCTGAAGCAACCGCCGCGCCGGTCAGCGTGAGTTACGGGAACGCGGATAGGTTCCGCCAACATCGTAAACCCATCAATGTAGCCTACTCTAGCATCTTGGCTAAAGCTCTGTCAATAGCAACTCGGTTTCCACTATTTGCTGTGTGTCGTAGACCAAATCAGCGTCCCTCCATGGCCTTGAACTCTGTTTGCCATGCTGTTAAGATAGAGGCGAGCAAAGACCGGGGCAGGACGCCCGTTGCGGCAGGTCACAGTCGCTATCTATAGAGGTGATAGTGTCCGTGCTGTGACGATGCGCCTCTAACGACGAGGACGTGGGAGCGTGAAGCAGCCCGCGTGACAGGCGAGGAGGGATGGGAGCGATGGTCGAGAAACAGGCGGTGGCGCCGGGCACGCCCACGGGAGGCGATGAGGACCTCAGCCGCTATGCGTCGCCGGAGATGCTGGGCCACATGGTGTTGGATTTGCGCCAGATGAAGAGCTTTCTGGCCGATCCGATAGTGATGGCGCGGGCTGAAGGCATCTGGTACTGGGACGTCAACGGAAAGCGCTATCTGGACGGCATCGCGGGCATCTTCGTGGTCAACGTGGGCCACGCTAATCCCCGCGTGCTGGCCGCGCTGCACCGCCAGATAGACCAGATCTGCTTTGCGCCGCCGCTGCACGCCACCAATGTGCCTGCCGTTCAACTGGCCAACCTGGTGGCCTCGGTGACCCCCGGCGACCTGAACACGATCAAGCTGCTCTCCGGTGGCTCGGAGGCCACCGAGGCGGCGATCAAGCTGGCCCGCCAATATCACCGCCAGACCGGCAACCCACTCAAGTATAAGACCGTGGGCGTGTATACCGGCTACCATGGGGCCACCATGGGCGCCCTCTCGGCCACCGGGCTGCCCCGGCGCAAGGCCGTCTTCGAGCCGACCCTGCCGGGCTTCCTGCATGTGATGCCGCCCAACCCACGCTACTGCTCGTGCGGCGCGGCGGGCGGACCATGCACGGGGGCATGCGTGGAGCAGTTCGACCACCTGATTGAGCTGGAGGGACCGGACACGGTGGCCGCCGTGATCATTGAGCCGATCTCCAACACGGGTGGCATCACCACACCGCCGCCAGGGTATCTGCCCCGCCTGCGTGAGATCTGCGACAAGCACAACGTGCTGCTGATCTTCGATGAGATCATCACCGGCTTTGGCCGCACCGGTCAGATGTTCGCCGCCCAGACGTTTGGCGTGCTGCCGGATATCCTGTGCATGGGTAAGGGCATGGGCTCCGGCTACGGGGCGCTGGCCGCTATGGCCATGCGCGATCACGTGGCCAGCGCCTTCTGGGGCGAGGACGCCGACAATGTGGAGTTCTCGCACGGCCACACCTTCGGTGGCAACCCGCTCTCCAGCGCGGCTGGCGTGGCCTCCATCCAGGAGATCCTGGACCGTGACCTGTGCGCCAACGCGCGGCGCATCGGCGACCACCTGCGCGGGCGCATCGCCGAACTGGCCGACCTCAATGTGGTCACCGACGTGCGGGGCAAGGGCCTGCTGGTGGGACTGGGTCTGGCCCGCGACGCCGCGGCGGGCACGCGTTTCGCCCCCTCGTTGCGCTTTGGTCAGCGGGTGGGCCGCCGCGCGCTGGCCCGGGGCTTGATCGTGCGCGCCGACCCGGATTGGATTGCCCTGGCCCCGCCTCTGGTGATCACCCAGCAGGAGGCTGACGAGATGTTCGACACATTTGCCCTGGCTCTACGCGACGAGTTGGCTGAGCTGCGGCGCGGAGGCCTATAAAGGTATGGGGACGACTCAGCTGTTCATGCGCCAGCCCATCCTGGCCGACCTGCCACCCGCGCCGCCCTTGCCCGAGGGGTATACTCTGCGTACCTTTGAGCCAGAGGACGTGCCAGCATTGGCCGCGCTGTTCACCGCCGCCGACGGCACGGCGTGGGACGAGCAGCGGGTGCGCCGCGACCTGACCGAGGCGGCTGGGGTGGAACGTACCTATATCGTGGCGCATCACGGCAGGGCCGTGGCCACGGCGTCGGCGCGGCTGCTGCCCGACGCATATCCTGGCTCGGGCTACTTGCACTGGGTGGGCGCCGACCCCGCGCACCAGGGCAAGGGCCTGGGCACGCTGGTCACCCGGCGCGTGCTGGAGCACTTTCACGCGGCCGGGCTGCGTGACGCCGTGTTAGAGACCGACGATTTCCGGCTGCCGGCGATCCGCAGCTATCTGAAGCTGGGCTTTGTGCCCGAGTACCGCGAGACCGGGCAGCAAGCCCGCTGGGCCAGGGTGTTGCCCCGGTTGGTGCGCTAAGCGTGCCTACGCGCTTACCGAACGAGCTTACAAGGAAGGCAGAGGGATGTTCTCGCTGGACAACCGCGTCGTTCTGATTACCGGCGGCTGCGGTGATATTGGGCGGGCGACCGTGGCCGCCTTCCTACGTGAGGGAGCAGTGGTGGTGGCCACCGACACCCTGGGATCCGGGGAGGCCCGCGCGACGCTAGATGCGGGTGGCCTCTTCGCGGCCGACTACCACTGCTGCGATGTGCGCGACCGCGCGGCGGTGGCCGAGGTGGTCGCCGAGCGGGGCCGGCTGGATGTGGTGGTAGCCAACGCGGGCATCACCCGCTCCACGCCGATCCTGGAGGTCAGCCCCCAGGAGTGGAGCGAGGTGCTGGATGTGAACCTGAGCGGGGCCTACCACGTGGCTCAGGAGGGCGCCCGGGCGATGGTGCGCGCTGGAACCCCCGGCGCGCTGCTGTTCACCGGCTCGTGGGTAGGCGAAGTACCCTCACGCGGCCTGCTGCCCTACTGCGTTTCAAAGGCGGGGGTGCAGATGCTGGCCCGCTGCATGGCCCTGGAGCTGGCCCCCCGGGGCATCCGAGCCAACGTCGTGGCCCCAGGCGTGCTGGACGCTGGCGTGTCGGCGCGGATCTTCCGCGAGTTCCCCGAGCGACGCGCCCCGTTCCAGCAGATGATTCCAATGGGCCGGCTGGGCACCGCCGATCAGGTAGCCCAGGCGCTGGTCTTCCTGGCCTCGGACGCCGCCGCCTATATCACGGGATCCACGCTGCTGGTAGACGGTGGGGCCAGCCTATTCCAGTTTCAACCGATCAGCACACCATAGTCACGGCGTGGCCTCTCCTACAGGTACGGCTCGGCTGGCCTGGCGGCCTGTCCGCGCCCGTAGCCAACTCAGTGATGGCAGGGGCGTGCCCCGCGCTCAGGCTAGCCCGGACGCCCACAGAGGATGGCCAGCTTCCGCCGATTGCCTCCAGGCCGCTATACCGGCTGTGGAGCGGGGCCTGTCGGCAACCGTTCGGCTAGCCCTGCGCCCAGGAACGCCACGCGCATAACCGCACGACATAAAGAGGGGACGAGAAGATGCCAACGCAGAACGGCAAGATCGGTATCGGGGTGCTGGGGGGCGGGGGCGACGCCGGGGAGGGCCACATCCGGGGCTACCAGGATGACCCGCGTGCCGAGGTGGTAGCCCTATGGGATGTGCAGGAGCAGAAGGGCCGGGCACAGGGCCGGCGCCTGGGCGTGCCGCACTTCTGCGCTGAACTGGAGCAGTTGCTGGCTCGCGACGACGTGGACGCCGTCTCGATTTGCACGCCGGACCACCTACATGGCTCGCATGCCCACCAGGCCCTGCGCGCTGGCAAGCATGTGCTCTCCGAGAAGCCTATGTGTACCACGCGGGACGACGCGGCGCGGCTGGTGGCCGACGTGCGGGAGACCGGCCTGACTTTCCTGGGCGGCCACGTCTACCACTTCCGGCCTGACTACCGGGCCATGGTGGACGCGTACCGCGCCGGCGAGATCGGCACGGCCTGGCTGGCCGAGGGTGACTACATCTCAAACCTGCACTACCTCTATGGCCCTGATGGGCGCACGCCCTGGCGCTCCGATAGCGCGGCGCCGCAGGACATCCTGCTGGGCGGCGGCTGCCACCCGCTAGGCCTGATGCGCTGGGCGCTGGGCGCCGAGGTGACCGAGGTGTTCGCCTACGCCAACCACAAGGCCGAGCCGATGCTGCCGATCAACGATTGTTATGTCACTTCGCTCAGGTTCAGCGACGGCACGCTGGGCAAGCTGATCGCCGCCGCGGGCAACCGCGGCTACGCCCCTCTGGGCGGCCACCTGGTGCTCTACGGCACCGAGGGCACCCTGTGGGGCCGACGGCTGTACAAACACGACGAGGCCAGCCACAAGAGTGTGGTGACCCGCGATTTTGTGGCCGAGTTCGCCGACCACAAACCACGCGTCCACGACACGGCGCAGGTCCACCATTGGGCCGAGCAAGCCGAGCATTTTCTGGACTGCATTGAGGGCAAGGCGCAACCGATGACCAGCGTGGTTGATGGGGCGCGAGTGGTCGCCGCCCTGACCGCCGGGCTAGAGTCGGCGCGCACGGGCAAGCCCGTGGAGGTGGATAATGAGTTCTAGGGAAGCGGGCGCGCCCCTACGCGTGGGTATCGCCGGGGGACCGCGCGGTAAGAGCTTTTTGGCCGGGCTGCAGGCCACCGGGACGGCCACGTTGGCCGCGGTCTACGACCCATTCCCCGAGGCGCGCGAGCGCTACCGCCGTGAAACCGACGTGGAGCACGTGTGCGCCACCTACGTCGAACTGCTAGAGCATGTGGACGCCGTGATTGTCTCGTCGCCGCAGCAGCACCACGTGCCGCAGGCCGTGATGGCCCTGGATGCGGGGGTGCATGTGCTCAGCGAGGTGCCAGCGGCGGTGAGCATGGAACAGGCGCGTGAGTTGGTAGCGGCGACGCGGCGCAGCGCGGCGGTGTATATGCTGGCCGAGAACTACTGCTACACCCGCACAAACCTGATCGTGCGGGCCATGGCCCACGCTGGCGCCTTCGGCGACCTGTACTTCGGCGAGGGCGAGTACCTCCATGAAATGAAAGCGTACCACCATAACGCTGGGGGCCAGCCCACCTGGCGCTACCACTGGCAGGTTGGCCGCGACGGCCACACCTACCCCACGCACAGCCTGGGGCCGGTGCTACAGTGGATGAACGACCGCCTGGAGGCGGTGAGTTGCGTGGGCACGGGGCGGCACACCGATCCCGAGCACGCCATCCAGGATACGATCATGCTACTGGGACGCACCACGCGGGGCGGTCTGGTCAAGATCCGCCTGGACCTGCTCTCCAATAGGCCACACCTGATGGACTACTACAGCCTGCAGGGCACAGGTGGGGCCTACGAGGCGGCGCGGGCCAGCGGGCAGACGCCGCGGGTCTACCTGCATGGCCGCGGCCCCGAGGGCGCATGGGAGCCTCTGGAAAACTATGCCGACGAGTTTTTGCCTGATCGCTATAAGCGCAAGATCGAGGGCGCGGGCCACTGGGGCTCCGACGCCTGGCCAGTGGGCGAGTTTATCGAGGCGATCACTCAGGGCACAAGGCCGCCGATTGATGTCTACGCGGCGCTGGATATGAGCCTACCGGGCATTATCTCCGAGCAATCCATCGCCCAGGGAGGCGCCTGGCTGTCCGTGCCCAACCCGCGCATGTGGACGGCTGGCATCGGCGTCGAGCCAGGCAGGGAGTCCCCCCTGGCCTAGCCCATAGGCATCAACCTAAGAAACACGAAGGAGGGCACCTTTGGCACACTGAGGACACAGATGACCTGAGGGTGCGAAAGGAGCCTCCTGATGACCACGGTACCACAGCTCGCGACGGCATTGCAG
>JAABUM010003960.1_pt1 | contig 17387 bp, 13 predicted proteins | sample 5559161 | NCBI WGS metagenome assembly JAABUM01 (sample SAMN10711868, study PRJNA513369) | rock metagenome | isolation source: Antarctica rocks | place: Antarctica: Victoria Land, Siegfried Peak nord | reverse complement strand
TCCGGCCTCGTGCTGTTTGAGCAGCGGGATGATCTGCTCTTCTGGGAATTGGCGCTTCATTCAAGAACCTCCTGACGTTGAGGAAATTCTCCTTCAGCTTGGCACACTTTCCTGGGGCTATGTCAATACCGATGCTCGTTCAAGCACGCAGCGTGGTGAGAGAGCCAGCCTTCAACATAGCGCCACACAAAGCGCCGCCAGTTGATCCCGCAGCTTTCGCCAGGGCGTTGGCTGACTTCAACGATCACGACAAGCATGCCCGCCAACATACCCGCGAACCAGAGCGGAAGCTCCGGTTGAACCGACCTACGCAAACAGCACAAACGTCCGGTGGCACGCTTCCTGAGGACGGGACTCATGTGCGGAGACGGAGCCTCCACAATATGACTGGCTCGCCCGACAGTCAAGCGATCGCCGTTCTGTACGAGCACTTCGGAAGTAACTCCCGGCGCCATCACAGCGCGACTCTGCGCCTCTTCGCGCTGTTGGAACTGATAGAGGACGATGCGGACGATGCTCTGGCCGCTTGGATGTACTCCACTCGCGCAGGCTCCGGGATGCATCCGGCTATCATCGATGCGGCAGCTAATCTGGATCTGACCGAGGCAGGAAGGTTCTCCACCGATCGATTTGTCTGCTTGGTTGAAGACATTGTCGAGGGCTGGAGGAAGCAAGGCTTTACTTACTCGCCGTAGAGCGTGTCACGCACTTTATACCGGAAAACAGATGCAGCCAGATCTCTATTCTGAACGCTCGCCAATTTTCGCTCGCGATAAGTTGATTCAGGTGGAAATGGGCCTTATCCCAGCGGCTCGCCTTTCGCCTCAAGCCCTGCCTCGCCATAATAAAGCGCGACTCTAAATCGAAAGGCACCGCGCATCTCTGGCATGGCATCACAGCCTCTCCTCGCAGCTCACAGCATCCTGCCGCCCAACCCATCATTCGCCGGGCATGGCACCTTCGCCGTCCGCTCTGGCTGGCTCAAGAAAGGACTCGACGCCATCGCCCAGGACTCTCCCGGCGCCGAAGGCTCGGTCTTCAGCCGCCCCGAGGCTCTGTCGCTGCTGGGCGTGGGCAAGAACATGGTCGGGGCGATCCGCTTCTGGCTGCTGGCCACGCGCATGGTGCGCGAGGAGAACCGGGGCCGCTCGCTCTCGGCCACCGACTTGGGCCACAAGCTCTTCGGTGATAGCGGTTGGGACCCCTTCCTCGAAGACGACGCCACGCTGTGGCTCTTGCACTGGCAGCTCGCCGGGCCGCGAAGTACTTGCTTCACCTGGGCCTACGCCTTCAACTGCTGGCGCGACTGGGAGTTCTCGCGCCCCGTCTTGGCGGACGCCGTGCTCGGAGCCACGCACTCGCTGGCCAAGCCGCCCGGACTGGAAACCGTGGATCGCGATGTCGGCTGCCTCTTGCAGACCTACTCGCTGGACGAACGCAGCGCGCTCAACGAGGACGCCCTGGACTGCCCGTTGCGCTCGCTGGGCCTGCTGCGGCCCAGCGGCCAGGGGCGCTTCCGCTTCCTCATCGGTGCCAAGCCCAGCCTGTCGCCCGCGCTGTTCCTCTTCGCCGTGAGCTCCTTCTGGGCGTGGAAGCACGCCGAGGCGCGCACGCTGCCCGTCTGGGAGCTGTGCTACGCCGAGGGCAGCCCCGGCCTGGTCTTCAAGCTGGACGAGAACAGCGTGCTGCAATATCTGGACTCCCTCGAAGAAGAGACTGATGGTCAGATACGCTTCGAGGACACCGCACAGAGCCGCCAGGTTGTTCTGCGCGAGGATGTGCGAGGCCTCAAGCCGCTCGACTTCCTGCAGCGCTACTACGAAGGGGCCGAGCACGCCCAATGAGCACGCTTCTTGACGCCACGCCACTTTCCGACTTGGTGCAGGTGCGCTCGCGCTTCGCCCGCTCGGTTCACCTGCAGCGCGACTGGGAGCTACGGACACCCCAGAACGCGGCTGCGGGCTACTACGTCACGGCCTCCGCACTTGATCTGCTGAGGGCCATCGAGCGCGCCTGGGACAAGCCCGCCGACCGCGCCATGTCCGTCTCCGGCCTCTACGGCAGCGGCAAGAGCGCCGCCTGCGTCTTCTTGGCGGGCCTGGTCTCGGGCGGCCAAGCCGAGCGCGATCTTCTGCGCCAGCACGATCCCGCCCTGGCCGATGCGCTTGGTTCAGAAGGACGCCGCCTGCTGCCCGTCCCGCTCGTCGGCGCGCGCGAGCCTCTGGCCCGCGCCCTCGCCCGTGGGTTGGAGCACGCCCTGCAATCGGCGCCCGAGGCCATCTTAAGCGAGCTGCGGCCCAGCTGGGGCGCGGTTTTGGATGCCCAATCCCCCACGCCGCGCCAAGTCGCCGATCTTTACGCGGCCACGGCGCAGGTCGCGGTGCGGCATGGCCTGGGCGGGCTGCTGCTGCTGGCCGATGAGCTGGGCAAGTACTTGGAGCACGCCGCTCTGCACCCGTCCGAGGGCGACATCTTCGTGCTGCAGGAGCTGGCCGAGGCTGCGGCACGCTCCCAGGCTCCGCTCTTGATTGTGGCTGTGCTGCACCAGAATTCCGAGGCCTACGCGCAGAAGCTGGGGCAGGCGCACAAGGCCGAGTGGGCCAAGGTCGGCGAGAGGTTCCGCGAGGTGCCGTTCTTCCCCTCGGACGCCGAGCGCATGGACATGGTCGGCCACGCTCTGGCTCACTCGCCCGCGCTGCATCTCAACGGCTCCTTCGAGCGCCTGGCCACGCTGGGCGCCGAGCGCCTGCCGCGCCCGATGCGCGAGCGGTTCCCCCACATGGCGCGCGCGGCTTACCCGCTGCATCCCTTGGTTCTGCTGGCCTTGCCCTCGCTGTTCCGCCGCGCGGGGCAGAGCCACCGCTCGCTGTTCAACTTCCTGGCCGGAGAGGAGGCGCACGCCCTGGGCCGCTTCCTGCGCGAGAGCCAGTTCTCGCCCCAGTCGCCGCCGCTGTTCATGCTGGATGAGCTCTTCGACTACGCCGCCGAAGTGCTGCTCGGCGGCTGGAGCGCCGGATCTGTGGCCCGAAGCTGGGCCGAGTCCGTCGAGGCCGTCGAGCGAGCGATGCACCTCTCGCCGCTGGCCCGCCGCGCCCTCAAGTGCATCGCCCTGCTCGGGATGCTGCGCGATTCGCATCTTCCCGCCTCGCCTCAAGTACTTGCCGGGGCGCTTTCGGATGCCGCAAGTACTTGGGGCGAAGGCGAAGGTGAGGACGTGCGCGTTGCTCTGAAGGAGCTGGAGCAGCGCAGCCTGATCGTGTGGAGCCGCGCGCGCGAGGTCTACAGGCTCTACGAGGGCAGCGACGTGGACATCGAGGCCGCTCTTGAAGCCGCGCGTGCGGGCCTGGGCGCGGGAGCCAGCCTGCGAGCGGCCACCGAGCGCGAGCTGTGCCCTCTGCCGCGCCTCATCGCGCGCCGCCACTCCTTCGAGACCGGCACGCTGCGCACCGTCGAGACCAAGCCCTGCGCCGCGAGCGAGCTTGCTTCGGTTCTGCGCGATTCGCCTGAGCTTTGCGTCGTGCTTTGCCTGGCCGAAGACGAGGGCGAGGAAGCCTCAGCGCGAGCTGTGGCGCGCGAGCATCGGGGCGCCAATGTCCTGATCGCCATAGCACGCGAGAGCGAGATCTTGCGCCAGTCCGCCCAGGACGTGGCAGCTGCGGGCGTGGTCGAGGCCAGCAACCCCACTCTGCCCGGCGACCGGGCCGCCCGGCGCGAGCTGGACGCACGCCGCTTCGAGGCCGAGGCCGCCTTCCGGGCCGAGTGGGGCCGCCTCTTCGGGCCATCCTCCGCGCTCGCCTCCTAGTTCCACAAGGGCGAGCCCTTCAGCTTCAAGGGCGCGCGCGGCTTCTCCGAGTTCCTCTCGACCCTGGCCGACCAGACCTATCCCCAGGCGCCCACCCTGCGCAACGAGCTGGTCAACAGGCGCGTGCTCTCCTCGGCAGCCGCTGCCGGGCGGCGCGCCCTCATCGAAGCCATGCTCAAGGCTCCCCAGAGCGAGCACTTAGGCATCGAAGGCTTCCCGCCCGAGCGCTCGATGTATGAGTGCCTCTTGCGCGCGACGGGCCTGCATTGCCAGGCCGAAGATGGCTCGTGGCGATTCGAGGCGCCCTCTGAAGACGACCCGGCCAGGCTGCGCGAGGTGTGGCAAGTACTGGAGGAGTTCGTGTTCGCAGAGCCCCCGGCTCCGCGCCCCGTCAGCGAGCTGTGGCGCAAGCTGGCCGCGCCGCCCTTCGGGCTGGCCGAGGGCGTGATGCCGCCGCTGCTGCTGGCCTTCCTGCGCGCCAACGAGCAGGAGACCACGCTCTACCGCGAGAGCACCTTCTTGGCCGAGCCCGCCATCCCCGACTGGGAAGTGCTCTTGCGCCGCCCCGAGCTGTTCGCCGTCGCGGGCAGCCGCGCCCAGGGCGAGAAGCGCCTCTTGCTGGAGCGCCTGGCGCGCGGGCTGAACCTGGAAGACGGCCAGGCGCACGTCGTGCCCGTGGTGCGGCGCCTGCTCAAGAGCGCGCGAGCCCTGCCGCCGTGCTCGTGGAGCACGCGCGCCATGTCGGCGCGCACGTTGGCTCTGCGCGAGGCCCTGGAAAAGGCGCGCTCGCCCGAGGCCTTGCTGTGGATCGACATCCCGCGCGCGCTGGGCTTCGAGCCTCCGTTCGAGCCTGGGCAGGCGCAGCCCGCGCTCGCTCTGGAAGCGCGAGGCGAGGCGGCGCGCCCGCAGCCGTTCGAGCGCGAGGCGTTCTTCGCGGCCCTCAACGAAGCCCTGCGCGAGTGGAGCGCCTTCGGGCCGCAAGTACTTGAGGGCGCGCGCGACGCCCTACTGCGCGCGTTTGGGCTGCGCGAGGGCGAAGCGGGCTGGCGCGAGCTGGTCGAAGCCGCTTCAGCGATGCGCGGCGAGGTTGCCGACCCGCTGCTGGTGCCGCTCCTGGCCCGCGCCACGGGCGAGGAGGGCGCTCTGTCCAGCGTGCTGGCTCTAATCGCCAACCGGCCCTGGCCCTCGTGGAGCGACGCCGACATCGCGGGCTGGCCCTCGCGCATCGCGCCCTTCGCCCGCGCCTGGAGCTCGGCGCGGCAGTCGCCACAAGTACTTGCGGCGCCCCTGCATCCCACGCGCGATCACGAAGCGCCGGACGCCACGCTACAAGTACTTGCAGCGCCCTTGGAAGCAAATCGCTCGGCCCCACGGCCCGCGCTGGGCGAAGAGGAGGAAGTGGCGGCTCTGGGCTTGTTGAAGCGCCTGCGCACCCGGCTCTGCGCCAAGGATGGCACGCCTCTGGCGCCTTCGGTGCAAAGGGCCGCGCTGTGGGATCTGCTGCGCGAGATCGAGCGGCGGGAGGGAGCGGGCTGATAGGCCCGGCCTTTGCGTAAGAGGCCGGGGTGTGTCAAACAAGGGGCAGCTATGACTCTCACTCTCGAACTGCCCGCCGACGTGCAGCAAGTACTTGAGGCCCGCGCGCAGGCGCTCGGCCTGAGCCTGCCCAAGTACTTCCTCGTCCTGGCCGCGCGCGATGCCACCGAGCTAAGTCGCCCCGGCGAGTGGGCTCAGGCGGCGGCTCCCGCTGTTGGCTCGCCTGCGGCGTCCCTGGCGCACTCGGCTCGCCTGCGAGAGCTGCTGGCCGCGCCCGCCGAGGAGCGAGCGCGCGTGCTGGCGGCTGAGGCCCACGCTTACGAGGCGTTCTGCGGCACGCCCGAGGGACACGCCGAGTGGGAAGAGATGCAACCGTGGCTCAACACGCCTGGACCCGATATTGAGGACATCGAGGCAGAAGACGCCGCACAAGAGAGGGCCGCTTGACGCTCCCCGGCAACGTGCCGGGCTCGACGGTCAACCCGCAGCGAGGCGAGGTCTGGCACGTGCGGCTGGAGCCCACCGAGGGAGCCGAGCAGGGCAAGGCGCGGCCTGTGATAGTCTTGGGCGTGGCGGGCGTGGGGCGCGCGGGCATCCATGTCTGCGTGCCCTTGATGGGCTTCCAACTCTCGCACGCCGGGCGCTTCTGGCTGGTGCCCGTGGACGCGAGCGAGCAAAACGGACTGGGCAAGCTGTCAACAGCCGACGCCACTCAGGTGCGCGCTCTGGACGTGCTGCGCTTCGAGCACCGGATCGGCACTCTCGAAGCCGAGCACGTCCAGGCCGTGGCCGACACGCTCGCCGTGTGCGTTGGCGCTGCACCCCCGACTTCAAGTACTTGATATGAGCAACCACCCGACGCCACAACCGCCCCTCCCAAGCTCCGCTCCAGATGGCGCGCCCGTGCGCCACATCCTGTCGCTCTCGGGCGGCAAGGACTCGACCGCGCTGGCGATCTATATGCGCGACCGCGTGGCGGAGATGGAATACGTCTTCTGCGACACCGGCGAGGAGCTGCCCGAGACCTACGACTACCTGCTCAAGCTCGAAGCGTTCTTGGGCCGCCCCATCACCCGCCTCAACCCCGACCGCCCCTTCTCACACTATCTCGAACTCTGGAACAACAACCTGCCTGACGCCCGCACGCGCTGGTGCACGCGGATGCTCAAGCTCATCCCGTTCGAGAAGCACGTCGGCACCGATCCCGTCTTGAGCTACATCGGCGTGCGCCACGACGAGCAGCATCGCACCGGCTACGTCTCGACCAAGACCAACATCACGACCGTGTTTCCCTTCGTGCAGGACGGTTTGGGGCGCGCCGACATCGAGCGCATCCTCCACGACAGCGGCCTCGGGATGCCCGAGTATTATCAGTGGCGCTCGCGCTCCGGCTGCTACTTTTGCTTCTTCCAGCAGCGCGTTGAGTGGGTTGGCCTGCGCGAGCAGCATCCCGATCTGTTCGAGAAGTCCAAGACCTTCGAGAAGTTCAACGAGGCGACTGGCAAGCGCTACACCTGGAATCAGCGCGAGAGCTTGGACGAGTTGGAAAAGCCCGAACGCATCGAGGAAATCCGCGCTCAGGCTGCCGAACGGGTTCTGCGCGAGGCCGCGCAGAAGAAGAACAAGCCGCTTCTGGAAATCCTCGACGACGATGAAGACGGCGAAGAGCCTTGCTTGATGTGCCACTTTTAGACGCGCCATGACCGAAGCTCTGGAGAGGCTCAAGCGCGATATCGCTCTCATGCGACGCGATGTCGAGGGCAACAGGAGCAAGCCGCACAAGTTCGTGCTGCTGCTGGCGGTTATAGAATTGGCCGAGCGCGGTATCTTAATCGAGAACAGAATTGTCTACGACAAGCGCCTGCGTGACATCTTCGCCAAGTACTTTGAGGCCGTGGCGCAAGAAGGCGACTTGTGCCAGCCGATAATGCCGTTCTTCCACTTGCGCGAATCTCCGTTCTGGTGTCACAAGATGCGCGACGGCTTTGAACTTCAGGCCGGAGCCGTAGACGTGCGCACAGGCAAGCCCGCGCGCCGCATAAACAACATCGAATACGCCTACTTGGACAGCCAAGTATTCGACCTGATTAACGATTCGGACAGCCGCCATAATCTGCGCGATTTCATCATTGCCTTGTTCCCACCGCCGCAGAGCGAGCGGCTAAAAGCTATGTTGCAGCCTTCTGAAGCCAAGCTGGGCACCGCCTTCCACGAATCGTTTTTGCTTGACCGCTCGCGCCTCGCGCCAATCCTGGAAGTCTTCGCCGCTCACAAGGGCGACGCTGCGAGGCTAACCTACGAGGACTTCAAAGCGCGCTCCGGCCTGGGCGCAAATCAAGTCAAGAGCTTCCGGCGCTGCGCTTTTGGAACTGGGCTTGTGGACGGCGATAGCAAGGTCACACCGTTTGGAGCTGTCGTCTCCGAGCACGACCCGCAACTTTCCAAGCTGCCAACGCAGTGGGCAATGCACTACTGCTCTAACTCGGTAGTAGGGAGGGTCGCATCCAGTGGCGTCCAAGGCTGAAAAATCTATGTGAAGCGGCACTCCACATATCTTTGCCTCCAAATTCGTGTCCCTCTCTACTACCGGGTTAGAGCACTACCATCTGGTGGCTCCACACCACAACGGGCCGCTGTTCTGGCATCACCTATCGACAACAGCTTTCGCCAATAGCCACGAGATGACGCGTGAAGGAACAGCGCAAATCATTAAGAGCTTCCTCACCGGGAGCGGTGAGCGAGCTCTGGCCGATGGCACCTACACCGACGCGGCGAGGGTGTTTCTGGGTAGCTATGAGCCCGGCGGTGGCCTGGAATCGCTGGAAATCCTCTCAGCGCAAGGCAGCAAGTACTTGGTGGGGCGCCCGCGGCCCATCGCGGCGGGAGCCTTCGCGTGCGTGCTGGCCGATTACTGGGCGGCGCGCTGGGGCAACGCGCGCGAAGCTCTGCTCTCGGAACTGGCCGGCGGCGAGCTGGCCGCGCTGCTGCTGCTGTCGAGCGGCGAGGTCAACTCGCTCCTGCGCGAGCTGTCGCGCCTCGGCCTGCTCGACCTGGAGCGGCGCACGCCTCCGTTCCAGGTCATCCGCCGCTGGGACGACGCGGCCTCGCTGTGGCCCCTGTGGCTCTTCGCCGACGCCGCCCGTTGAATCCTCCCTGGCCTGGCTCCGGCCCGGCGCTCCCCGGCCCTTTGCCCATGAACCTCGATCCTCTGGCCTCCGACGACGACCTGGGGCTGCCGCCCGACTTGGACGACGCGCCACGCGAGCCGCTCGGCGCCCCCGATGGCGGCGCGAGCCCGTTCTCGGAGGCGCGCGCTCTCTCGCGCTGGCTGCGTTCAAGCCGCGCGCCGCGCACCAAGACGGGCCTGGTCTTCTGGAGCGAGCCCTTCTGGGCCGACCCGCGCGGAACGGCAGCTTTGCTGGATGCAGCTCCCGTCTCGCTGTGCGCGCGCCTGCTCGGGCGCCTGCCTCCCGATGCGCGGGCGGTTCCTCTGGACGCCTCCGGGCTCTTCGACCTGGTGTCCCAGGTATCGGATGAGCGGGCCGGGGGCGACGTGGCCTGGCTGTGGGACGTGGACGCCCTGGTCGCCCGCCTGGCCGTGCCCGAGCGCGAGAGGTTCTGGCAAGCGGCCTTCGAGCGCCTGCCGCACCGCTCGCGCTCGATTCTGCTCGCGCTTCCTCTGCTCGAAGGCACGCCCTTCGTCGCCGAGAACGAGAGGCACGAGACAATCGCCACGCATCCTCTGGGGCCTTCGCGCGAGGCCACCGCGCAGTGGCGCGACGCGGGGCGTGTGGCTTTGCTGCGGAAGTAAAAGGTTCCGGCTGTCACCCACAATGACAGCACGCCTCAAGTACTTGCACGGCCCAGGTGCCATTCCAAGATGGCACCTGGGGCTGGAGATAGCGGAGATTGCGCAGCGCCGGTGGGCTGCGGAAGGCGGTTTATGGCAATGAGCTTCACGATTGGCGAGGTCGTCTCGCCGCTGGGCAAGGCCGAATACGACAACGACGCGCAGCTGCGCTGGTATCCCAACGAGCCGGGCAACCTCAAGCAGACCGAGCGCTACATCTGGACTTCCCAAGCCCCGACCGGAAGCGAGCCCTCGCTCTCGCTCCTGCGCCGCGTGCGCAACGGCTTCTCCTCAGCGACCGAGCCCAACCGCTTCGTCTTCCGCGCCACCTACGGGCACGGCAAGACGCACCTGGCCCTGGCCCTGGCCAACTACTTCGGCAAGGCGCAGGACAGCGTGGAAGTCGAGAACATCCTGGCCAAGATCGAGGGCACCTCTCCCAACGACGCCCAGGCTATGCGCCGCTTCAAGGAGCTGCACGCGCCGTTCCTGGTGCTGAGGCTGCGCGGCGATGTGATGGAGCCGCTGCCTCAGCAAGTACTTGCCGGGCTCGAAACCGCGCTGCACGAGCAGGAAGCCACGCGCCAAGCCGATCTCGGCCTGTGGTTCGACCAGGCGCTCGGGATGCTGGCGCGCATGGAAGAGGGCGCGCTGGCCCGCATGGACGTCTGGCTGGGCGAGCACGGCGGGCTGTCCGCTTCGAGCTACGAGGCGCTGCGCTCACGGCTCGAAGCGCGCGACAGCAGCTTCCGGGAGATCGCGCGCGGCGCGGTCCAGGCCGCGACCGGCGTGATGCCCGACCTGGGAGCGGCCATCGCGCCGGGCGTGGCCATCGAGCAGGTGTGCCGCGACTTCTGCGGTGAGGGCAAGCCCTACGCGGGGCTGCTGATCCTGTTCGACGAGTTCTCGCTGTGGGTCAAGGACTACGCGCGCACCACCCAGGGGCGCGTCGGAGCGCCGCTGCAGTCGCTCCTGGACGGCGTGCACAACGCGCGCGACAAGGCCGTGTTCGTGGCCCTGGCGCAGCAAGACCCAGACAAGGTGGTGCAGCTGGAGCGCGCCCACGGCGCCATGCCCGAGGACATGGAAGGCATCACCAAGGAGCTGAACCGCCTGCCCGATCAGGGACGCTTCAACCTGTTCTCCTCGCTGGAAACCGTGCTGGACTCCTACCTCAAGCAGGACGAGGCCGCCTGGGAAACCCTGATGCGCGAGGACAGCTTCTACACCTCGGTCATCGACGGCTGCGACGACGTGGAGCGCCTGTTCCCCAAGCGTTACAGCGAGCAGATGGGCTGGGGCGCCGAGAAGATCCAGTCGGTGCTGGCGCGCGGCTGCTTCCCACTGCACCCTTTGACGACCGCCATCCTGTGCTCGCTCAAGCTGCGCGCCGTGGGCTCAACGCGGCCCCTGATGGGCTTCGTGGCCGAGGCCCTGGAAGAGAAACGCCCTCAGCCCGCGCTCGATGAATCCGGCCCCAACTGGGTTTATGCAACGGCCCTGGTGCCCGCCTTCGAGGCCATGATCGCGGACACCGACGAGGACTGGGAGAAGTTCCGCCAGGCCTGGAAAACCGCCGGGGCCGAGCACGCGCCGCACGCTCTGCAGCAAGTACTTCGGGCCATCCTGCTGCACGAGTCGGTGCAGCTCCCCGTCGGGCGCGGCGAGTGCGAGTTCGCGCGCAACCTTAGCGCCCTGTGCGGCGTGCCCGCCAAGCAGGTGCAGGCCGCCCTGAGCGAGCTGGAAGGGCTCGGCGCGATCCTGCACCAGCCGGGGCGCGATGTGTATACGTTCTTCGCTCCGGGCCAGGACGGAGGCAAGGTCGAGAAGTGGCTGCGCCAAGAAGTGTCGCGCCTGCCCGCTGACGCCGAGGAGTACCGTGAGGCGCTGGAGTGGATCGCGGATGCCGAGTGGTGGACGCCGATGGAGGTCAAGGTCGATCATGGCAACGCTTCGGACTGGGCGGCCCAGGTTCACCTCCTGCCGCGCGCCCTGTTCGAGCCCAAGTACTTGAAGGGCCTGCTGCGCCGAAGCGGGATGAAGCGCGATGGCTCGTTCGAGGAGCTGGCGCGCGGCTTTGTGCTGTGCCCCATCGCCACCGACGACGCGGACGCGCTGTTCTTCAAGGAGAACGCCGCACGCATCCTGGACGAGGCGCTGGCCGAGCACTCGTCGAACGCGCCTCCGGTCGTGGTCGAGCTGAGCGCGTGGCCCCAGCCGAACCTGCAGAATGCCCTCTTGCGCCGCTGGGTGCTGGACAACGCGCCGCTTGAAGAGCGCAACAAAGACAAGGACACCTTCGCCGCCACCCAGAGCCGCGTCCAGAAGGAAGCCGAGGCCGCCATCGAGGAGTGGAAGGGCGGCGACCTCCTCGTGCCCCTGGCGTTCCGCCCTGCGATGGAAGCGCGCGAGGTGGCAGGCACCAGCACCTCGCTGGGCGCGATGCTGCCCGATCTGTATCAGCAGGCGTATCGCCTGCGCCCGCCGGGGTTCTTCCGCTCCTACAAGGCCGACCAGCGCAACCTCAAGAACGCGGTCAAGATGGCGTGCGAGTTCCTGGCTGGCGGCACCATGGCGCGCTGGGGCGAGGTGACGAGCGCGGGCTCGTTCGGCACCCACCGCGAGTTGCTGAACCAGTTCCTGAGCATCGGCAACCAGGAGCACTGGGGCGTTGTGAACGCCGACGGGCGCCTGCGCGAGCCAGCCTCGGAGCGCACGCGCAAGGCCTGGCAAGTACTTGACGAGACCGTGCCTCCCGGAGCCGAGGCCGCTCCGCTGCAGCCCGCGCTGGAAAAGCTGCTGAATGCGCCCTACGGCTACGACTTCAACACGCTCTCGCTCTTGGTGTGCTCCTGGTTCGGGTTCAACCGCCACCACCTGACGCTGGAAAGCAGCGCGAGCATCGAGTTCCCCATCGAGGAGTGCCTCTCCGAGAAGGAACCGCGCAAGATCCTGGAGAAGCTCTGCTACACCAAGGGCGCGCGCCTGACGCGTCGCGTCGCTCCCGATTCGCACCAGGTCGATCGCATCATCCGCGAGGTGCACTTTGGAGTCGAGCGCGACGAGAAGAGCGCGCGCGAGGCCAGAGCCCAGCTGGAGCTTTACACCCAGGACGAGAACGCCGAGCCTGAGCGCATCAAGAACGCCCGCCTGGCTCTGGATCAGCTCAACAGCGACATCAAGCTCCTCGAAGCGCGGCGCGCCTGGGTCAAGGATCAGTGGGAGAAGGTCAGCGAGGTCAAGAAGTTCAGCGACGCGCTTGACGCCTGGAACCGCATCCAGAGCCCACCCGCTCTGGGAGCCGTCACGCCCACGCCCTCGGCGGCACTTCCGGGCGCGGTAGACGCGGCGCCGGATGAGATGGATGTGTCGCCGCTGCGCGAGGCCGCGCGCGAGCAGGTGCGCACCATGACGGACGTGGCGTGCTCTTCGCGCGAGAAGCTGTCCTCGCTGGAGAACTACTCGAAGCAGAAGGACGAGCTGGACAGGGTGCGCAAGCACCTGAGCGGCATCGGGCAGAGCGAGTTCCTGGGCCGCGTGAATCAGGCCGAGGCCGCGCTTGAAGCCGCGCGCCGCGCCCTCACCGACCGCGACGCCGACAAGGATCACGTCGCGTTCCTGCGCTCGCTCACCGGGCTCAAGACTGTGCCTCTGGCCACGCTGCGCGAGCACGTGGCCCAAATCGAGAGCTACACGCCGCGCCTGGCCGAGACGCAATCGCTTATGGACGCGGCGCACGCCAGCTTGCAAAGCGCCATCGCGGATGCCCTGGCCTTTCTGCCGCCGCTGGAAGCGCGCCTGGAGGCGGTGGTCTCGGCTGGCGAGATCAAGAGGCTGCAGGAGGACATCGCGCGCCGCCTGGATCGGTTCGAGAACAGCGAGGAAGCGAACGCCCTGGAAGCAGCTCGCAAGAGGCTCACTGCTCTGGATGCCACCTTCGACAAGCTCAAGGATCTCAGCCGCGACAAGCCGCGCGACGCGGACGCTCTGCGCAATCTGGGGCGCCAAATCGACAAACTGGCCGAGGGCGAAGCCCTCAGCGAGCCGCAGCGCCTCATCTTCCGCCAGACGCGCGAGGCCATCGAGGCGCGCTTTAGCGAGGCCATTGCGCAGTCCCAGGCCGCGCTCGAACTTTTCGAGGCGCGCAACGCCGCGGGCGAGGACGCCGTGGCCCTCAAGATCGAGATCGAGATCGACCTGGAGCGTGGCCTGCGTTTCTTGCCCCAGGAATCTAAGACGCGCCCGAACGCCCTGCAGCGCGCGGTGCAGAAGCGAATTGATGCCGATCAAATCGAGAAGGTCAAGGACGAGTTCCAGAAGATCCTCGACCGAGCCAAGCGAGCCGAGTGCCTACGCGCCCTGCAAGTACTTGCAGGGCAGCCCCCAGCGCAGCCCGAGGTCACGCCTGTATCTGTGCCCACAACAGCGACGGCCAATGCCGCATCGCTCAATGGCGCGTCAACCAACGGGGCGCCAACCAACGGGGCGGGCGCGTCGAACGGCGCACTCCTGGATGGCCTCTCGGCTGAGATCCCCGAGGACAGCGACCTATGAAGAGCGCTCCGATGCTCTGGCTCGACCGCCGGAGCGAGGCCGAGGCGGCGCCTGGCTGCCTGGTCATCGAGACCGAGGCGCAGTGGCTGCGCGCCGTGTGCGCCCTCATCGGCGGCCCGAGCGGGCCAGCAAGTACTTCCAACCCGCCCGCGAGCGTCCACGAGAACGGCGCAGCTCACGAGGCACCGTCCGCCGACACGCGGCCTCAAACTCTGATGGTGCGTGGAGAGAGCTTGTGCACCTGGGCGGTAGCGTGGTGGCGTGGGCGCGGCTGGCCGTGCGAGGAGAGGCTGTCGCCTCTTAGGAGCCTGCGCCTTCTGTGCGCGGCCTGGAGCGACGAGGAGTTGCGCGCGGTTGACGACGACCTGCGCCTGGTCTGGGACGATCTGGCCCAGCCTCTGAGCGCGCCCGATGTGCTGCGGCAGTTCTATCCTCAGGTGCCCTTCGCTTGGGATGCCGCGCCTTCGCTGGCGCACGCCGCCGCGTGGCTACTGTGGCTGGATGAAACGGCCATCGAGCCTCGCCATGGCGTGCTTCTCGAAGCGTGGGCGCAGGCTTGGCGCGGTGGGATCGGGCGCGACGTTGTGGGCGTGGAGGAGCTTTACGCTTCGAGCCCGCAAGAAGCTCAGTTGCGGCTGCGCGCTTGGATCGGGGCCTGGCCCGTAGACGAGGCCGGAGCGCGTGATCTGCTGGCGCGGTTCGGAGGGCGCAAGTCCTGGGGCGTGTTCCCGCTGCCGCTGCCGGATGCGTGGCAGGCGCGGGCGCGCGACTCGGCGCGGGCGTTGCTGGCGCGGCGCGGGCTGGCCGCGTGGGACGAAGCGCGCCGCGCCGACATCTCGACCCAGGCGCGCGAGATGTGGGCGCAGTCGGCTCTGGAGTGGCTGCAAGCGCACGCCGAAGCCGCAGGTGCGGAAGTGGCGCGCGGCCTGGAGCCGCACCTACCCTCGCCTCAGATCGCGCAGCTCAGGCGCCTGGTGAAGCCCTCAGAGCCCGTTGACATCTTCAGCGGGGCGGCTCCCAAGCCGCCCCAAGTACTTGAGTGGGCGCGGCGCTCCTACCGCGAGTGGCGCTTGTGGCAGGTCGAGAACGGAAGCCCGTCCGACTCGGAGCACGCCGTGATGCTGGCGCGGGCGTTTGGCGACTGGTTCAGGGGCTTCTACACAGACGCTCTGCTGGGCGCGCACGCGGGGTTCCTCTCCACGCGAGCCTCACGCGAGGTGCGCGAGGCAGAGACATCGAGCGTCACGCTGTGGGTCATCGCCGACGGGCTCGGCCTGGGCGACGCTCAAGTACTTGCGCGCTCCATTGCGCGCCGCGAAGGCAGGCTGTCCTCCCAGAACGACAGCGCGCTTTTCTGCGCCCTGCCGACCATCACGTCCCTGGCCAAGCCCGCGCTGCGCTACGGCGCCTCGCCCGAGCAAGCCCACAGCGATAGTTCGAGCATCATCAGCAACACGGTGCGCCGCGAGATCGACGTGCAGGGCCACCGCGACGCCTCACGCGCGCTGCAAAGTGCCCACGCGGGCGACCTGGTCATCTGGAAGCCTCTCGAACCGGACAAGACCTACCACGAGGTCGCAGACGCCTCGCTGATGCGCGTCTATGTGGAGAACACCCTGGCAGCCCTGGCCGAGAACATCGTCGAGGCCGCGGGCGCCGTCCCCGACTCACTGTCGCTGCAAGTGATCCTCTCCACGGATCACGGGCGCTTGCTCACCCAGAGCCAGCGCGTCCATCCCGCCCCCGAGGGCTTCGCGCCGCACGGGCGCGCGGCCACATGGAGCCTGCCCGCAAGTACCTGGGGGGAGCTGAACTTTGACGGCGGGGGGCTGGCTCGGCTGGGCGAGGGCGTGGCGATCTTGGATCCTGAGAGGTTCGGCCTGCCTTTCCCGGTCGCAGTCTCGCTGGACGAGGGGAGCTTCCTGGACGCCGCAGGCCGAGGCGGTGGAGAGAGCTTTCCGCACGGCGGGATGTTCCCGGAGGAGGTCGTGGTGCCGTGGATCGTGCTCCAGCGCGACGCCCGCGAGTTGCTCTTGCAGGCCCAGGCGAGCGGCAACGACAAGCCTGGCGCGCGCGGCGTGATCCTCATCGAGATCGAGAACCCCAACCCAGTCCGCCTGCAAGTACTTGGGCTCCGCCTACGCCTGGGCGCGCGCGACGAGCGAACGATAGAAGTCGAGGCCCAGGCACCGCCCTTCGACACATTTACTCTGGAAGTGCCTCTGGAGCCGTGGCCCCAGGGCGGCCCAGCGCGCGCGGCGAGCGGCAGCCTGCTGCTGGCGCGCCCGGACGGGCAGGAATTCGAGGTCGCAATAGCGATGTCCCTGGACAGCAAAGAGCTGCAGAGCCGCGACGACATCCTGGGCGACATGGATTAGCTCACCTCGTTTAACTTCCCCGGCTGCTTTATGAACCAGACCACAATCGCGAGCGACGACGCCCTCTCCGACTCGTTAGACGACGTGCCCAGCCTGACTGATGACCTATCGCCCACCGCCAGCCTGCAGTTGGTCAAAGCCGATGGCTCCGGTTCGCGAGAAGCGGGCGGCGAGGCTGGAGCGCCGCTGGACTGGGCCGCGCTGGAAGAGAAAGTGATCGAGGTCTTCGGTGACCTCTCGATCGACAAGCGCCGCCTGCCCGCCTCCAAGCTGAACAGCCGCGGCGTGCCGGGCTACGTGGGCGAGTGGGTCATCGACACCGTGACGCCGGGGCGAGGCCCGCTCACTCCCGAGCAGGTGGCGCGCGTGGGCGAGTGGGCTGGCAAGTACATCCCGCGCCCAGACGAGGGCAACCTGATCCGCAACCGCCTGCTCTCGGGCCAGAGCGTCAAGGTGCTGACGCCGGTACAGGTGGACGTGATCCTCAACCGCTCGCGTGAGGAGCGCGTGGCCAAGCTCTCGATGATCGGCATTGGCGACGCCCACATCTCAGACGAAGTCGTCGAGCGCAACCCGGCGCTCTTGAAGCAGGGAATGTGGGGCGTGGCCGAGCTGCTCAAGGTCTCGGATGGCGTGGCCATCACTTCATTCAAGCCGATGCAGGCCAGCGTCAGCCTGGATGGCTGGAAGGAAGCGCGCGCCAGATTCTCTCTAGACGAGTGGCGCGCTCTGCTGCTGCTCTCGATGGGCTACAACCCCGCGGCGTTTTCCTCGGGCGAGGCTCTGCTCCTGCTGTCGCGACTGCTGCCCCTGGTGCAGAAGAATATGCACCTGCTGGAGCTCGCCCCCAAGGGCACCGGCAAGAGCTACGTCTATGAGAACATCTCGCCGCAGGTGCGCCTGGTCTCGGGCGGCAACATCTCGCCCGCCGTGCTGTTTGTCAACAACGCCAACGGGCTGCCCGGCATCCTGGCCCGCTACGCCGTCGTCGTGCTGGACGAGGTGCAGACGCTTAAATTCGAGAAGCCCGAGGAGATCGTTGGCAGCCTCAAGGGCTACCTGGCCAACGCGCGCATCGCACGAGGCGGGCTGCACGAGATGGCCTCGGACTGCGGCTTCGTGATGCTGGCCAACATCACCCTAGTGCTCTAACTCGGTAGTAGAGATGGATAGAGTTTTTTGAGCTTGATGCGTGCGTCTTGAGTGGTGAAGTGCCAGTTGACGCGGGTGGCGGTTTGGTTTCTTCTCTGCTGCCAGGCTTGGATGT
>JAABUM010003957.1_pt1 | contig 17400 bp, 18 predicted proteins | sample 5559161 | NCBI WGS metagenome assembly JAABUM01 (sample SAMN10711868, study PRJNA513369) | rock metagenome | isolation source: Antarctica rocks | place: Antarctica: Victoria Land, Siegfried Peak nord | reverse complement strand
GTTCTACCGCTACCTCGGCGACCGCCTGCACGTGCCGGGCGTCGTCAGCATCCCGCCGCTCCCCGACCTCGTCCGTCAGGCCGCAACGCCAGCCTGATTGCCCGGGGATCTGCCCCGGTTACATCCACGCACCAACGCCTCATACAGCGACATATACGTGCAGCCCGGCAAGCAAGACAGGGTGGCGATCAGACGCGCCATGACCGGCATGTTGATTGGCCCGAAGTACAAGCGTCCGAGCGTACCAGTCGTCGATCCCGTCGGTAGCTGCGGCCGACGGTGAACTTCAAACGCCAGCCAAGGTGAACCCTTCGAAGCATCGGTCCGGGTTTGGCCGAAGCGGACTGGCGGGTTTCGGGAGCAAGGCGCGGGAAGCTGCCGTTAGATCGTCGAGCCGTTGCCTAGCCGCTCAAGCCCGAGCGCCCGTTTGCGTAATCGCTGATGGCGTAGGTTCTGCTCATCGGCTCGCGACGACGAGATGCTCGGAACCCTGCCCGGCATGGTGAGGCGTCTGCTGGGTGGCGGCTCCCAACGTGCCTTCCCCTGACTGAACGGGTTCATGGCCGGTGGACCTCCAGCGCCAAGTGTGACCTCATCGACCGGTGCGAGCAGGGAGGCGGCGATGGGCAACGAGGTGGAATGGGCTCGGCTGACAGGGCCAGAAATCCGCGCCGTCGCCGCCCGGCCGGATGCGCTCGCCGTGCTGCCGATCGGGTCGCTGGAGCAGCATGGGCCGCACCTCCCCGTCATCACCGACACTGCGAGCGCCAGCGCCGCCGCGATCCGCGCGGCACGCTTGGTGGCCGACGAGATGCCCGTCCTGGTGCTGCCCGGATTGTGGACCGGGATGAGCGAGCACCACCTCCCGTTCGGCGGCACGATCAGCCTCAACTTCGACGAGCTGCGCGGGGTGTTGAGCGGCGTGGTGCGGTCGCTGCGCGCGAACGGGTTTGCGCGCTTGCTGGTGGTCAATGGGCACGGCGGGAACGTCGAGCCCCTCGCGGTTGCGGCGCGCGAGCTGGCGCATGACTACGGCCTGCCCGTGGTCGCCTGCACGCCGTGGTACCTCACGCGCAGCCGTGTGGCCGAGATCGCCGAAACGGCGGAGGTGCCTGCGCACGCTTGCGAAGGCGAGACCTCGGTCATGATGGCCATCGCCCCCGACCTTGTGCGCACCGATAAGCTGGAGGACGCGGTGCGGCAGCGTCCCGCGCCGGTTCCGACCTACGAGGGCCTCAGCCGGTTCTGGAGCTTCTCCGAACGGGCGCCCGTCACCGGCGTTCGCGGCGACCCGCGCCCGGCCACGGCGGAGAAGGGCGAACGCTTCCTCCATGTACAAGCGGAAGCGCTGGCGGCCGCCATGCGCGACAAGCCGATGTGGCGCAAACCCGATCCGGTGTGGTCCGCCGGGCGGGGCTTGGGAAACACGGCCGGGCACGCCGAGGGGTGAGACGGATCCCAGCTACTCGACGCTGCCTTCCTCGTCCGATACTCGCGTCCGTCCAAGGACCCTGCAAAACGGAGGAACAATCCAAGATGCGCACCATGCTCGCCGCCGTCGTGCGTCTCGCATCATCGCCGGGGCAGCGCGGCGGTCAGCCGGTTCGCAGGCACATAGTGCCGGGCAGTGGGGGTTTTCCGAAACTCCTGGCCTGTGCTGGGGCGCTGCTCGCTTGTGCAACGCCTGCTGGAGCTGAGACCAAAGTGCTGCGGGTGGTGCCGCAAAACGACATCGTGCTGCTGGACCCTGTCTTCGGCACCGCGTCCATCTCGAACATCGCCGGGATGATGATCTACGAGTCCTTGTTCAGCTGGGACAACACCCTGCAGTCGAAGCCGCAGATGGTGGAAAGCTGGGAGGTGTCAGCGGACGGGCTGACGTGGCGGTTCACCTTGCGGCCTGGCCTGAAGTTTCACGATGGCCAGAAGGTGACAACCGCCGACGTCGTGCCTTCGATGAAGCGCTGGATGGCCCTCGACGGTGGCGGACGCAGGCTCGCCGACGCGATGGCCGCAATGGAGCAGGTGGACGACGCGACGTTCAAGATCGTGCTGAAGCGGCCGTTCCCGTCGATGCTCGCAACCCTTGCCGCGGCCCCGTCCCGTTTTGCCGCCATCATGCGCGCGAAGGACCTGACCGACCCCGGCAAGCCGGTCACAACGGCAATCGGCTCCGGCCCTTTCCGCTATGTCGCGAGCGAGCGGGTGAGCGGCGCCAAGGTCGTCTATGAGCGCAATCCTGATTACGTGCCCCGCAAGGAGCCGCCTGACGGTACTGCCGGGGGCCGGGTGGCCAAGGTCGATCGGATCGAGTGGCTCATCATGCCGGACGCGGCCACCGCCGCCGCAGCCCTGCAGTCGGGCGAGGTCGACCTGGTCGAGCGGCCGGCGTTGGATCTCATGCCGATCCTTGCGAACAACAAGCAGATCACCATCCGAAAGCTGAGCGGCATTGGCGACCAGACCATGCTGCGTGCGAACAACCTCCTGCCGCCCTTCAGCGACGTGCGCGCCCGCCAGGCGCTCAACTACATCATCGATCAACCGGACGAGATGCAGGCCGCGTTTGGCGACCCGGCAAACTGGTCCCGTTGCAACGCCTTCTTCGTCTGCGGCGGCCCTTACGGCACCAGCGCAGGTGCCGAGGGCTTCCACCAGGATTTCGCCAAGGCGCGCCAGCTCTTGGCCGAAGCGGGCTACAAGGGCGAGAGGCTGGTGTTCATCGGCTCTCACGACAACGCCAACGGGATCATGTCGGAGGTGGCGGCGGATGCCATGGCTCGGGCCGGACTGAACATTGACATGGTGTGGTCGGACTGGGCGACGGTGGTGGGCCGTGCGCTGAAGCAGGATCCGATGGCCAGTGGAGGCTGGAACCTGCGCGTGACGACCTCGCCTGGACCCGCAACGGCCAACCCCGCGACGAACGTGGGAACGGACATGAGCTGCTCGCGCCGCAACTTCTCGGGCTGGCCCTGCGACGAGGAGGCCGAGCGCTTGCGGGCGGATTTCATCGACGCCGACGAACAGGCAAGGCCCGCCATCCTGGAGCGCCTCCATCGTCGGCTCGCGGAGGTGGCGCCCTACCGGATCCTGGGCCAGTCGAACCCGCCCGCGGCGTTCCGCAGCAACGTGAGCGGAGTTCTACCCTCGCCGACCATGGTCTACTGGAACATCGACAAGAACTGATCGAGTGCGGCTCGCCGCCTTTTGGCCGAGAGCGGCCCGGCCGCTTCCGCTGCCCATGTCAAAAGTAGCGGACGTGTTGCCTGGTCTGATAGGCTGGACGTCCACTCATACGAGTGTTGCTCGCAGCTGTGGAGGCAGCAACCAGCGGCGGAACCCTGGAGGCGTGGCCTTGCACGTGGGCCAGCCACTAGCAGCCGGCGTCCGCTGGGGGCCGGGCGTGTCAGGCCGGCGCCCTCCCTGCCGCGATGCAATTTAGCAAGGCCATGTAATCTCTTACGTCATCAACTGCTTCAGCTCCGATCACCCAATCACTGCACCATGCTCGCGCAGAGTTTTGCCCGCCCTGGCCGTGGCCGGCTTGCACCGCCTGGCTCATGAGCAGAGGAGGAGCGCGCGGAAGCTCTGGTCCGTGCCGGCCGGCATCACCCCTCCCGCATCCCCATCTATTCCTTGCGATGGCCGGATTGGCATCGTAGGGCTGGCAGGTGCGCTGGTTCCTTGCCCGCCGGCTATTGCTGGCTGCCCTAGTATGCCTGACAGTCCTGGTGATCAGCTTCATCCTGACCCGGCTGTCCGGAGACCTGGCCGCATCCATTGGCGGCCCGAATGCCAGCGCAGCCGACATCGAGATCATCCGGCGCAACTACGGGCTTGACCGGCCGCTGGCCGTCCAATTCGTGGATTGGGCCGGGCGTGCCATCCAGGGCGACCTAGGCCGGTCGTTCCTTTACCACGCCCCGGTCTGGGGCCTGATCCGCGACAGGCTGCCAGTCACCCTGACCCTCGGGCTTGCCGGCCTGGCAATTGCGTTGGCGACTGCTCTGCCCCTGGGCATACTCGCGGCATCACGGGAAGGCTCGGCCGCCGACCGGGGCATCATGCTGGTCGCGCTGCTGGGACAGGCGGTGCCAGGCTTCTGGCTGGGCCTGATGCTGATCATCCTGCTGGGGCTGGACCTGCAATGGCTGCCGATCTCAGGCGTGGATACCTGGCAAGGCTACATCATGCCGGCGGTCGTCCTGGCGTTCTCGGCCATCCCGGCCCTGATGCGCCTGACTCGGTCCGGGATGATTGACGCGTTGGCGGCGGACTACATCCGCACCGCACGTGCCAAGGGACTGAGCCGTGCCAAGATCGTTCTTAAGCACGCCCTGCGGAACGCGGCGATGCCCGTTGTCTCGATCGCGGCGGTGCAGCTTGGCTTCATGCTGGGCGGATCCGTCGTGATCGAGGCCGTCTTTGCCCTGCCGGGCGTGGGCTATCTCGCCTGGGAGTCGATCACCAAGAACGACTTCCCCGTGGTGCAGGCCGTGGTCCTGTTCCTGGCGGTCATCTACATCGGGCTGACGCTCCTGGCCGACATGATGAACGGGCTGCTCGACCCCCGGCTGCGCGGATGAGCGTCCTTGCGGCGATGCGCGCTCCGCGGCGCTTCTTGAAGCTGCGTCATGCGGCGACGCTCGTGGGGGCGCTTATCGTCGGCGGCGCACTTTTAGTTGCGCTTCTTGCACCGTACCTTGTGCCGCACGACCCGTTCGCGCAGAACCTCGACCTTCGGCTTGTTCCGCCGGCATGGATGGACGGCAGCCAGCCGGATCATCTGCTGGGCACGGATCAGTTGGGGCGGGATTACTTGGCGCGCCTTATCTACGGTACTCGCGTCTCCATGCTGATCGGCTTGCTGACCGTCTTGACGTCCGGGATGATCGGGATATCGCTGGGGATCACTGGCGGCTTCCATGGCGGCTGGGCAGACGATGCCGTGATGTTCCTGATCACCTGCCGCCTGTCCATCCCGCTCATCCTGGTGGCGCTGACCGTGGTGGCCCTGGCCGGCAGCTCGCTGACCGTCGTGATCCTGACGCTAGGGCTGCTGCTGTGGGACAGGTTTGCCGTGGTCGCCCGGACTGCCACGATGCAGGTACGCAACCTCGATTACATCGCCGCTGCCCAAGCCGCAGGCGCGTCACGCAAGTACATCCTGCTGCGGGAGGTGCTGCCCAACATCGTCCAGCACTTGGTCATCGTGGCGACGCTGGAGATGGCGCTTGCCATCCTCCTCGAAGCCGCCTTGTCGTTCCTCGGCCTCGGCGTGCCGCCGCCGCTGCCAAGCTGGGGCCTGATGATCGCCGAGGGCAAGGAATACATGTTCTTCAGCCCCTGGGTGATCGTCATCCCCGGCGTCGCGCTGGTCGTCCTGGTGCTGGGCATCAACCTGCTGGGCGACGGCCTGCGGGGCGCGATCGGAACGGAGTTGCGGGAGTGACGGCAAGCGCCATACCCGTCCTGAGCGTGTCCAACCTGCGCGTGACCTTCGGCGGGCGCACCGAGGCGGTGCGGGGCCTTTCGCTCGACGTGGCGCGCGGCCAGACCCACTGCGTCGTCGGCGAGTCCGGCTGCGGCAAGTCGGTGTCCGCGCTGTCGGTGATGAACCTGCTCCCGCGCGGGACCGCCCGTTCCGCCAGTCACATCCGCTTCCAAGGACAGGACCTGCTGCCCTTGTCCGAGCGCGGGATGGCGCGGCTGCGCGGCGACAAGATCGCAATGATCTTCCAGGAGCCGATGACCAGCCTCAACCCTGCCTACACCATCGGCTCGCAGATGGCCGAGGTGTTCGCGCGTCACCGGCCCGGCGGACGGCGCGCGGCGCTGGAGCGGGCGGCCGAGCTGCTCGGTCGTGTGGGCATCACGGCGCCGGGCATGCGGCTCGGCCAGTATCCGCACCAGCTTTCGGGTGGCCTGCGCCAGCGGGTGATGATCGCCATGTCGCTTATGTGCGGCCCCGAGCTGCTGATCGCCGACGAGCCGACAACGGCGCTGGACGTGACGGTGCAGGCGCAGATCCTGCGGCTGCTGCAGTCGCTGCAGCGGGAGCTTGGGCTGGCCCTCCTGCTGATCACCCACGACCTCGGGATCGTCGCCCGCATGGCGGACCAGGTTTCGGTGATGTATGCGGGCCAGGTAGTTGAGAGCGGGCCGGTGCCCGCCGTGTTCTCCGCCCCGATGCACCCTTACACGCGCGGTCTGCTGGCCTGCGTTCCCGTGCCGGGCAGCGTGCGGGACGGCGGGAAGCTGGGCAGCATCCCCGGCATGGTGCCTCGGATCGCACCGGGCTTCGCCGGCTGCGGCTTTCGGGACAGGTGCGCCTGGGCCATGCCAGAGTGCGCGGAAGCGGCGCCGTGGCGCGACGCTGGCGGCCTCCATTCCTACCTTTGTCAGTTGCCGCCCGGATGGCAGCAGGCGCCCTCGGCATGACCTGCGCCATCGAAGTGCGGGACATTAGACGCGAGTTCCAGCAGGGGAGCGGCATGATGGCCCGGGGCAGCCCGGTCCGGGCGGTGGATGGGGTGACGCTGTTGGTCAGGGCGGGTGACGTGCTGGGAGTGGTCGGCGAGTCCGGCTGCGGCAAGTCCACGCTGGCCCGCCTTATCACTGGCCTGTTGCCGCCCAGCTCGGGCGAAGTCCTTGTGGACGGGCGCAGCCTGGCCGGCATGGACCGCCGGGAGCGCGCGCGGCTAATCCAGCCGGTTTTCCAGGATCCGTTCTCCTCGTTGAACCCGCGGAAGCGCGTCCGCGACATCGTCGGCCTGCCCTTGCTGGCGCAGGGCGAACTGCCGCGGCCGCGGAGGGAAGACCGTGTCATGGCAATGCTGGCGCGGGTCGGCATATCCAGTGACATGGCCGCGCGCACGCCAGCCCAGCTTTCAGGCGGGCAGCGCCAGCGCGTGGCCATCGCCCGGGCGCTCGTGCTGCACCCCCGCATCGTCGTATGCGACGAGCCGACCAGCGCGCTCGATGTGTCGGTGCAGGCGCAGATTCTAAACCTGTTGGTGGACCTGCGGCAGGAGTTCGGGCTGACCTACCTGTTCATCAGTCACAACCTTGCCGTCGTGGAGCATATCGCAACCGAGGTTGCGGTGATGTACCTGGGCCGGGTAGTGGAGCAGGCGCCGGCCCGAGATCTGTTCCGCAGCCCAGCCCACCCCTACACCAAGGCGCTGCTCGCATCCGTCCTGACGCCTGATCCGGCGCTTGGCATCCCCGATGTCGGGCTGGGAGACACCTATCCTGATCCGGCAAACATCCCGTCGGGGTGCCGTTTCCACCCGCGCTGCCCGCAGGCGGTCGAGGCGTGCGGCATGACAATGCCCGATGGCATCAGGCGGGATGGCCGCCTAGTCGAGTGCCTGCTGGCCTGACCCGGCCCCACGGCGAAGCGCTGGCGGCTTCCCCAGGGACGGATGATTAGGGGCGGGTGGTCGGAGGGCGGCAAAGCAAAGCGTGCCCGGCGACGGCGCGGCGCCCCGGCCGTGACGGATGACGCTGCGCCGATCCGCCCCGCAAATCCAGCAGGCGCCGCGAGGCGCGCGCGCATTGGACCGGGCGCTCGGACGTTACTTCCAGGTGGACAGGTAGAACCGCGGCAGGTCGTCCTGGAAGCCCTGGAAGCTGAGCTGCTTGGAGAACGCGACATAACGCACGTCGCTGAACAGGGGCATGAAAAGGACCCGTTCCGTGGCCAGCCGAATGGCTTCGCTAAAGTGCTTTTGGCGCGTTGCCGGGTCGTTGGTCGCGCCGGCGTCTTGCAGCAGCTTCTGCACGTCCGCGTCGCGCGCGTAGTCGTCCAGGCCACCGCCGAGAAAGTAGGGCATGAACGCCGACGCGTCGTTGATCGAGTTGCTGCCCCAACTGCCGCCATATAGCGGCGCCTTGCCGGCTTCGGCCTGCTGCACCGCAGCCCCGATTTGCAACTGTTGGATACGGAGGTCGATCCCAACGGCCTTGAGGTAGTTCTGCACCGCAGTGGCGATCTGCGGCGGGGAGTAGGTCACCAGCGTCGTGCTGAAGCCGTCGGGGTATCCGGCCTCGGCCAGGAGACGCTTGGCCTTTTCGGGGTCGTAGGGATACTTGACGGCGGCCGACACGTCGCAGCCGAACTGGGTCGGAAAGCACGGCGTGTCGATGACCTGGGACCCGCCCTGGATCAGTTGCCGGGCCATGGTCGTGCGGTCGATAGCAGAAATGATCGCCTGGCGCACCTTCGGCTTGGTCAACGGGTTGTCCGGGCCGCTGCGTCCCGCACCGTCGAGGGTCATGAAATGCACGCGCATGATGTTGTAGCGCTGGGCTTGCAGCATCGGGCTGCGGGAAATGTTGGCGAATTGATCGGCGTTGTAGCCCCAAATCCAGTCGGCGCGACCGCCCAGCAGCTCCGCCATCTCGGTCGTGGCGTCCGGCACCTCGTGTATCTTGATGAACCGGATGGCAGGGCGGCCCTTGGGGCTGCCGGCGTAGTAACCCTCGTAGCGCTCCATGTCGATCTGGGTGGTGCCGTCCACCTTTGTGATCCGGTATGGGCCGGTGCCGACCGGCGCGCGGCCGAACGCGTCCGCGCCGACCTTCTCGCGGTAGGCCTTCGGCCAAATCGGCATCACCATCGCCAGGTATTCCATCGCAGCCGGGGACACGCCCGTCAGCTTGACCCGCACGTGGTGGTCGTCGATCCGCTCCGCCCCGGCGAACGACGTGTAGTAGCTGGGGATCGCTACCTGCTTGTCGTGGATGATGGTGTTGATCGTGTAAACGACGTCGTCCGCGGTGAACGGGTCGCCGTTCTGGAACGTGACGCCCTCCCGCAACGTGAAATCAAGCGTGGTCTTGTCCACCTGCTTCCACGACGTCGCGAGCGCGGGCTTCATCTCCAGCGTTTCTGGATCACGATAGACGAGGCAGTCGAACGCTTGGAACGCGACGACCATGCCGGTGCGCAACGAGTTGTAATAGGGATCAACGTCCGGTATCGCATCGCGCCAAGTGATGCGGAGCGTGTCGGCCGACTTCTGCGCGGCGGCCGGCGGCGCGGCGGCCAGTGCCGTGGCCATCAGCGCGCAGGGAAGCCAGGTGTGCAGTCGCATGAGCCGAATTCCTTAAACTGTGACGCCTGGCGGGATGCAGGGCGGTGGTGCCGTTCAGGACTTCAGCAAGATTAGGGCCAAGCGTCCATGCCCCCGCACGTGCAGGGCCGCCCCGCTGTCGGGCTATCCGCCTACCCCGGCCTCAACGCCGCCAGCAAGCGTCCGAGGAAGCCGTCAACCGCGTCGCCGTCAATCCAGCGTACCACGGCGACGAGGTCGTGTTCCGGATCGGCATAGACCAGGTTTGTCCCGTTCCCCACATGCGCGAACGCGGTGGCCGGTGCGCTCGGCCACCGCTTCCTGTCCGTGTTCAGGAACCAGTTCATGAAGCCATAGGTCGGCTCCGGCCCTGTTGGCGTGCGCGCCGCGTCCACCCATGCACGCGACAGCACCTGCTGTCCGTTCCATCGACCATCGCGCAAAGTCAGGTACCCGAAGCGCCCCAGGTCATGGGCGTCAATGTAAACGCCTCCGCCCCAATGCCCTCCGCCTGTCACCGACTGTACTGCGGCGCCGTCCAGCACGATCCAGGAGTTCTCGTAACCGAACCAGCGCCAGCGGCTGGATGCGCCGATGGGGTCCATGACGTATTGCTTCAACACCTGAGGCAAGGGCCGCCGCCAAACGTTAAGCACCGCGAGCGCCAGCACGTTGGTGCGGACGTCGTTGTATTTGTAAGTGGTGCCGGGCGTGTGGCGCGCACGGGTGGCCCACCCCGCCGCGTCCTCGTCCGGGCGGTCGGCCCAGTCTGGCTTGCCCCACAGCACGCCCTCCCAATCACTGGTCTGCCGCAGCAGGCTGTCCCAGGTGATGATCCGGTTGTGCGGACTGTCGAAGGGGAACAGCAGGTCGGAGTCCGCAAGGCGGTCGGACTTGTTTCCAGCCGGCACTGGGTTATGCGGCTGTACTGGCGGCATGTAGTCCCGGACCCTGTCATGGACGCTCCGGATCAGCCCGCGGTCAACGGCAGCGCCGACGACGCTGGACAGCAAGCTTTTCGTGACGCTGTGCGTCATGTCGATGCTGTACGGGTCGCCCCACTCGGCGGCGATGCAGCCGTGCCGGATGATCAGCCCGTTGGGTGCCGCCCGCTCCTTGATCGGCCCAATGGCGTCGCCGAACGGCTCGCGCCCGAATGTTTGATAGTGGTTCGCCACCAAGTTGCGGGGCGCCTTGGTCTCGCTCGCGATGGCGAAGCGGACCGCCTCATCTAGCCCGGCCGGATCAATGCCCACTTCGGAGGGTGCCTTGCGCTGCCATGCTTCGCCAGGGAAGCAAGCGGTAGCCCGGGACAGACTGGAAAGCTGAGAGGCCATGGTTTTTCCTTTGGACGGCATTCAACGCAGGAGATGCTGGTCGCACCACCACGGGGCCACATCGCTGCAAACAGGCGCGTGCCAAAGCGCCAGCGAACCGTACGTGTAAACGTTCTGATAGAGATGCTCGGCGGCTGGTTTACCGCACTTCCGGCACCTTGGCCCAGGCCCAGGCCCAAAGGTGGGATTGGCTGTCAGGAGGATGGCCGTCGTAAGCGGGAGCCGACCTCCACCTTCCCGCGCGGTTCGGAACTGAGCAGGCTGACTGGCACCGTCAACTTGGCTGCTGACTGGCTTGCGGGCTGCGGCTGGGATAGGCAGGCGGGCGGGATGACAACACCTGCCTGCCCGAGCGACGCCGGCTACCGCTTCCCGGCCGAGGTCATCAGCCATGCCGTCTGGCTCCCCTTCCGCTTCCCGCTCAGCCTGTGCATGGTGGATGAACTGCTGGCCGCGCGCGGCATCATCGTCAGCCACGGTTGAGCCGCGAAGCGGATCAACGGGCGCCAGTGGGCGCTGAAGTTCGGCCAGGCCGCCAACCAGGTCCGCCGCAGGCTGCCGTGCGCGGGGGACAAGCGGCGCCTGGACCACAGGCCGTGCCGACGGTCGCCGGCGTGAGGCACTGACTGTGGCACGCGGTGGACCAGACCGCCTCCCGGCTTTGCCGAACCGGGGTGCTGGACATCCTGGTGCAGAGCCGGCGCGACACGCGGGCTGCCAAGCGCCTGCTGCGCAAGCTGCTGAAGCGGCAGTGCCGGGGGCCTCGTGTCATGTCACTGCCAAGCTGGCGACTTACAGGACGGCCAAGTGCCAGGTAGTGTCCCTGGTCCAGCACAGCAGGCACAAGGGGCTGAACAGGGAGGTGGAGATCTCGCACCAGCCTACCCCGGCGGCGAGAGCGGCAGGTGAGGCGCTTCAAGTCGCCTAGCCAGGCGCAGCGCTTCCTTCCTAACCCACGACGGAATCAGCAGCCGCTTCCACCTTCGCCGCCATCAAGCGCTTGCCACCCAGTATCGAGCCTCTCGGACCCAGACCTTCCAGGTTCGGGCCGAGGTCACCGGCGTCGCCGCTGCGGCGCAACCACGACCACGCCGTCCTGATCGCGCGCCATCGCAACCTTAGCCCAACACGTTGACGGTGCCCCGTCGGCATCGGCAGCCGTCCTCCTCAGTTGCACCACATCCCACGCCACCCCGGCGTGCAGGGCCAAGCGGCTGATGGTGGACAGTGTGGGTCCTCTGTCCACCTCACGCGACCGTAGCCCGAGTTCGACCCGCTGTTGACCAGGGACGGATTGAACGTTCGGAATGGCGTGCCGAACAACCTTCCCTGGAGCGCCCTCATGGCAAGTAGCACCAAAGATACCCTCGGCGTCATCTGGGCCGCACTCCGCGGTGCGCCGGAGTGACTGGACCAAGTGCGGGTCGTCGGCGCTGGCGACCTGCCGTCGGTGTTCCCGGTGACGGACCTTGCGGGTGCGTCCGTCAGGGCGGCCTGTATTGCAGTGGCGGAACTGGTCGCCGCCCGGCACGGCACCCGACCGGTTGCCTCGGTGGACCGACGCCTGGTCTCGCTCTGGTTCGGTAGCTCGCTGCGCCCGGAAGGCTGGAGACTGCCGCCAACTTGGGACGCGGTGGCCGGCGACTACCTGGCCGCGGATGGCTGGATCAGGCTGCACACCAACGCGCCGCACCACCCCGCGGCGGCCCTGGCCGCCCTGGACGCGCCGACGGAGCGGGACCGGGTGGCGCGGGCCGTGGGCCGGTGACAGGCCGAGGCGCTGGAGCGTGCGGTCGTGGACGCCGGCGGCTGCGCGGCGGCGATGCGGGACATGGCCGCTTGGGCCGCGCACCCGCAGGGCCGAGCCGTTGCTGCCGAGCCGCTGCTGCACCACGAGGCAGGCGATCCAGGCCCGGCGCCGCGCTGGACCGCTCCGCCCGGCCGGCCCTTGCAAGGCGTGCGTGTGCTGGACATGACCCGCGTCCTGGCCGGGTTCGGCGCCGACGTGCTGCGCTTGGACCCGCCAGGCTGGGACGAGCCGGCCATCGTGCCCGGCGTGACCTTGGGAAAGCGCTGCGCCAGGCTGAACCTACGGCAGCCAGGAGACCGAATTATCTGGGAGGGCCTGCTGCGGACGGCGGACGTGCTCGTGCACGGCTACCGCCCCGGCGCGCTTGCCGGGCTGGGCCTTGATGCCGAGCACCGCCGCGCCCTGTGCCCTGGCGTGGTGGACGTGTCGCTGGACGCCTATGGCTGGACCGGGCCGTGGCAGGGCCGCCGCGGCTTCGACAGCCCGGTGCAGATGAGCAGCGGCATCGCCGAGGCCGGCCTGCGGCTGAGGGGTCGCGACCGGCCCACGCCGTTGCCGGTCCAGGCGCTGGACCACGCGACGGGCTACGTCATGGCCGCCGCCGCCGTGCGCGGCTTGACGGAACGGTTGACGATGGGCGAGGGCTGCGCCGTGCGCCCCTCGCTTGCCCGCACGGCCGTGCTCTTGACGAGCCTGCCGCCGGGCCAGCCAGTGCCGTTCGCATCGGCTGTGGTGGACGACTATGCAAAGGCGCTGGAGGCGACGGCCTGGGGGCCGGCGCGCCGGCTCCGGCCGCCCGGGTCCGTGTCCGGCGCCACGATGCGGTGGGATCTGCCCGCCTCGGCACTGGGGACGGCCGCAGCGGCATGGGCGGACTGAACCGGCCGGGGTAGAGCTGGTTGGGGACGCGCTGACCGGCTGCGGGTCGGCCGGAGCCAGCCCGTATTGGGGCCTTCCTTGCCGCCGTGCCAGAGTGGCCGCTGTTCGTGCCAAGGTTCAGGGAAGCATGTTCGTCAAGGTGAACGGCGCCAGGCTTTACTTCGACGTCGAGGGCACCGGCCTCGTGCCGGACGGGCCGAGGATGCGTGAGAAGCCGACCCTGCTCCTGCTGCACGGCGGCCCAGGCGTTGATCACACGATCTACAAGCCGGCCTTCTCCGCGCTGTCCGGCATCGCCCAAGTCATCTACCTCGACCACAGGGGAAGCGGGCGGAGTTCCGGCGACGATCCCGCGACCTGGAAGCTCGCCCAATGGGGCGACGACGTGCGCGGGTTCTGCGACGCCTTGGGTATTGAAAAGCCCGTTGTCCTCGGGACCTCCTTCGGCGGCTTCGTCGCCCAGTCCTACGCGACCCGGCATCCTGGGCACCCGGCCAAGCTCATCCTGGTCAGCACCGCTGCCAAGGTGGACTTCCCGACTATCTTCGACGCCTTCGAGGACTTGGCAGGGGAGAAGGCCCGCCAAGCGGCAGAAGCCTACTGGCTCGCCCCGAGCCCTGAAACGCGGCTGCGCTATCGCGACGTGTGCGTGCCGCTTCACCGCGCAAGGCCGCCCGGCAATGGCTCCGTGCTGAGCCGCGCCATCATCCGCGACGCGGTGGCGATCCACTTCAACGGCACGGCCAACGAGCAGGGACGCATGGACTTCCGCTAATTCCTCGCGCAGGTCAGGTGTCCCGTGCTCGTGATGGCGGGCGACCGCGACCCGATTGCCCCGATCCGGTTCAGCGAGGAGATCGTGCGCTGCTTGCCGGAACACCTCGCGCGCTTCGAGCGGTTCCCCGGATGCGGGCACGGGGTCCAGGCGGACGACCCCGGACGTGCGTTTCCCGGTGCTGCGGGATTTCATCGCTGGTGAGGCATAGGATGCAGCGACCCGGTTCGCGCCTTCACCGCCCTGGCTTTGTTCCGCTACCATGCGCGGCATGCCCCACCCTGCCCTTGTGATCCGGCCGGCACAGGCGGACGACGGCGCGGCGGTAGCGGCCGTCTACGCTCCGTATGTGCGTGACACGGCCGTGTCGTTCGAGGAGGAGCCACCGTCAGCCGCGGCGATGGCGGACCGGATCAGCGGCACGCTGGACACCCATCCCTGGCTGGTCGCGGAGCGGGAGGGCGTTGTCGTCGGCTACGCCTACGCCGCCAAGCACAGCCAGCGGCCGGCATACCGCTGGACGGTGGACGTGACAGTCTATGTGCGCGACGGCGAGCGCCGCACTGGGGTTGGGCGACAGCTATACCAGGCCCTGCTGGCAACATTGCGGCTGCAAGGCTTCCGGTCCGCCTTCGCCGAGGTCGTCCTGCCCAACCCGGGCAGCGTCCGCTTGCACGAGGCCATTGGCTTCCAGCACATCGGCGTGCATAGGGACATCGGCCACAAGCTGGGACGCTGGCACGACATCGGCTACTGGCGCTTGGCCCTGGCCGACGGCGTCGCGTCCCCGGGAGAGCCAGTCTCCTTCGCCGCGCTCAGGCACACGCCCACGTTTGACGAGGTGCTTGCCTGGGTCAGGTAGAAGGACCGCAACTGGCCGAAAGCGGACCGGCTGGTTTGGAGCAGGCGATGCGGGTAAGCGGACCTTGATCGCCTGACCCCTGCAGGCAGCTTACGACCCAAAGAAAACATTCCGGGCCTCCTTTGGGGGCGAGGTCACTAACATCCGTCTGGACTATGGAGTGACTCCCAAGACTTTTGCCAATTTGATGAGTAGCGTCTCAAAAGGCTTAGCGGCGCCAACTACAAGCCCAACATCGTGTTCGGTTGTGAACATAGAAAACTCACCACAGATTTCGCTAAGGCCATGCCTTTTCTCATAGTGGTAGAATAATGCTCCTTCGGACATCAAGGTAAATGCCTTGCCCGATGTAGGCAGCTCACAAGCCCATAGCGGATCCCACGGCTGGCATTGTTGGGTCCGATTTAGATTTCTAAGTTCTTCGAAGCTACTTTGTTATGCTGTTCCAGCCAATCTAGAAGCCCCTTCTTGCCTGAATTGCGAGCGCTAACACCAGACGCTCCCAATCGATAGTACCCCTGTTCTGTTCTTGAATGTACAAGTTATATCCCGAAACAAGTACCTCTGGAATATTCAAGAAAAAATCTGCGTTACGAGTAATTAAACAAGGTTTTGAAAGATCAGTAGTGTGCGCCTTCATCGAGACTCTCCAAGCTGGCCTGGTACACTTTGACTCATTTGTAAGGGGATTACCAGCCTATGCAACGGCCACGCCGATGTCTGCTTTCCACCAAAGTCCGTCATCGGGCTTTGTCGGCATCATGTCCGCTTCTGGGACGCCGCCCCGCTCGGCTGAATATTCGAGAAGGGCACAAGCCTGGATGAGTGCTCCTCGACGCTGCGGTCGAGGAGCTTAGCGGTACCACAGTTCCGTGCCTTCCGCGAGGACGAGCGCATCTTCCACGTCAACGCCAAGGTAGCGGACCGTGCTCTCGATCTTCGTGTGGCCGAGCAGGATCTGCACAGCGCGGAGATTACCCGTCCGCTTGTAGATGATGGACGCCTTCGTCCGGCGGAGCGAGTGGGTCCCGTAATCCTTCGGGCGCAACCCAATCCCGGTCACCCACTCATCGACCAGCCGGGCATACTGCCGGGTGCTGATGTGATCGGCGCGCTCAGTCCGGCTCGGAAAGACGAACTCGTCCAACGTGCCGCCGTGGCACTCCAGCCAAGCCAGTACGCTGCTGCGAGTCGGCTCGGGAAGCTCGAACTGGACCGGCCGGCCAGTCTTTTGCTGAATGACGATCGCACGTGACCGAACCGTGTTGCTCGATTGTGGGAGGAGACGCGCCCCGACTATACAAAGCTCTTCCAGATAATCCAGATAAGCAGTAACATCGTGCTATGCCGATCCAGTCGCCCACCCGACACTCCTTGCCGCTCGCCGAGCGTCCGAGCGGGGCTCGTGGTGCCGCGGCGCTGCGAACAGCGGCGCAAGCCGATCTCCGCCTCGTGCGCGGGGATGGGACCGAAGAGGCGTTGACGCTTCCGGTTTCCTCCCTGCCAGCACTGGCCGATTTCCTTGAACGGCTGTCTTCGGCTGACAGTGTGACCGTGCTCGCCGATGATGCGGAGGTCACGCCCGAGAAGGCGGCCGGCATCCTGGGCATCTCCCGCCCGCTTGTGCGGCGGCGCATGGACGTTGGCCTGCTGCCGTTCCGGCGCGTCGGCGCGCATAGGCGCATACGGCTGGCCGACGTGCTGGCCCTTCGCGCGCGGGAGGAGCCGGTTCGCAAAGCTCTGGAAGCGCTGTCCGCCGATACTGAGGATCTAGAGCGAACGTATGGCCTCTGAGGGGCCAGGTTCGCCACCCCTCGTCGTCCTTGACGCCAACCTGCTCTACCCTTTTCATCTGCGGAACTTGCTGGTCCAGTTCGGTGTGGACGCGGTCATCGCGCCACGTTGGACGGCTCGCATCCACGCGGAGTGGATCGGCAACCTTGTTGCAGCGGGCAGGGCGCCCAAGGAGCGCCTGTTATTGACACTCGATCTGATGAACGGCGCGTTGCCGGAGGCGGACGTGCGGGGCTGGGAGGTCCGCATGAACGGCCTGACACTGCCCGACCCCGACGACCATCACGTGCTCGCAGCGGCCCTTGCAGCTGGGGCCGGGACGATCCTGACCATGAACCTGCGCGACTTCCCCACCTTGGCGCTGGCACCACACGGCGTCGCCGCGGCCCATCCGGACGGCTTCCTGTGCGGGCTGTACGAGGCCGACCCAAAGTTGCTGCGAGCGTCAACATCAACAGAAGCGGCACAGGCGAATCTTAGCAGGAGCACGCCCTCTTTGGCGGCCTATCTTGGCGTGCTGGACCGCCAGGGCCTGCCACAGTTCACGCGCCGTCTACGCAGGTGATTGTTCAATGCCGGATCGATGGCCTGCGCTGGCGTTGGCCGAAAGCGGACTGTCCGGTCTGGAGCAGGCGTTGTGGACAAGCAGACGCGGAGTGCGGCAGCACAAGCCGCCATTGCGCCCCCTTTCGGTCGGCCCACAGCGGGGAGCAAAGACCACACCTCAGACAATATTAGAGCATGTTTGGATCAGGTGAAGACGTATCCTGAGTTCCTGACGTAATTGGCGCACTCTGTGGCGCTGAACTTCTTGAGCAGGGTGCCGATGCGCTTCCAGGTGGCTTCGACGGTGCGCTCGG
>JAABUM010003956.1_pt1 | contig 17403 bp, 29 predicted proteins | sample 5559161 | NCBI WGS metagenome assembly JAABUM01 (sample SAMN10711868, study PRJNA513369) | rock metagenome | isolation source: Antarctica rocks | place: Antarctica: Victoria Land, Siegfried Peak nord | reverse complement strand
GGGTCGCGGTGGTGGCGCGCGCGCGGGGCCAGCGGGTGCTGGACGACCTCCAGAGTCACGTCCATCTGCGGACGCACAGTCAAACTTCTTGAATCACATGCAGGCGAAGGCGGCTGGGGAGGCGTGGGGCGCGGCGATGGCGCGCGCGCGGGGCGAGCGGGTGCTGGACGACCCCACCCGCCTGCGGCGCAGCCTCAAAAAGGACGCCAAGGCGGCGGCAAAGCGGGCGGGCGCCTGGGAGGAGCGCACGCAAGCGCAGAAGCAGACGCAGGCGGAGCGCCAGAGGAAGTGAGTCGTGTCCAATATGTGTCCATCCTGCTCTTTCTCTCCAAATAAAAAATAGTCAAAATAAAAAATTGAAGTAACATTGCCATTTATTCAATAATACCATATTTTTGTTAAAATGCAAACGTTTTTATATATACATAAATTCTATCAAAAGAGCTGCCAAACGAGCCGGCGCGAGGGAGGAACGCACCCAGGCTCAGCAGCAGACGCTGGCGGAGCGCCAGACTGTGTGAGGCTGCCTGATTCATCTGGGCTCAAAGGTCACTGTGAGTGTGCTCGTCAGCTTGAGGCGGTTTTGAGAACGTTGGCTGCCGGGCGTCATGATTGCGTGGCGCCAGAGTGAGGCGCGCCGCCAAAGCCGCGGCATGGTAGGCATGTCAGCAAAGCACACACCAACCTCAAAAGTCCGTCTGAATCATGTCGTGGTTTCAGCTCAGTGCGCCTCCAATGTCACCATCCATCTGCCAGACTGTCACAGAATTAGCAGGCTCTGTGACTGTGAACCTGCAGCCAGGTTCAATCGCTCGGCAGCAACCTGACAAGTCCACGGTAACTCGAAACTGATGATCCCGTCGCCCTTTGCCACAGGCGCAACGAGAACCTGCAGGCGCGCTCCACGGCCAAGGCGGACAAGAAAAAGGCCAAGCGGGAGAAGAAACTGCTGCGGCCAGGCTTCGAGGGCCGCCGCTCCGGCTTCATCCCCACCTCCGGTGGCGGCGGCGGCAGCAAGTAGCGGAAGGACGTGCAGATCGAGACGTGTGCAGCAGCCGGGGCCGGTCTTTCAGAGGCGCTGCTGTCGGTGCATTCAGCCCGGCGGCGGCAGCGGCAAAGGCTTTGCGCTGGCGGCGGCGAGGCAGGCGGCCAGCAAAGCAGCAGGATGCCGGAGCAGGCTCAGTCGCATAGAGGAATTGATGCGCCACCTTTGAATGCACCTGCTACTGTCGTTGGGACAATGATGCGGCGGGAATCACGACGGGGTGTGGCTTATCTGGGACTGTCTGTGGTTCATGGGCGGATGATGTACCACGTGGATGTACCTACGTGGATGTACCTGGTTGGAGGGCAGTTGCACTGGCGGCGACAGCATGGCAGCGCACCGAACAAACATGCTTCAATTTGACACCTGGCCTTCAGCAGGATTTGGATGGGCCGAGTGCACCGATCTAGTGGTCAAATCGGCAGTATCCTCCCTCCCAAGACTCCATCGTGACCTTCCAGCTGCAAACTCTACAGGATTCCCCACAATGTGACTCAGCAGCGAATCCGAGGCCTCGGCTCTGACACGTGCGTTTGTGCCGGCCTGCGGATCGAAACTTCGTCCTTGACAAATCTCGGCCTCGTTTACAACCCGACTGCTGCCGTCTTCACCTGAGGGCTTCGGGAATAGCCTGAGGACTGCTGCAGCGACGCCGAGGCAACGCACGGCGGCGGCCGCCACACAACTCGTGCGCCGGAGTTGCGCTGGAGTCGCGGAGGTGATGGCACCGCTCCTGCCCTGGGTGAAGACGCCAGAACAGCTAGAGGGCAAACCAGAAAAGAAGTCTTCACTGGGTGAGCGCCCAAAGTGACACTGCTCCAGCAGGACAGTTGTCTTGCCGTGCCTTGTTGTGTCGCGTCAGCCGTGCACAAGTAGCACAGCCGCTCGCCTCGGCGTCTCCGTTCAGACGCTGGAACGCATTGGACTGCTTACATCAGAATTTCGAGGCAGGCCGCCGTGAGATCCGCCGAGTGTGCAGCTGTGCACAAAAGCGACAAAGTCTTGTGGGCTGGGCGTTCAACTGTCTGGCAGCTGTAGACCGCTTGCCATCGCTTCGCACATCTCAGCATGCACTGCGTATGGCTGATGCTTGCGTTTTCGTGCCACACAGCGCCGATTGGCAAATTGGCACAGGCGCCTGTGGCGATGGCTGCAGCACCGGCCACCGGCATGCTCCAGTCCCTGAAGAGCAAGATGCCAGGTGCTGCAGTGCCCTCAGCTGGAAATTTGGCCCTCCTCGCATGCATGCGTTGAAGTGGCAGCGATCCTGGCACGCAGAAGAAAAGGACGGTCTCGCGCTGCACGCATCGTCGTCTTTCATCGCAATTGTTTCATCGCAATGTTTTCATCGCAATTGTCAGGGACCACGTTGCACCACTTGTTGTGTCGAACACAAATTTTCATGTCGACTGTGTTGCAGGCATGGGCGGCGGGGGAACTAACGGCTCAACTGGTATGGCGATGGAGGCGCAGCAGATGTTTGCCACGCTCTCGCCGAAGCTTCCGCCCGGCCGGCCCATCCCCACGCAAATCCTCAACACAGTGCAGGTGCCACCAGTGGTACACAACTTTGAGTTTTGGTTCCGCACTCTACCCTGCTCTCGCTGCCTTTTCTGGAGCTGTGCAACTTTCGACACCTTGCTGAGATCACATGATCGCTGGGCTGCCCAGATTGCACAGCCGGCGTGACACCGACCGACTCCAGAACTATGAAGGCTAACCGTTGTATTCGTGCAGCGCATGCAACAACCAGTCTTCCAAGTTTATGCGTTTGCTGTGCTGCAGGGCGGCAAGATCCAGATCGGCGCGCCGACCGGGCGGTGGCAGATGATCGTGGTGTACCGCGGCAAGCACGACCCCGTCTCCCGCAACTACCTCGTTGCACTCGGCCAGGTGCGTTTTTGGTGCAGCTTCAGTTGGAGCGGTGTCAGCGCCAACATGATGCACAGTGCAATGCACAGACCCGGCCTATGTTAGGTCCGGCCTGTGTTAGGTCCGGCCTGTTGTGTAGCATCAAAGACAACAATGTTTCACGCATTTTTCATTTTCTTTTAATTAATGGCTAAAAATGAAATAAAAAAAGAGTTTTTAATCAAAAATTGTGGCAGGTGCTGGGCGACCTGCAGGACCTGGGCGTGGAGCTGGTTGCCGTCAGCGGGGATCCCCGCGAGCGCGCTGAGGCCTTCGTGAGCTGCTGACACCTCAGGGTTTAGGGTTTACGCTGCCGACACCCTGATTTCGCATCCTCTGCGCCGCGCTGCGCAGAACAGGACATGTGCATTGTGGGTGTTTAGGTTTTAGGGTCTGGGTTTAGGGTTTAGTAGGGTGTCATACTGCAGACCCCTGATGTGCTTCCGATGCACATGTCAAGGTTGGCCTCCCTTTCTTATTCCAGTGGTTTCTTGACTGTCTCACACTGCCGCCGCGCAGGTGGAGCTGCTTAAGGCGGCGTCGCAGAGCAAGGAGGTGCCCTTCAAGATCGCGTACGGGCTCACAGTCGAGGGCATGCGCCAGTGGGGCCTCTACATTTCCAAGCCCAGGTGCCCCTACTTTCACCCTGCACTTGTTTGAATGCCTGAAAATGCTTGAATGCAACAAGCGTTCAGCGTTTATACACCATGCAAGATATGGGCTCCTGGTGGCGGGCATGCGCCGGTGGGGCCTCCACATCTCCAAGCCCAGGTGCGGTCGCACTTTTCCAGCCTGTTTGTACGCATGCACGGCCCGTTCGCGCGTGAAACTAGCGATGCCAAAGCGCGGACGTCCTGCGGAGGGCGTGTGGTGGCAGGGCCCAAGTCCAGACGCGTGGATTCGAGACCAAATGCGTTTGCTGATACGCCGTCGCAGGGTTTGGGTCGCAGTTTGCAGCCTTGGATTGAATGGCCAGTCCCTGCAACCTTGCCACGTTTGCAGCTGCTGCTGCTGCACAGAGCAACTGAGGTCCAAAATGTTACGTCTACAGACAAAACGGTACGTCTACAGACAAAAGTGTCGAAACACATGAACGACAGGTAGAGCACACGGACCGGCCGGTCCCGGCGCCGGCGCCGCTCGTGCTTGTCCCAAAGCAATTGGTCGAGTCCGAACCCAAGTGACCTCTTTGTTGCGTGCTGCAGGAACGACAGGGAGACGGACCGGCCGTTCCCAGAGCCGGCGCTGTTTGTGCTCAACACCGACGGCAAGCTGCACATCGTCGACTACTCCGACTCCCCATTCGCCCGCCCCGACATCCGCATCCTCATCGAGGGTGCGTGCTGAATGTCAAGGAACAAGCATCACAAGTACTGCATCAATAACACGATGGACTACTCCAATGCCCATTTGTCCCCCGACATTCGCATCCTCATCAAGGGTGCCCTTTCGAGTTGGGAGGCCGGTCTTTTTTTGCTGATTAGACCCGTGTGCAGAAACATATGAAAGTCAGTGTGGTTGCATGTCAGCAGCTGCACTTTGCATCAGGAGTGCTTCTCTGTGCTGCACTGCTGTCCTCGTGGACTCCTGCTGTGCAACAAAGTGGGGCAGCGGGGTAATTGAAATGTGCTGCTGATAATGCCCATGAATGAGTACATGCGCAGGCATCCGGTACATTCAGGAGAACGACTACCCCATTCGCGGCACCTACGGCATCGACAACACGAGCGAGGGCACCTACTGAGCCCGCCAGCCTGTCTCTATGAGCCTGTGGCGGCGGCGGCAAAGTCGCGGCGGAGCCCGCCACGGCAGTGCAGCGGGCGCTGAGCCCGCCATGGCGGCGCAGTTTGCACACCAAGAAGGACGAAGCGTGACAGCGGAAGCTCCTGGACCTGCCAGTGTGCCCAGGTGGGGCGGCAAAGCACGTATGCCAAGGGGAAATGTGTCGTGCCGGGGCGCAGGCTGATCTGGCGGCTGGGGATAGATCGGCAGTCTTGCTGTGCGCTCATGCGGTGTGTCACGAGCTCGCAGACAGGAGTGATGCGCAGCCGCACCGGGTTTAGGGTTTTGGCAATTCGCCGTCTGCTGTCAGCAGCTATGTCTTTGCGCTGCAAGTTTGTGCAGTGTCTGTATGTGTGCAGGGTGATGTGTATCAGGAGCCTTGCACTGTCGAGGACGTTTCCAGTTTCATTTTCTGCATGCCTGTGCACTTGTGGTTCGTGCCTCCATTTGACGGCGGACTGCCGCGATCGCCACCAGCAGTGTAGTCGTTCGCGTTGCTCCTGTGTAAGCATTAAGCGGGCAGGTGCTTGGTCGCTGCCAGCAATATGGTGACTTCTGGCACTCTTGTTGTTGCTGCGCAATGTACCGCTGCCTCCGCGTGCCGATTTAAACGACAACGACCAAGCTCTGAACGTGAAAACCCTCATTTGCTGCGAACGGAATGATGTGCCTGTTAGATCTACACGCTTCAGAAAATATACAGCACCCACGGGAGGTCCATACACAAAGTATATACATGTGTAGCGCCCGACCAATGCGGCAAACTGAATTTACCATTGCATGTGCGCAGGCAGGCCCTGCAGACCGAAATAAGCTGCCATGTAGGGCTGCACCGCATTGTCAAGACCAGCATTTCGCTCGAAGTGGCCACTACCCATTGCGAAAAACCAATCCGCCGCCAGCCTCGGTCAGACGGCTCGAGGCTAGCCGACTTCATGCGCCAGCCCTTCTCGACGAACCTCTCGCTGGCGGGCGCCGTCGGCGCCCAGGTGTGCCGGACCTTGATGGCCATGGCCAGCAGGATGGCGTGGTTGTTGCGGAAGTCGTCCGGGATGGGGAGGCCCTGCGTTACAGTGCAAGCATCTGTCATGTACTGTTGTGCAGTCCAGGCAAAATGTCATTGCCTGACCTCTGGAAACACACGTGCGGTATGCTGGTGCATACGTGGATCTGTGGGCGCCGAACGACTGCTGATGTTCTCGACCCGTAGAGAATTTCGCCCACGGGTGCACCCTTGACGTACGCGTCAAACCGCCACACCGCGTCGCCGTCTGCCAGGTTTTGTGTGGCCGGATAAGGCGAAACGAGCAATCTGCGTGTCACGGTGACGGCCTAAGCCTGCAAGCGAAGGAGTCCGTTGGTTGACCTCAAAGTGGACAGCAAAGTGAACCTCCAAAACTTCAGCCCAGGGACGGAACACTGCTTGCACCACGAGTCACTGGCTGACGGTACGACGTTCAAGCTGGCAATTTCGCCAACGCACAGAAAAACGCAGATGCGTTGAGGGCTGCCACATCATATATGTGAGGAATGTGCCACTATGATGGTATCGAAGCATGATGGGTGACAAGTGCGCACAGAAAACTTCTTCTGCTGATTCTCAGTGGGCAAGTGAACAGCTTACAAAAGATTGTGCATGCGTGCGATCATCGTGCATGGCCTGCACCTAGGAGATGTCCTCATCGGAGATCGCACGAGATCGCACGTGAACGCACACTCCTCGGAAGGTGACACTTTCCGCGGCAGCTAGCTCAATCAATACGTCCAACACACAGGAGGCATTGGTCTCGAGGACAGGAAGTACACAATTTTTTGACCACTGTGCGATGCGTGCATTCATTCCAGTGCTTTATTCGCCATTCTGAGCTGTGGAGGTGAAGACCGCGTGGTGCATCAGGCCTTCACATAATGAGATCTATGGGCTTGGCGTCCGATCATTGCACAGTCTGTCACTCATCTCTCGAACAAAAAGTCCAGCCAATGCGGCAGACAAGACATAATCAAGTGCACAAGGTGACATTACCCACCATGTGAGCAGGTAAGCGGCAGCATAACAACCTTTAGTCCGCTCAACGGCTGCAGCTGCAGCAGTATGCATGCACGTGTAAAGCCTCAGCTGTGCTTGTGTCAAAAGCTCAAACACCAAACCTACTCTTCCTGCTTAGACTTGATCTTGGTGCGCCAGCCATCTTCCACGACATCATCGTTCACGGGCGCCGTCGGCTTCCAGCTTGGCCGGCTCTTGACGGCCTTCAGGAAGGCGTGAATGTTGGTGTACTCATCCGGGATAGGCCAGCCCTGCGTTAGAGGAACCAGGCACCTGATAATTTGTTCGAATATCGGCGCTGGAAAAGTCTCCTACAGGAGGGGTGCGCGGAGGGCATCAGCAGCTGCGTCTTTTGTGCTGAGAACAAGAATCGGTGTCGTATGAGGGTCAGCACCTTGATGCGGTCGGTCGCGACGGAGATGTGGTACAGCCGCGGCGCCAGCGCCAGGCACTGGGAGCACGGTTCTTGACCCGAGAGGTAGGGCCCCTCGTTCTTGCCGAAGGCCTCGTCCAGAGCCTGACGAATTGACCATTTGTAGCGTGAGGTTCATCCTGAGTACACATCCTGAGTAGAAGTGCAGTTCGCATCCGATGCTTGATCTCAATTGTCAGCGTTTCAGCATCAGCGCTAGGTTTGTGCATAGACCAAAGACGCGGAGGACAGCTCGCGATCCACTTTTTGGCTGGCAGCCGCTGGCACCCCATGACTGTCTTGACTGCAACAGCAGGACGGTGGCAACACAGCACTGCAATCTGTGTTGCACAGCCTCCAAAGCAGGCGTGGACTGTTACATCCCTGAGAAAAGCACGCCTTGTATTCCTGGCGCAGCTCCTCCTTGGCCTTGTCCTCGTCGGAGGAACCCGCCTCCGCCAGCAGGAAGTTCATGAACTTGTCCGGGAACAGGCCCTCACCACTGCACCAAGAAGAATGTCTCAAGCGTCAAAAGAAGGTTTGGCAAGAAAGGACGGAACAAACCATGGACAGAGGTCAGGTGGCTAGCCGAGAACAGGTCCTCGTTGGGCGTTGATGATATGAACATCTCATCAACACCCATTCAACATCAGCTAGGCTCGAGACATGAACATGCTTTGTGTGATTTGAATGTACATGCAAAACATGAGTCTGGCGGAATGAAGCATCATCACTCCGCCTCACAGTTGAATGACAATTGACAAATACAATAGATAAAAGATTAAATTAAAATTAACTTGAATAATACATTCAAGAAGAGCCTAACGCGTCGGACGTGGAGTCGGGGGTGCCCAGCTTTGGCTCAGGGTTGTGCTCCTGCAATATGCGGAGGTGTTCGAGCATCAAAACGAGAAAGGACATGCACAGGTCGCTCGGCTGCACAGCTCTCTCGTTGGGCACTGATCAAGATCAGTTGGCGCTGCGAGCTGACACGGATGGAATTGAGGAGGCAGATTCGGCACCTCGATGTACTTGATGATATCGGTCGACTCGCCAATGTACTTGTCTGCCTTGTGGTCGTAGATCACCGGGATGAGCGGCTTGCCCGCTGGGTGCACGTCACCTGAAGGACATAGGGACATGGGGCGATTCAAGGAAGACAGAAAGCCGATAAAATGCAGTCAGAGGTGCTGAGTGGTGGCTGTACAACCATGTCTGCCGGCTGTCGCGCAAGCGTGGCAGCCTCGGAACTCAAGTGAGGAGTTCTGTAGAAGAAGGCATGCAGGTTTCAACATACACACAGTTTGACAAGGACGTTGACAAGACATCAGCTCACCAAGGAACTTAGGCAGGTCCTGCTCATTGCACAGCTGCTTGCGGTATGAGATGTTCTTCTCCTGCAGACACCAAATTTCCCAGAACTGTTCGTAGAGCCCCTTTTGTGGCCAAATTTCCATTTTTCAGGCAAGTGAAAACAAAGGCCACGCAGTATCATCGAGCAGACTAGCGGTTTTTTGCCGCGCACCTCAAAAGTCAGCATGACCCATTGCGAGAACGGGCCTGCACAATGGCGGCACAACATGTGTCAGACGTCAGCAGTGCACATTCCTCAAAGTTCGATACTTGAAAGTGTGACAAAAGTGACATTGCTAGTGGCACAGGATTTTCCGTGTTCAGTGCACCGCTGGTCCACAGCATTGACTCACAGTCGAGCAGGGTGCCCTCCAGCGAAGGGTTGCCGCCCTGGACACAGAGAAACTGCCAGTCAAGAGTTGCTTCCAGCAGACAAAGCTGCAGTCGGCCAACACAACGGCTTCCAGATAAATCATAATCTGCCAGGTCCAGCTTCCACATGCACGACGGCGCATGGCTGCCGCACAATCATCGCTGCCGCTCGCAGCGCAATCACCTTGGGATCTCCTTTACAGTAAATATCGTAGGATTCTGACACCATTGCGTGGATCTGGGTGCTGAGCCGCTGGCTATGCGCTCCCTGCGCCCGTGGCGACAGCCCAGTCAGAAGAGATGGCCGCAGCTTGGCTGCTGTGCTGGCTGTACCAAGCTGTCGGCTGGATGCAGATCGGCATGCCAAAGCGACAGGCCTCTGAAGTCCACACTTGAATGCTGAACGGCACGTGAGGCTTGCTGTGAACACGGACATGGTTCGCAAATTATCGATCGAAAGCGCACTTGAACCCGTAACGCCGGCGAGCTTGTCGTTGATTGCGAAAATGTTGCAAATGTATGCCACAGTATATATAGCAAGACTTTGCGACGCGAATACTGTTTCACCTGACCGAAGTCGAGGCCGAACTAGTCTTTTGATAGCATCACGCTGGCTCCCGACATCGCCGGATTCGCCGCCCTGTGGTGTATTTGTCCAGAACGATAAGCTGCTAATAAAGGCTACTAATGCTCACTCAGATGCAGCTGCCGGAGCTTGTCGCTGCTGGTGCAGATCGCGCAAACACTCACTCGTGCTACTCGAGATCCGCGGATTGAAAGTGCGCACTCACCGAGCCGCTTGCAGCACGCTGGGCCCGACTTCCGGAACATCCCAGCCGACATGCACAGCCTTGAGCACGCGCTGAGCAATTGCCGAAAGCTTCGCAGCTTCATCTGTTTCAGTTCTCCAGCATCTGCCTGCCTCCAATAGCCGGCACCGCTAACTGATCTGGCCTTTCGCTTCACGACAGCAGGCAATTCCAGGACTCTGCCGGCTGTTCTTAGGGCCTGAAGGCGCGAGCCGGCATGGACGTTGATGACCGGCGATCCGGCCACCGAGCCATGCTGGCGCACACCCACCGGCAGAAGGTGCAATGCGCATGCGTCCCTGCACTCTGGCGGCGGCTTGCCCGCAATCATGTGCCAGTGGCTGCCTGGAGCAGCTCGAATGCTGGGTTCACCAGACCATCCAACGGTTCGCTGAATGGCAGAGCCTTGCAACGCACAGGAGGCGGAGCTGGAGGCATCGATCTTCGCCGGCGCGGACCTGCAAGCGGAGTTCGACCGGGAGGCGGGAGCGCAGCCGTCCGCCTGGGCAGACGAAGACGAGGCAGCGCCGGGAACAGGCGCCGTTGCCCTGTGGGAGGACCGTGAGGGCGACGCCGGCGCCAGGTGCGTGTTTCATCTTTCATGCATATGTGCTGGTGGACACAGCAGTGCCTTCGGCTGCCTAGTGGTTAGGCTTCTACAACAGAGGCACCACACAGCACAAAGTGTGTGGACGGCAGCCTGGTAGAATAGGTGAATAGAACTGGACCCCTGGACGGCAGCCTGGAAGAACTGATAGAATAGAAGGCCCCCGCCTTGATGATGACAAGCACCTGCCCCTGCTGGTGACGCTTTTTCCCAACCGGCGCGTAGCGAGGCAGACGGCGGGGGGGCGAGCGGCCGCAAGCGCGGCAATCGAGTGTGGGAAGACCCGGACGACGCAGGGGTGCGGGTGGCGGTGGCGGGACGGCCGCGGCTCCGCAAACTACGGCACACTGAGGACGAGATCGCGCTTTCAGGTGGGCCGTGAGCAGACTATGCCTGGCACTTGGACTGTGCCGTCGACCGGCATTGGTGCTGGTCAACGACTTTGCCGTGCACCATAATGTCGCGCCTGGGCAGCGTACCGAGAGCCTCCAGTTCAGCGTCGTGTTCATTTGTGTATCGACAGCTGCAAGCGGCATGCAGATGCGGCTGGAGCACGCATGATGCGATGCGCACGCACCCCCAGGCGTGCAATGCAAATGCCTGCTGTGAATGAGTCGCATCAGTACAGCTTGTGCACCCTGAAATACACGTGACTTCGAGCTGACGCAGACACGTGCACGTGTAGAGCCTGCAAGCACAAGAAGATGAACTCTTGGACCCCCAGGCGCTGGCATGGAGTGTTCAATGTATTCATCAACCCCACATGCCCTCTGCACACGCTGGCTTCCAGTGCGAATTCCGGCTGCGGTCGCAGCACAACCAGCTCATCTTGTGCACCTCCAAGCCCTTTCGAATCGAGGCATATGCCTATCGGTGCCGCGGTGCACGTGCAGGCACCCAGTACGAGTCTCGGCTGCGGGCGCAGCACAAGAAGCTGAACCCTCGCACCTCCTGGGCCAAGGTGCGGCCCGACGACGAGGCGACGGCGCGCGATCTGGCAGCCGGCGGCGCGCTGGCTAAACCCTACCGCCTGCCCGCGAGGACTCTAGAAGTCACGCCGCTCACCGACGGCAACAAGGCGGAGCCGAGCGGCGCGGTGGTGCAGAGTGTGGACTTCCATCCGAACGGTCAGCTGCTGCTGACGGCCGGGCTCGATAAGCGACTGCGCCTCTTCCAGGTGGAACTTCCAGCCTCTTGCCTCTGGTACTCCTGATGCAGGCGCTCACGTCTGCTCACATCAGCGCAGAATCATTCCCTTTCACGCAAGGAAGACGGCGCCCCCAGGCAGCAGCAGCAGCAGCTTGTGCTGTGCTGTTCACAATGGGTTGTGCGTGCGGCAGTGAAGCGGCTGGCATTCAGGTGCTGTACCAAGCATGTTGCTGCCCAGTGCACAAATGTCAATGTCCCCTGGACTCAAAGACCTTTGATACTGGCGGTGCAGGTGGATGGGGTGAAGAACGCCAAGGTGCAGAGCGTGTTTCTGGAGGATCTGCCCATTCACCACGCCGCCTTTGCCGCCGGCGGCAACCAGGTAGGGTTCAAGGGGACCCTCGTCTTTGCGTGCTCGTCTCTGTGGCCTGGCTGCGTCAGAAGAAGGTTTTTGATGGTCGCTGCAGCTCTGCAGCTGGTCGGCCCTGCCTTTGAGCAGCTGCATGCGGCCTTGGGTTTAGGGTTTAGGGGTTAGGGTTAGGGTTAGGGCGCACGGGCTGTCCTGTCACTGCGGCGCCCGGAACGCAACAGGCAATGAGTTGGCAACAAGTGTTGGCGCGATGCAGATCGTGGCTGCGGGAAGGCGGAAGTACTTTTACATCTACGACCTGGCAGGCGGCAACGTGGCGCGCATCCCCCACATCGCCGGTGTCCCCGACGCGAGCCTGGAGACATTCGCCGTCAGCCCCGCAGGCCAGGTCAGCGCTGTCATGCTCTGCTGGTAGTTTTGGGTAGCCCTCGCACTGCAGGCGTGCCCGACCGCAGCCTGGAACCCTTTGTCGACGGCCCCACAGGCCAGGTGAGAGGCACGTGAAGGTATCATGAACCGCTGTCGCACCTGAGAGCATATCCACCACATCGCCGGCGTCCCCGCCCGCAGCTTGGAGACCGTCAAGCTGGCGGAGCCGCGCAGGCCAGGCGGGTTCGGGTGGATTCGGGTGGATTCATCTTCGGGTGGATTCGGGTGGATTCATCTTCGGGTGGATTCGGGTGGATTCATCTTTGAATGGATCCGGGTGGTTTCATCTTTCCTAATATCAAGCCTTTCTTTTGGTGCTTCTTGGGTGCACACTCCTTTAGGGTTTAGAGTTCTGTTTCCAGCCCGGGCGAGGCTGACAGTGGTGGCCCCGGCCTTTTAGGCTAGCAAACTTCATCGCGAAATTCTATGGAAATCTCTGGGTTTTAAGAGCAATTAGCTTTCCTTTACGGGGACGAATGGAGCATCGAGCTGGTATCTCCGCGCACGCTCTGGGTCGTGAAACTGATCATAATACCTATCGTTCGTAATCGTGCGTGCAAGTCTTACGGGGCTGGCCTTTCCTTCTCTCATCCCTTGCAGGAAGGGCAGCGGCCGATGAAAGTGTCCGTGGAGCGCCAGGAGCGCATGCGCCTGGTGTCGCGGCGCGACGAAAGCGTGGATTCTGTCCTTTCAAACCCCGTCTGGATACCACGCTTCTTCTTTCGACCCCTACAGGACGGGCAGAAGCCGACGATCGCGTTCCTGGGCGACGGGGGGCGCATCAGCCTGGTGTCGCTCGTGTCGCGGCAGCTGATGGGCACGCTGAAAATGGCGGGTTCCGCACGCGCCGCCGCCTTCTCTCCTGACGGCAGCCAGCTGCTCAGCCTCGGTGAGAATCTTGCGAACTACTGGCCGTTGTACAAACACACACTCTTAGTGTTGGCACGTCCATAGAGTCTGTCTTGTGGGTGACGGGCTCGGAGTGCGGTGCGTTTGGCTGCAGCTTTGCAGCGTTGGACTGCGTCTATGCTGTGTTTGCACATGCTGTGCACGAAATGAGCGGGGTGATGAGATTGCTGAAAGAGGCTACATGCCGCTGACGATCATCAAACAACAGTCTTCAAAGTTTTCTGACCGCTCGCCGCTGCCGCTGCTGCAGCAAATCTCTTGCACAATGGTTGCACACGCTGCGTGAATCAACCGTCGAGGAGTGTTTCTTGTCGTTTAGTGCCTGGCCGCTGACTCCATCCATGGTGCACATTTCATCTGAGTCCCGGCAGCAGTTCTGCTGAAACATCCCGGCAGATCAAGGCCACCGCTGCATATCGCGGCATGTTTGTCGTACTGGGACTTCGAAGTCGATAGCATCCTGTACACGTGTGTCTGTCATCTTGGAGCCTCGGAGCTCTGTGCCGAATGCGCCTGCACCCAATGCACTCTGTCACCTCCTCATGTGAAATTTCTGAAATTTGAAAATTTTGAAAATTTTGAAAGCTCTAAACCCTAGTGTCTTGCCGGGCGGCCGCAGGCGGCGACGGCATCGTGCACACGTGGGACCTGCGGACGCACAGGTGCATAAGCCGCGCCGTGGACGAGGGCTGCATCCGCGGCGCCTCCCTGGCTTGCTCGGCGGACTTTTTCGCCACCGGCTCGGACGCCGGCGTCGTCAATGTGCACCGGCGGCCAGGCGGCAGCAGCGCGCTGGAAGGTGGGACTCGATTCCCACGACCTGGTGCCCTTGAGAACTCGTTCTCGACTGCAGAGCGTCCGGCGCGGGGCTGATCCGCATGCACAGGCAGCGTGGCCATCCTGCCAAGTACGTGGGGGTCGGCAGGGTCCTGCAGCGATGTGGCGCCTGCATTCCTGGCAGGTTCTGCCCTGGTCATCATGTGCATGGCGTCATGCTGCAGGTGCAGCGGCGCAGGCGGCGGCCGCAGTGGGCGGCGGCGCGCCGGCGCCGGCAGGCTTCCAGCCGCCGCTCAAGAGCCTCATGAACCTGACGACCACCGTCGACAGCCTGGCCTTCAGCCCCGACCAGCAGGTAGACATCGCTTCCTGCCTTACGATCCAACAGGGTTGCGCGCGACGCGCTACGCCTTGCGCACGCGCCCGACAATCATGAACATCGCGGGAACGTCAGCATATGACCAGGATTTCCTTGCTGCCTGCACAGATCCTGGCGATGGGCAGCCGGATGGGCCGCAACGCGCTGCGCCTGGTGCACACGCGGAGCATGACGGTTTTTGCCAACTGGCCGACGCCCGCGACGCCGCTGCAGTTCGTGCACAGCCTGGCCTTCAGCCCCGGCGGCGGGCTGCTGGCGGTGGGGACGGCGCGCGGCCGCGCGCTGCTGTACCGGCTGAATCACTACGCGACGGCATGAGCACTGCCTGCCGAGCGCCGGGCGCCGAGCATGTCATGCTGAAATGGCCTGGCCTTCACAGCTGGCCTTCACAGCCCGAATGGCAGCCTGACAGCGGTCGGCACTGCTTGCGGGCGCGCGCTGCTGTACCGCCTGAACAGTATGCAACGGCATGAGCGATGGCTGCAGCGCCTCTCCCGTCATGGCGCGGCCGATGCCAGTGGCGTCTCAGCCACTGGCGCCGGTTTTACGGGAAGGCTATGCTATCAGCAATTACTAAATGCTATCAGCAGTTATTAACTCACTTTGTGAGATTTAATATAAGGCTGGCAGGCATGTCTGTCACGGTGCACTCGCGGGCAAGGGACAGTGTTTTGTGTTAGTCTGTCTTCCTGGAAGCTGTAAGATGTCGAGATGATGCGTGGCGACAGCTCTATTGAAATGCTCGCCTCGCCGTTGCATTGATGGTTCATCTGTTGATGCATAGATAACGCGATCATGCAACAGCAGTCCGTCCGCTGCGGCTCTGCAGTCTATTCGCATTGAATCATTGCTGCTCGATAGATCATGACTGCGCCACCAAGCAACCCCCCAGATCACGCTGAAGGATCCTGCCGCAGCGCACACATTTGTACATTAATGTACAAACGTGTACTGCAGTACTGCAGCAATATTGCTGCCCTGCTCTGAACCTTGAAGTGCAATCATGTTTCGCCTCAATTTTTGTCTCAACTGCATCAAGGCTGCGCCGCAGATAACCCCTCCGGCTTCAGCGCCTTCCGAAGGTACATGTCAAGCGGCTTCGTCGGCTTGCCGGCGGCTGCCGCTGCGGTTACAATTTCTGCGGCATACGCCCCAAAGTGTGCCATGGCTGCCACTGCTCCTGTTTGTTGCACAACGGCCTCCTGCACAGCAGATTGTGCAGGTGTTGACATGCGAACAGAAACTCGACCTCATTACAGTAGCAATTGTCATGGAGATCACACAAACCAGGCGGTCACACCTCCAGCCCATGCATGCCGAGCGGCACTGCCTGCGCCAGCGCAAAACTCTCCGACACTCGACGTACTGCAAGTCTTTGACATACAGCTGACACCTCACCTCGCAGTCGGCCAGCTTTGCCGCCAGCGTGCGCCGCTGCTTCTCCGACACCTGGTCGCCCAAATAGGCGGTGCACTTCCGGTCGCGTGCCAGCCGCCGAGCAGCTTCCGCAGCGTCTGCCGCCGCTGCGGCTTGCGCCGCAGCGGCCACGGCCGCTGCATCGATCGCCTCCTGCTGCCTGGCTGCGGCAGCGGCCTGCCGCCGTGCTGCCAGCTGCTCCGCCCAGCTCCTGTGCAACGGCAGAGGTACGATCTTGCCGCCGCAAGGGTCGAAATGTTGCATGGTGTTGCCCAACCCACGCCACATGTGAACATTCTGGCAGCTGCCGCACTGGAAGCAGGAAGGAGCCGCAGCAGGCATTTCTTCTGTGTCATGTAAATGCACAGCGGGTGGTGTTTCTCGGCAGTAAAAGACCGCACTCTGCATTGGCCTGCCACGCGGCGCGGTCCCGCGCAACCCTCACTGCCTCCTCAGCTGCGGCAGTGTCCTCTGCTTCCTGTACTTCCTGCTCCAGCCGCACATCGTGGTCCTTCCGCGCCTGCGAGCGGCGCCATCTTTGCGTGAAGAGAAGAATCACATCGCAGCGCAGACAAGAATCTGTGGGCCGTCTCTGTGGCAGATCGTCCTTGGAACTAACATGGCTCGGCATGCTGCAATGCTGTGATTGCACGTAATCAGTGGTAACTGTCTAGAGTGGTAATAGTCTACCTTCAGGAATGCTGACTCCAGGGCGTTGATGTTACGCTGCCGCGCGGCCTCCCGCGCCGCCGCGTCTGCTTCCTGCCGCCGCTGCCGCTCCGCCACCAAGGCCTCCTTCTGGGCGACATATGCGGCAATCGCTGCGTCAGCATCGATGTCCTGCTGCTTCTCCATCCTCTTGAGTTCCTGCATAATCACGAACCCGAGATTCGGCGAGACAGCCAGCCGCACCTTCCAAATCTGCAAGCCTGTTACTAAATCAACGAAGCTACAGCTGACTGCCGAGCGCAGGCGTCTGCTGTACACTGCTGCAGTGAACCCAGCAGAGTCTCAATCCTATTCTGTGGGCGTTGTTTCCGTTAACCATCTACTCGCCTGCAGTGCGTCGTTTGCGGCAGCCGTCGCTCGGTTGGCAGCTAACGCCCTCTCCCGTGCGGCAGCAGCTTCCCGCTGCGCCGCCTCGACAGCTTCCGCGGCCCGCCGCTTCATGATGGAGCCCTCGGCTCGAGTTGCCGCCCTGCCGTGCAGTATCCAGCGCATCAGGTCAAGGAGTTTGCTGCATCCCTTCCACTGAAGCTGGTCTCGCTTGGCCCTGCCGCTGGACCATTCACTTGCAAGATCCCTCTGGCTTGCTGCGGCTGTGCTGCAGGAGTGCAGCCCTTTCAGGGTTTAGTGGCACGTGCAGTCCTGAATTCCGGTGCTGATGCAGTCCAAAGAGAAGTTTGACGACAATTCTCACCTGTCGGCGAGGATGCGGCCCTTGAACCGCTGCAGCTGCGTCATCTGCACTCCCGCTCAGTCTGCATGTTACCATTTGGTGACTCACTGGTGATATCGGGTATAAATTGCACCTGTCGGACAAGATGCGGCCCTTGAGCTCCTCCAGCTGCGCCATCTGCACCTCCCGCTGCGCCAGCGCCGCGGCTCGTGCTGCCTTCGCTGCACGCGCCTCCGC
>JAABUM010003954.1_pt1 | contig 17405 bp, 29 predicted proteins | sample 5559161 | NCBI WGS metagenome assembly JAABUM01 (sample SAMN10711868, study PRJNA513369) | rock metagenome | isolation source: Antarctica rocks | place: Antarctica: Victoria Land, Siegfried Peak nord | reverse complement strand
ATACGAGACATGATTTGGAACAGACGGCGTGTCCTGGCCAGCAGCATGGACGGTGCGATGGCTGAAGCCGTGCTCGCATGCAAGGACAGCGATGACTGTCGTCCGTGATGCCGAAAAGCTGGTCTGGACTTGACCGACCAGGCAGACAAGCAGCACAAGATCGAGGGTGTCCAAGGTTTTGACATGCGCACCCAGAACGGGGTCGGGCGTGTCGAGCGACACATAGACTGCCAGTTTGTCCAGAGGCTCCGCCGCCAGACGGTAGGACAGCAGCATCTGCGGCCACTCGCACACAGCAGTCACCCACCTGATCAGCCAACGAGGAGCAGGATGTAGGGGAAGTAAAGACGAAGAAAGGACTCGATAACTAGTGAGTAGCTGAGAGATAGATGAATGTTACACCGTGTCGCAAGCCCTGATGGGCTAAAAGGGTGCCTGGTACATTATTTGAATCGAGCTATTTAGTCGTCAACCACCGACATCCTGCTTCACAAAGCCGTCCTTCTTATCTGCATGCACGCACAGCTGTGCAGCACTGCAATCATGACGCACATGTCACAGCCCTGGCAGGTTGGTGCAGCAGGAAAAAACCGCACCGTGGTGTCGGCTTCGCCGCGGCCCGCCGCCGCTCGTAGCTCGCCACTACTGCCGGCGCAGGCGCAGCGCAGCAGCCGGCTGCGCAGCCCTGGCGAGGCTGCACCGACATGCTCGGTTTCAGCGCGTCGCAGCAAGAAAGCTGATGCCGAGTCTGGTGGACATCACATATTTTGGGTGGGGCTCCATATGCAGGGGGCGTACACATGGCGGCATTAGACCACCCTTGGAATGTATACCCTGCGATCGTAGGTTATGGCCGCGGACTGCAGGCTGTCTGCTCACGCAGTTTCTCCAATGTCGCTATTCACGTTGTGGCGACCAGGGGCAGCACACCTTCTTTCCGCTTGCCTTTCTTGCCCTTCCCGACGCGTCCGACGAGGCTGGCTGCCGCCGGCTGCAGGCGCCGCACGCATTCTCCGACCACCACCTCGCCGGTGAGCGCGTCGAAATGGCACTGCATGCCTGCGGAGTGTCAAATAGACCGCATGACAGAGTCAAGCGTCAGCGTGTATGCAGATTAACGGTAAATCTCGACAAGCAGGTCAAATTCAGACACCCCCCAGATCTGGCTGATCAGCATTGCTGGCGCTTTGAATAGGCTCAGCATGTTGCTGGTGAACAAGGAGCTCGTAGGCATCCGGACCGCATCGATGCGTGCGCGGTGCGCTGTAAAAACGCCTCAGGTATCAGAATTCGACCCCTGACAGAGTTCAGCTGTTGTCTTGATACGAGCATTTTCTTTGCTCGTTGCAAAACATGTCGTCCCCAACTCTGCCGCTTGGGCAGGCCTGTGACGCGGTCGAAGACGGTCAGCGTGCCCTGGCTGGCGGCTGTCTCGAGCCTGGGACCTCGCCTACAAGCTAGCCGTTGTGTTCTCGCCGGAGTCTCGATGCCCTGCGCTCACCGGTGTGCGCGCGGTCCGAGGCGGTGAGCGAGCCGCGGCTTGGCGGCGTTTCCGGGGCGTCGCTGCCGGCGTCGCTGCCGGCGGTGGCAAAGCCGTTGCTGTCGGCGCCGGGGGTGCGGGGAGCGTCACCGCCGCCGCTGCCGCCGCCGGCTGGGGAGTCGCGCCGGCTGCCGGGCAGCAGCGGCTGCGGCCGGTCGTCGCCCTCCCACACCAGTTCGCACGGGTGCGACGCCTGCGCAATTCCGGTACATGCGTGGAGAGTCACAGCCAGCTGGAGAATAGCAATGCTGAAACGGCTGCAGCCGGTCATCCCCCTCCTGCATCAGCCCATGCGGGTGCGGCGCCTGCACGTAACATGGAGCAGCTCTCACACACCACCACGCTCCCCTGCCAGGGCGGCAGAGCATCTGCGACGAAAGGCCCTACAGCCCCTGCCGCAGTAACTGCTGGCGCTTTTGCTGGGCAAACTACCCAAAGGCAGGTGATGCCACCGCAGCTCGGCCTCCAGCAGCGACCAGGCAGGCGAGGCGGTGTCCGCTGCATCTAGCCGCAGCGTCCATCGCTATATGGTACACAACGAACTGGTTGCATCAGTGGTTACTATTGCATGAATTTTCCCCTGGAGGCAGGTGCGCTAGCGAAGTTCAGCCCACAGCAGCAACAAGGCCGACGACGCCGTGTCTGCCTTGTGCAGCGGCACAGTCTACAGCATATTGCAGATACAAATCAGGGTTGCTCACCTGCAGGCATGTGCGCCATTGCAGCTCGGCCTCCAGCAGCGACCAGGCAGGCGACGCCGTGTCGGCCAGGTCGAGCGGCAGCGCCTCACCAGCGTTGAAGGCCAACGCGTCCGCGCCCGCCCACAGCAGCGCCCGCACGCACTCCCTGCGTGCGAGTATTTCACAGCTGTCAGCAGCAGTCGGTGAGAAAAATATCGCGTTACGTCGTCCAGCGGCATCGCCTCGCCGGCGTTGAACGCCGACGCATCGGCGTCCGCCCGCAGCAGCGCCCATACGCACTTACGTGAATGGGAGAAAAATAATAATTTGCCGCTCTGCAACAACAGCGCGATGCAGTGCCCACATACAATTGCGTCCACATGCACTCCCTCAATGATTCAAACGCACGAGTACAGGATGATTGGCTGCACCTGCGTGCAGGCCAAGCACAGCTGCCTCGTTTTGTCGGCATGATCAGGCTCACGTGTGGCCGTTCAGCGCGGCCAGATGCAGCGGCGAGTTGCCGGCGGCGTCCCTTGATGAGACATCCAGCGCCAAACCCAGCAGCCGCCGCAGCGCCGCGGCCTCGCCAAACTGCGCCGCCCAGTGCAGCGGGGCCTTACCCTCCTGCATGGGGCCGTGAGATGTTGATTCTAGTTCCAATTTCTAATCCAAAAGCATGGACTGCCATGGTTACCGCAGCGCCGCGGCCTCGCCACTCTGCGCCGACCAGTGCAGGCAGGCAGCTGGATGCATGGCAGCGGAATGAAACCCAGCATTGCTGCAGGACTGGCGCTTCAGGTCCTGGATTACTCGTATGTACCGTGCATGTTTGGGACGCGCACCATTGCAGCATTGGCGGCGCGGGACGCCTTTGCGCGCATGTACGCCGGGCTGGGGCTGGGAGGCACGCCGCCGCCGCCGCAGCCGGTGCTCGCAGGGTTTAGCGAGCCGCTGCCGGCGTCGCTGGGGGCGTCGGTGCCACCTTCACTTGCCGCCTCGATCTCGCGGCTGCCGGCTGTGTCATAGGAGTTGCATCCCACTGTGATCGCCACCGGGGGGCGCGCTGCAGCAAGGAAGAACGACAGGTGCATTAGATGTTGGGTTGATCCAAAGCTGGCTGTGGCGCACAAGCGCGCCCGACGGTGGCCGCCGTCAAGGAATGGGCTGCGGCCGAGGAAGATGGCGGGTCAACAAGGGTTGCTCAATTGAAAAACGACGATGATCGAAGGGCAATACAGCTCGCTGCAGGCGTGGACGTTGGCGCAAAGACCGTGTCAAAGTGGACCAAACACGTGTGCTTATGGCATGAAGCGGGGATGCAAAATCCAACAAGCTGCCACGTGTACACCGCCTGCATCAGGTGGATTCATGCAGACTGGCCTTGCATGTGCAGGCAAAACAAGCAGGTGTGGACACGTGCCTGCGGAGTCCGTCGACAGGCGCGCCGCGTTGCTGTTGCTGTTGCCGCTGCGGCTGCGCGACGACAGCGGCTGGTAGTGCCGCCCAAACTCCGCCAGCGTCTGTCCAGTAATCAAAGAAAGTTCGCGTTCCTCGGCCTCGGGAATCGAGTAGTATCTGGATGCTGCACGAGTGGTATGCCATTCATGTTGCATACGTGATACCATCTAAGTCCAAGCTGCCTGCGGGGTGGACAATGAGACATTTTTGCACACAGCACATGCAATGCATTCAATGTTGTCGAAGCTGATGCTTACCTCCTGTGCTGGATGAGTTGTGTCAGCGCCGCCACTGTTGGCGCCAGCGCCGTTGCCGGTGCCGCTGTCCAGCACGCTGATGGCGGCGGCGATGCCGCCAGCCTCTTGCACCGCCGGCAGCGCAGCGCCGCTGACCGCTACCACCTCCTTAAGGATGCGCAGCGCCTGCATTGCGCAAGGGTAAGTGTGGCAGATTGTCAAGGCTTGAGGAGCAACATCGAGGAACTACCATCAAAATGCGGCGGCGCGCCGCTGGCCGTCACCAGCTCCCTCAGGATGCGCAGTGCCTGCATCAACACCAACCTCGATGAAGCCTCTGTAAAAACACATGCGGCCGAAGCGCACTGAGTCTGCCAAGGACGGATGACCAGGGTCAGAAACTAAAAGCAAAAGTTGCCCTGAAATCTGATGGCGGCACTGAAAACGCATACACCTTCGTGCCACGGGACAGCGCTGGGGTACTGCCCGTCTGCCAGTGTGAAGTCTCCAAGGGTTTTGCGGGAGTTGTTGATGATGGCCGCCCACCTTGCCGACTGCCGACTCAGAGCACGGGGAGCGGCCGCCGGCCGACACAACGCCCGCGAGGGCCGCCAGCCCGCCGGCCGCCTGGAACTCAGCCGCAGCCGCCGCGCGTGCATCAATCACCGCGTCGCTGACCGCCGCCTCTGCACGTCAAGCAATACATCAGACTTGGGTCGATAAAGTGAAGTCGGTGGGGCATTCGACAGCCCGCGGGCCGCCTGAGCGCTGCCTGGCTCCGTATGAGCACTGAAGGCTGCAACATTCCCCAATGCAACTGACATCATACACATAATCTGACGCCTCATCTGCCGCGTATCTGCAGATGCGGCGGTCGGCGACGCAGCCATCAACGCGCGATCGGCGGCGGCGGCGGCACAGTCCCGCCGCGCTCGAGTTTCAGGCACGCCCCACATATCAATAGCGGGCATGCCCCCACTTTTCAGTCTATAATCACCAGCATGAGCTGGGTTTTCTCCACCTGCAGGGTGGCATCGGATCCGCCAGCGCGTCGCACACGATGCAAACTCAAAACTGAACAAATACAGTGAAGAGTTGCAAAGGAAACCCAGTTAAGATCCTCCCCACCTTCGCCAGATCGCAGCGCCGTCAGCGCCATGCACAACATGTCACAGCAAGAATAAGGCACAACGATCCGAGGGGGCACACAAATTCCCTACCTTCGCCGCACAGCAGCGCCGTCAGCACCGCGAGCGCGTCGCGCACGATGCAGCGGTCGGGACCAAATGCCAGCAGCGCCACCGCGACCGGCAGCCCGCCCGCATTTCGGAACGCCGCCGCCGCCGCCAGCCAGCCACGCTCGCCGGCGCCATTGCTGAAGTTCGCCTCGCCAGGGTTTAGCAGGGTGCCGGCGGCCGCCGCCGCCGGCGCGCCGCAGGCGAGTATTGCCTGTAATGCTTCAACGGCTGCCTCCGCCGCGAGCGCGTCGGCACGGGTCATCCCGTCGACGCCGCCGGCGGCGCGGCCAGCGAGCCGGACCAGCGCCTCAATGCCGCCCGAGGCCCTGCAACCAGGAGTATGGCGCCGTGATGTGTGTTCTGAAGCTGCTGTGTCATGCAGAACATGCTGTAGGCGTGGACATCTCGAACGAGGCCGTCGGCGCCGGCGGCGGCGCGACCGGCGAGCCTGTCCAGCGCCTCAATGCCGCTTGCGGCCCTGCAGCAAGTGCAACGATCACGTTTTGAGGTCTAAAGCTGCTATGTTATGCAGAACGTGCTGTAGGCGTGCACATCTCGAGCGAGCCCAATCAGCGCCTCAACGCCGCCGGCGCCTGTGCGGGGAAAGAAAAAGCCCGTGGCCGCAGCTCATCTGCCGAGGGAGACAATCTCTGTGCCCCTTGAGGTTCACTCCTCAGCATGCATGTGCGCTGGAGGCGGAGCTCGACGGCCAGCGCACAGCTGCAGAAGTTTCCTATCAAGTGAAGTGCTTGTACATGAGAGCGCGGCTGCAGACCTGACGGCGGCGCAGGCGGGGCCACCGGCCTCCGCGACGCCGCGCAGCAGCTGCGCCGCCAGGCGCGCCGTCTCGGGGTGCCCGCCAATTGCCACCAGCGCCACCACTGGACGCAGCACCTCCGGCCGGGCCAGCTGCGTCTGCGGCGCGCCCTGCTGGCTGAGCGCCCTGAAGGCGTCCAGTGCCCCCGCCCCCTGTCACACCCACGCGCCGCTCGTCCAAGGTGGGGTTTTCTTGGGCTTCTGGTTCCAGTCCACCCCCAGCTCGATGTTTGCATGAATGCTTGCACGCAGCGCGGGTCGTGCACATCAGAGCAGTCTCCATTTTCGGCGCGGCAGAGCCACTGCGGACTGGTTCGTTGCCCCAAACAACTGGTCGCCATCTACAGCAACCATCTAGAAAGCCAGCTACAGCAACTCAGGACACCAGCAAACGCGCACCCGCGGGACCTTCTCCACATGCGCGGCGAGCGCCTCCAGCGCCGCCAGCAGGCCAGGCAGGTGCGCCCAGTGGCGCCCGATTGGCACGTCCATGCCGCAGGTTCTCCGCTGTCAGCGCCGCACAACAGGCAGTTCAATCCGGCCGGTGCCTCAGCCGCCGCCGCCTGCTGTCGCCGCAGCCTGCTGCAGCAGTCTGTATGCGCACCCGGCCTCCACAGGTCGCTCGGCAAGCACCAAAGACGCAATGCCTTTCAGACGCCAACAGCCATATCCGAAGAGACACGCCCCAGGGAGCTGCAGCTGTTGAAGTGGCTGTGTTTCGCTTGTTGGCTGCCGCCCCTGCGTCTTGCTTGCCGTTCGCAGCTGCGTCAGTCACCAGCGCCGGCTGCCGCCCCGCAGCCGGCCCTCGCAATGGCGGCGCCAGATCTGCATATTGGCCAGCCAGGCTTGTCAAGAGCAGACATGAAGGGAATTGCGATTGCTGCTGGGCAGTCGCAGGAGCTCAGGCAGCTCGCTGCTCGCGCGGTTTTGAAAATCGGGTAGCAGTCGCACAACTGGCCAGGGCGGCAGGGCTTTGCTTTAGGACGGTTTCACCCCTCACGGCACTGTACACAATGCGCGCAATGCGCGTTTGTATCACAATTGCGGACGGCAGCCATGCTGGAGCTGCCCCAGCACATGGTACCGCCTCGAACTGCGTCAGCGTTTTTGGTGCTGACAACCCAGCTCTTTGAACCTTGACAACGCATGCAGGCTCGCTACAGCATTCAGGTTGCATGAAGAACCCATGCATGTTCCATGGCGTTGCTTTCGTGTCTGGCAGTGGCCACGCGGCATGTCGGAAACAGCCCACTGCACAGAATCAGCTTGAAAGCACGCATTCGAACGCAGGCGTTGCGCGCGATGCACAGTGTTGCTACAAGCTTTAGCGGATCATTCGTGATGAGATCGCATCGCACATGTTGTGCTCGAAGACGAGCGTGGGCTGCCGGCCGGCAGCTTATTGTTGAAGGCGACGCCACCTGCTGAGGAACCCCGGGCAGCTCCCTCCGCTACTCCCTTAGTGTGCTAGCCACAAAAGACAGCTCGAAAATATGAACTGCCGCGAGAAGACATTGTGTTATAAGCGTGCGAGCTTTTGGGCTAGATCTGTCGGCGGAATGCGGCGGCAGATCGGAACGGGGGCCACAACACAGCTGCTCACAAACGCAATCGCGGCAGCGACACTGGCCGGTGGCCGGCACAGCTCATGCCGACACATAGGCTGACGCCTTGTGAAGTTTCTGTAGGGCCGCGGTGACGGCTTCGTGCAGGCACGCACAACTACAAGCGGTAATCAGGGTGCGTTCAGACTGCCGGGGAGCGCTGCGCAGCCTGTGAGGACCCGGACAGACGAGCGCAAGGTGAGCTGTTGCCGGTTCTCCGGGCCCGCTGGTGCCAGCTGCGCGCTGGCGACGCGGTCGACGGCGCAGTCGTACTTTATTTCCTTTTCCCGGACGAAATGCAGATGCGCGAAGTGCGAGACGACAAGACAGGCGCTTTGCCCAAGTCTGCTTTATGCTAGTGCAGATAGAACGTGTGTCAGTATCTCAAGCTTGCTGCCCGCGGCCACGAAACCTCCGACTGCAGACCTGGTCTCAGTACACGCCGCACGTCATCCCCATGTTTGCCCCAGCGCCCAGTCGAGCGTGTGGCTTGCGTCTTCTTTGGAACGGATTCAATTTGCGGTCACCGAGTTGCCATGCTCCTTAGGGGAAATAACCCCTTCAAGGCAAGCAGGCACGCAGCCAACTAGCGAGTCTCTCTCCGTAGCAAGACAGGAACTGCCGCTGCATGATGCGGTGGACTGAAAGCGGCGGCCTCTGAACTGCTTGTGTGCGTCATCTGCAGGCGCACTAGGGGCCTAGGGCTCAGCCACGAACCACGAAGTAAGCTGTGACGGGAGGTGGGTGGCTTGGCTTCCGTAGAGCGGGCAGCAGGCAGGCGGGTGGGGTGCGCCCGTCATTGGCGACGCTCGGACCGCTGGCCCTGTCTAACACCATTGTTGCGGCGCCACGCGGCATCCGCACACAACGGGCCGCTATGAGCAGCGTCCGCGACCGCATCCGCGCGCTCAATGCGGGCGCCGGCAGGAACACAAGCAGCCCCCCAGCCGGCCGCGTGTCACAGCCCGCGCCAGCGCCGGTTTCCGCCCGCGGCAGCGATGGGCGCCAGTCCTTGGATCAGGATCCACAGGCACCAAAGTCGCAGGAGTCGCCGCTGAACGGTGGTGACACCACGCCAGCGCCCGCAGAGCAGCCGCCGTCGCCGCCGGGCTTGTCGGGCGCCTCGGCGGCGGCTGCAGCAGGGGCGGCGGCCGCCACGGAGGCCCTGCCGCCTGAGCCACTGGGCGAGGCGGCAGCGGCCTCGCTGCCGGAGCTGCGACCGAAGACGCCGATCACGCATGACGCGGCGGCGCGTGCGCAGCGGGCGGCGCGGCCGCTGCGCAGCGGGGCATCCCTCGCCGCGGCGGATTTGCAGGCCCTCGGGCTCGGCGGCAGCGGCGACGGTCCTGAAGCCTCTGCCGCCGCAGCCGCAGGCGGCCCGGCCTCCTCACCGTGCAGTCAGTCGCCCAGCGTGCAGAAGGCACCAGCAGCGCTGGCCGGCACCTACCGGCCGCCCTGCTCCGGCGACACCTCCCAGTACCACGGCCGTACGCGGTCGGCCTCCCCCTTCGCCCGCCGCGCCGGCGCTGCTGCCGATTTCGCCCGCCGCTCCGGCGAGTTCGCTGGTCGCTCAGGCGACTCAGCAGCAGCCGGCGGCTGCTCTGGCAGCACACCTGATCCAGCCGCTGCCGCCGCCCAGCCCCTAGCTCCTCCGGAGCTGCTGGGCACGGTGTCGCTGCCAGCGTCCGTCACGATCGGCACACTGCCGGCGCCGCCGCCGCAGTACCGCGGCCGGGTGCGCAGCGTGGCGCCTCCCCGCGTCCTGAAAACCGCCTACGAGCCTGCCCCTTTGGGAAATCTCACAAATTCCCCGGCAGAGTCGGGCGTTCCGTGGGTCCTCGCTTCCGACTCCTGGCCGCCGCAGCCGGCCGAGGCCGACGCTCTGGCTGCGGCGGCGGCGGCAGTGGAACCGGTGGCGGCATTGAACGGTGCACTGACAGGCGGCGCGACGAAAAGCGACGGTGGGCGGGCGGACGCCCCGGCGGACGCATTCGCTGCGGAGACTGGCCCCCGCCCAGCGCATGCGCGCCGCAGCGGCAGCGGCGGCGGCGGCGGCAGCATGCTGGGCGCGCGCCAATCCTCAGCGCCGCCTTTGCAGGTGCGATTGCAAAGCAGCGGCATCGCAACATCAAGGGTGGTGTCAACTGTCAGCATCTTGGGCAATTATCTGGCTTGTTTACTTCGCGGCATGCATTGGGTTACAGTCATGGCGCCAATGCAAACTATCATTAATAATCCTTCAGACCCTCTGTCAAGCCGCTCCTTGTTCCGGAAACATACAGGACGCACCCGGCGTTGCCAGCCGCTCGGAGTCGGCGGCACACACGGCCAGCCGCACTGCGCATGCGGCCACGGCGGCGGCGCAGGACAGCGACCGGCCGGGCCGCGCCACGCGCACCTGGTCCGGCGGTCGCACCAGCGCTGTGGTGCGATTCCATATGTATGCCTGCCATTACTCAATCATGCACCCCCCAAGTGCCTGGGCAGCGCCACGCACCTGGTCCGGCGCCCGCACCAGCGCCATCGTGACTTGCTTGGGCCCCCTGCTCACCCCATGCTTCCATGTTGCTGCCTCCTCATCTGATCGCTTGGGCATGCCATCATGTCAGGCCAAGCCGCGTCTGAGGAGCTGCCCAGCATGATGACACAAAGCAGCTGCACGCTAGGCGGATGTCGGTACATTCTCGCAGCTCATGGGATGAGAGCGCAAGCCCGCTTCTAGCAGTCCAATCACATGCCGTCGTCAAAGCACGCCGAAATGACGCCTTGGCTTTCTGGTTGCATTATGTCAGGCGGAGGCGGCAAAGGGCGCTGCGCGAGGGCTGCGCCTGCACGGCCGCTCCGGGCTGTCCTCCTCCGGCACTTCCGGCTCCGGGTGCCGGACGCCGCTCTCGCCCTCGCCGCGCAGCCCAGGCATGGCACCAGACCAATAAACCAGAGTTAATTCACACTCAGGTCATGTGACGATGCTTCGAGGTGAAGCTGGCATGAAGGCCGTGTAATCACTGGCCACCGCCATGCGTGATGACATGCATGTCGACCTTTTTACGAGTGATACGGGTATCGAGTATAGTACGAGTAATGTGTGCTGCAAACTCGATCATCACCAGCTGGTGCTGATTGAAGCTCCGGCGTGCTCGAGGTCGGGCACAATCGGTCTCTTGGGCACTACAAGCTTTGATGAACACCGTGTTTGTGGAAGCAGACGCACAGGAATGCATCTGGGCGGTGCTGCTCCACTGCCATGCTATTCTGTGAGAAAGCTAATTGGTTTTCATGTCAAATCCACCCTGTCGCGCAGACACACGTGCCTTCTTCGGCCCAGGAGCACCTGCAGCGCGCCATCACCGTCAGCGATCCATACGCCACGCAGCCTTACCATGAAAAAGCCTGAGCATTATGCGGTGTCATTCGCAGACACGCGCGCATTCTTTGCGTCGGCCCAGGAGCACCTGCAGCGCACCATCACCGGCGGCGGCAGCAGCGGCTTCGCTTCCAGCCTCTGCGCTGGCGGCAGCAGCGGCGGCGCCAACGGCGGCCTGTCCGAGGCGCTCAGCCACATGCCGCCCGCCGCGTCGGCGCCGGTGACGCCGCTGTCAGGCGGCAGATCGACGCGGCACAGTGCAGCGGCAGCGGCGCATCGGCAGTCGGCGTCGCAGCCGACGTCGCCGGTCGCGGCGGCGACGCGCGATGCACAGCGGCGCATGGCGGCGCGGCGGCGGGAGACACAGCAAGGCCTCGCGGCAGACATGGCAGCGGCTTCCGGCGCGCCCGCGGCGGCGGCGGCGGCAGAGGCAGCGGCAGATGCCGGCTGTGCCAGCCAGCAGCAGCAACCCTCTGTAAGTAGCCTGCGCGCCACGGCCAATGGAGGAGAGTGCTTGCATCTCAGTCTTTGTTGGCGCAAGTCGAGCTAGCAACGAGCACCCTGAAGGTCGTCCATCTTTCATCACAAACATTGGCCGACGCAATCGTCGATCATGTTTCAAGTGCAAACGCAGGCGCGGGCGCGGCTCGAGAGGATCCGCAGCGACGAAATGGACGAGCAGGCAGCCCAGCTGGCGTCCAGGCACGTTGCCGCCGCAGCAGCAGCAGCCACGACCGAGCTGCACCAGGCGGCGGTGGCAGCCGCGGAACCAGCCGCGCAGGACGGCCCGCAGGCGGTCGAGAGCAACGGCCATGCGTCGCCGACACCGGAAGCAGGAAGCGGTGGCAGCCGCGGGGCGCAGGACGCTCAGCCCGCAGCCCAGGCATGCAGCAATGATGCTGCGGCCGCCGCCGGCACAGCTGTGCAGGCTGGCACGGACAGTGGACCCTCAGCGGAGGCCGCAGCTGGTGGCGACGGACGGGTCGCTGACGGAGCCGCCGCCGCCGGCACCTCAGCCAGCGGCGAAGCCTGGCAGCCGGCTGGCGCAGACGCCGCGGCAGCAGACAGCTCAGCAACATGCAGCTCAGCGGCGGAAGCGCTAGAAGCAGGCCATCTGCACGCCGCGGCAGCAAAGGCCGAAAGCGATGGCGTCACCGTCAACATGCGCGAGACGTCCAGAAGTACACACCTTTGTTTACTTTTCAGAGTCCCAGGTCTACCTGAGCAAAGCAAAGCGCTGCAACGCACATGCCTCCCCCAGCAAGCCTCTTGGCTTTGCTCTGCGGACATCGAACTTGATTGCCTTTTGAGGCATGCCAGTCTCCACTTCGAGCAGATGCCCCATTGAATCCTGGATTCTCAACCCCTTGCCGTGCAGGCGAGGATCACATGCTTGGCAGACCCTGGGTGCTAGTCCCGTTTTGTCGCGCGCAGGCGAGGAGCATATGATGAGCAAGCTGATGGCGGTGGTGGAACGGCTGCAGCAGGAGCTGTTCCGCGCCGATGCCTCCCGCCTCGCCGCCGAGCGGTGCGTGCTTTTAGGGTTGTGAATAGTGACTCGGCTGCGCCGAAACTCGTCCTGGCGAGAGGAGAGAGAGGCAACTGTGAATCAGGGCACGATGCGCTCGCAGCTATCAAACCCTGTTACATTCACATGCCCAAAGGACTGCTGTTTTGAGGATCCTTCATGAAATGCCTGTCCTTTCTTGCTGACATGTAGGAAGAGCAAGGCGGCGCGGTCGGAAGCGGAAAAGCTGGTTGGTGGCCTGCGCGAGGCGACGGCCGATCGGCAGTTCCTGGTGTCGGAGGCTGGGCGGCTGCAGGCCGGCCTGGATTCTGCGCTGCTGCGCCGCTCGGACAAGCAGTCCGCCGTTCAGTAAGTTGGCAATCCTCTGCAAACAAATCATCTCCCCTGGTGCAAACTCCCGCCTGCAGGCCGGCCTTGATTCGGCGCCGCTGCGCCGCGCCAACAAGCAGGCTGCCGGGCAGTGACCTCTCTCACTGTTGTCATGTCGTTGTGTCTGTCTTTGCTTGTCACTTGCGAGCTCGGCCTCTCCGTCCGACGGACTATCAACCTCATTTTGTGTGGTCAGCCTGGGTCTGGTACAGCCCAACCGGAGCGGTCGTTTCAAGCCTCTGCTTGAGCCTGGTCTTCTGAGGCGCAGACTCGGGGCACTAGCACCCGGTGTCTATCAAGACCTCAGGCCCAAATGCTGAATCCTTGCTCCTCGCAGGAAGGCAGCGGTGGCGGCTGTGCATGCAGAGCTCTCGGCACAGAGCGCCTGCTGGGTGAGCGAATTTCGTCTTGAAACCCGCAGAAGCCCTTTTGAACCAGAACGCAGCTAAACGGACGAGGGCCATCTACTGCAGGAAGGCAGCGGAGGCGGTGGCGGCTGCAGAAGTTGAGCTTGCGGCGAAGGAGCGCAGTCTCGGCGAGCGGCGCAAGAAAGTGCACCAGCTGCGGGTGGCGGCGCGAGCGGCGGCAGCACCGCCCGCCGCCCCGCGCGACGGCAGGTGCGCAAACTTTTCAGAGAGCAGCAGTGAAAACACACAAAGCATCACTAGGCGCACTGGCATGTCTCAATCAAACAGGTTGACATCACGACCTCTGGCAGCGACATTTGGCTTCAAGTTTCCTCATGCAGCGCCGCCATCTGGAGCGCCGATGACTCGGACACCGAGCGCACCGGGAACAGCAGCTGTGCCGCCGGCGCCGCCGGCGCCGCCCGCGCCGCCCGCGCCGCGGCGGCCATGCCGCTGAGCCAGGTGCTGGCAGCGTCGCGTGTGGCCGCGATCCGCGGCGCCACCGCCACCGCCAATGTCGGAGGTGTGCGCAAAGTTCATGACCTGAGGGATAACAGCTGCTCTCGGGTTCGACAAGGACTCTCGAGTGGCAGGCATGGAAGAAATCCATGGCGCAACCGCATCTGCCAACGTCGGAGGTGTGGACAGATCTTGAGACCTGACACAACGACAGGTCTCAATTCCCCACTATTGGGGTGGTTCTTGAAGTGTAATTTCGACAAAACTGGAGGCGATGTGCAGTGCCACAGCCACAGCTACCGCCGGAGATGGCTTGGCAAGTTTTGGGGCGGTGACAGACTGCACTCATAGTGGGAATTGCCGACGTGTTGTGTGGGCATTGGCAAGCTGTGTGCAATCTCAGCATTGACACATGGTCATAGCCTGTGCCTTAGTTTCAGCACTCCATGCCTGCAGATACCGGCGGCAGGCTGCTGACTCAGCGCAGCGCTGGATCATCAGGAGGCTCGGTGCGTGCTAATCTCGGGCATCGACTCGCAGGCTGCCTCGCCTGGGATCTCATCTGTATCTGGCCCTGCAGCTCACATCATGATAAAGACAACCATCATGTTGTGCTGCTCAGGCTGCTGTTCTGCAATGAAGGCCTTGGTTTCTGCTTGTATGTCTGATACCTTGAAGATGCAGCCAGGCCCTAAATCGATTTGCATTTGCCCAGGCGGCCGTGCACAATGGTGATGGCAGACACTTTTGTTGGTTGAATACATTACATAAATAAATGTATACTATTGTATCAATAATAAGTGTTTTGTAAAAATTCAGTGAACTGTAAAGCCTCCGTATTTTCAAACTAAAAGTACAGCTGGTGTGTATAACATGCAGCCCAACCCCTACAGAAACTTCCTAACATTAATACTTCCACAGGCGTCCAGGCGGCCGCCATCCGTGCGCGTGGCGGTGTGGGCGCAGCGCGCCAGTTCCGGCGGCCTGTCGAGGAAGTCTGATGCCCGGAATCATTGGTGCAGGCGCCCAGGCGGCCGCCGTCAGTGCGCACGGCGGTCTCGGCGCAGCGCGCCACCTCCGGCGGACTGCAGAGCATCAGCGGCGGCGGCGGCGGCGGCGGCAAAGCAAACACGGCAGAGAACCTTTCCGGCGCCGCCAAAGGTGAGCGCTGCGTTGTCAGCCTGGCATGACAGCCACCACCTATTTGCTCTCAGCTCGAGCAAGTGCAAGGATGCATGGCTGCGCAGTGCTCAACATGCAAACTTTGTCGTTAGCCACACAACGTAAGTTGTCACCTCAAGCTGGGAAGATTGGAGAGCTTGAGGCACCTCACAGCGCTTGCAACAAACCTGGCCGGACAAACATTGGCGTTCAGGAGCCATGGCGTGGGCAATGGGCTACCTGGGCAAGGGCAAGCCCGATGGCGCCGCTAAAGCCTCATCCAGCCAGCCGGCGGCGAACGGTGGCTTCATGCACCAGCCGCGCACGCCGCGCAGCGCCGGCAGCAGTGCAGGTGAACATTGTACTGGTTTGTAGGTTCTTGATAATCAAGCTCTCTATACCATTGACGCAAATGTTTCGCATGTTAGCGGCTGATGACGTGCGGTTCCCCAATCAATTTCGCCAACCCGCCAACCCGCGCCAACCCGCGACATGTTGGCAGAGGCGATGTTCACCCCACGCTGTCACTGCACCATCTCATTCTGACAGGCTGCCGCTGCGGTTTGATTCTTCGAGCTATGCCCTGTAAAGCGCCAAAAAGTCGCTGCAGCTGCTGAGCCGGCGCGAACAGCTCCTTTAGTGAGGCGAGCAACAGTCAGCGGCCAAGGAAACACTCTACCGCGAACGTGACCTATCTATTATACATACATCTCTGCCTTTCTGCGCAGCCGACGCCAGCAGCTCCTTCGGCGAGGCGGGCGACAGCCGGCGGCCGAGCGCCACCAGCAGCGCCGGCGGCGGCGGCGATGGGGGGCTCGGCAGGGCGGTGGCCGCTCTCGGCGGCAACAGGCGGCCGAATGCCAGCCAGCGCTCCCTATGATCCCGAGGGCCGCCGCTATACGAAACCCTAGCTGTTAGCGGCGGTTGCGGCGCCAATAGGCGGCCAAACGCCAGCCAGCGCTCGCTGTGACCTGCAGCTGCCGCCTAGAAACTAGACAATAATTCATACAGGCTAGCCCAGGTCCGGCTGTGGTTTTCGTAGCCGTTGCAAGAACGATGATCCAGCCGGGCTGCATGCCGCCATGCCGGCTCTGCTGGAGAGGCGGCAACTGCGCAAGTTGCACGCTGTGGTTCGCTCGCTATAGGCACCTAGGGAGGCATCAAGTAATAGGCTGGGCACCTGAACGGCAGCTGGTGCCATGCCGCTGATGCTGAAGACTTCTTGTTGGGCATGCGGATAGGTTTGTGAAAGGGCTGCATTGGCCGTGGCACATTTCACCATCACTTGCACCTGCTACAATCTTTGCGAACATGCCTGTTGATCATCTCGCAGTGTTTTTCGTTCTCGTCCAAGAATGGTGGCTCGGGGTGGTCTCAGGCCTCAGGCTCGGGCTTGGGGTCTACGCCAGATTTTTTCCAGATGGAGTTATGGAAGTACCTCCGCCGCTTTACGTCCTGCTGCCACGCACAAAGCCCACGAGTGTTGCCACGCAAAACCAGGCATTACCTGCACGCATATGCAAATAGTTGCTTGCACGTCTTGAGGTTTGAGCAAGCGCGCTCCCGCCGTCGATAACACACAAGTTTGCCGGCCATATGATGCGTGCAGCCAACCCGGCTCGGCTGCTTGCACGGCTCCAGGGCTTAGCTGACGTGATGGAAAGCTCGCAGCACTCAGCCAGCTTCGTCTCGGATGCGCTGCGGCTCGCTGCGGGCAGCTGTCTGTCTCAGGGCACCAGCCAGCCATCAGCACAGCCATCAGCATGCACCTCTTTCGGCAGCAGCAGCAGCGCCCGGCAGCCTTCAGGAGGCGCGGCGTGTGCGCACGGCGCAACGTCTGCTTTCGGTAGCAACCAGACGGTCGGCGGCTTCGGCATCAGGCGCTTCGCGACGGGCCACCGGCATGGCGGACAGCGGCAGCACGATGGCGGCGATGAAGAGGGCGTCATAGAGCTCGTAGCGGACGAGGAGGTCCAGGAAGCGGTGGGCGCCTTGCTTTCCATGCAGTCGAAGATGCACGTCGTGTGGCTTGGTGGATCTGCCTTGTGCATCCGGGCAACAGCGCATCCGCAGTTCGCCTTCATGCCACCGATATAGCAAGCACGTGTCCAGTGCATACCGCGGCACCTGCCTGGCTGTCTGTAGATTTTTCATCTGACCATTGAACGAGCTACCTGCGAAAACTGCTTGCTACAAATTTCCTCACATTGCACTCCATACGACGGTATGTTCCTGAACCCGCCGATCTGATTGGCACAAGCAGCTGAAGGACGGTGCAGAGGCGGATTTGCTGGTGGCCCAACAAAACGCCAATATGAACAATGAGATGCAATCATAACATTCGATAACATTCGATGACACGAAATCCACAATTCATCCGCGACTCATGTGTTCTTCTTCTATGTTGACATCTGTTCCCCTGCAGCTCGGGGACGCAACAGAGCAGGATTTGCTGGCGGCGCTCGACGCCAGCGCTCGCTCCTACAACGTCTACGAGGCGGCTGCGGAGGTGCTGCAGGAGGAGGCGGCGGAGGAGAAAGAA
>JAABUM010003953.1_pt1 | contig 17407 bp, 5 predicted proteins | sample 5559161 | NCBI WGS metagenome assembly JAABUM01 (sample SAMN10711868, study PRJNA513369) | rock metagenome | isolation source: Antarctica rocks | place: Antarctica: Victoria Land, Siegfried Peak nord | reverse complement strand
CGGTCGCCTCCGCATCGACCAAGGCTTGCAGCACCGTGCCGAGCAGGGTGCGCATCAACTCCCCGCTGTCCGCGGTGCCCAACACCTCGGTCAGCCCGAGCAGGGCAGACTGATCCAGGGCCATCGTGTGGGTCTCCTCCGCGAGTTCCTTGCCGGGTCCTCACGAAGCCACACGCGATGGCCCTCACACGTCCGGGACCGACACACCGGCCCCTCGCTCAGGCTCCCGACCTACACCACTCGGGGGGACTCACTCACTGGACGTGCGGGGGCCGCACAACCTGGGCGAGGCGACGGTCCTAGCGGTGGCCGAGCGCGCGGGTGCGACGGCGGTTGTCGACGACCGGTGCGCCCACTCGGTCGGGCGGTCGCGAGGTGTTCGGGTGGTTCGAACGCGACCGGTGGCGATCAGCCGCGCAAGAACTGTGTACGAAAAGGAGGGCCGGCACGCTGCACCGATCGGCGCCCTGACGGGTCACTGGGGGTTCAAATCTCCGACCACGGGACCAGCGTCCGTGACCTACGCCGCCCTACTCAAGTTCGGGTTGCTCGAGGACGAGGGGACGGGCTCCGACCGCCTCGCCAAGTTGACAGATCTTGCGTTCGACATCCTCCGAAAGCCAGCGCCGGAGGCAGCGATCAGAGTGGCTGCCCTGCTCCCACCGATCCACGCCGAACTTTGGAAGGAATTCGGCCTCAACCTTCCTTCGGACGAAAGCCTAAGGTACCGGCTGGTCGGGCAACGGGGGTTCACCGAAACCGGATTTCGTGAATTCATCAGGGAATATCGAGAGACTAATTCTTTTGCTCAGATGGGTTCCGGTGTGACCGCGGCGGAGGATGATGCAGCTGAACTCAATCCCCCTGAAGCAACCACTTTGCAAATTGGTGAACCAGGCGGCGGAGCGGTGACCCGGGCCACTCCACAAGCCGGTGGCCCAAAGAGTGCTTCAGTCAGCCTAGTTCTTCCTATTCCCCTTGTCGGGGGCTACGCCGTCACTGTACAAGGAGGTTTCCCGATGTCGGAGGCTGCCTGGCTTCATTTCATGGCAGTTCTAGAGGCGCTAAAGCCCGGACTGGTCATCGCGGTCCGTGATGATGTGGACGGCGAGAAGTGACGAGGTTTGGTCTCACTGGCCCAAGTTGTTCCTCGATCGAGCTGTCCGGAGCCGCCGGTAAACAGCGGAGGTGAGCAATCACGCGTTCGCTGACGAGACCAAAAAGACCGGTTTTCTCCTCGCGGTCGTCCTGGTTCCGGACAACGAGCTTGGCAGCACCCGCCGGCGTCTCAGACAGATGTGCTTAGCAGGACAATCAAGACTTCACTTCTCAAGGGAAGCAATGCGAGGCGACGAACGCTCGCGGCTTCCATCGTCGCACTCAACGTGACGCTCAACATCTATGACGCGAGTGCTAGTTGCGACCTAAAGGCAGCACGTGCTGCTTGTCTCCGGCGAGTAGTCGCAGACCTTGCAGACCGACGAACACGAACGCTGACGATCGAGCAAGACGACTCCCTCGTCCAATCCGACCAGCGGGTACTGTACTCAGCAGTTCGTGAGGCTGGCTGTGAGGAGCGTCTGAGGTACCTACACCTGCCCGGCCGTGCCGATCCGCTCCTATGGATCGCCGACGCGGCGGCGTGGTGCTGGACTCACGGTCCTGAGTGGCGCAGGCGGGTAAGCCTCGCGTGGCCGAAGTTCGATTTGTCGACAGCGCGAAGCCCGGCTCACCCACCGTCCGGAAGGCTGCCGGGCCTACTTCACGGCGCTAGTGCGCCGTGCGGGGCAAGAGTAGAGCACCCGCTGGGTCCTCGCCAAGGGACGCGTGCCGACGGTGAGGGCCGCCCACTCCGCTGACCCAGCGGTGGACTCGGCACTGTGGGCGGACGTGGCGATCAAAGCCTGCAGCATCGCCACTGCCCTGGTGGCCAGGACGTATCCGGCTGTCGCCACGATGGAGCGGCCCGCGTTGATCAGCGGGGTGGCGGAGCGCCCCGCCGGGCGGACGCGCTTGCAGCGTCCGCCACCGCAGCCACGTCGCTCAACACCCCCGCCGGAGCCTGGTCCAGGTCGAGCGCGTGGCAGACGATCGTGGTGCCGGAGCCGACGACTCGGTGGCGCGCCGGAGACTCGTTGCCCCGTGCGTACACCAGATGTCCGGCGTCCAGCCCGAGAACGGTGCAGTAGGCGTGCATCTGGTACAGGTCAGCCTGCGGGAACCCCGAGGGCTTCTCCGCCTTGTACTTAGCGTCCAGTACCGCCACCGGGACGCCGTCGCGCACCCACACGATGTCCGGGTACATCGGGACGACGCCCCGCTCGTCGAGGTCGGTGCGGTACTGGAAGGCCACCCGACCGCCCCAAGGCACCAAGGCCTCGCGGAGAGCGACGCTTACGAAGTCCTCGAAGACCTTGGCCATGTCGAACAGGAACCCGCTGGTGCGGAGGTCACCACGCCGGTGCTCGAAGGACTCGGCCGCCAGCACCAGCTCGGCAAGGCGGAGTGCCACGGCGTATCGCGCGTTCAGGCGGGTCGGCTGCCAACCCGGTGCACGACCTCGATCCGGGAGATGTGACACGTCGGCGAGCGTGACCGAGCTCAGCCGCCGCAGCGTCCGTCGGGCGCCCGCATCGACCCGCGGTACCCGCAGCAACCGCTCGGCCGCCGCGCGGAGAAGGCGGTTCTCAGTGATGTCGGTGGTGAACTCGTCGTAGCTCACCTCGACCGGCAGCGGCAGCCCGAACCGGTAGCGCAGCTGATCCGCGATCCGGATCCGTCCCCGGACGACCGGGAGCGCTTCCTCGACGGTCCGGTACCCCTGCAGAACCCCGCCGGCGAGCGCCCGCTGCGCCTGCCGGGCGAAGGCCTGTGCCAGGGCGGGAAGCAGTCCGGGTGCGGACGCGAGCGGTACGTCCGTGTCACGCCAGCCCTTCGGGTCCGCGGCGTAGCCGAGCAGGAAGATGAGCCGGCGGATGTCCACCTTGGGACGTACCCAGACCTCGATTCCGCCGGTCTGCCCCACGCCACCGGGGCCACGTGTACCGCCGATCTGAATGACGCCGACCTTCCCGGCCGGCGCGACGGTCCACCACCCGGCGACGACGGACGGGGCAGCAGTCACGACGTCCGATGCTGCGAGCAGCTGGCCGAGCTCCGGAGCCATCGCCACGTCGACGGCTGCACCGCCCTCGACCAGGTCCAGAACTGTCACGTCAGGTCGGGCGGCTGGTCCGGGGCCGGATCAGGTCCGACCGTCGACGCCACAGCCTCCCGGAGTGGCGCGCCAGACTGCCGAACCACCAGCTGACGAAGGCGCGCAAGCCCGTAGCGCTGCGCGACGTCCACGTCGTCGCCGTAGTGGTGCTCCGCCAGCAGCGGGAGGATCTGCGTCCGCCAGACCCGCTCCAGCCCGCCGGGCGCGTGCACCGCGAGACGCATCAGGTAGGAGGGTCCGATCGCGAACTCCGGGTCGGCGATCTCCTGGTTGAGTCGGTCCAGAAGCCGAGCGCTGTCCGGGGGCAGCCCTTCGCGGGTGAGCCACCGGGACAGCACAGAGCGGGTCGGCTCCGTGGCGGGACTCAGCTCGACGAAGGCGAACCGTCGGCGCATGGCGGCGTCGAGCAGGGCGATGGACCGGTCCGCAGTGTTCATCGTGCCGATGAGGAAAACGTTGGGCGGCATGCTGAAGTCGGGGTCACCACTGCTCGCGTACAGCAGGCTGATCGGCTCGTCGCGGTACTCCAGCAAGAAGTACAGCTCCCCGAAGATCTTGGCGAGGTTGCCGCGGTTGATCTCGTCGATGACCAGCACGTGCGGAACGGTCGGGCGGTCTCGCGCACGGTCGACGAGGCGGCGGAACGGCCCTGGGCGCAGCTGGAACGAGAGCGTTCCCTCTGGCCCGACGACCGGTCGAAGACCCTCGAAGAAGTCCTCGTAGCTGTAAGAGGGGTGGAACTGGACGAGCTGCCAGTCCCCCACCGCGGCCAGGTGTGCGGCCAGTGCGCGTCCGAGGTAGGTCTTGCCGGTCCCCGGCGGCCCGTAGAGGATCAGCTGGCGTTGGTCAGCGAGAAGGTCGATGCTCTCCTGCAACCACGCCTGGTCGACCAGGAGTGTGCCGGCGAGAGCACCTGTCGCAGGCGTGAGCACGAGCTCGACGGGTACCGGTGGTTCCTCCTGGAGCAGTGCCTCCAGATCGGCGAGGTTCTCCGACAGGTCGACGACGTCCTGCTGCGCCTTGAGGTGTCCGGCCAGCCCGGCCGGGAGCTCGACGAACTCGGTGGCGGTCAGGCCCCAGACGACCTCGCGTCGTAGATTCGACAGGCCTCCGGCGCTGTCGACCCAGGTCGGATCGCCGGTCACCCGCCCCACGTACAGCGCACCCTGGCTCGGGCTGGCCACGATGTCGCCCGGACGGACTCGGGACAGGAAGGCCCAGAAGTCGATGACCCGCTGTTGACGCTGGTTGTAGGACGAGCCGCTGTACGCCTCGTCGATGCTGTCGCGCAGCTCCTCGTGGGTGATCGTCGCGTCGAGTACAGCGATGTTCCGGGTCGGTAGGGACACGAAACCCTGGTCGACCCAAGTGGGCACCAGGTCGTTCCCACCGACGCTGCCACCGCGGACCAGCCATCCGTGCGCGGCACCCGGGTTCGTGTCGGCCACGGTTTCCCGGGGCACCCGCCACCGGCTGTCCCAGGGTGCGGTGTAGAAGTCGACGTAGCCGTGGGACTGCTGGGCGAGCGCGTCACGAATGGCGACGAGGTCTCGGTCCGCGTCTCCCGTGGACGTACCGAGCTCTGTCTTGAACGCCGCGACGATCCGACGGCGATCGTCGGTCGCGACGATGGGCGGGAATGTGCCCGGGAAGGCCAGGTAGAGCACCGAGTTGCGCAGACCGGGCTCGCGGAGTGTGTCGACGCCACGAACGAAGTCCCGGAACGCCCACGGGTCCCCGAGCAGTCGGGTTCGCTCTGTAGGCGGGTTGGTCTTGAAGGCGCGCACGAGCTGGATGAGCACGGCCAGGTGCTTCCACCGCCCGGAGTTGAAGCCGATCCCTCCGTTGAAGACGCCGATGTCCAACGCGTCGCGGACGTCCGCCGGCAGGTCAGCCGGTGAGGCAGTCCACTCAAGTACCGAGGTGAGCAACTCGGCCTTCGTGTCGCGCTTGATGTTCACCAGTGGGAGGACCTGGAGGTACAGCAGCTCCGCGACCAGCTGGCGGGCACCGTCCGATGCGGCCGCCAGCTGGACCTCGAGGTTGTCCAGAAAGCTGGAGTCGGGCAGTCGGACACGACCGATGTCGCTGCGGTTCAGCTCGTCGAGGTGAGCCGACGTCCAGATCGGTATCCCCGGCGAGAACGCTGATCCGTCCTCAACCCACCCCTGGCGGAAGAGGACCTGCGCGGCACGCTCGACGGCTTCCCGATCGGCGGCCTTCACTCGACGCGCTCACGGTCGGGATGCCGCGGACCTTCGCCGGGCGGTGGGTCGAGGACAGTCTGGTAGGGCATGCCCGTGGCGACCGCGTCAGACATTGCGTCGTACATTCCGAGAACGAGCCGCGCTGTCCGGTACTCGCCGAACTTGGCCTCGTCTTTCCGCCGGATGATAGGGAAGGAATTTAGCACGTGTTCGACTTCGTGTCGTCCGAGCCCGTAGATGATGAAAAAAGCCGCGTCGAGCTCAGCCCGAAGGATCGACCTCCGCTTATCGTTCCAGATAAATGGTGCCTGGTCATCGCCTAAGTCCTCCGCGAACTTCACCAGGATGTCGGCCGTGTTGACTAACTCATTGGTCCGATCGACAAGCCAGTCATCCAGGCGATCAACGGACCATGGAGCGGCGGCATTGAAAGTTGCTGGAGGCGGAACGGGTAGCTGTTCCGACGTGCTTTGCGGAATCGACGGTTGGGAGGTCGAGTTTCGAAGGCAGTAATCGAAGACTAGTGAGTTGTAGACTGCGCCCAGTATGGCCAAGTGCTCGGCCTTTGGACCAGCCGTTAAGATCCAGCCGTAAGATACTGGGCCGGGCGGCAGGATTGTGGCGATGCTTGTGTGTTCATCTGTGCTTCTAGCAACGCGCCGATGCCCTAACAAACCAGACGGCTCACCAAGTGTCCTCAACTTAGGCTCGACATAGGCTCGACTGATCCAATAGCGAGGCATGAAGACGTGAGACGGCGAGGAATCACGGTTGGCCTCAATGTCTTGGTCACCGATACCAGTAAAATTTGCCGAGCGATGATCGAACTGGTTGCCCAACTTTCCCTCATGGAGGGGAAGAAACTCGTCGCTACCGCGCGCAAAGACGTTGCCATCCAGCGTATAGCCCTCATGTTCGAGCTGCTCGCGGGTGCGGAACAGGCCCGAGTCGTTGGACATGTGGAACATCGTCATAAACTTGATGCCCCACGGGTTACCCTCAGGGTCGCCGGTTTTGAGCAGTATTGGGACGCGGCGGTAGATGCCCAGAGTGATCTCAGCATCACGCCGGGACCGGAAGATCGGCGAGGTTCCGGTGTTCGGGTTGAGTAGCGTGATCTCGTCGGGCTTGAGGGCGAACCGGACACCCGGCGTCGCCAGCTCAACCGGGTCGTGGACGAAGAAGGCGAAGTCGGCGGCTTCCTCACAGACGAGGCTGCCGGTCAGGGTGAGCAGCGAGAACTTGAACCGGCTGTCCACGTTCTCGAACAGGGGACGGAGGTTCTCGAAGTCGTACAGGGCCGCAAGCGACGACGACTCGACGACGTCACGGAAGAAGTACTGGGTCGTGGCGTCCGTAGCGATGCCCGTCGGGACGATCACGCCCATCCGACCGCGCGGACCAATGAGTGTGCGTGCCGTCTCGGCGAACACCGCGTAGGTGTTGATGTCACCCCGTCCGGTGAGCGGGTAGCGCCCCGAGGTTCGCAGCCAATGGCTCTCCCCTTCAGCCCGCCGTTTGGCCTCGGTGAACGCCGCGTACAACTCCGGGTGATCGGCCTCGAGTGCGGCGATCCGACGGCGCCGCTCCGCGGCGTTCGGCGCGGTGGCGACGTGCGGGTCAAGCGCAGCGAAGAACTCTTGCTCCTGCAGCTTCAGGCGCTCCCACGGCGGGTTGGTCAGGACGCACGAGAACCCACCCGTCCAGCCGGGTGTCACCCCGGCAGCGAGGCCCGTCTCGGGTACCGCGAAGATCTCGGGGAACTCGAGGTGCCAGTGGAAGAACCGGTACTCGCTGCCCAGCCGGCCAACCTCCGCGACGGTCGCCGTGTCGACGTTGGGATGAGCCTCCCTGCCGAACAGCGGCAACACCCGCTGGGTGACCGGCGGAGAGGCCGACACGGTCTTGCGCCACAGGAAGGCCGCGCACCAAGCGTCGGCCACGCCCCGAGCCCGTCGGGACGTCGGACTGTCGATCACGCGCCGGTACCGCGCTGCGGTCCGGTGGACGTCGACCAACGATGCGGCGGGGATGCTGGCGGCAGCGACCGCCGCCGCCAGCTCCCCGTTTCCCAGGTGCAACCCGTCCTCGTCGAATATGCCCCTCTGCCCCGCCTGCTCGGCGGTGTTCCGCTTGACGAGCGCAGCGGCGAGCTTCCGGTCGTCCCCGGTGATCGGCTTGAAGGCATCGCTCGGGATGCCGCCCGCGATGAGCGCCGGCGTCGCCCCGAGCAGCGAGTTGCCAACCTTGATATGGGCATCGAGGAACGCCAGCGGTGTACCCGGCTCCAGCGTCTCCAGCCACAGGCTGACCTTTGCCAGCTCCGCGGCCAAGGGGTTGACGTCCACCCCGTAGATGCAGCGTCCGACGACCTCGCGCAACGCCGCCCGCAGGGCGATCGGCCCCGGCTCTGGGTCGCCCGTGTCCAGCGCGGCGACCCGCTTGGCGATCCGGCGAGCAGCGGCCACCAGGAAGTGCCCGGACCCGCAGGCGGGGTCGCAGACCGTGACCGCCAGCAGACCGGCGCGCGGGTCAGCCTGCTGCTGGGCCTCGTCGAGAACCGGGTCGAGCGCGGATTCGAGCAACACCTCGATGAGCGAACTCGGCGTGTAGTAGGAGCCTGTCGTCTTCTTCTCGTTGCCGGCTAGCCGGACCAACGAGAACTGCTGCGCCGCCGCGTCGTGGCGGGGGATGTACTCCAGTAGAGACTCGTAGATGGATCCGAGCTCCTCCGCATCCAGGTTTCGGTAGTCCACCGGCTCCGGACGGGGTCGTCCCTTGGCGGGCGGCAGGATCGACAGTGCACGGACTGCATCGAGAAGAGCGTCGTTGCTGAGTTCCCAGCTCGTCAGCAGATCAGTGCTCTTGTCGGACCGAGTGCCCCCGGTCGGGTCGAAGAGGCCACCGAGCCCGACAAGCCCCAGCTCCGGTCGGCCGGCTTCCGAGCCAAGTCCGTCGAGGACGACGGCCAGGGAACGCCACAGGTCCTCGTGGCGTGTACCGAGCCGACGGCGGGCCAGACGACGCAACCTTGCGGTGGAGAAGTACTGCAGGTAACGGTCCCGGACAACCGCATCGGCGGCAGGGCTCAGCAGCAGTCCTCGGTCCTCGGCGACGCAGAGGAACAGGAGCCGGTACACACCGCGGAGCAGCGTGTGGCGGAACTCGTCGAGGCTGAGAGCGGCGCTGGCGAGGTCCACCCGTAGCTGCCCGTTGGCCGGGTGACGCACGAATCCCGAGCCGAGCCTCTCGATCGCGGTGACCACCCCGGTGCGCAGCTGGTCCAGGGCGCGACTCCCCTGGTCCAGCGCGGTGACCCGCCACTTCTCCATCCAGCACTGCGCAGGTAGCTCCGAGCCGTCCAACGTCTCGAAACGGGACTGGTGCGCCAACCGGAACAGCACGAGGAAGTCCGCAAACAGCTCTCCATCGAACATCGTGTCCAGGTCGAACTCCACGTAGGACGAACCGACGAGGGAACGTGAGTCTCGGAGCAGACGAAGCACCCGCCCGTTGCACAGCACTGCCCACAGGTGGGCATCGCTCCGATTGACCAGCTCCTGCACCATCGACTGCGGCGAGGACTGCGCCGCACCGGCGACCCCCGGCGACCGGCGGTCCAGCTCGACCCGCCACCCCAGCAGGTGCAGCGGCACGTGCTCCCAGAGGTGCGAGACACCGAAGGCCTTGTCGTCGACGACCACGCCCCCGGCCGGCGCGGTCGGCACCCGCCCGAAGCCCAGTTCGCGCAGCAGGACCAGTGACCACCGCTCTCGCGTCAACGTCGTCGCGCGGTCCGTCTCCGGCGACGCCGCCAACGCCGCGCGGAACGAGGCCCACGTCCCCTGCAGGTAGGACCAGGCCCGACTGGCCGCGTCCCGGACCGACTCCCCCGCACCCAGGTGGTAGTCCGCCGATGCCGAGCCGAGGAGGTCGGTGCCGGTGCGCACGCGACTGAGCAGGCCACCGGGGACCACCGAGCCGACGACCCGCGCCGAGGTCATCGGACCATCGAGGAGAGCGCCGCTCACGCAGGGCCGGCCGGGAGGTAGACGTAGACACCGAGGACGTCAGCGGGTCGCTGCACCTGGACGGCAAGTCCGCGCCGAACGTCCTGGCTGGACTGGCGAACCCGACGGTGGGCGTCCACCAACCGCGCGGCCAGTTGATCGCCGCGCTCGTCCAGCACCGGCCCGAGCGAGTCCACGGTGCGAAGTGCCCGCTCGGCGAAGTCCCGCGCAGCGTCGGGCGCCACGTTGGCGTCCGCTGTTGCCCCCACCAGCCGCCGTGCCGCGTCGTCATCAAGGCTGACCAGGTCCTCGCCACTGCCCTGGACGGCGATCAGCGCGGCGTCCTCGGCCACAAGCGTCCGTTCGCCGTTGCGCGAGGGCAGCGTCAGGTGGAACCGGTACCGCACCAGCAGCAAGGTGGTACGGACCGCCACCGCTCGGGTCCTGATCACGCCGCACCGGCGCGCGGGACGCAGCGCCGTCGGCAGCGTCGGGTCCAGCGCGGCGTCGAGCACGAACCGGGCGAGCGCTTCCACGTTCGGGTCGGTGCGGTGCAGCACCGCATCCCCGCGCGGCACGGGCAGGTCCCGGTGGAACCGCACGCTCGGCCGCGCCGGCGGGGGAAGGGTGTCGCGCAGGCCGACCGGCAGCGGTGCGGTGGTCGCCGTGAAACCGACGTCTCGGTCGAGGCTGACCGGGTCCGTCAGGGTGCTGACCGTCGAGCCCAACGCCACCAGCGCATCGCGGGTGAAGCCGCGGACCTCGGCCGGCGTGCCGAGGGTCGCGCGGACCTCCGCCAACTCGCGGGCGACCTGCTCGGGTTGGATTCGACGCTGCGCATACCTCGTGACCGAGGCCTTCTCCTTCTCGGCGGCGCTGTCCCATTCGGCGTGCAGGGCACCCCGTTCTTGGAAGCCGAGGTCCAGCTCGAGCTGCTCCGGCTGCCGGTTCCTCAGCAACAGACCCTCCAGCACGGCCTCCAGGACGGTGCCGCTCTCGTCCGGCACGGGGACGGACACCCCTGTCGCCTTCCGGATGGCTTCGTGCTTGCGCAGCAGCACATCCAGGACGATCCCGTCGATGGCGTTGTCCTTGCCGTAGATCGTGACCGCCCGGACCACAGGGAACCGCTGCCCGAAGCGGTCCACCCGGCCCTCGCGCTGCTCGTGCCTCGTCGGGTTCCATGCCAGGTCGTAGTGCACGACTGCCTGGAAACCGTCCTGCAGGTTGACGCCTTCGGACAGGCAGTCGGTGGCGACCAGGACGTGACTGCCCGGCTCGGCGGTGAGGTCGGCTATGCGCGCCCGACGCTCCGGCGGGGGCAGCTCCCCGGTGACGATGCCGAGAGCGACGTTGTTCTTCAGCGTGGTTCGCAGGTGGTCCCCGACGTATTCGGCGGTCTCGATGAACCGGCAGAAGACGATCGGGTCGTAGCCGTCGGCGAGCAACTGGGTGACGACCTTCGTCACGGCGGTGAGCTTGGCGTCCAGCGGGCCGGCGAGGGCGTCAGCCGCGGTTGCCAGAGCCCGCAGACGCCGGCGCGGCTCGGTGTCTGACTCCCCCGTCTCCGGGTCGGCGCCGGGCGCGGTGTCCACGGCCTCGACCGCCTCGTCATCGGCCCCGTCGAACACGACGGCGCGGCCCAGCCGATCCGCTTCCTCGAAGCTGGCGGCACTCGCGTTGGCGGCCCGGTTCCGCAGCGTTTGCGCGGCCGCGCGCGGGCTCGAGGCCAGTGCCCGCAGCAGCGCGAGGGCCGACCACCACCGGACCCGCCGGCGGACCACCCCGTCACCGCGGTCGCGGACCAGCTCCCGGGCATGCGCAAGCACGCGGTCGAACAGGTCGCGGTACTCCGGCGTCAGGGAGTAGGCGACCTCCTTGGTCAACCGGTCCGCGGGGAACGGGGTGTCCTCGTCGAGGTAGCGCCGGATGTCGGCGCGCCGCCGCTGCACGAGGTGGCCGGCGAGCTGCTCCCGTCCGGCGGCCTGGTCCAGATCGACTCCGGCCAGCGTCGGGTCCAGCAGCCCCAGCAGGTTGCGGAACGTCGCGTCCTTGCCGCTGTGCGGCGTCGCGGTCACCAGCAGCAGGTGCCGCGCGGGGTCGGCAGCCAGCTCACGGACCAGGTCGTAGCGCTGCTGCCGACTCTTGCCGCCCGTCGTGCTGTCGTCGGCGACACACGTGTGCGCCTCGTCAACGATCACCAGGTCCGGGCACTCCTGCAGGTATTCGTGGCGCCGTGTCGGGGACTTGATGAAATCTGTCGACACAACCGTGAACGGGTACCGCGAGAAGACCGACTCCCCGCCGACGGTGCTGCGTTCGAGGCGCTTCGCCGTCCCGGCCAGCACCAGCTCAACGTCGATCGCGAACTTGGTCCGCAGCTCCTCCTGCCACTGTTCGGCCAGTGCAGGACTGCACAGCACGGAGAGCCCACGTGCATCACCGGATGCCAGGAGCTCCGCCGCGATCAAGCCAGCCTCGATGGTCTTCCCGATCCCCACGTCATCAGCGATAAGCAGACGGACGACGGACTGACGCAGGGCGAGCAACAGGGGAACCAACTGGTAGGGCCGGGGTTCGACGGCGAGCGATGCCAGCGACCGGAACGGCCCGGCGGTGGCCCGGAAGCCGACGCGCAGCGCGGTGCGCAGCAGGCCCGCGGCCAGTTGGTCCCCGAGGTCGTCGGGCGACGGCGGGGCGAACCGTGCCGGGCGCGGCTTCTCGACGCCGACCAGGATCCCGGCGATGTCGTCATCGGTGCCACCGAGTGGGCGGGCGAGCAGGAAGTCGTCGGTCGACCCGGGCAGCACCACCCACTCGCGTCCCCGGACCGCGACGAGAGAGCCGGGGGTGAACCCCGGCGTCGTGACCTTGTCGAGCGGGGCGAGTCCCGCCGTCATGCGCTGACCGCCGTCACGCGCTGACCCGTCGACCGGCGCCGAACACCGACGGACGTCGCTCGACCACCGTCGTCCAGTCGTCGTCGAACCTCACCCGCAGCACGCTCCACCCCAGGTCCATCAGGCGATCTTCGGCGAGTGCGTCGCGCTCAGCGACGGAGGCGGCGTCGTGCTGTGGGCCGTCGACGAACACTGCCGTGGGGCTACCCGACCGGTAGACGAAGTCCGGTCGGGCTCGCGCCGCCTCGACCAGGACCTGCGCCTCGTCGGGGAGTACGTGATCGTGTTCGGCCAGGTAGGTCACGAAGTTCCGTTCCAGCGAGGTCGTCGAATGGCGCAGCAGCTGGTCGAACTGGTCGGTCCGGCTGACGCCGGCACCAGCCGGGACGGTGCGGGCCCGAGACAGCGACAGCAGCAGGTCCCGTACGGCGTGCCGGTCGATCAACGCGTGGTCGTGCTGGTTCCCGTAGCTGAGCAGGCAGTCATAGCACCCGCGTTCACACCGCTCCGACGCGCCATCGGCCTTCCCGAGATCCACTCCGGTATCAGGGTCGAAGTGGGCGATCGCCAGCGCGGTGCGTGCTGCTCGGGCCACGGCATCGGCATCGGCGTGAAGGCCGCGCAGGACCCCGGCACCGCCCTCGGCACTCTCGGTGAGCAGGATCCGACCGCGGCCGTCGGGGTCCGGCAGCGCCTCGCTGGACAGTTCCGAGTCCTCCAGCTGGAACGCCGCCTCGATGCCCCGTTCCAGCGCGTACCGCAGCGTCGTCTCCACCTCCTCCGACACCGGGTCGACGAAGCGCAGGACGAGGACGTTGCGCCGGTCCTCCACGAACGGGAGAACCCGCTGCGCTCTGACACCGGCCGTCGCCTCCGGGAGGTCGGCATCCTCCGGTGTGGCGTCTGCCGTCTGGGCCTTGAGCCACGCGCCCTTCACCGTGTCGAGGAGGTAGCCCCTGTTGTCGGGATCCTTGCGACGGCGCCGACCGACGTTGGTGACCCGGACCGTCGCGGTGTCCCCGTACACCAGAGCAGCGATCTCAGATCCGTCGTCACCGATGACCGCAGCGTCGGCCCGACCGGCCCGCACGCCGTGATCAGCGAACCGGTAGGAGGTCTCCAGTTCGAAGCCGGCGCGGCGCCGCTCCTCCTCGTCGCTGGAGATCCGCTCGCGGCGACGGGTGAAGACGGTCTGCAGCTGCAGCAGGCCATGGGTGACAGCACCCAGCGCGGCATCACAGTTGTCGCAGCGGTCGGTGCCGACCTGTCGGTCGTGGTGGTACCCGCAGGACGGACAGCGACGCGCGTCCTGGGTTTCCACCCCGCCCTCGGCCGTCTGGGGCGTCGGCAGCTGGACCCGGTTCACCTCGTACCGGGCACCCTCGTGGTAGATCAGTGCTCCGGGACCGAACTCGCTGATCGCCAGGAACCGTGGTCGTTGGATGTAGTCACCGGAGTCCGACCGGCTGCCCCGCTGACCCGGAATGAATGCTGCAAGCGGGAGCCGCGGGAACGAGTACCCAGGAAGGAATCCTTCGGAGGCGAAGTAGCGGTAGCTGTAGAAGTCGGTCATTCCCTGCTCAGCGTCCTCGTTGCGCAGCAGCCGCAGCTGGCTCTCCGCCTGGAGCCGTCGCTTGACGGCGTCCTGCCTGATGCGCTTGTCGGTGATCGACTGGTCGACGACGAGCTTGTTCTGACTGCGCTGGTCACTGAGCGCGGCGCGGTACAGGTCCCGCCACCGGTCGCACGCGCGGTCGAACCATTCGGCGGCACCGGCCACCGTGTCCTCCAACCAGCGGCCGTGCCACCACGTGGTCTTCTCCAGTTCCGCGGCGATCGTGCCCAGGACGATCCGGGCGTGCCCCACAGCGCGGAGCACCACGCGCTTGTCGGAGACGGCACGCCAGACCTCCGGCAGCAGGTCCAGCGACGGGTGCTCTCCGCTCACGTCCAGCAGTTCAGTGAGTCTGGCGTGCAGGCTCTGGCCGGTCTCGGTCAGCCAGATCGCGTGGACGTGTGAGCGCACGAGGTCCTCGTTGCCCAGGTCCAGGCGCGGCGCGGCGACCGAGCCGGCGACCATGTCGCGGGAACGTCGGAAGAAGTACTGGTCGTGGCTGTTGCCGCTGGCGCAGTAGGTGACCACCAGGGCCGGCTGACCGGAGCGACCGGCCCGCCCGCTGCGCTGTGCATAGTTGGCGGGCGTCGGGGGGACGTTGCGCATCGCCACCGCGTTCAGCCCGGCGATGTCCACGCCCAGTTCCATGGTCGGGGAACAGAACAGCAAGGGGAGCGCGGCCGTGCGGAACTCGTCCTCACGCTTCTCCCGCTCGATCGGGGCCACCTGCGCGGTGTGCTCGCGGGCCTGGAGGCCGGTGAGCTCGGCCGCGCCGTCGCGGTACAGGTCGCGGAAGAACGGGTTGACGCGCGCTGTCTCGCTGGAGTCGACCACCTTGCGCAGCAGGTCTTCCGCACCGTGCTCGCCTGTGCCTGCTTGCCAGACCAGCGCGGACGCCTTGATCCGGTAACCGGGCGCGTTCCCTGCCGACCCGGGCTGGCGACGCTGCCACCTCCGACCGTCGTTCGGGTCGACCGTGGCCAGCAGGCCATGGCGTTCCAGCGCCGTCAGCAGATTGCTGATGACCGCCTGGGCGTCCTCTGTGCGCAAAGGATCGCCGGTGGCGGGGAACCGTTTCGGCGCGCGCAGGTAACGGCCGAACGCCGAACGCCCGGACAGTGCGAGGTCCCGGCGGGTGTCCTCACCACGACGGCTCGGCCGTGCGTACGCCGTCCCCACCCACGGGAGCGGTTCCTGGTCGGGCAGGGCCCACGGCCCGGTCAGCTGCTGGTTGGACAGGTTGCGCAGCCGCTCGAAGCCCTCAGAGGTCAGGCAGTCGACGTCGACGGCAAGGACCCTGCGGAGCTCGTCCAGCAGGATCCGGCACAACTCCTCGCGCAGCGGCGATTCTGCCTCTCGCAGCGCCGGGTGCAGGGTGGCCCAGGTCTCCTCATCGTCCGCGATCTCTGCCAGGTCGACGTAGTCCAGGCGGAGTAGGCCGACCTGTTCCAGGTTCGGCATCGTCACCCGCCAACCGCGCTCGAGATCGAGGAATAGCCGGTACCCAACGATTTCCCGCAACGCGCGCTCGGTGGTGTCCCGCTGCGAGAACTTGGCCCCCGGATTCGCGGCGAACTGGTCGAACGACAGTCCAAGAGCGGTGCTCACGCGGGCAGCGAGGTCCTCGAATCGCAACCCGGAGTCGACGGCCGCCGCGGCACGGTAGAGGGCTCCGCGGAGCTGGACCACCTGGACGAAGTCGTTGAAGTGACCAGCCTGCAGGCTGGCGTCCTGCCGGTTGTCGACGAAGGTCAGCAGCTTGCGGGCATGTCTGTCCAGCTCACGCTCGGGCAGGCCGCGCAGCGTTCGGATGATGCTTGTGCTGAGCACCGAGACCGCCGAGCTGCGGCCCTCCTGGTCCAGGGTTGCCAGTCGGGCGAACTCCGCGCCTCGGGTCTGCTCGTAGGACACCCGGCAGCGCAGGCAGAACGCAAAGGGCCCCGGCACCCATGCGGCGAGCACGCCGACGTCGGGCTTGTAGTTGTGGGGGCCTGGCTGACCGGCGGACGACTGCGTGCCGTCGGGCTGGACGATCACCCGCTGGGGCACGGCGTTCCGCTTGGTCGGTAGGACGACCGACTGGCCGTCCTCGTCCAGGCTCAGCCACGAGTCCGGGAGTCGTCCCTCGGTGACGGGCTCGACCGGCCACGGGTTCGTCGTGCAGACGTAGAGGTAGCCGTTCGCGTCCTCACCGCCGCTGGCGTCTCGCTCACGACGGGGGAGGTAGGTCGTCGTGCCCTTGCTGGTCGTGCGGGACACCGCGTAGTACTCCTGCCCACACTCGCGGCAGAACGACAACGGAAGCAGGACCGTGTCGGGGCTTCCCGGGACAGCCGTCTGGTACTGGTCGGTGAGGTGGCGGGTGGCCTCGTCCTCCAGGCTCGCGTAGACCGAGTCGCCCTTGGACAGGAACTGGTGCAGGCGGAAGGCGAACAAGGGTCGCCGGGTGTCGGGGTTCTGCGCCTGCGAGCCGGCGAGCAGGGTCCGGCGGATGGCCGCAGCGCACAACGCGGCGTCCTCGCCGGTGAGCTGAGCAAGGTCTGCAGCCGCTTCGGGCACCCGTCGCGGCGGCTGCCGGACGAGCCGGCCGGAGACGTCGTCCGGCTTCGAGCCGAACGTCGCCTCGATCCACTGCGCGAGCGGGTCGATCAGCAGGCCGTCGTAATCGCTCGGCGGGGTCGGGTGCCGCAGGGCGTTCGCGAGCCCTGCTCCGGATGCCTCGCCGGGTGCGGTGGCTCGCGCGAGGGTCTCGCCGATGACGCGGTCCGGTGTGATCGGTGCCCCGAACAGGGTCGTGGCGACGGCAGCTACGGTGCGGCGCTGGTCTTCGATCGTGCCGCCGCTCGCCATCGTGGCCGAGGTGCCGACGCAGCAGAGGTCAGGCGCCTGGCAGGCGTCCTTGACCCGGCGCACCAGGAGGGCCACGTCGGAGCCCTGCCGCCCCCGGTAGGTGTGCAGCTCGTCCAGGACAAGGAACTCCAGGCCGCGAGCTGCGGTGATCAGCTGCTCACGCTCGGTCGGCCGGGTCAGGACGAGCTCCAACATGACGTAGTTGGTCAGCAGGATGTCCGGCGGGTTCTTCAGGATCTGATCGCGGTCGGTCGCTGACTCCTGCCCGGTGTAGCGGGCGTACGTCACCGGCTCGGAGCCCTTGCCGTAGCCGAACGTGAGGAACTTCTCGAGCTCCCCCTGCTGGCTGTTCGCGAGCGCGTTCATCGGGTAGACGACGATCGCCTTGATCCCTCGTCGACGCGGCGCCCGCAGGACTGCGTCGACGATCGGCACGATGTAGGCCAGCGACTTCCCCGACCCCGTGCCGGTCGTCAGGACGTAGCCGGCGCCCGTCCGGGCCGCCTCGATGGCCTCGCGCTGGTGGCGATGGAACGTGAGGGCTGACCCGCCGGGGTCACTCGCGTTGTTCTTGACCCGGAAGATGCGCTCGCACTCAGGGTGGAGCA
>JAABUM010003951.1_pt1 | contig 17409 bp, 17 predicted proteins | sample 5559161 | NCBI WGS metagenome assembly JAABUM01 (sample SAMN10711868, study PRJNA513369) | rock metagenome | isolation source: Antarctica rocks | place: Antarctica: Victoria Land, Siegfried Peak nord | reverse complement strand
TTCTATGCAACTTGCCTCATCAGGATACCTTTTGCTGAATTCATCTATGTTCATCTTTGCCCCTTTTTTATACTAAATTTAAACATTATTTATCAATAGTACAAGTTACGGACAGTCATATATTGTTTTGTTAAGAGTTTTTTGAATACGCCGGTGATTGCTACTGCATTAGCTGTTCTCCTGTTTTCTTATGCAATAGAAACGCTGCAATATTTTCATCTTGTTGATATTCTTGGCCTTGAAAAATCAACAATTGCCCGGATTATTATCGGCACTTCCTTTGCGTGGACTGATCTTTTGGCTTATACGTTAGGAATTTTGTTGATTTTAATAATTGAATTTAGGTTTGGAAACGCAACTAAAAGTATCAATAGTATCAATTTTTATTAGCGAAATCTTACCTTTTTTCTACTTATAAAAGAAGTATCAAAATTTTTCCTTCTACAAACCTTAACTATAAATTAAACTTATTATCCTACTTAGAAAGGAAAATAAATCTTTCAAATTGCTAACTTTTTTAGCAATCATTCCGTAATATTGTAATGGAGAGAGGGCATTACAAATGGAACATTCATTTATTTTTTTGGGAATTATTATCGGGTTGATCATTTTGCTGATTGCTTATTTGTCGAATAACCCGGACACGAAAAGCATCGACATTACTTTTTATCAATTTAAAGTTATGGTGAAAAAAAACGCACGCAGGGAAAATTCGGTGGCCCGGAAAATTGTGCACCGCCGGAGGGCATTAAAGCAAAAAGCCAAACAAGCAAACGAAAGCGCAGAGCCAAACAAGCAGCCTTGATGCTTCTTTTACCACATAAAAAAAACCTGCAAGCTTTAAAACTGGCAAGCTTTTCCTGTCTTATTTGGTTAAGCTGAAACGGCTACGGCTTGGCGATGTGGCGGTATTTGAAAATCGTCAGCCCGTAACCGCTGCTAAATTTATAAATAAAAGTTCATTGTTTGTTCTACTGCTTGGCGTTACTCGTCAGCTGGAACTGAAGCCGATTAGCGAACAAAAAGTTGAGAATATATTCGTCGCCCCGCCATATTGCCAAACCGCCTGTTGTAGGCAGTTAATTCCGTTTGTTCATTTGTTTATGCATGTCATTCACCTTTACTAAATAGTCTTCCAATGTCTCCATTCCGAGTGAATTTCTTCTTTTGTTTACATTTTTTTTGTCTCTTAATTTCTTTGCGTAAGCATTTCCTTCCTTATCATAGTCAACTTGAGATTCCATACAATTGTTCGTGTCCTTTATTTAATTGAACTCGGTCATACAAATACGCATACTCTTTTCCAATTGCTTGTTTCCTGTCAACTTGTTTTTTTATAATTGGGAGCATTTGAGATTGGAAACTTACATCGGTATCCGAATGTTGAATTAGGGTAAAAAAGTGAGATGAACTTTCTTGTCCCACTAATTTTTTTGTCGGATAACCATATCGCTTAAAGATGTCTTTAAGAATAGGAATGTGTCTTTCAAAAAGTTGCTTTTCTTTTGTCTCTAAAACTTTTATGGTGTCCATAGATACACCCTTTTGAAAAGCTGTCACCATATCAAGTTGAATCTGCTGGTCAACTTGATACAGACTGTCAATAAAAGTTTTCAATTTTGGTTTAGTTAATGTGTCCTGTGAATAACTTTGAAAAGTCAGCATGAAAAGTCCAACGGTAGTAAATATTATTTTAAACATGATGTCTGATTTTAATTGCCTACAACTTACTTCTTGACGTACATCACTTCTTTTACCGCTTTAATTACTTTTTCGGGGTTTGGCAGATATTCCTGGATTAAAGTTGGCGCATAAGGCATCGGAACATCACCACCCATAATGCGCAAAATTGGTGCATCCAGATAATCAAAAGCGTCTTTTTGCACTTTAAAAGCCACTTCTGTCGCGATGGAACCCAATGGCCAGCTTTCTTCCACAATTACCAAACGGTTGGTTTTTTTAACCGATTCGATCACACAAGGATAATCAATCGGGCGAACGGTTCGTAAGTCAATCACTTCGGCATGGATGCCTTCTTTTTCCAGTTCGGTGGCAGCGGCAATTACCACTTTCATGATCTTGCCAAAACCAACCAGGGTAACGTCGGTGCCTTCTTTTACAACTTTGGCTTTGCCTATTTCTATGTAATACGTTTCTTCCGGAACTTCGCCTTTATCGCCATACATCAATTCAGATTCCATAAAAATAACCGGATCAGGATCAACAATAGCAGATTTTAACAAGCCTTTTGCATCAGCTGGGTTTGACGGGACCACAACTTTTAACCCCGGGCAGTTGGCATACCAGTTTTCAAAACACTGACTGTGCTGCGAGCTTAACATACCGGCATTGCCGGTTGGGCCGCGAAAAACAATCGGCACAGAAAATTGCCCGCCGCTCATAGACATAATTTTTGCAGCACCATTGATAATCTGGTCAATAGCTACCAGCGAAAAGTTAAACGTCATGAACTCAACGATCGGCCTTAAACCATTCATGGCCGAGCCTATGGCAATACCAGAGAAACCCATTTCAGAGATCGGTGTATCAATTACCCGCTTGGCGCCAAACTCGTCCAGCATTCCCTGGCTCACTTTATAGGCACCGTTGTATTCTGCAACTTCTTCACCCATTAAAAAAATAGTGTCGTCTTTTCGCATTTCTTCATTCATGGCTTCCCGAAGCGCTTCCCTGAACTGTATTTCTCTCATTCTCTGTAAAATCAAGTGTTTTTTCGGTGGCAAATATAAGCAGTAAACTATGATTTACAACCGAAGTTTGGGATGGAAAAACAGTATTTTTTATCTCAACAAAAAGAAAAATACAAGTTGTGATTGTACGTGTTTCCCTTAAAATTTAACGGGAAACAATTCCTTTTCCATAAATAAAATCAGTGCTGATATTTACCGGAAGTGTTCCTGTTGGCTTGAGTTGACGGGTGATCACTTTCACCGCCGACTGCTGCATTTCCAGACTATTTTGATAACCGGCAATCAAAGCCCTGCTTTTCTCCAGCCCGTTGATGGTTGCGATGGTATATGGATTGGCAAAAACAGAAATCACGCTGTTGGTTAAAGTGGCAACGTTGGTTATAAAATCTTTTACGTTGCCGTTGTAGTCCAATTTGCTGTACGGACGCAACCGGGTATCAAAAACACCGACAATAACTTGGTCGTAGGTTTTAAGTTGAGACAATAACTGGCTTAGCTCTTCTGCCGATGCTGTTTTTAGGGCATAAAAAACAGTGTTGTTGACAAATGCTTTTTGCAGGCCCGATTGGTAGGGCGTAATTTTATCTGTGCCGATTGTTACTAAAGCTGTTTTCTTACCAAAGTTTAAGCCGGAAATTACCGTATCGCCTGTTAATAGCGTAATGGCCGAATCCGTTAATTGCTGGTTTAAGTTTTTGCTTTCTTCGGAATTCAGGTCAGCAAATAAATTGGCTTCCTTGATTTCCTGCGGATGATTTAAGCCGACTGCATATTTTGCGGCCAACACTTTTTTTACCTTGACAAAAAATTCTTCTTTATTAATAATGTGTTTGCGGATTGCTTTTCTGATTGCTTTAACAGCACGTACAGAGTTTTGCGTCAGTTCTAAAATATCGTTCCCGGCGTTTAAAGCCATTACATCAGCTTCAGAATTCGGAAAATATTTGACCACGCCTTTCATCTCCATTGCATCAGAAACCACCAGTCCTTTAAAACCCAATTGATCTTTTAAAACGCCTGTTACAATTGGCCGCGAAAGTGTGGACGGCAAATGCACTGTGGTATCTAACGCCGGAATATTCATGTGGGCAATCATAATCCCGGTAATCCCCGCTTTAACGGCTTGTTGAAAAGGATACATTTCCAGCGAGTCCAATCGTTGTACTGTAAAAGGCAGCAGCGGCAGATCCTGGTGAGAATCTACATCGGTATCACCATGGCCCGGAAAATGTTTGGCCGTAGTGAGGATACCGAAATTTTGCATGCCTTGTAAATAAGCAATGCCTTTTCTGGCCACATTGTATTTGTTGTCTCCGAAGGAACGAAAACCAATGACCGGGTTATTTGGATTGTTGTTCACGTCCATGTCCGGCGCAAAGTTCATCTGCATACCCATTCTTTTAAAATCCTTCGCTACGAATTGTCCCATTTTGTAAATCAGGTTATTATTGCGGATAGCGCCCAAAGTCATTTGATATGGAAAAGAAATCGTAGAATCCAGTCGCATCCCCAAACCCCATTCGCCGTCCATGGCAACCAGCAGCGGAATACGCGATAATTTTTGGTAACGGTTTGTCAAAGCTGCCTGGCGAACCGGGCCGCCCTGAAAAAAAACCAATCCACCGATATGTTCTTTTTGGATCACTTCGGCCACAGAATCTTCATAAGCCACGCCTTTGTTGGTATGCGCGCGCACCATCAGCAATTGCGCGATCCGATCATGCCGGTTTAGTTTCTTAAAAACAGAATCTACCCAATGGTTTTGCTGGTTTAATTGATCTGCAACAATTGGTTTTTGTGCAAAAACAACCGTTGAAATGGATAGAAATAAGCCGGTTAAATAAAGCTTTTGGAAGAATTTAGGCATACATTAATTTCCCTTTTGGTTTTGGTATTTCGCGGCCTAATTCAATGGCAGTATCAATCCATTCCTGAATAACGATTTCAATGTTTTGAACTGCTTCAGTATAACTTTTGCCATCTGCCATGCAACCTGCTAATTCTGGTACTTCTGCAAGGAATGCTTCATCTTCATCACTCCAATAGATGATAATTTCGTATTTACTTTTCATTTTTTGATAGTTTATACTTCAAGATTATTGTTCTAACCTGTTTTACCTGATATACTTTTGCTTTTGCACCGTTCGGCTGAATATTAATAATTTCAGCAATGTTTTCTTTGGTAAAGATCCTATGGCTACCTCCCGTAGTTCGTTCAGTAAAACCTATAGCCAACAAAAGGGCCCTTAATTCATCAAACCCAATATTGTTATCAGAAGTACCTGAAAGGAGTTTTAGCAATAATTTCTCTAATTTGCTCATTTACCAGCCAAATTTACAAAATCGCTGTGCTTCTTTTATCAGATAAAAATCTATAACGACAATTTCTACTTCCAGTTATTCTTCCTGATCTGGCTTGTAGCCGATTCGTTTTCGTGGCTGATCGTCTTTTTCAGTAAACTTCCTTAGGTAGGCAAACAACACTTCAATCTTTTCGTCCTGTTTAACAAGTTTCTTTTCTACCTGCTCCACCAATAGCTGTACATCTTTATGCAGAACCAACATCTCCCTTAGCTTAACAAATATCTCGATGATGCGTATGCTCATCTGTACTGCCCTTTCACTTTTTAATACATTAGATAACATGAGTACTCCATGTTCGGTAAAAGCATAGGGCAATGAACCGCCTAATGATTGCTTGGATGGTATCGCATTTTGCGATACCATATCTTCTATCTCCTGTTCGGTTAATTGAAACATGAAGTTCTCCGGAAAACGGATTTGGTTACGCTTGACCTGCTCCCTCAGCCTGATCGCTTTTACTCCATACAGTTCTGCCAAGTCTCTGTCTATCATTACTTTTTGTTCTCTGATGAAGTATATCTTACTCATTACTGCCTCATCCGGTAGGATTATATTGCCTGTCATACGCCGTTATCTACTTCAATATATTAGTATTTTATTCAAATCTCTCATCGGAATAAATATGCTTCTTTTATCGCATAAATTATTGTTTTAAATAACTACAGTTTTTCCCCCGATAAAAGAAGCATCAACCCAAATCAGCGTTCGCAAATATCTTTATATGGACAATATTGACAAGTTTCCAAACGCGTGGTTTGCAAGAAAGGAACCTGCTGGTCAAACATCTCGTCAAGTGTTTTTTGCAGATGTCCTTTAAACCCGGCCTTGGCATCCTCCAAATCCAACCCCTGTAAAATCGTTTTGCCCGATTTAAAGCGCGTGCCTTCATCTTTCATCTTCCGCACGGCGTATAAATTCGGTTCTACCCGGCTGGTTTTTTTCACCTGCTCATAGATGTAAGTGTAAAAAAGAGTTTGTACTACGGCTTTGTTTTGCGCTTTTCCATCGCGCTCAAACATCTTTTCGAGCGAAGCGTATTTCAGTTCATCGCTGCCGGTTTTGTAATCTACGATCCTCGTTTGTCCGTCTTTCTCATCTACCCGGTCTAAAATGCCGTACAGTTGCAGATACTTCTTTTGCCCGTTGATTTCTATCGGGAAATGATATTTATAATCTTTTTTATTTTCCAGTTCCACAATTTGAAAAGGCGAATGTAAGCGGTCATGCTCCAGGATGGCCTTTGTATATTCTGCCACAATCTGCAAAACGATCTGCTGCATGCTGTTGGGTTGTTTCAACTGATTACGGTTATTAAAAATTACCATAGAAAGTGCCGCACGGCCATATTCAGGCACTTCTTTTAGCTTTTGGCTGATGCGTTTATCCGTGATCACCGTATCCGTTTTGATCAAATCCGCATAAAACCATTCCAACGCCTGGTGCAAGGCAGAACCGATCTGGTTGGCTTCCAGGTTTTCCGCAACTTCTTCCGGTTCTTTGATTTTGGCTACATATCGAAAGAAAAATTGCAGTGTGCAGCTTAAATAAGTGGTTAAAGCCGTAGCCGAAATATTATTCGTTTTAAAAGGGTTCCCCTGGTAAAAGAAGCTTTCCATTGCCTTCCACACTTTTTCTTTTTTAGGGATGATAATAATGTTGGACGGTTCGATCTTGACCGGCTGCTCCTGCTGCAAATAGTTAAATTGTAGCTTGCTTTCATAAGCCAACTGCCTGATAAAACGACTGGGTTCGGCAGCTTCGGTTTCTCCCCCCAAACCATCGTAAACCAGCGTTACTTTTTCTGATCGTTGCAGCAAACGATAAAACAAATACGCCGAAATCGCATCCTGGTTTTCCAGCACCGGCATTCCGTTGGCACGGCGCAAACTATCCGGAATGAACGATGGATTGACGCTGCGTTTCGGCATCGTGCCTTCGTTCATCCCCAAAATAATCACGTGCTCAAAATCCAGGCAACGGCTTTCCAGCATGCCCATTACCTGTATGCCGCGCAACGGCTCGCCTTCCAGCGGCACGGCCAAACTCGCCAGCGTTTTGCGGATCAACGCGAAAACTAGCGATAAACCCAAAGACGGCGCATAATAATCCAAGTTATCGTACAGCAAATTCAGCTTTTTGCACGCTTCCAAAATGAGGTTCGCTTCCAGTTCGTTCAACTGGTTTTGCCGTTGCCGCTGCTCCAAAACGGCGGTCAGCATCAAATACAAAGCATCAATAGTTTGCAAACCGCTGTGCCGGGAAGTAAAAAAGTTTGGTGCCAAAGCCGAAATCAAATGCAGTTCGGTCAGCGGAACTTCAACCCATTGATTGCTTAGCAATTTGTTTTGCAATTGTTCCCGTTCTGCTACTTTTACCCCGGATAAAGGGTGCGACAAAAACGCCAGGGCGTCGCGGTAATAAACCGTGTGTTTTTGTTGTTTGTTGATCTGTTCCTGGATCTTCAGCCAAAGCTCCGTTAAACCAAAAAGAGGAGATTGTGTGAGCGGATAACCCATTGTAATGTTAACGATTCCGGCTTCCGGCGGAAGCGTTTGCATCACCGGGACCAGTAAAGTTTCATCGGCCAGGATGATGGCCGTTTTCTCCGGATTAGCTGCAAAAGCGGCAAGTGCTTCAAAGTCTATTTTTTCGGTCAACACTTTGGCTTGCGCAGCATGGCCTTGGGTGCGGACCACATCTACGATGCTTCTTTTATCACCTAAAAATGTGTGTCCGGGAAAAGAGTTCAGCAGTTCGCTTTTCCGGATATTCCTGCGGAGAAAAACGCCGGCTTCCTGCAAATCATCCTGCAAATAATAATCGTCTGTATCGAAATAAAACAACGCGCAACCGTCGTTTTGCCATTGCTTGAACAGCTTTTCTTCGCATTTATTCAACGCGTTAAAACCGATGAAAATGAGCTTTTTGTAAGGCGAAATAAAGTTTGGATCATCTGCTTTTCCTTCTGCCAGTCGCCGGTACGTTTGTGCCGAAGTGATTAATCCTTGTTTTTGTAATGCCTGATGAAAATTGCGGTACAAAGCAGGCATCCGAACCCACAATTCCAGGAATTTTTGCTGATGCGTGCGTTGTTTATCGGCAGAAAACGACGACCAGAACCGCTCTAAAAATTGCTGCTGCTCTTCGGTAAAATGACTAAACTGTTGTTGGATCTGGGCAATATCTTCCAGTTGCGTAAACAATGCTTCGGCCTTGACCATATCGTAATCTACTTCAGCAAAATCACTTAAAATGATATTTGCCATGGGGAAAAACTGGTCGGGCGAAAGTGTGGGTTTGCCTTCGGCGATCAATAATTTATTAAATTCCCGGTGCAGGATAAAAAACTGTTTCAGTTGATCGGCCACAACCAAACTGGTGGAAGCCGCAAAAAACGAGGAAATGGTGAAAAAAGTAGGGCTAAAAGAAGCATTGCCCTGCAGCTCGCCCAGGTGCTTTTTTAAAAAAGCTTCAGGACGTTTATTGTTGAAAATGATGGCTGATTGTTTCAGGTCATCTCCTAAACGGGCAATTAAATCGGCAGCAACCTGGTGTAGAAAGGGAATCATTTCGATCTTTAAAATTAAAAATTGTAAGCCATTTTAAGTAGCAGGAAGTTTTGCTGGTTATGGCTTAATCCCCAGGTTTGTCCGGGTAAAAACTGGAAGCCTATTTTTTGGTAACAACTAATGGCCGGCGAGTTATCTTCCAGCACAAATAATTCAACGGTTTCAGTTTGAAATTTCTTTTTGCATTCTGCCAATAATAGGCGGATAAAAGCAGTACCGTAACCCTTTCCACGATCGGCCGGGTTGCCAATCAGCAGTCGTCCAATTCGCGGAATTTGGTTTTCCTGCGGAATGATCTCACCAAAAGCCAATGCTTCTTTTGCGGCACCTAATCCGATATAAAAATAACGATCGGGTTTTCTTTGCTGATAACACGCCAATTGTTCTTCAGTTATCGGATAAGAAAATTCCGTTCCTGCAAATTGAAAAAGCAGGTCAGGACTGGTAATCCATCGGCTCAAAAAATCAAAATAAGCAGGGCTGTATGTTGTAATCGTCATTAATGTTATTTTTGTGATCCTTAAAAATTAGTTATGGCAACATTAATTGTAGAAGTGGATGACGGTAAGCTAAAAATGGTAAAAGATGTATTAAAAGCCATTGGAGTTAGGGTACATAAACATAAAAAACATTACTGCAGAAAAAATTCCGAACAAGCTACGGTAGAAGCTATTAAAGATGCACTCCATGGCAAGATTGCCAAAGTAAAAAGCGTGACCGGATTTTTTAAAAGCATCTGATTGCTTTGTTTCCAACAAGAAATAACAGCAACATTTTATTAAGTTTGTAACAGTTAATTTTATTAAGAAAATGACAGCATCCCAATCACTTCGATTATATGAGTTAACATTAGAATTTGTTAAGGATAAAGACAAAGCAAAAGAATACGTTTCCAAAATTGAGGAAGTTGTAGATCAAAAATTTAAAGATAAAGAAACCGTTTTAACAACAAAGGTTGATTTAGCAGAAGCTAAATTAGATATTATAAAATGGATGGTAGCAACAGGAATAGCAGTAACAGGCTTAGTAGTTGCATTTATAAAATTGTTGTAATGTAATTAACCTACCTCATACCGCCACCAATTCCTGCAAAAACCCGTAATACAAATAGCTGTTCACTTTGGCATAGCCCATATCGGTTAACAGTTTTCGATAGGATTTTACCTGCGTAAAATGTTCGGGCCGTTGCTCTGCTGTAAATTTAAAATCCAGGATCAGCACTTCATCGTTTCCGATCAGAACTTTATCCGGCCGGTAACTTTCGCCTTTACTATCGATGATGGTTTGCTCGCTTAAATCCTGGTAAGGCTTGCTCAATAAGGCTTTCAAGTCTTTGTTTTGCAATACGCTCAAGGCGTTTAATTTAATCCCTTCTTTTTCTGCTTCGCGGATCAATCCTTCCTGCTGCATTTCGTTGATTGTTTTTGGCAGTTTTGCCAGCTCCATAGTTCGGGCAAGGAGTTCGTGCAAAATAATGCCTTTACGCTGTGCTGCGTCCCCGCTCAACAGGTCCAGCTTAGTCCAGACCTTTTTGCCGGCCAAAGCCTGGCTTAACCGCTGCGAAACCGGATATTTTTTTAGTTGGATTTTTTCTGCGGATACTGTTTTTATCGATACTTTTTCAGTAACCGGTTCATCCAAAATAAAACGATCAGCATCGGTTAAAGCGTTTAAACCTGCACCCAGTTTTTTTAAAGCTTCCAAGATCAGGTCACCTACGATGCTTGTTTTACAATCAAGTTTTCCCTGCCCAGGCGCAGTAATGTACAAATGGTTCCGTGTACGCGTGACAGCAACATAGAGCATGTTCAGCGCATCCATCAAATTAAACAGCATCTCTTCAAAATAAGCTTTGGAAAAAGCAGATTTGCCCAAAGCTTTTTTATAATTTACGGGGACAGACCGAAGCATTTCATACGGCGTTTCCTGCGTGTCCACCCAAAAAATACTGTTTGCCATCCCATCCAGATCCCAACTGCAAAACGGCAGCATCACCACATCAAAAGCCAGCCCTTTTGATTTATGGATCGTCATCACCTGAACCGCATCATTCTGCGGACCGGAAGGCAACGCTTTCAATTGGCCTTCCTCTTCCCACCACTCTAAAAAACGGGTAACGCCCAACTCGCCTTGCGTAGTAAACTTGGCCAGCATATCGCGGAAAGCAAATAAATAAGGCAAATGCTGCGATTGCGTATCCAAACCGAAAACCGCAATCAGTTGCTCGGCCAGTTCGTTGAGCGGCAATTGCTGCCAGGTGTAAAAATTACGGCAAAGCTCTGGCGGCAGCAGGTTTTGCATTTTATTGACCAGTGTATCTTTTATGCTGATCCAGGCACCTGCCGGAACGCTTTTGCCCAACTGCTTATAATACAACTGCACGCACAAACCTTTGTACAGCGTGGACTGCTCGTTTTGGGTAACCATCAGTTGCAGTGTGCTGACCAATAGTTTTACAGCAGAATTGTTGTTAATGAGCAAAGCCTCGCCCGAAAGCACTTCGTAATTGCCAAAAGTTTCCCCTGTTTCTTCCTGATTGATCTTTCGCGCCTGCTGATCGGCCATTAAGTGCCCAATTACTTCCCTGGCTTCGCGGTTGCTTCTTACCAAAACACAAATTTGGCCAGCTTCATATCTGCCTGAACCAATCCAATCATTCAGCTTTTCTGATAATTGCAACAGTGCTGTTTCCCGGACTTGTGAGGCACGGTAAGCATTATTTTCCACCAGTAAAAACAGTACTTCAACAGAACCACCAGGCAAAGTGCTTGACGCTTTTTTTTGAAAGCTTTGCTGGTAAGCATTGGGAATGATATGATCTAAACCACTGGTTTTCCACCAATTGTTGTATAATTCCGAACTACCATCTTCCAAAACTTTGTTGTTGATAAGTGTTTGAAGGATTTGCGGGATTTCCTGAAAAAGATGATTGTTGAAATCAATAATGTTGGCTGCGCTCCTGTAATTTTCCTCCAGCGATTGACTGGCTACGTTGTACTCGCCAATGTCTTTTTTGGCTTGATGAAGTAAAATCCGCCAATCGCCGTTGCGCCAGCGATAGATGGACTGTTTGACATCGCCCACGATCAAATGATCTGACAAGCGGCCAGTTGCTTCTGCCAAAGCGTTTTGCAGCAAAGGCAAAAAGTTGTCCCACTGAAACGCAGAAGTGTCCTGGAATTCATCAAACAGAAAATTTTTGTAGCGGTTTCCCATTTTCTCCCAGATGAAGGAAGGGTTGTCCTGCTGATCGGCCGTAATCCCTTTCAGCAGATACTGTGCATCGCTGATCAGCAAAGTTTGGTTCTCTTCGCGATAATCTTTCAGCAAGCCTGCCATTTCCTGCATCAACCTTAAATAATACAGATTGGCATTGATGGCTTTGGCTGCTTCGTAGAGTTCAGTTTCAGTGGTAAAAAAATCCTGCAGCGAAAGCAAAACCGGATTTAACCGATTGTATAAAGCTGCTACCGTTGCCGTTAGATTTCCGCCTTTTTGATATTCTCCCGGACTGTCAATAAATTTTTTTAATGATTTTTCCCAAAATTCCGTGTCGCCGGCTATTAGTTTTGCCAGTTTGTTCAGGGGATTGACAGACTTCTTATGTAAATCCCCGGCTTGTACACCGGATTGTTCCCAAACCGTTAAAGCTTCGGTAGAAAGCACTTTAAATTTCTCCTCAAACAGCGCAATCCTTGTTCGCGTCAACTTCATCAAATCTTGGAACAAAGTGGCAGCATCCAACTCTTTCAGTGCATTTTCAAAAGGCTGGTAACGTTCCTTAAAAATCTCGCTCGTCAAATCCAACAGCTCGCGGCGGTAATTCCAGCTTTTGTTATCTCCTACCCGATCCAGTGCCAGGCTGATGATCCATTGCAGCAGTTCGGGTTTTTCATCCAGCCGTTCATTCAGTTTATCCGCCAAAACCTGCTTTACTTTGTCGAGGTTCATTTCCAGTTTATAACCGGCATCTAAACCCAATTCAAAGGTAAAACTGCGGATCACCTGCTGCACAAAACCATCGATGGTATTGATGGCAAAGCGGCTGTAATCGTGCAAAATCCTTCGATAAATTTTGTGTGCACGCTCCTGCAGCGTCTGCTCATTTAACTGCGGATGTGCCTGAAGGATCAGTTCCCTAAAAATTTCGACACTTTTTTCGCCTAAAGCCAACGAACGCAACACGCTTAAAATCCGGTTTTTCATTTCTTCCGTAGCCTTGTTGGTAAACGTTACGGCCAGCACTTCGCGGTACTTCAGTTCGTTGTCAAATAAAAGCGTAAGGTAATGTGCCGTTAAGCTAAAGGTTTTGCCAGAGCCGGCCGAAGCCTGTAATATTTTGAGCGGTTTTTGTGGGAAAAGATTTGTGTTCACTACGCTATATTAAGCATTTTTGGGTGAATCCCTACTATTAACCATAGCAAATTTGATACTTCTTTTAGCACATAAAAATTGATAGGCCCTGAATTATTATAGTTAAAGTAGACAGGTCAACCAATCTTTTCCTGTTTGCCAGAATCCAAACTCCTGTAAATCGCATCAACCACCAGCATGTCTTTCAAACCTTCTTCGCCAGGCACACGCGTTTGTTTTTTCAAGTTGATGCAATTGGCAAAATCATCCATTTGTAAAGCTTGCTGGATAACCTGCGGGAAATTCATCGGCCCGTTTGATGTTTTTCCTTCAATTCCGCCATAGCCATAAGCTGGTTCCAGTTCGAAAAATCCTTTTGCTGTTTTCGCTTTTAAAGAACCCCAGTTGTTGTTGTAGCTTGATTTTCCTTTCGACATAAAACCTCCCGGAAATTCCAGTTCCCAGAAAACCGTTTCGTCAACATCTTTAAACAGTTCCGGTTTGGTTTTTTCCTGTGTTGCTTTTACAGCTATCGGTTCCTGCCCTAAAGTATAACGGGCACCTTGTATGGCGTAAATGCCCATGTCCATCAACCCGCCGCCGCCGGAGAGCGCTTTTTTTAACCGCCAGGCATTCGGGTCTCCGCCGTAAACAAAGCCATTTGCATTTTCCAACTGTGTTACTTTTCCTAAAATTTGTTGCTGGCCTAAGCGCATCACTTCTATGTTGTGCGGCTCGAAATGCAATCGGTAACCGATTGATAGCATTCTATTTGCCTGCTTACAAGCTGCGATCATTTCCCTGCAATCCGCCGCATTTAAAGCCATTGGTTTTTCGCAGATCACGTGTTTACCGGCTTTTGCTGCGCGGATGGTAAACTCTTTGTGCATCGAAACCGGCAATACCACATACACAATATCAATATCCGGGTTTTGAGCGATGGAATCAAAGTTATCGTAGTTATATATATTTTTCTGCGGGATATTGTATTTTGCCGACCAGATTTTTGCTTTCTCCGGAGTTCCGGTTACGATTCCGGCTAAATAACAGTTTTTGGTATGTTGTAAAGCCGGAGCTAATTGCCCGCTGCTATAACCTCCTAAACCAACCAAAGCTATACCCAATTTTTTAGCTGGTAAAAGAAGCCCATCAAAAGAGGATAACGAAGAACCTAAAGTTAATGCTCCGGCGCCAACGGAAAGTTGACGGAGAAAATCTCGGCGGGAAGAATAATTGGTTTTCATACAAAAATGAATTGCTTGCATCCAAAACGACGGAGGGCAATGCTTGTTTTACCAGTTCAAAATTTGATATTACAAAAAAATCCCAAACCATTATGGCCGGGATTCTTTGCAGGAATAAAAAAGCGTTTTTAATGCTTAAACCTCTTTCAGTTCTACGCCCAATTGTTTTAGGATACCCAACTCGTCCGAACTTCCCCAACGTTCCGTCATTTTACCATTTTCAAACTTGCTGATCTGCATCCCGCGTGCTTTGATGGTTTTTCCGGTCGGTTCCACTTCTTCCATAAAAACGCCTTCATGTGTGCCAGTTATCATGTAAGCAAATGCTACTTTATCACCATCGGCCACTAATTGTTCTACTTCGATTTTTAAGTCCGGAAATGCAGTGCGCATCATCGTAAAAAACTTGATGTAACCTTCCGGGCCAGTACCTTGGCCGGGCGAAGGATCATGATCGATGGAATCCGAAGAAATCAGATCACGTAATAAATCTAATTTCCCGGTATTTACGGCTTCGCCAAATTTTTTTTGGGTTTCAATATTTGCTTGTGCGCTCATGGTTTATTGTTTTTTACTGATCCTATCCAACAACAATTTAAGCGAAAACCTGTTTGGCAGAATTGCTATTTACATTTCCAAACTGCATCCACAAACCATTTTTTGCCATCAAAAAAATGCTGCACCGGTTTAAACCCTGATTGCATTGCCATGTTATCCGTTTCCTGCAAATTGTACTTTTGAGATACTTCCATATCAATATACTCGTTTTCCCCGAAGGAAATACTTTGCGTACCAAGTTGGACGGTTTGTTTGGCCAGGCTGATCAGATAGCTTTTGCAGGTTCCGGTTTCGGGGTTATAAGTTGGATAATGATCAAACTGATCCAAATTAAAATCAGCTTCCAGTTCGCGGTTGATCCGCTTTAATAGATTCAAATTAAAGTTTTTGGTGATGCCTTCCGAATCATTATAAGCGGCCAAAATCTTTTTGGGGTTTTTTTTGAGATCAAAACCGATAATGACCAGATCATCTGCCGATAATTCCCTACGTAATCTTATACAAAAATCCTGTGCTTCTTTTACCGGCATATTTCCGATGTTCGATCCCATAAACAAAACCACTTTTGGCCGCGCCGAAAGCTGGTATGCTTCTTTTAGCATGTCAAAATAATCACCGTTCAATCCCTTCATTTGCAACCCTGGTAATTTTGCAGGCAGGTTTTGCTCTAATTGTTCTATGACGTTCGAGGAAATATCAATCGGCAAATAGGTAAAATCAACTTTAGCTTCCAGCAAATGTTGCAGCAGGAAAACAGATTTGGTAGCATCCCCGGCACCCAGTTCGATCAAGTCGAAAGAACTAAAACGATCGGTAAGCAATTGAGCCAAGGCTGCTGTTTGTTCCGAGAAAATCTCCAGTTCGCAATTGGTCAGATAATATTCCGGAGCTTTCATGATCTCCTGAAAAAGCTTATCCCCAGCAGCATCATAAAAATATTTGGATTGCAGTTTTTTAGGATAAGTAGTTAATCCAGCCAAAATATCCTGGTAAAAATTGTTGTCCTGTTTTTTTTCGGATAATTGCTCCGGCATCATTTCATTAGAAATAGCAGTATTCATGTTGATAAAATTATCTGGCTAAACGGATGCCGGTATATTGCCAGCGCGCATTGGTTTGAAAAAAATTACGATAGGTTTCCCGGCTGTGCTGTGGCGAAGTAACATCGGAAGCGCCGCGCAGCACCATTTGGTTCACCATAAACTTGCCGTTGTACTCGCCAATAGCACCGGGGGCTGTAACAAAGCCGGGATACGGCAAATAAGCACTATTTGTCCACTCCCAAACGCGGCCCCAGTTGAATTTTTCCGAAGCCACTTCCCACTCAAATTCGGTTGGCAGGCGCAAACCTTTCCAACTGGCAAAAGCGGCGGCTTCAAAATAACTGATGTGGCAAACCGGCTCTTGCAAATCAATTTGTTTGATGCCACCCAAAGTATAATTGAACCATTCTCCATCCATGTAATGCCAGTAAAGCGGTGCTTTGATCTCATTATTTTTTACCCAATCCCAACCTTCGGCGTGCCAGAAACGGAAGTTTTGATAGCCGCCATCTTCTATAAATTCCAAATATTCTGCGTTAGTAACCGGCTCGCTGCTGATCTCAAAATCGGACAAATAAACTGTGTGGCGGCCCAGTTCGTTATCAAAATAAAAACCTTCGCCTTCATGTCCGATTTCGTACAAACCGGATTTTATAGGGATAAAAACAGCATCGTTGTTAGGCATACTGTTTTTACCGGGATAATTTTCAGCATAAGCCGGAAGCAGCGGATTATGGCCTAAAATGTATTTAATATCCGTCCATAACAATTCCTGATGCTGCTCTTCGTGGTAAAAACCTAATGTCAGCAGTTCATACAATTCCGCAGAAACCTCGCAACGCAGCAGATTTTCCATCGCCGCATCCACGTAATCCCGGTACGCATAAATATCCTGCACCGTTGGCCGGCTCAGATTACCACGGTTTGTACGAATTACTCTCACACCAACACTTTCATAGTAACTATTGAAAACGTAATTATAATCCGGATTAAACTCCTGATAACCAACAACATTTGGCTTCAATATAAACGTTTCAAAAAACCAGGTGGTGTGGCCCAAATGCCATTTCGGCGGACTCACATCCGGCACGGGCTGCACCACGTAATCTTCGGTTTGCAGCGGCGCGCAGATTTGTTTGGAGCGATTGCGTACGGCTAAGTAACGGCTCAGCAAATCAATTGAGGTATTTTGTAAGCTCGGAGATGGTTCTAATGTGTAACTCATGTGCTTGTTTATTTCTCATCATCAGCGCATAAGCATTGTTAAAACCGATTGGCTTTAACCATTCCAGCGCATATTGTTGTTCAAACGCATACTTAACAAAATCATACACTTTGAGTTTGCTGCTGCCGATAGAATCTGTTGTTTTTTGTGAAGCCTGCAAAATTACCAGCAAACCGGTCCCGGTATATTCAGGATAAAAATCAATTTGGTTATTAGTGAGCGCATCAAAACAGATTTTTGTGCCGCCTAAACCGGTTTTTGTGGAAACTGCGTAATCGGTATAACCTTTTATCAAATCCGCATACATGGCCGCCAAAATGTATTGCTCGCCAAATATTTTGG
>JAABUM010003950.1_pt1 | contig 17410 bp, 20 predicted proteins | sample 5559161 | NCBI WGS metagenome assembly JAABUM01 (sample SAMN10711868, study PRJNA513369) | rock metagenome | isolation source: Antarctica rocks | place: Antarctica: Victoria Land, Siegfried Peak nord | reverse complement strand
GCAACCGATCTTCAGGCCCTGCCGGGCCTCGATCACCTGGACGAACTGCGCGGCCGCCATGAACGAGTCGAAGGTGCCGGTGTCGAGCCATGCGGTGCCCCGGTCGAGCGGTTCGACCGTCAGCCGGCCCTGCTCGAGATAGGTGCGGTTGACATCGGTGATCTCCAGCTCGCCGCGGGCGCTGGGCCGGACCGCCCGCGCCACCTCGACGACGGAGGAGTCGTAGAAGTACAGCCCGGTGATCGCGTAGGGCGAGCGCGGTTGTGCCGGCTTCTCCTCCACCGAGATCGCGCGCCCGTCGGGCCCGAACTCCACGACGCCGTAACGCTGGGGGTCCGACACGTGGTAGGCGAACACCGTTCCGCCGTCGGGGTTGGTCCAGCGGGCGAGCTGCGCGCCGAGGCCGGCACCGTAGAAGACGTTGTCGCCCAGGACCAGCGCCGCTGCTTGCCCACCCAGGAAGTCGGCGCCGATGAGGAAGGCCTGCGCCAGCCCCTCGGGCGCGGGCTGCACCGCGTACGAGAACGAGCATCCCCAGTCGCTGCCGTCGCCCAGCGCCCGGCGGAACTGCTCCTGGTCCTGCGGCGTCGTGATGACGAGGACCTCGCGGATGCCGGCCATCATCAGCGTGGTGAGCGGGTAGTAGATCATCGGCTTGTCGTACAGCGGGAGCAGCTGCTTGGACACCGCGGTGGTGATGGGGAACAGCCTGCTACCTGTTCCGCCCGCGAGGATGATGCCCCTCACCAGTCGACCCCGAGCGGCTCGAACTCACCGAGGGGCGGGTTCGCCGCGTCCTTGGTCGACATCGTGGTGCCCTCGCGCCCGATCGGCCAGCTGATGGCCAGCGCCTCGTCGTAGGGGTGCAGGGCCGGGTAGCTGGTCCCCGGCGTCCATAACCCGGTTACGAGGTAGGTGTAGACGGTGTGGTCGGCCAGCACCTGGTAGGAGTTGCCGCATCCGCGCGGAATGAACAGCGCCCGCTCGGGCGTCACCTCGAAGGTGGCGACCCGGCCGAAGCCGCTACCCTGCCGCAAGTCGACGACGGCGACGAATACCGCTCCGCTCGCGACCGAGACGTACTTGTCCCACGGCTCGGCGTGGACACCGCGCAGCACGCCGGCGCGGGCGTTGTAGGCGACGTTGTGCTGGACAACCGGCAGCTCCGGCAAGCCGGCAGCGGCCATCTTCTCCTGCTGCCAGTTCTCCTTGAACCAGCCGCGCTCGTCGCCGTGCAGCACGAGATCGACGTCGTATAGACCGGCGATCGCGGTCTCGCGCACCGCCAGCGTGCGCCCGGCAGCAGTGGTCATCGGCCCAGCTCCGCGTACCGGGCCTCGGTCGCGGCCTTGGCGGGGCGCCACCACTGCTCGTTGTCGCGGTACCACTCGATGGTGGTGGCAAGGCCGGCCTCAAAGTTCGGGTAGCTCGGAGCCCAGCCCAGCTCGCGCCGCAGCTTGCCGGAGTCGATGGCGTAGCGGCGGTCGTGCCCGGGCCGGTCGGGAACCAGGTCGTAGCCTGCCGGGTCGTGCCCCAGACATTGCAGGATCGCCTCGACCACGGTGCGGTTGTCGCGCTCCCCGTCGGCGCCGATCAGGTAAGTCTCGCCCGGCTGCCCGCGCTCGATGACGGCGACGACTGCGCTGCAGTGGTCGTCGACGTGCAGCCAGTCGCGCACGTTGCGCCCCTGCCCGTACAGCTTGGGGCGACCGCCGTCGAGCACGTTGGTGATCTGCCGCGGGATGAACTTCTCCACGTGCTGCCACGGGCCGTAGTTGTTGGAGCAGTTGGAGATCGTGGCCTGCACCGCGAACGAGCGCACCCATGCGTGCACCAGCAGGTCCGAGCCCGCCTTGGTCGCCGAGTACGGGCTCGAGGGCCGATAGGCAGTCAGCTCGTCGAACCGCCGGTCCTCGTCCAGCGCGAGGTCGCCGAACACCTCGTCGGTGGAGATGTGGTGCAGCCGGGTGCCGTGCCGGCGGACCGCCTCGAGCACGGTGAAGGTGCCGACCACATTGGTGGCGACGAACGGCCACGGCTCGGCCAACGAGTTGTCGTTGTGCGACTCGGCCGCGAAGTGCACGACAAGGTCCGCGGCGGCGACGAGCGGGTCGACCGTTGGGGCATCGGCGACGTCGCCCACCACCAGCTCGATGCGGTCGCGGAGGTCAGCCAGCGTTGTCTCGTCGGCGGCGTAGGTGAGCTTGTCGAGCACGACGACTCGCCAGGACGGCCGCTCCCGCAGCACGTACCGCACGAAGTTGGCGCCGATAAAACCGGCCCCGCCTGTTACCAGGATCTGCACTGCCCAACCCCTCGAGTCACTCCCGAGGTTACGCGGTGATCACTAACTGACCGGCTGCTCGTCTGGCACGCGGACGGGCGGCGAGTCGTCCTGCCATCCGCCGCCGACGACCACGGCGACAAGCGCAACCGTCGCGGCCACCACAGCGAGAGCGCCGTAGGCGCCGATGTGCTCCGACGGGTAGCTGCCCGGGTCGACAGCCGTGCTCACCGCCGCGCACCCGGCGCCGGCAACGGCGATCCACACCCAAACTCGCGGCCACAGCCTGCTGGCCAGAACCACGACCGGGATGGCCAGCACGGCCGGCCAGCTCACCAGCAGAGCGATGCCGACACCGGTGACCAGGCACAGGGCGCGGGTGGTGCGGCCGTCCGGCTGCCAGCTCCGGACTCGCCGCCCGGCGCCCCGACCGGGCCACAAGGCCAGCAGGACGAGCCCCGACTGGCTCGAGCGCCAGCTCGCCCCCTACGCGGACCCGGACGTGATGGGCGTCGGCGGCGCCGCTCTGCCCGCCTGGGAGCAGGAAAGGCCTCGATGGCTGCCGCCAGAGCTGGACTGGGTCGTCGGATGCAGCTACCGCGGCCTGCCCGACAAGCCTGCACAGGTGCGCAACCCGATCGGCGCCAACATGTCCTTCCGCCGGACGGCGTTCGCGGCGGGCGGGTTCACCGAGGGCCTCGGCCGGGTCGGCACCCTGCCCCTCGGGTGCGAGGAGACGGAGTTCTCCATCCGCGCCGTCGCTGCGCATCCCGGTTCCCGCGTGATGTACGCGCCGGGCTCCGTCGTGCACCACCACGTGACCCCCGACCGGACGACCTGGCGCTATCTCGTACGCCGTTGCTACGCCGAGGGCCAGTCGAAGGCCGCGGTCGCCAGCCTGGTTGGCACGGGTCCGGCCCTGGCGAGCGAGCGGGCCTACTTGCGCAGCACACTCCCGCGCGCGCTGCGGCGGGAGCTGGGCAGCGCTGCCGGCGGGCGGCGCCGAGCGGGGGCCGTCGTGGTTGCCGTGGCCGGAGCCGGGGCGGGCTACGCTCGCCAGCGCTGCCGGCGGGGCGCGCGATGACGACGATCCCGAGGGCCGCGGTGAGCCCGCGGCTGGCCATCGACCTGGAGCAGCCGCTACCCGACCTCTCGGCGGACGCAGCAGGCCACAGCACCCGCGCCCTTCCGCTGGTCAGGCTGCACGGGCGGCCACTGGGGCTCGTCCCCGTGACACTGCCCTGCCCGGCAGCGCGCCTGGCAGACGAGATCGAGCGGGTCCTCGGCGACTTCGTGCGCGGGCACCTGCAGGAGGACGGGATCGATTGGCCTGGCCGCATGCAGCCCGGGGCCGAGCTGCCGGACGACCCGGCGTGCCACCGCGAGCTGGTCGCCACCTCGGTCAGCGTCGTCGTCACCGCCCTCGCGGCTGGTGACGAGCTCGCCGGGGTGCTGCGCGGCGTGCAGCAGCAGGAGCACGCGCCGCATGAAGTCATCCTCGTTGACAACCGGCCGGCCTCGAGCGGGCTGGCCCGGTTCGTCGCGGACTGGACGGCCACGCCCGTGCAGTACATCGCCGAGCCCCGGCCTGGCCTGTCGTGGGCACGCAACGCCGGTCTCGCTGCTGCCGGCGGCGAGGTCGTCGTCTTCTCCGACGACGACGTCGTGGTCGACCCCGGGTGGCTGCGCGCGCTGCTGACCGGCTTTGACGCGCCGGACGTCATGTGCGTGACCGGGCTCATCCTGCCACTCGAACTGGAGACGACCGCACAGCAGTGGATCGAGCAGTTCGGCGGCTTCGGCAAGGGGTTCACCCGCCGCCGCTTCGACCTCGGCCGGCACCGCGACCCGAGCCCGCTCTACCCGTTCAACGCCGGCGTGTTCGGCAGCGGCGCGAACACTGCCTTCCCCACCGCGGCGCTTCGGAGTATCGGCGGCTTCGACGTGCACCTCGGCACCGGGACCCCGGCTCGCGGTGGTGAGGACCTCGACATCTTCCTGGAAGTTCTTGCCGGCGGTGGCGCGATTGTCTACGAGCCTTCCGCGGTGCTATGGCATGCCCACCACCGCGAGGTCGCCGACCTGCGGCGTCAGGTCCGCGGCTACGGCGTGGGCCTGGGCGCTGCGATGACCAAGCGGTTCGTCGAGCGGCCCGCCGAGCGCCTGCAGATGCTGCACCGGCTGCCGCTGGGGATGCGGCACCTGCTCGACCCGGGGAGCACCAAGAACGCCGGCAAGACCACGGCCTACCCTCGCTCGCTGACCCTGCTGGAGCTGGCGGGTGTCGCGCAGGGGCCCGTCGCCTACTGGCGGAGCCGTCGGGGCTGACAGTCCCTGAAGCCCGCGCGGCATCTCCCCAGGACGGTGGGCGCAGACAGCCGCTCTCCTGTACGGGCTGCCCGGAGAACGGCGAAGAAAAGGCACTCCCCCCGGCCGTTCAGCTACCTCGCGGGTACCGGAGTCTCGGGTGTCGTCTGGTTCGACGGTGCGATCGCCGGCCAGGCGGACCGCGGCTGACCACGTCGTCGTCGAGCCTCACTGCAGCTCGGCGGCGCTCGCTGGGTGGTCGGTGGTGCCGATCCGCTCTTCGAACTCGCCCTTACCGGGCCACGGGCGTTCGCCTGACGCACGCACAGCTCGATGTGCCGGCCAAATACCGGTTGGCCGGGTGTACAGCCAGGGGACTCGCCCGGGCGAGCCGGGCGCGGCGATGATCCTCGGCCACGTCGACTCGAAGAGCGGACCGGCGGTGTTCTTCCGAGCCGGCTCCGCGCCGGGCCCCGGCCGCTCCGTGATCGGCGCGACGCACCCTGCGCGCCCCCCGAAGGGGTCCCGGGTCACCCAGCGTGAAAGGCGTTCTGCGCCGCCTCGACCCCGCTCGAGATGACCGCCTCGACCGCATCGGCGGCGCGGTCGAGCACGAACGGCAGCTCCTTGCGCTCCGCGGGGGGGAAGTCGCGCAGGACGAAGTCGGCCGGGTCCATCCGGCCCGGCGGCCGCCCGATGCCGACCCGCACGCGGGCGTAGCCCTTGGCGCCGGTCGACGCGTCGATGGAGCGCAGCCCGTTGTGGCCGCCGTGACCGCCCCCGACCTTGATCCGCAGGGCGTCGAACGGGATGTCGAGCTCGTCGTGCACCACGAGCAGCTGCTCGACCGGGACCTTGTAGAAGCCCACGACGGCGGTGACCGGACCACCCGACTCGTTCATGTACGACCGGGGCTTGGCCAGCACGACCCGGCCCCCGGCGAGGCGGCCCTCCAGCACGTCAACCCGCCCGCGGGCCCCCGCACGGAAGCGGCCACCTACGCGGGCCGCCAACTCGTCAAGCACCATCATCCCGACGTTGTGCCGGTTGCCGGCGTAGCCGGGGCCCGGGTTGCCCAGCCCGACGACGACCCAAGGATCACCAGGAGCGGGTGAGCTCACTCCCCGCTGGTGCCGCTGGGCGCACCGCCAGGACCGCCGGCATCGCTGTCGGTGTCAGGCACGACGTCGCCCTCGCCGGCGGTCTCCGCCGCGGCCGCCTCTGCGGCCGCAGCCTCCTGCCCGGCGTGTCCGGCGCCGACCTCGGCCTCGGCCTCGGCCAGCTCGGCGTCGATCTGCTCGGCGGTCGGCGCTGCGGTGCCGTTGACGACGAGAAGCTCGCCGTCGCTGACCAGCGTCGCGCCGGCCGGCAGCGGCACCTGGGACGCGTGGATCTGCTGCCCGACGCCCAGGCCGTCGATGTCGACCTCGACCCCGGTCGGCAGGTTGGTGGCCTCGGCCTCTAGCGATAGCGAGGTCAGCAACTGGTCGACCAGGGTGTCGCGGTCGGCCTCGCCTACCAGAGTGATCGGGACGTCGACGGTGACCTTCTCACCGCGACGGACGGCGATGAGGTCGACGTGCTCGATGCTCTGCTTGATGGGGTCGCGCTGCACGTCCTTGGCCAGCGCGAGCTCGCTGCCGCCCTCGACCTCGAGGGTGAGCAGGGCGTTGGCGTCGCGGCGCAGGGCGAGGGCAAGCTCGCGGCTCGGCAGGCTCAGGTGACGCGGCTCGGCGCCGTGACCGTAGAGGACGGCGGGCACCTTGCCGGCCCGGCGAGTGCGGCGGGCGCCGCCCTTGCCGAACTCGGTGCGCGGCTCGGCTGCGATGCGGACCTGGGACACGGTGGTGGGACTCCTTGCACAGGTTCAGATGAGGACTCGTCTCCACCAGCAGCGGGACGAACGCCCATGTTACGCGCCTGCGCTCACCCGCTCGCCGGCTCGCTCAGGCCTCGCCGCCGAACAGGCTGGTCACCGAGCCGTCGCTGAACACCTCGCGGATTGCCCGGGCTAGCAGCGGCGCGATCGACAGCACGGTCAGGGTGTCGAGCCGCTTGTCGGAGTCAATCGGCAGAGTGTCTGTCACGACGATCTCGCTGATCCTGCTGTTCTTCAGCCTGTCGATGGCGGGCCCGGACAGCACGCCGTGCGTCGCCGCGACGACGACCTCCGTGGCACCCGCTTCGTACAACGCGTCGCTGGCCTTGACGACGGTGCCGGCGGTGTCGATCATGTCGTCGACGATGATGCAGTGCCGGCCTGCGACCTCGCCGACCACCCGGTTGGCCTGCACCTGGTTCGGCCGGGTCTTGTCACGCGTCTTGTGAATGAACGCAAGAGGCACCCCTCCAAGGCGCTCCGTCCAGCGCTCGGCCACCCGCACCCGCCCGGAGTCGGGGGCCACAACCGTGATCGGCTTGTCGATGAACTTGGCCTCGAGGTGCTCGGCCAGCACGGGCAGGGCGAACAGGTGGTCGACCGGGCCGTCGAAGAAGCCCTGGATCTGGGCGGTGTGCAGGTCGACGGTCATCAGCCGGTCGGCGCCGGCAGTCTTGAACATGTCGGCGATCAGCCGTGCGCTGATCGGCTCGCGGCCGCGGTGCTTCTTGTCCTGGCGGGCGTAGGGGTAGAACGGCGCGACGACGGTGATGCGCTTGGCCGAGGCGCGCTTCAGGGCATCGACCATCAGCAGCTGCTCCATCAGCCAGGTGTTAATGGGCGCCGCGTGCGCCTGGACGACGAAGGCGTCGCACCCGCGCACGGACTCCTCGAAGCGCACGAAGATCTCGCCATTGGCGAAGTCGTAGGCCGCGGTGGGGACGATGGCCACCCCCAGCTCCTGCCCGATGCACTGGGCGAGCTCGGGGTGCGCCCGCCCCGAGAACAGCATCAGGTTGCGTCGCGACTTGCCGCGCATGCCGGTCATTGGTCCGTCTCCTTGGGGTCGTCCGCGGGGCTGGCCGGCTGCTGGTGTGCGGGTCGTGCTGCCGCCCGGGCGGCGTCGGCAGAGGCGGTGCCGGCGCGGCGGCGCTCGACCCATCCCTCGACGTTGCGCTGGCGGGCGCGCGCGACGCCGATGGCGCCGGGCGGGACGTCGTCGGTGATGACGCTGCCGGCGGCGGTGTAGGCGCCGTCGCCGACGGTGACCGGGGCGACGAGCATCGTGTCACTGCCGATCTTGACGTGGTCGCCGACTGTCGTCCGCGACTTGGTGACGCCGTCGTAGTTGACGAAGACCGTGGCGCATCCGATGTTGCTGCCGACGCCGATCTCCGCGTCGCCGACGTAGGTCAGGTGCGGCACCTTGCTGCCCGCACCGACGGTGGCTGCCTTCATCTCGACGAAGGCCCCAGCCTTGACCTTGCTTGCCAGTCGGGTGCCGGGGCGCAGGTAGGTGTACGGCCCGACCTCGCAGCCGGGCCCGATGTCGGCACCGTCGGCGGTGGTGCACCGCACGAGGGCACCTTCGCCGACCGAAGTGTCGGTCAGCGTGCTGTCGGGACCGATCGTCGCGCTCCGGGCGATGCGGGTGGCGCCGACCAGCCGGGTGCCGGGCAGCAGGGTGACGTCGGGCTCGAGCGTGACGTCGAGGCCGAGCCATGTCGTCGCCGGGTCGACGACCGTGACGCCCGAACGCTGTGCCTGCTCGACGAGCCGAGTGTTGAGCAGCCGGCCGGCGGCGGCGAGCTGGACGCGGTCGTTGACCCCCATGGTCTCGACCGGCTCGGGGCTGAGGTGAGCCTGGACGACGGCGCCGTCGGCGACGAGCAGGGCAACGACGTCAGTGAGGTACTCCTCGCCCTGGGCGTTGTCGGTGGTGAGGCGACCCAGCGCATCGCGCAGGGCACCGGCCGCGAAGGCATAGACGCTGACCACCACCTCGTGGATGGCGAGGGTGGCTTCGTCGGCGTCGCGCTGCTCGACGACGGCCCGGACCGAGCCGCCGTCGCGGACGACGCGGCCGTAGCCGGTGGGGTCGTCCATGGTGGCGGTCAGCAGGGTGGCGGCCGCGTGCTGCTCGCGGTGGCGGCTGCACAAGGCGGTCAGCGTGCCGGGGGTCAACAGGGGGGCGTCGCCGGGGACGACGACGACGGTGGCCTGCGCGTCGTCGGGCGCCGCACCGGGCGGGTCGTCAGCCAGGGCTTCGAGCGCGACCCGGACGGCGTGGCCGGTCCCGTTCTGCTTTTCCTGCACCACGGCGGTGACCCCGGCGGGAAGGGATGCGGTCACCTGCTCCCGCCCGTGCCCGACGACGACCGCGGTTCTTTCCGGGCTCAGCGGCTCGAGCGCCGACAGGACGTGACCGAGCATGCTGCGACCGGCGATCTCGTGCAAGACCTTCGGCGTCTGGGAGCGCATCCGGGTGCCTTCGCCGGCTGCCATAACGATGGCAATCCAGGGCCGGGCATCCGTCACTGATGCTCCTTGCGGCAGGGGTGGCGGTCGGTGTCACTGTACCGGCGGCCACTGTCGCAAGGAGGTTTCGAACCGCGGTTCGCGCGCTCCGGCGCCAGGACTCGAACCCGGACCGGACACCACCAAAGGGTGCCGTGCTGCCATTTACACCACGCCGGATGGTGCGCCGTCGCTACCATGCCACGCCTCGGCGGCCGCGGCGCCCGGGGTGCCTGTCGAAACTGCATGTGTCATGAGCGCAGCGGGACCCTGGTAGGGCGCGTCACCAGGCGACACGCCGCGACGCGATGCAGGACGTATGCAGGTCGGACCGAAGGGCACCTCAGACGCAACCCAGCGCCTGCCTTACCGCGGCTGCTACCGCTGCGGGCTATTCGCGCAACTGAGTCGGGGTGAAGCGCAGCACCGTCCATCCTGCCAGCACGATGTCGTTCTGGCGGCGCCGGTCACGCTCGAAGGCGCCGCGGCCGTTGTGGTGGGCGTAGCCGTCGATCTCGACGATGAGGCGCTCGAGCAGCTACGCGAAGTCGACACGCGCCAGGAGCCTGCCGTCGACCCGGATCTCGAACTGCTCTACAGGGGTCGGCAGGCCGGCCGCGAGGAAAAGGAGCCTGGCCTGCGTCTCGGGGACGCTGCCGGAGGCCGACGAGGCCAGGTCCAGAACGGCAGCGGCGCGTCGGGCGTGCTTCCAGGGGCCCCGTGCGCGCAGTGCTGCCGCGAGCTCTTCCAGCGTCACCGCCCGTGCGCGCAGGGCCGAGTCGACGGCGACGACAGCCTCGTCGCGCGGAAGGCTTGCCGTGAGGTCGAGAGCGGTACGGCAGGCAGCGGTCACCGGCAGGATGCCCCCGACGTACTCCACGTCGCGATATGCGGAGTGGTGCAGCAGCACGCCCGTGCCGCCGCGGGCGTGCCCGCGGTTTCTCGGCACGGTTAGGTGCAGAGCCTCCGGACGCCGCACGAGTTCCCAGCCGCGCACGAGGGCGGCGGTCTCGTGACTGGCAGCAGCCGCGGGGGCCGGCGCGCAACACAACGCAGACCACTGGGTCAAAGGGCCGAGGTTCTCGACCGTTCACGCAGATGATTCCTCGCTCCACCCGCCTCCAGTGCTCGCGCCGCAGCCGGCGGCGGATGTCGCAGGACGAGTGGCCCGCCGCTTGGGCTTGGGCCAAGGAGAACAGGCCGTACGCGACGGCGCGGTCGGGATCGGGCTGGCATTCGATGGTTGGGACGAGCATGGGGCGACGGTTGCTTCGTTCGCGGGCCGTGGACGGCCTTATCGCTCGGCTGTGGACGGCGACGCATTGACCACCAACCCAGCTGACGCGTTGAAACTGCATACGTCTTGTGCTCACGCAGATGGCGGAAGCGGGATGGCGCGACCAACGCGCCGCAGGCGCCAAGAAGACATATGCAGTTTGGACAGAGCGACGTGTCGGGCACCGCGGCGCCGCGGGCCGCGTCAGCCGGCGTCGATGATCCGCGCGCCGATCACCGGGCCGACGGCGCGACGCACGGTGCGGCACACTCCGGCGCCGGCCAGGCTCGCGGCCAGTCGGATGGCGTCGGGCGAGGACCGGGTTAGGAAGGCGCACGTCGGGCCGGACCCGCTGACGACAGCTCCCAGCGCCCCCAGCTCGCGGCCGGCCTCGAGCGTGCGGGCGAGGCCGGGGCGCAGCCGTACCGCGGGTGCCTGCAGATCGTTGGCGAGGGCGCGGCCGAGCGCGGCGGAGTCCCCGGCGCGCAGCGCCGCGAGGACGACGTCGGGGGGCAAGGCCTCCACGGTGGGGACCTCGTCCTGGCGCCGGTCGCGCTCGGCGTAGACGGCTGGTGTCGACAGGCCGCCGTCAGCGAGGGCGAACACCCAGTGGTACTGCCCCTTCGCCAGCACCGGCGAGAGGCGCTCGCCGCGCCCGCTGCCCAGTGCGGTGCCGCCAGTGAGGCCGAACGGCACATCGCTGCCCAGCTGCGCGGCGAGGTCGGTCAGCTCGTCGCGGTGAAAGCCGGTCTGCCAGAGGGCGTCGCACGCGACGAGCGCTGCTGCGGCGTCTGCGCTCCCCCCCGCCATGCCGGCTGCGACGGGGATGGACTTGTTGATCGACAGGTGCACGCGCGCGCCCACACCAGCACGGTCGGCCAGGGCGCGAGCCGCCCGCGCGGCAAGGTTGTCCTCCCCCAGCGGAACCTGGCCGGCCCCCTCGCCGCGCACCTGCACCGATAGGCGCGCCGCGGGAGTCGCCGTCACCTCGTCGTACAGCGAGACCGCCTGCAGGACGGTGACGACCGAGTGGAAGCCGTCGGGCCGCGTACGGCCCACGCCCAGATGCAGGTTGACCTTCGCCGGGACGCGGACGGTGACCGGGTCGGGGACCCCCGCCAGCCGCACCCGGGGGTCCGACACCGGCAACCCCCTTCATGCGGCACGAGGCGACGGGGTGGGTCTAGCGGTGATGGACGGAGCGCCACTTCGGTCGAAATCCGCCAACGAACGGGCGCGAAAACACCTGCTGACACCGGCCGGGACAGCCTTATCAGGGTAACCCTGCGGCTAGGTTTACGACGTGTAGGAAGCACTAGGGGGGGCACGTGACCCTCGGGCCACCTCACCGCAGAGGGGCTAACCCATGGAAAGGGGCACCTGCATGACCAGCACCGGCACCGAGGCCGCCAGCAGCTCGAGCGGCGCAGTCAACTCGTCCAGCGGTGGTGCCCTCACCAAGTCCTCCGAGGGCGAGTCCGCCGCGTCTGAGCTCGTCACCTCGCAGGGCAAGACGTCCATTGCCGATGGCGTGGTGCGCAAGATCGCTGGCATTGCGGCGCGTGAGGTGTCGGGCGTCCACAATCTCGGCACCGGCGGCGCCCGCACCTTCGGTGCCATCCGCGAGCGGATCCCCGGTGGCTCCGGCCCCAACATCTCCCAGGGCGTGTCGGTCGAGGTCGGCGAGCGGCAGGCTGCCGTCGACCTGGACCTCGTCGTCGAGTACGGCGTCTCGATCGCCGACCTCGCGCAGAGTGTCCGTCGCAACGTCATCGCGAGCGTGGAGCGGATGACCGGGCTCGAGGTCACCGAGGTCAACGTCGCGGTTGACGACATCTACATTGCGGGTGACGACGACAGCAGCAGCGACGACTCGTCCACTCCCTCCCGGGTGCAGTGACCACCATCGCGCCGGGAGCCGGCTCGTCGGCACGGCCGGCCGAGCCCGATGCGCAGGCCATCGCTACCGCAGTGGAGGCGTGCCCGTCAGTCGCTCGGCTGTCGGCCGGAGTGGGCGGCGAGATCGCGACGTACCTGCCGGGTGCACGGGTCAACGGTGTCCGCATCCGGCCCGACGCCGTCACGGTCAACGTGATCGCGCACTGGAACGCGGCGGCCAGCAAGGTGGGGGACGAGGTACGTGCCGCGGTCCGTGGGGCGGCAGCGACCTCGGGAGCTGCGGCGGGCCGGATCGACGTCACCATCGATGACCTCGAGCTACCGCAGGAGCTGGCGTTGCGGCTCGGGCTGACAGAGCCGGAGCCAACGCCCGAGCCTGAGCCACCACCGGTGGCTGGCTCGTCGGCAGCTGCTAGGCCGACGGCTTCGGTACCCGCAACTGCACCTGCACCTGCGTCGACGACGGCGCCTGCATCCGGTCCAGCACCCGGAGCGGAGCAGGACCCGGAGCCGGCCTCGGGTGAGCCGCTGGGAGCGCGGGTCGCAGCTGCGGCCCGGGCAGCTGCCGACGCAGTCTCCGGCGCGGTGTCGTCCGCTGCGGCTACGGCCTCGTCGGCCGCCTCCGCGACGGCCGCGTCGGCCGCGGCAGCAGCGTCGGCCGCGGCTGCAGCTGCGACGCCCGAGCCGGCCAAACCGGAGGTCATCCCGGCGCTCGTCATCCCGCCGGCGTCGTCGGGCATCCCGGCTCCCCCGGTCGCGCCACTGCCTCCGCTTCCGCCACCAACCACCGTGACAAAACCGCCGACCCCTGCCACGCCGCCTGAACCGCCCTCCAAGTGGGGCGTCAAGCGACCAGGGTCGGGGGCCGGCAGACCGTGAACCGGGACCAGCCGGCCGCAACGTTGAGCGCCGAACAGCGCGCAGCGTTCCGCCGGTTCGTCCGCGAGAACCACCCCGACCGAGGCGGGGACCCGGAGGCATTTGCCGCCGGGCTCCGCGCCTTCCGGGAGGGGCGGGCAACCACCACGAACACCCCCGTCCACATCTACCGCTCGCCACGAGGCGTCGGCCACGTCACTCACTGGGTCCGGCGCCGCTGGGCCGCCCACACCCGCCCGCCCCGCGTCCGTTGACGCCGCACCCCCTGGAGCACTTCATGCCGGTCAGCACCATCGGTCTTTTCGTCGGTCTTCTGCTTGCTGTGGCTGCCGCTGCCGGCGGGTGGGGCGCGTTCTTCCTCGCCCTCGTCCTTGGCGCCATCGGCTTCGCGGTCGGCAAGGTCCTCGACGGCCAGCTGGACATCACGCCCTACCTGTCCGGCCGCAGCGGGCGCGACCGATGAGCCTCACCGCAACGGCTGAGCAGCCGGACGTCGAGCAGCTGCCGAGCCCGGCCGAGGGAGGCGAGAGCGAGGACCCCCGCGGCCGCTTGGGGAAGCTGAGCATCGCCGACCGGGTGGTCGAGAAGGTCGTCAGCCAGGCCATCCGCGAGGTTCCGCGCGCCGGCGGAGTGCCCCGCAAGCTGCTCGGCGCCACCCTGGGCAACGTCAAGCCCGACGGTCCCGCGCGGGTGCACGCCAAGGTCGACGGCAAGCTCGTCACCCTGTCCGCATCGATCTCGGTGGAGTACCCGCAGTCGCTCGGCGACGTGGCCGGCGAGGTCCGGCAGCGCGTCGTCGACGCCTGCCACCAGATGCTCGCGCTTGACGTCGTCCGCATCGACATCGATGTTCCGCACCTGTATTCCGCTGACCGCGTCCAGCCTCCCATCGAGCGGGTGCAGTGATGCGCGCCATCAACCGGCTGGTGGCCACCATTTTGTCGATCGCGGTGCTGGCCGCGGCCGTCATCATCGTGGTCGAAGTCGTCCTCGCTGCCATCGGGTACAAGCCGTACCTGTTCCACTGGCACGGCGTCCGTGACGCGCTCACCCGCAACACCTGGCGCGACCTCGGCGTGCAGGTCACCGGCGTCGTGCTGATACTCGTTGGGCTGTTCCTGCTGGTCATCGGGCTCAAGCGGGGGCGTCCCGACGTCCTGAAGCTCGCTGACAGCGGCAGCGGGGCCACTGTGACCACCACGCGCAAGAGTCTGCAGCGCGCGCTGAAGGCGGCGACTCTCGGCACCGACGGCGTCGAGAAGGCGAAGGTCTCTATACGGCGGCGCAAGGTCAAGATCGGTGTAAGGTCCCCGATGCTCGAGGCGGCCCCCGTGCAGCGAGCCGTTGAGGCCAAGGCGACTCGGCTGCTCGATGGTGTCGAGCTCGCCAAGCCGCTGCGGATCAAGACCAACGTGAAGCTGCGCACCATCGAGCGGGGGGTGTGAGGCAGTGACCAGCCGCATCGACCGGATCAACCGCGTTCTGCACGTCCTGCTGGGGCTGATCTGCCTCGCCGGCGGGGTCGTCATCCTGCTGCTCTCGTATCGCGTATTCGGCAAGAACCGGGCGCGCCAGACCCTGCTGCGGCCGTCGATCCACGACTTCGTCAGCCGCAACCACGGTTGGTTCTGGCTGGCAGTGGCAGTTGGCGCCGTGGTGCTGGGCCTGCTCGCGCTGCGCTGGCTGCTGGCGCAGCTGTCGCTCGCTCGCGTCGGGTCGATCAACGTCGAGGCCGACCGCTCCCTCGGTGACACTCGCGTCGCCGCGGGCGGTCTGACCCAGGCCGTCGAGGACGAGGTCGAGACCTACCACGGGGTCGACCGGGCATCTGCGCGCTTCTTCGGCGCCACCTCCCGCCCGCACCTACGGCTGGATGTCGCGCTCGGGGAGACGGCCGACCTCGGGGCAGTCCGCACCCGGGTCGAGACCGAGGCGCTGCGCAACATCGGACGCGTCACCGGTCGAGATGATCTGGTCAGCGTGGTCCGCCTGGAGGTGGCCGACAAGCAGCGGCGGGAGCCGGCCTGACCTGCCGCCGGTAGTCGCGTCGGGCCGGGGCTAGGCCTCCATCTTGGTCGCGGCCAGTCGCGCGTAGTCCGTCACCGAGAGCTGCTCGCCGCGCGCCGTGGGGTCGATCCCCGCGGCGCGCAGGCGGTTCTCGGCCAGCGCGCTGGACCCGGCCCAGCCCGCCAGCGCCGCCCGTAGCGTCTTCCGCCGCTGGCTGAAGGCGGCATCGATGGCGGCGAAGGTGGCAAGGCGCTGCTCGTCCGGCGCAGGGGTGGCTCGCCGCTGGAACGCGACAAGTCCGGAGTCGACGTGCGGCTGGGGCCAGAACACGGTCCGCGCGACCGCGCCGGCGGGGCGGGACGATGCCCACCAGGCCAGTTTCACGCACGGCACGCCGTAGACCCTGGTGCCCGGCGCAGCGGTCAGGCGGGCTGCCACCTCGGCCTGCACCATCACCAGCCCACGCTCGATCGAGGGCACCCGCTCGAGCAGGCCGAGCAGGACAGGAACGGCGATGTTGTAGGGCAGGTTCGCCGCGAGCAAGGTGGGCGCGGCGGGCAGGTCGGCAGTGGCCAGTCGCAGGGCGTCGGCGAGGATGACTGTCAGCGCACCTGCGGCATCCGGCACCTGCTCGCGCGCGGTTGCCGGCAGCGCCGCCGCCAGCACCGGGTCGACCTCCACGGCCAGCACCCGGCCCGACGCCGGCAGCAGTCCCAGCGTGAGGGCGCCGAGGCCGGGGCCGATCTCGAGGACGGTCTCGTCCGGTCGCGGCGCGGCCAGCCGCACGAGCCGGCGCACCGTGTTGGCGTCGACGAGGAAGTTCTGGCCGCGCGTCTTGGTCGGCCGGACGCCGAGCCTGTCGGCCAGGTCGCGTACCTCGCGCGGGCCCAGCAAACCGTCCAGCTCAGCAGTCCGTCCACGCGAACACCCGCGCCGCGGTGGCGGTGACGGCGGCGGCGACGACGTCCGGGCTGGTCCCAATGGCGGCAGCCACGGCCCGCACGGTGAGCGGCACGAGGTAGGGCGCGTTAGGGCGGCCGCGGTACGGGTGTGGGGTGAGGAACGGCGCGTCGGTCTCGACGAGCAGCTGGCCGAGCGGGGTGATGGCGGCAGCCTCGCGCAGCGGCTGGGCGTTGGCGAAGGTGACCGTGCCGGCGAACGAGAGCACGTACCCGCGCTCGATGCAGGCCCGGGCGAAGTCCGCATCGCCGGAGAAGCAGTGCAGCACCACGTGCTCGGGCGCGCCCTCCGCGTCGAGCACGCGCAGGACGTCGAGGTGGGCGTCGCGGTCGTGGATCATCAGTGCCTTGCCGCTGCGCTTGGCGATGTCGATGTGCCGACGGAACGACTCCTCCTGCGCCGGACGCCCGTCGTCGCCCGTGCGGAAGTAGTCGAGCCCGGTCTCGCCGACGGCGACCACGGCCGGGTCGGCTGCCAGCCGCTCGATCTCGTCCAGATCAGCGGCCGTGGCACGCGGGGCGTCGTTGGGGTGGATGGCGACCGCGGCGAAGACGTCCGGATGCGTTCGAGCCGTCTCGACGCTCCAGCGGGAGGTCGCCGCGTCCACGCCTACTGTGACGACCCGCGCGATGCCGACCGCCTTCGCCGCCGCGGTCGTCTCGTCGACCCCGACATCGAGCAGGTCGAGGTGGCAGTGGCTGTCGAGCGCGGGGACGGCCAGCGGCTCGGGGGCGGGCGGGGGCTCGCCCGTCCGGCCACCGCCGCGCGGCGTCCGGCTCACGCCTCGAGCCGGGGGAACAGCGGCTCGCTCTTGGTCACCTTCGCCCCGGCCGGAAGGTGGTCGGCCGCGGCGTCCTGCACTCGGGCATCGGACAGTTCGACGGGTGCGCCAAGCGACGCCCACAGCGTGGCGCACGCTTTGGGCATCACCGGATTGAGCAGCACCGCCATGGCCCGCAGCGCGTCGGCGGTGGTGTAGAGGATGTCGTCGAGCTCGGCGGAGCGGGCGGGGTCCTTGGCCACCTTCCACGGCGCCTGCTCGGTGACGTAGCCGTTGACCATGCGCACGAAGCTCATCACCCCGGCGATCGCGGCCTGGAAGTCGATGGCGTCGATGGCGGCCTCGGCCTCGTCGACGGCCGTCCGCATCGCCGTGGCAACGGCATCGTCGAGCCGGCCCTCGGGCAGCACGCCGTCGCGGTAGCGCTCGACCATGCTGGTCAGCCGGCTCGCGAGGTTGCCGAACTGGTCGGCGAGCTCGGAGGAGTACCGCGCCGCCATCGACTCCCAGGAGAACGAGCCGTCGGCGCCGAAGGTCAGCTCGCGCAGGAAGTAGTAGCGGTAGGCGTCGCTGCCGAAGTGGTCGGTGATCTGCTGCGGCGGGATGCCGGTGAGCTTGGTC
>JAABUM010003948.1_pt1 | contig 17427 bp, 16 predicted proteins | sample 5559161 | NCBI WGS metagenome assembly JAABUM01 (sample SAMN10711868, study PRJNA513369) | rock metagenome | isolation source: Antarctica rocks | place: Antarctica: Victoria Land, Siegfried Peak nord | reverse complement strand
CGTGCCGGGCGACCGTACCTCCCGGTACCGGACCGGTATGCCCTTCGACCGCTCGCAGGTGTCGACCGACCTCGCGCCACCCTCCGGTCGCGCCCGTCATCCCGGCCCCGGCCCGGCCCGTGCGCGTCGGGACCGCCGTTGCCCCACACCTCGCTGGCCCCGCGCCCCGCGCCCCGCGCCCAGTCGGTATCAGGAGCGCGGATAGCCCACAACTGGAACAAGGCCACGCCGGGGTTGCTCCATAGCGACCGTCGCATCACCGTCAGGACAGGGTCTGAGCAACTCCTTGGCGCAGCATCGAGGTGCCAGGTTGCGGTGTGCTGCGCCGTACATCACAAATCGCTTGGCAAGGACTTCGCGGTCTCCTGCCGTCCACCGCCGCTCTGACGGGTCGGCCCACCGCCACGCCGGCGAAGAACAGGGGGGACCCGCATGCGGATCTACGTCATCATTGCCCCCGCCATCGGGATGCGCTCCGGAGCAGACGCGCCCACTTGGCGACCTCCCACCAGGAGGGGAGGAGCAGGGCGGCGGCGAGCACGACCGCCCAGGTGGTCGGCGGGAGGGACGCCAGGTGCAGGCGCGCCCGCAGGAACGGCAGGGTCAGGCCGAGGGCGAGGGTCGCCAGCGCCGCGCCCGCCCAGACCAGGAACGCCCGGTTGGCGAGCGGCGGGGTCCGCAGGAGCGGCTGCCGCTCCGCGCGCATGTGCGCGGCCAGGACGATGTGCCCGACCATCCAGGCCGCGAAGGCTGCGGTCTGGGCCGCCACCACGCTCTGTTCTGGCTACCATACGCATCCGCACGCATCCGCACATGGATCGTGGCACTCTAATCCGAAGAGTGCTAGAGATCGGGCCCGAATGAGCACGGTAGCCAGGACAGGGGTGCTGCCCTCGCGCGGGTTTGGTGGCTGGCTGACGGGCTTGACGCTGTTCTGCGAGCCCCCGACCAGGATCCGACGCCGTTGCCCGGCTACGGGGAGGCGCTCGTTTGCACGACTGCCCGACGCCCCGTGATCGATCACGCTGGTCGGGCCGGTCAGGCGACGTATCCCTTTTAGCCCTACGAGCAGCGTTCTTGGCGCCACAACCCGCAGGCCACGCCCAGGCCCAGGCCCGCATGGAGTACTCCGCACGGCGACGGCGCAAACGGGGAACCGGGCGCCCCGCATGCGACGGCGCGCCCGGGTTGTCCACGCGGGTCACACGGGCGACAGCGGGATCGCCGCGGCCATACCGGCGCTGGCGCCGCACCTGCGCACCGGCGCGCACCGGGACCTGCCGGTGCAACACCGGCACACGTGTGTCGGACGCCACGTCTCGATACGGAGGGAACATGCTGCGGCTGGTGCTGACGTATGCAGCATATAGTGACATCAGGGCCGACACCCGGGCCCGCGTCGGCCCCGGCGTGTCCGGGTGACGCGCGGGGGAGGGCGCGGGCCCGGGCGCGGCGGCGGTCCCGCTGAACCCGGCGCGGTGGTCGCCATACGCGAGGCGCGCCGCGACCACCGCACCGGGTTCAGCGCTACTCCTGGTCCGGCGGCGGCTCCGCGGTGCCGGGCACGGGGAAGCGGAGGCTGGCGACGGCGCGGGCGCGGGCGTGGCCGCCGCGGCGATCGTAGCGCGCGGTGGTGACCGGGCTGGCGTGCCCGGCGAGCTGCTGGGCGGTGGCCAGGTCGTGCCCGGCGTCGAGGATGTCGCCGTTCGCGGTGCGCCGGAAGGGTGGTGTCGCGTGACGTTGTTCCTGCACGAAAGCTCCCCACACCGGGCCAGTTCCGGACGGCAGGAGCGCGCAGGAAGCCCGATCCGGTCGCCGATACGTCCGGCGGCCCCCGGCTTTGCGACCGCCGTCGCCGCCCACAAGGATGAACGTGACCGGGCCCGGTGTACCGTGGGGTCCTTCCTTTAATAGAGAGTAATAGAGCGAGGGGAGTAGGGGACTGTGGGAACGGGCTCGCGCGGGGTGCGTGGCGCGCGGTGGTGGCGATCGTGGCGTGCCCCGCGCGCTGTTGCACGGTCGCGCGGTCGGTGCCCGCGTCGCGGGGATCGCCGCCGAAGGTGCGGCGCAGGTCGTGCGGCGACAGCGCGGCGATCCCCGCGTCCTTGGCACGCCGCAGGAGCACCGCGTAGATCGCCTGGGTGCTCAGGGCGCGGGCGCGCGTGGCCCCGGTCGCGCGGTTGCGGCGCGCGCGGGAGGCATGCAGGGTGCGAGCGCGGCGCGGGGCGCGGGCGGGGCGATGACGTCGAGCGGGAAGCGGTAGCCCGCGAACGGCGTGGCGCGGTGCGCGGGTCGTCGTTCTTGTCCGGCGTCGTGGTTATCGATGATTTCAGCGATTCAGTGATTCAGCGCTTCAGCGATTCGGAGGAGCGCACTGCGTGGAAGCTCTGGGCGATCGCGACGCCTGCACGCCGAGCGACGCGGCGGGCGGGAGGCCACCGTTCGGCGCGCCACACCGAGCGTCAAGCGAGCGGTGCGGCGACGCGGCCGCGCGGCCGTGCGCACCACGGCTTGCCGTGCGTCCGTACGCCCGCTATACTCGACGCACGGAAATAGGAGTTTCCGCGACTCAAGATGCTTGCAGGGGTGGTCGGCGCGCCACGGCGGCGGCGCGACGACGATCGCGAGCGCGAGCGATGGCTATTACGCTCGCTATTAAAAGGAAGGCGGGTGGTCGACACCCGCGCGCGACGAGGAGGCGGTGATGGCGCGGCGTGGGCTGACAGGCGGTGGTCGGGCGGACGGTGTCGTGGGACCAGTCGCGCGCGGGGCCAGCGTCGGCGCCGACGCTGGCCCCGCCGCGGTCGCCCCGGCGGTCGTCGAGGCCCCGGTGCGCGCGCTGCAGCACCCGGTGGCGGCGTACCTCGGCTCGCTGGCCCCGGACAGCGCCGAGACGATGCGTAAGCGTCTGCGCGCGGTCGCCGAGTTGCTGGAGGTCGGGCCGACGTTTGAAGGACAGCGGCCCGAGGAGGCATTTGCCGACGGCTTCCACCGGCTCACCTTCACCGAGATCGAGTTCGTTCGCCAGCGGCTGCTGCGGCGGGGCGACGCGCCGGCGACCGTCAACCTGACCCTCGCCGCGCTGAAGGGGGTCGCGCGCTACGCCTGGCAGCTCGGCGCGCTCGACATCGACGCCTACGAGCGGATCCGCGCGGTCCGTGGCGCGCGCGGCGACCGCCTGCCGCCCGGCCGCGCGCTGTCGGCCGAGGAGCTCGGTCGGCTGGCGCGGGCCTGCCGCACCGACCCGACCCCGGCCGGGGCGCGCGACCTCGCCCTCCTGGCGGTCCTGCGGGTCGGGGGACTGCGCCGCGCCGAGGTGGCCGCGCTGCGTCTGGCCGACTACCGCCCCGGCGACCCGCCCGCGCTGACGCCGCTCGGCAAGGGGAACAAGGAGCGCCGCGTGCCCCTCAATGCCGACGCGGCCCGCGCCCTCGCCCGCTGGCTGGGTGTCCGCGGCGCGGCGGCGGGCCCGCTCTTCGTCGCCACCGACCGCTACGGCAACCTGGCCGACCGGGCCGGGCGGGCGGCGGGCGGCCCGCCGCCGGGGATCACCGCCAGCGCGGTCTACCGCGTGATCGCCCGGCGCGCGGTGGAGGCGGGCGTGACGGATCTCTCGCCGCACGACTTCCGGCGCACCTTCGTCGGCGACCTGCTGGAGAAGGGCCACGACCTCTCGACGGTGCAGCGCCTCGCCGGCCACGCCGCGCCGACGACTACCGCGCGCTACGACCGCCGCGGCGAGGCGCCCCAGGCCCGCGCCGTCGCCGACCTCCCCTTCCCCACCGGCATGGACGAGGCGTAGCGCCGCCGCGGCGCGGTGTCCTGGTCGATCGACCGACGGCGACGGGTATGCCGCCTGGCGGGCCGCGATCGCGGCCCGCGACGGCGCGGTCGGCGCGCGAACGCCACGCGTCCGACCGGTGCGGGCCGGGCGGGTCGCCGCGCTGTTCGCGGCCCGTGCGTGCCGCTCGCGCGGCGGCGCCTGCGAGCGTGTCGCCGTTCGGCGCTTACACCGGCCCCAGGAAGTCCTCGTAGCCCGGCTCGGCCGCGAGCGGCATGCGGCGGCCCGGCGGCGCGATCGCCACCCGCGCCGGGGCGGGCGCGAAGGCCTCGCGCCGCTGCAGGCGCTTCATATCGGCGGACGCCAGGCGCCCCCGGCGCAGCTCCCCCAGGTACCAGCCACTCGCGGCGTAGACCTCGTCCGCGCTGAATCGGCCGAGGTGCCGCCCGTCATACGTCCACAGGGCGTCGCCCTCGCGATAGCCGCAGGCCGTCCCGCCCTGCGTCCAGAGCTCCTGCCGCCCGTCCGCCGCCATGCCGCCTCCTGCGCGGGCGGGCGTCACCGCCGCGCCGCGTGTCGCGATACCTGCATCGTATCGCGCTGCCCCCATGGGCATCCGCCAAAAATCGGGCGCGCGAAACCCCTGCGTGGAGCAGTATCCCGACGGGTGTGCCAGGAGCGCCCCGCGAGGGGCCGTCGGCACGCCCGTCGGGCTAGTACAATAACCCCTAGTTTCTTAGCGGCAGAAGGCGTGCCACAGCACCAGAAAAACTACTGGGGCACTCCAGCCGCGCTGTACTAGCCACCGTGTCGTCCGCTCGGCGCGATACCCCGCACCGGAACGAGCGGGAGGCACAGGAGCGGCCGTGGCTCGGGAACGACGGCGCGGGATGGCCCCGGCCGTGCGGTGGCCCACCCCCTGGCCATCTCCCGTCTCCCGACGCGCGCAGTTGTGTCGACGACCACCCTTCCCTTATTGCCTCCATAAGTATATAGTAAGCAATCTCAAGGTATTTGTCGCCTGACAATTCACGGGGAGTGATAGCGATGGTGCGGCGGCGCGGCCCATACGCCAAAGAACGCGAGGAAGTCCTGCCCGGGGTGCGCCTGCACGTCGCCCGCACCGCCGCCCTCGGCGCGCGCCTCGCCGCCGCCCGCCGCGCCGCCGGGCTCACCCAGGCCGAGGCCGCCGCCGCCTTGGACCTCCCCCGCGCCAACCTCGCCATGTGGGAGCGCGGGTACCACGACGTCACCTACGCCCACCTCGTCCGCCTCGCCCGCCTCTATCGCCTCGACGCCGCCGCCATCTTCGGCGACGATCTCGACCCCGCCACCGACCCGGGCGACACGACACCAAGCGCGGTCGACGACGATCGCGGGTGAGGCGCGCGATACACGCCGAGGGAGCGCGCCTCGCGGAGCGCCAAGTTGAGGCCGCGGGCGAGGCCGATCACCACCCACAGCACAGTCGCGCTGGGCGGTGCCCGGAGCACCTGGCGAAGCGGCATGGCCCCCAGACGCTCAGGGCAGTGGGCGCAGGTTGCTGCTGGCGATCGCCACCCCGGCGAGCAGCAGCACGGCACCCTGCGCGCTGATCGCCCACGGCGTGTACAGGAACGCCTACCGCTCCCGTCCGAAGCTGAGCAGGGACGCCAGGTCGGGCAGGATGTGCGCGTCCTCGAGCGCGAACGCGAGGTAATGCAGCCCCAGGACCACGAAGAACAGGCCGCCGCCGCCGTCGAAGAACCGCCCGGCACCCGGCGGCAGGCCGTGCGGATATGGCGTGGCGACGCCGAGCGCCAGCACGACAAGGAGACCCCAGAGGACCGCAAGGCTGCGGGCGGCGATGCGACGTCGGTTGGGGCGGGGATCGGGCATGGACCGACTCCTGAAGCGGCAGGGGTGCCGCAATACGGCCATCGCGCGGGTGTGTGACGACGCACTGCGCAGGGTGGGCGGCGAGGCCAACACCGATCGGCGTGGCGTGGCGCATTGCCGCAGCCGATCCGATCCACACGTGTTGCCACAGCATCGGCATACGAGGAGTGCGTGGTCGACACGATGAGACGCGCGCCTGGGGAACGTCACCCGGACCGGTTCTCTCCGCCGGGTAGGCGACCCGGGGCACCCGCAAGCGTTACCGCATATCCTGCAGCCGACAGGTCATCATCGCGGCAAGATCGCCGCCACCGCTCGCGGCTCGCGACGCCTTCGGCGCGCCGGGCCATGGCGACCGCAGATCAGGGCCGGCCACCAACCCAGGGGGCCTGGATGATGACCAGGTGCTGCGTGGCGTCGAGCCAGGCGAGGCCGTCGGCGCCCCACCGGACGAGCGCCGACGGCCCGGTCCCCACGGTCGCCCCCGCCACGCGCACGGTCGCGAATGGCGTGCGCGTCGGCGCGTCGACGATGGTGATCGTGGTGGCGTCGCCGCTGGCGGTCGCCACGCCGTCGCGCACGTAGAAGAGCCGGTGCGTGGGCGCATCCACGACGATCTGCCCGGCGACCGCGGGGTCGATCCGCCCGCTGTACCGATCGTCACCCGCACCGAGGATATCGCCCCGCATCCCGTAGACCTGCCCGTCCAGGCATGCGGGCGTATGGGGGATCGTGTCGTAGCCGCCGTAGAAGAACGCGTCGCTCCCCCTCGTCAGCCCGATCCCATCCGCGGCGATGGTGAGATCGAGCCACCGCAACCTCCCGACCCTCGGAAACCCGTAGAGGGCGAACACGAAGACGTGGTCCGCGATCCCGCGGCAGGCGATCAGGCGCAGCCCGCTGGTATCCAGGCCCAGATCCCGAGCGCGCGGCAACGTCACGCCATCGCGGACGATCGCCATTTCGAACGCCTGGGTGCTGTGCGCGCGGACGCACAGGACCGCGAGGGTCTCGGGAGCGTCCGCGACCACGACCAGGCCGCGGACGGCGTAGGGTTGCCCGGCCGGGTCCGGGCCGAGGTCGATCGTGCGGTCGACCCGCCCCGCCGCCAGGTCGAGCCGCTGGATCTGGCCCCGCCCGTCGCTCCCGACGTAGAGGTAACGTCCGTCGGCGCTCATGGACAGCGCCGTGGGCTCCGCCGCGACGGGGATCGGCGTCCCGGCCACGTCGGGGCGACGCGTCTCTCCGACCGCGCGGTCGCCCTGAGCGTCCAGCGCGCCGCCGCCGCCGCCGGCCTCGACCCCGCGGACTACGCCGGGCACTCGCTGCGCAGCGGCCTCGCCACGGCGGCCGCCCAGGCGGGCGTGAGCGAGCGGGCGATCATGGCCCAGACCGGCCATCGCGCGGTGACCATGGTCCGCCGCTACATCCGCGACGGCTCCCTCTTCCGCGACAACGCCGCCGCCCGCGTCGGCCTCTAGTACAGCGTGGCGGAAATAGGCCGCTGGTTTAGGCGACGAGCGCCTTGCCTTGGTAGGTCCAGCGGAAGGGCTTGGCCATGGTGCGGTTGTAGTAAGCGACGAAGGCCAGGACCTTGGTCTGCAAATCGTCGAGCGAGGTGAAGGAGCCGCGCCGCAGCAGCTTGCGGGTGAGGATACCGCGCCAGAGCTCGATCTGGTTGAGCCACGAGGCGTGTTTGGGGGTGTAATGGAAGACGATCCTGTGGGTCGGATCGCGGAGGAAGGCGGCGCGGCGCGACTGGCTGGCCAGGATCCCCGCCTTCCCTTTGACGCCCAGGTCGTCGGCCAGCCCCGACACCGCCGCCACGTAGCGCACCAGCGCCTCGGACTGGTGGATGTTCAGGTTATCCACGACGACGTGCCATCTGGATGCGGCCGGGTCTGTGGCGACGGTCCGCTGGAGGTGCGCCCCGATATCCTCCGCGGTGCGGGTGGGGCCATGGGAGGGAACCACGATCTGTCCCGTGACGACATCGCGATTGAGGATGAAGGTGGTCGTGCCATGCCGCACGTACTCGAACTCCCGCCGCTCGACCCGGCCCGGTGCCGGGGGCAATCCGGGGTGTTTGCGCTCCAGCGCCTGGACCCCGGTCAGCTCGTCGGTGCTGATCATCCGCTCCCCCGCCGCCGCCAGGGCGGCGGCCGCGCGGTAAAGGCCGCAGATGTCCGCGACCTTCTCGGCCAGGTCGGGGTCAGCGGCGGGCGTCAGCCAGGAGCGGGTACGGTGGGGCTGGAGGGCCCCCTTTCGAGCAAACGGGCGGCGTGGCGTGGGGAGAGGCGGTCCGCGATGCCCCGCTTGACGACCTCGTCGGCGATCTCCCGCCCGGTCCACTGGCTGATCGGGCGGTCGGAAGCGGCAGGGGCCTCGCAGGCCAGCGCGGTGATCCGGCAGACCTGCTCCGCCGTGATGCGACCGGGGCTACCCGACCGGGGCGCGTCTTCCAGCCGCTCCGCCACGCTCAGCTCGGCGAGCGGCAGCGCACGGAGGCCGAGCCCGCGCCCGCGCCACAGCCGGGCCGTTTCGACAGCCACGCCCAGTCGGCGCGCGACCTGAGCGTTATTCCCCCCGGTCGCCGCCGCGAGGACGAGGCGCGCCCGCAGCGCCACCTGCTGCGGGGTCGTATGCCCGCAGACGAGCGCCTCCAGACCCCGGCGCTCCTCCGCCGTCAACGCGATCGCCACCGGCTTCGGCCCACGCATCATGCCCCCCTACCCCGCCGCCCACCGCAGGCACCCGACGAGGGTCAGCGTACTACAGGGCTACTTCCGCCGCGCTGTACTAGCGCGCCGGGTACGCGGCACCGGCGCGGGGCCCGGGCCCCACCGCCGGGTGGCGTTCGGCAGCGCCGCGTTTGGGCACCGCGATGGGAGTGTCCTGCCGCCGGGGTGCGGCCCCCGCGCAGTCGCACGGTGGGCGGGGGCCGCGTATCCTGCGCCATGCGCCGATGACCGCAGGCACGACCGGTGCCGGCGGGTAGCGCCCTGCTTCAGCCACCTTATTAAAGGAAGACCGAACCCGTCGGCTGATGACGACGGGCCGCGACCGGCTCGCCACGGTCGGTGTTGGGCGCGGCCCGCCGCACGGCCCGCTGGCGTCTCCGTGCTCCCGGACGCGACCTACCCCGTGCGGTCCGCCCCGCAGACCCTCAACGGAAATGACCGGGTGCGGCGGCGTGCCGCCACGGGCCGGGGGTGGCCTGGACGCGCGGTGCCCGGCTGTGCAGATACCTCAAGCGATATGTCGCACCGGCGCGCGGCGTCCGGCGATCACCGCGAGGCACCCCTCGCGATCTCGCGCCGCTGTCTTTGGGCCCCGGTCGCCCGGCCGTCATCGTGGTGCGGCCGGGCGACTCGGGGCCGACCACAAGCACAGCGCGCACCGCCGGGCGCAGGTCGCCCCACGGCAGCGACCATTGACGCCATGGCGCGCGGCCCTTACACTGTACGTACAAAGAGCAGCGGGCGGCACCAAGCGGTGCTGCGGAACAAGGATAAAGGGGAGAGGATGCAGGGCTATTGCCTCAAGTGCCGCGAGAAGCGCGAGATCAAGGACATGCAGGCCGTGACGCTCAAGAACGGCCGCGCCGCCCGCCAGGGCACCTGCGCCGTCTGCGGCACCAAGATCACCGTCATGGGCGCGGACAAGACGGCCAAGGCGTAAGATCGGGCGGTGCACCAGGCTCGCCGCCCATGGTGCGCGCGCGACATCGTCCGCCTCGTGGCGCGCGCACCATGGGCGGCGAGGACTGCTCGAGGGCCAGCACTCGGTGGTCAGTGGTGTTGCTCCTGCCGAAGCGCGCGCCGAGCTTCCGACCTGTCCTGGCCGAGAAGTCGGTCCGTACGGCGTCAAGCAGCTTTCGCATAGGTGTGGTGGAGGCCACCCAGGATCGGGGTCGCGCAGATCGGGCCGCGCAGTTGCACGTGCGCGGTCACCGGCACGAGCCCTTCGGGCACTCCTTGCGCCAAGCCCTGATGCGGCCGATGCTGGTTGAAGTACGCCACGTAGTCGCGGAGGACGCGCCGCAGCTGGCGCTCACCCAGGACGATGACGTGGTCGAGGCACTCCCGCCGGACGCTGCCAAGGAACCGTTCGCAGGTGGCGTTCTGGCGCGGTGCGCGGTACGCCGTCCGCAGCATGGTGATGCCACTCGCCTCGGCGACGCGGGTGAAGGCCCCGCCATACTTGCCGTCGTTGTCCCGGATCAGGTAGCGCGGGCGCTGGTCGAAGGGCGTGGCCTCGCGCAGCTGCTGGGCCACCCAGGCGTCGGTGGGGTGGCGCGTGACGCCGACATGCACCACGCGGCGCGTGCCAAGGGCGACCACGCAGGAGGCGTACACGGGCCGGAAGAGCAGATCCGTGACGGGGAGCAAATCGCAGGCCCAGATGTCGTCGGCGTGGTTGCGCAGGAACGTCGTCCAGGGCTGCCCGGCCCGGCGCGGCGGGCGGGCCTCGCGCAGGTAGCGCTGGATCGTCGACCTGGCGACGCGGATGTCGAGCTTCAGGAGCTCGCCCCGGATGCGCTCCACGCCCCACAGGCGATTGGCCCTGGCCATCTCGCGGATCGGGGCGACGGTCTCGGGTGCGAGGCGCGGGCGGTGCGCGGGGGCTGCGGCGCGGGATTTCCGCCGCCAGAACTGGCGAAAGAGCTCCCGATGCCAGCGGAGGAGCGTGTCCGGCTGGACGATCAGCAGGGCCTGACGCCAGGCGCGGACACGGCTGGCCAGGAGCACCAGCAACGCCCGATCGGCCGGGGTGCAGCGCGGCCGCGTGGCGCTGCGGCGCAGGATGGCGAGTTGGTGGCGGAGGAGCGCGTTCTCGGCCACGAGCGCCGGCCTGCTGCGCACCAGATCGCCGAGCGCGCCAACAGCGACGGGCGCGGCGGCCGGGCGGATGGCGGTCGAGAGCTGGTGATGGAGGCGGCGGACGACGGCGCGGCCAAGCGCGAACAGGCGGTGGAACAGGCGAATCGGCATGGACAACTCCCTTCCGTGATGGTACGGCATCCGGGACGGAAGGGAGTGTCGCAACAGGTCCAGGTGGGGGCTACAGTGCGGCGGGGCCATCTGTCCCAGTCGGTGCCCTGGGTCTGGATGGACTTCTCGGCCAGGACAGGGAGGATCACGGTCAGCCGTGACGCCGCGTCGTGCGCGGTACTCGTCGCCGGGCGACCGACCTTTCCGATGGTCACCGCCGCGCCGGGCGACGGAGCCAGCCGCGGACGCGCGCGATCAACGCCGTCAGCCGGGCCTGCGCCGCCAGCGTCTGCTTCACCTCCGTCGGGAGGTGATCGTGCCAGTAGTGCGTCGTCTTGGCCACGACGGTCACGACACTCTTGATCTCCCCCGTGATGGCGTACGCCGCGCCGACCGGCACGAACAGGGTGGGGCCAGCGTAGCGCGCCGCGACCAGTTCCACCGCGATCGCCTCGCTCAGCCAGCGGGCCATCGTCGGCGAGTCGCACCGGACCGCCAGCCAGCCCGGATCACCCGGCACCGCCGCTAACCCGCTCACCTCGCGGATGCCACGGATGATCTCGGCGGCGGCGGCGCGATAGGCGGGGCTGTCGGGATCAGCCTGTTCCGGTGGCTGGAGCAGCGTGGCGCGGTGGGGCGGCCCGCCTTCCTGTGCCAGGGCGCAGAAGGTGTCCCACATCTCGCCCCAGGCGACCGCGCCCTCCGGGGTATACCGGAGGGGTGCCGCCGCCATCGGCGCACGCTTCTCGGTCTCCTGTTGTGTCATCGCTCGTCTTCCTCCGCGTCGGCCGATCGCGATCGCCGGGGCCGCGCCAAAGTCCCACTCGTGAGCCGCGCTCAGACGATCCCGCCCTGGCGCAGGGCATCGACCACGATCGCAAGCCCCGCGAGGGTGATCGCCAGCGCGGAGGCGACCGGGAGGAGTCGCGGCACGCGCGGCTCGAAGGACAACCGGGTGAAGAGGCGGCGCGCATGGACACAGAGCAGCCCGATCGCCGTCAGCACGCCGGCCAGTCCGACGCTGAACGCGAGGACGAGCAGCAGGCCGAAGCCGGTGCGCCCCAGCGCGATCGCCCCCAGCAGGAGCACGAGCGCCGAGGGGCAGGGGATCAGGCCGCCGCTCACCCCGAGCGCCAGCAGGCTGCGACGCGTCACACGTTCACCGCCCGCGCCGGGCGGCAGGTGCGCATGAGAGCGCCCGCCGTGGCTGTGCATTTGCCCGACCGGGCTGCCATCGTCGTGCGCGTGTCCCGGCAAGGGCGCCCCAGCACCGCGCAGGCGCTGCCAGGCCAGGGTCGCCCCGATGACGACGACGGCGGCCCCGGAGAGGACATTCAGCCAGGGATAGAGCGTCTCGGGGAGGAGGTAGCGCGCGAGCCAGAGGGTGATCGCCCCGAGCGCGAAGACGCCGAGCGTGTGGGTGATCGTCACCGTCAGGCCCAGGAAGACGGCGTGCCGGGCCGTGCCGCGCGTGCCGATGAGATAGGCGGCGACGACCGTCTTGCCGTGCCCCGGCGCGAGGGCGTGCAGCGCCCCCCAGAAGATCGCCGCCAGGAGCGCCAGCGCGATCGCCCCCGGCGTCAGCTGCTCCACCTGCGCCAACCCCGCGATGCGCGTCGTCGACAGGCCACCGATCGGCCCGCGCTCGCCGGGGACCGCCGCGGCGGCGCTCGCCGCACCGGGGGCCGCGCCGGTCCCCGGCCGAAGGGTGAACGTCGCCGCGCGCCGATTGAGCGGCGCGGTGAGCATATCCTGCGGATAGGCCCGCAACTCGTCCGACCGATCCTCGGCCAGCGCCGCGTCCGCATCGATCGCGGTGTCGGCCCCGCCTCGCACGACGATCTCGCGCCAGCCCAGCCGGTCGCCGAAATTCCCGTCCGCGTAGCGCGCCGCGCCGCCGCTCCCCCAATCGGGCGGCAGCGCCGCGTCGAGGTGGGCCTCCACGCGCAGCGTCGGCAACCCCCCCTGTCCCGGCACGAAGGTGGCGGCGCGATCGCGGGTCGTCAGCGCGAGCGGTCGCCCGCCGACCGTCAGTTGCAGCCCCCGGACGAGGTCCGGCAGGGTGCCATCGAGGAAGGCGGCGGCTTCCGCCGCGTCGAGCACCCCATCGCCGTTGGGGTCGAGACGCGCCATCAACTGGAAGGTCGGGATCTCGGCGTAGTCGACGATATAGGTGACGCGCGCCGTGCCTGCGGCGAAGTCGAGGCGGCTGTAGCTATTGATCGTGAAGTTGCCGAGCGGGTGGGCGGTCGCGCCGCGCGTGCCACAGCCGAGCGCGAGCAGCAGCCCGAGCCCGAGCGCGCCGATCACGTTCCAGCGCCGCCAGCGCGCCCGCCCCACCACAACCGCCATGTCGCCCCACCCCCGGGTCCGCTCGCTACGTCGTCTCACCCCGCGTCGCTGTCAGCGTCCCGCCAGCGCGGCCAGCGCGGCGCGCGCCTCGGGGGCGTGCAGGATGGAGAAATTCGGATTGATCGCCAGGGCCTTCGTGTACGCCTCGCGCGCGGCGGCGTTTTCGCCGCGCGCCTGGGCGATCGCGGCCGCGTGGTAGGAGAGCAGGGCATCCTGGGTGCCAAGCGCGAGCGCCGCCGCACTCTCGCGGCCCGCCTCATCGTAGGCGCCCGCACGGTAGAGCGCCCAGGCCAGGGTGTCGTGCCCGTAGATCCCCGGTCGGGCCACCAGCGCCGCGCGCGCCTGCTCGACGACGACGGCGGGGGTCAATCCGGCGGACGGGTGATCGGCGGCGAAGAGGGCGAATTCGAGGTCGTTGTTGACGCCATTGGCCGCCAACAGCCGTTCCTGCACGCGGACGAGTGCGTATTGCTCGGCGGCGCGCTCCGGCTGACCCGCCGCGGCGTAGACATCGCCCAGTTCGATCACGTACTGGGTCACGGGGATCGCCGCGGTCGCCTCGGCATAACGGGCGATCGCGGTGGCGTAGTCGCCGCGCGCCGCCGCCACCCGCCCGAGCCCGGCCTGGGCGTGGAGGTAGCCCGGCACCTCGAAGAGGGCGTGGCTATACTCGGTCGCGGCGGCGTCGAGCTGGCCGCTATTGAAGTAGAGGGTGGCGAGCTGGACGCGCGTCCAGGCGGTCCCTTCCGCCCCCGGCGATCCCGCCGCCACCGCGCGCTGCATCGCCTCGATCGCCCCGGCGGAATCCCCGTGCAACTCGCGGGCGTAGGAGACGCGAGCATAGGAGCCGAGGTCGGGGCGCAGGTCGACCATCCGCTGGAAGGTCGCGATCGCCTCCGGGTACTGGCCCAGCTCGGTCTGCGCGTCGCCGATGACGCCGTAGAGATAGGCGACCTGCGGGGCGCGCGCCCGGGCCTGCTGGCCCCAGTCGAGCGCCTCGCGGAACTGGTGGCGCGAGAGCGCGAGCGAGCCGAGGCCGGCCAGGGCATCGACATTGTTCCCATCGCGCGCGAGGGCGCGACGGAACGCCTCCTCGGCGCGCGGATAGTAGGCCGGATCGCCGGTCTCGCGCGCCCGTTGCACGTAGATCTGACCGAGGCTGGCGAGCAGCGGGGGATCGTCCGGGCGGTCGCGCAAACGGACCTGCAACGCCGCCAACTGCCGTTCGGTCGGGGAGCGCGGATCGGGTGCCACCGCCGCCAGCGCCGCCGCGCCCGCATCCGCGCGCGCCTGCCTTTCGCGCACCACCAGCGCCAGCACCACGCCCACAACCAGGAGCAGGAGCAGGGCGACAAGGATGAGCGCGCGGCGTTGCCGCGCGGGCGGGCGTTGTCGCCCCGCAGGCCGCGCCAGTCGGCGGCTATCGATCACTGCCATAGCCGCATCTCCTCGTGGTTTTATCGCTGACAAATCTGCTTGACTTTACCCCATTTGTCTGGCAAAGTAAAGGTTGTTGACCGACAATGCGTCGAACAGCGGCGGAGCGCCTACGATCCGGTGGTCGCGCCCACCGGAGGGGAAAGGGGGCCAGCAGGCCGGTTCCACCGACGGGATCCCGAATTCGTATGGCCGAGACAGCCAAGGAGAGCACCGATGCCAGTCGCCAGATCGTCGCGCTCACAATGGCCCGCCCGCGCGCGCCTGCGCCTGTTCGCCCTCGTCCTCCTGTTAATCGCGGCGCTGGTGCCGCTGTCCCTGCTGGCCCCCGCGCCCGCCCCGGCGCGCGCTTCCAGCCACCGCGAGGCCCCGCTGACGTCGGAGGACCCGCTCGCCGACAACACCGACGTCTACGCCTTCGTCAGCCCCGATCGCCAGGACACGGTGACCCTGGTCGCCAACTACGTCCCGTTCCAGCTGCCGGCGGGCGGGCCGAACTTCTATCGCTTCGGCGACGACGTGCTGTACGAGATCCACGTCAACAACGACGGCAGCGCCACCGACAACATCGTCTTCTCGTTCCGCTTCCACACCGCCACCGTGGATCCGAACACCTTCCTCTACAACACCGGCACCATCACCTACGATCCTGGCACCAGGACCTACAAGAACTGGAACCGGCCGCAGACCTACGACCTGAGCGTGACCAAGAACAGCGTGACCCAGGCGCTGGGCACGGGCCTGCTCTCGCCCCCGAACAACGTGGGGCCGGCGTCGACCCCGAACTATCCCGCCCTGGTGCAGCCGGCCATCGCGACCGGCCTGCCCAACGGGATCAGCAGCTTCGCCGGGCAGCGCGACGATCCCTTCTTCGTCGATCTCGGTCGGGCCTTCGACCTGCTCGGGGTCAACCCGGCGGGCGGGACGGACTTCGTGGGGGGCCTGAGCGTCAACACGCTCGCCCTTCAGGTTCCGAAGGCCTACCTCCAGGGGCTCGTCGTGAATGATCCCGTGATCGGGGTCTGGGCCACCGCCAGTCGGCAGCAAACGACGGTGCTCGACGGCACCGGGAACAAGACCCCGGCGGGGGCCTTCGTCCAGGTTTCCCGCCTGGGGATGCCGCTGGTCAACGAGGCGGTCATCCCGCTCGGCCAGAAGGACCGCTTCAACGCCACCCGCGTCGCGCCGGGGAGCGACGTCCAGTTCCTCCCCCGCGTCACCGATCCCGAGCTGGCGCGGCTCTTCGTGGCGCTCGGCGTCGACAAGGACACGCCGACCACGAATCGCACCGATCTCGTGGCGGTCTTCCTCACCGGTATCCAGGGGCTCAACAAGCCGGTGACCGTGTCACCCGCCGAGATGATCCGCCTGAATATGGGGATCGCCCCGAGCACCGCCGATCCCAACGCGGTGAATCGCATGGGTGTCCTCGGCGGTCAGCTCGACGGCTTCCCGAACGGTCGTCGCCTCGCCGATGACGTCGCCGACATCGAACTCCAGGTGGTCGCGGGCATCCTCTGCCAGCCCGGTGGCCCGCTGGCCGGACCGACGCCCTGCCGGACCTCGGCGGTCAACACCGGCCTCGGCGACGGCGTCAACGCCAACGATCTGCCCTTCCAGGCCGCCTTCCCGTATGTGGCCAACCCGCGACCGCCGTACGGCGACGGCTCGACCCCGCCGACGGTGCCGAGCTACAGCGCGACGGTCACCACCGGCGGGACCGGCACCGGCACCGTCTCCCCGGGCAGCGGCACGTATGGCGGGATCGTGCCATTCACCGCCACGCCGGCGGCCAACAACATCTTCCTCGGCTGGACGGTGGACGGCACCTTCGTCGGCTTCGGCAACCCGCTGAAGCTCGGCCTGAGCAAGAACCGGACGGTGCGCGCCGACTTCGCGCCGCGCCCGACCTTCGCCGACGTGCCACCCGCGAGCGCCTCCTACGAGGCGATCGGCCAGCTGGCGGCGCGCGGCTTCATCAAGGGCACCTCGCCGAGCACCTTCGAGCCCGGCAGCCCCGTGCTGCGCTCCCAGGCGGCCGCGCTGATCGGGCGCACGCTCGGCTTCAGCGCCGCGCCGGCCAGCGGCAATCCGTTCCCGGATCGCTGCGACCCGGCCAACCCGAGCAACTGCATCGACGACGAGCTCTGGGGCTACGTGGCATCGCTGTCGGCGGAAGGCATCGCCAAGGGCTACACCGACGCGGCGACCTGTCAGGCGGCCGGGACGACCGCGCCCTGCTACCTGCCGCGCGACATGGTGCTGGGCGTGCAGGCCATCTCCTTGATCACCCGCGCCTTCGTCGCGAAGGGCTACTGGGTCCAGGAGACGACCGACACCGGCATCTACGCGAATGTGCCGGCGAGTTCGGGCGAGCGCCTCGACCTGGTGACCTTCGTCAAGAACGCCGGCGACCTGCCGGGCCTGCCGTCGAGCGGGGCCTTCACCGGCTACGATCAGGCGGCGACGCGCGGCTTCTTCGCCCGCGCGCTCTTCCAGGCCTACAGCGCCTACTTCTCGGTCAACCGCATCCCGACCCCGTAAGCACCGCGCGACAGACGAACGGCAGAACGCGGGAGGGTGGGCCAAGCGGCCCGCCCTCCCGCGTTCGTGTCCCCATCCGGAGAACACCGGGCACGGGCCGACGATGGCGCAGGCCGCGTCCGGGGCGCGGGGGTACGTTAGTCCTGGGGTTGGGCTTGCGTCGATTCCGTGGACACCGGGATACCGGGGACAATGTGGACGCCTCGCCACATCATCGGGGGTCTTACCGACTTTCGATGATCGCTTTCCGCCCGTTGTGCGCACTGGCGTGGAGAGATTAGGAGAGATTAGTCGTGTCTGATGCCCTGTGCTGGCTCTCGTCGCCATCCGTGGTGTCGTGTTGGGGTAGTGGCGGTCATGCCACACGGCGATAGTCGTGGTGCAGGCCGCCCAGCACGGGGATGGACACGACAGGGGCTGTCGGACAGGAGAGTGATGCTG
>JAABUM010003946.1_pt1 | contig 17434 bp, 26 predicted proteins | sample 5559161 | NCBI WGS metagenome assembly JAABUM01 (sample SAMN10711868, study PRJNA513369) | rock metagenome | isolation source: Antarctica rocks | place: Antarctica: Victoria Land, Siegfried Peak nord | reverse complement strand
CGAGGACGTCACCCGCGAGGTCCTGGTCGCACTGCAGGTGCTGCAGGCAGTCGTCGGGCAGGTCCCGGACAGCGACCGGCGTTCGATTGACCTGACCGGGTTGGACACCGCGTTCGGTGCTGAAGCGCAGCAGGGCCCCGCGGAGGGCCGCTGAAGCGTAGGCCTGTGGGTGGCGCTTACTGCACCCGTCGTGGCTGTGCCTGGTCGTCATCGTCGTCGTCGGGCATGTGGATGTCGTCGACGGCGATGTTGACCGCCACGACCTGCAGTGCGGTCATCCGCTCGATCATGGAGATCACGTTGCGGCGGATGGCGACGGCCAGGGCGTCGACCGGCACGCCGTACTCGGGGACGATGTCAAGGTCGACTGTGGCCTGGGTTCGTCCGACGTCCACCGACACGCCCTGGGAGACGTTGGGACCACCGGCGCCGGGGATCAGTTCACGGACCGCACCGAACGTCCGCACCCGGCCGGTTCCCATGTTGTGAATCCCGGAGATGTCCCGGGTGGCGATACCGGCGATCTTCTGCACGACGCCATCGGCGATCGAGGTCGTGCCCCGCTCGGTGAGCAGCTGGCTGCCGGTCGTTGCCAGCTCTTTCGGGCCGGTGCCGTCCGCTGCGGCAGGCGGGTCCTGACCTGGCTGGTCACTGGTCGATCTGCTCATCTGAAGGCTCTTTTCAAGGTGTAGAGCTGCGGACATCCGGCTCCCCGGGAGGCGTCCCGCCCGGTGTCGGCTTGATCCTCGCACTCCATCCCGCCGGACAGGCAGGGTAGATGTGGGTGCACGTCTGAAGCTGCTGTTGCGGGCGGAGCCCGTCGCCGCGCGGGTGGAGGGGCACCTGCCGGTGCCGGGCAGCGTGGTGCAGCACCGCCGGGGCCAGCAGCCGTGGCGGGTGGAGTCGGTGAGCGAGGACGGAGCGGTGCTGTCCAACCTGAGCGGCGAGGTCGTCCGGCTGCCGCTCGGCGTCCTGGTGCCTGACCGGGTCGGGAGGCCGAGCCCCCACACCGGCGGGGGAGGGCCATGAGCACGACCTGAGGCAGCAACGAGCAGCGGGTCGGCCGATTCTGCCGACGACATGGGAAAGGATTGCGGCTGTGGCACGCGAAGAGACTGTTCGCCTGATCGATGACCTTGACGGGACGGAGGCGACGACGTCGTTGACGTTCGCCGTCGACGGGGGCGAGTACGCGATCGACCTGAACGAGAAGAATGCGGCGAAGTTCCACAGGGCGCTCGCGCCCTACGTCGGCGCTGCCCACCCGGTGCGGCGCCCGCGGGCCGCGAAGCGCACCGGGACGAAAGGCGGGGCAGCCGCATCGACGGCGCAGGACCTTGCGGCGATACGGGCGTGGGCCCGGGAGAACGGGTTCGAGGTCAGCGGTCGCGGCCGCGTCCCCCGCCGAGTGATTGAGGCCTACCAGGCTGCGCGCTAGCAGGTCCCGTGTGGAGGTACCGCGCATCTGAGGTGTAGCTGCGGCACTGGCCCCGCCCGGCGGAGGCTGACGCCCTGGACCGGCCAGCGGGTTTTGCCCGCTCAGCCGCGTTGTGATGAGCCTGGCCGCGGTGCGAGACCTACACCTGGCAGCCGTTCCCCGACCCGTGCCACGTCACCCAGCAACTGTCACTGAGCTCAGTGGCCGCAGCCGACGCCCGCACACTGTTCACCCTGTGCTTCGGTGAAGGCGCCGCCGGCAGCACCGCCAAGCAGGTTGGGCGGCAGCCTCATCGCCCCTAGCGTCCGCAGGTAGGACCGCCCGGGGTCCTGGCCGAGGACGCCCTCGAAGAGAGCAGCGATAACCTCGTCGGCCTCATCCAAATGGTCGCGCAGGACCGCGCCATCAACGACACGAGCTCGTAGGTGCCGCGATTGCACGGTTGGCTCCGGCTCCACCGAGGTTGAGTGCGAGTGTCGCGGTGAGAGCTCCGCTTGCGGCACCCGGCTGAGGTTGTGTCAGGTGCTTCCGTGCCGCTGTTGGGCGTCGCCGGGCTGGGCTGGCGGCGACTCGCCCTGCTCAAGGTGGGCGGCTGTTCAGAGCAGGGCTGCCGGGGCGTGCAGGCCGGAGCCGTCGCCCCGCTCCCAGCTGGCAAGCTGGTGGCGCATTGAGGTGGGCAGCTGGCAGTCGACTTCGATGGTGACCGGCCAGACCGAGCGGACCCAGTGCATCGCTTCGTCAATGGCCGCGCCGGGTGGGGGCCTGCACACGATGTGGATCCCGCGCCGAGCGATGCTCTTGTCCACGACCTGGACGATGGGCGTGGGTCGGCGCGGTGGGCCGGGCAGGATGCGCGGACTGTGGTCCGGATCGGTGACGATGCGCTGCTTGAGGTGCGTGTACACGTCGCCGGCGGTCACGCCGAACGGCACCTCGTGATAAGCACGTCGCCCTGTTCGGCCGCGACGGTGCAGCCGAGTCGGAGTCGAGCCGGCCTTCCATCCAGGAGTGCTGCGAGGTCTCCGTCGACGGTGCCGCCGCCGGGCATCGCCGGTGGACCGGCCGAGTCGCCGCCGTTCGTCAACGCCGTGACGACAGCGTCTGGGGCGAAGGGGGGGACGGGGCCTTCTCGGTAGAGCGAACCCTCGATCAGACCGAGCGGCACCGGTCCCACGGCTCCTTGCTCGCAGGCCAGGGCCAGTGCCCCGACCGGGGACAGCCGGACCGTGGTGTAGCGGGCCTCGGCAGCGGGGTGGTGCCCTCGCGGCGAGCCCCAGTTGCCGTTGCCGTCGAGCAGCGGCAGGTGCAGCCGCCAGGCCGCGGCGAGGTCCTGCAGCAGCGGGTAGGCGTATCGCGGTCCGAACCCGTGCCGGCCTCGAGGAGCTCGAGAACGTGACTGCTCCGCACGTAGTCTGCGTCAGGCTCGCCGCCGAGGTCTGCCACCGCAGAGAGCACCCCGAGGTCAAGGGCACCCAATCCGGTGCGGGCGCTCACCGCAGGGTCTCGACCGCGACCGGCACACCCTCGACGAGGACCGGGCCCGACGGCGGCGGTGTCCCGATGAAGACGTCGAGCGGGCCCCAGCCCGTCGCGAACCGCAGTTCACGGCAGTCGATCAGGGCGTCAGCTTCTGCCGGCACTCGCAGGTCAGCCAGCGCGCTGACCAGCCTGGTGACCGCTTCCGGCGTCACCGCCACGTCAAGGTCGCGTGGGCACCCCCGACCTGCGCAGCCGTCGGGCGGTGCCGCCGACAACAACCACGTCGGCACCGGCCCGGCACAGCTCTGCGGCGAGCAGCAAGGGGCGTTGTGCAAGGTCCAGCACCCGTGAACGGTATCGGCCCACGTCAGGGGGCGAATGCAGCGTCGACGAGCTGCCGTCGTCGTACGCAGGCCGGGTTCGCGGGTCATCGAGCGTCTGGACCCGAGTGCTCCCTGGCACCAGAACCGCCGCAGCCCTTTGGCTGGTGTTCCACTTCCTAGCCGCGCGTAGCCAGCACCACGCCGAGCACCGTACTGGACAAGAAGTCCGGCGCCACCACCGACCGGCCCGGGCGGTGACGTGATCGTGGTGCACACCCTGGACCGGGTGGGCCGCACCGTGCGGGACACGCTCAACCTGATCCACGAGCTCGCCGAGCGCGGCGTCGGGGTCCGCAACCTGGCCGGGTCGATGAGCTACCAGACATCCCCGGGGTGCGCGACCCGATCCGGGTCGACTCGAGCAACCCGGCCGACCCGATGGCGCAGCTCGCCGTGGTGCTGCTCGCCCTGTTCGGGCAGATGGAACGCACCTACACCCTCGAGCGGGCCGCCCACGCCCGGGCCGTCGCGACCGCCAAGGGCCGCCGGGTCGGCCGGCCGGTCCTGGTCGACCCGGCCAAGCTGGCCTACGCCGCTCACCTGCGCGACGCCGGGCACACCATCGCCGAGATCGTCACCAAGACCGGGATCCCCCGGACCAGCCTGTACCGGCACCTGCCGCCCCGGCCACCGGAGCCGGTCACCGCCGCCGCGCCGGCGAGCGGTAGCAGCATGTCCGAGCGAGCAGCTGGCGGGTGACGTTTCCTGGCCGTCGCCGGCACCTGAAGAAGGACCTCGAGGCTGCTCTGCGCTATGCCGAGGCCGCGGGCTGGCCAGCTGACCGGGCGCACCGCTGGGGGCAGGTTTTAGCGATCCTTCCCGTTACGGGACAGATCGCGTGTGGTTGGCCGTGCAGACTTGCGAGGTGGCACATGGATCTGCCGAGGCAGTGCTGTGGCGGCCAGCTCCGCGGGTGCGTCGGTGGGTGATCGCTGCGCTGATGCCGTTCGCGGTGGTGACGGTGGTCGGGCTGGTGGCGCTGTGGCCCTCGCACCGGGCGCAGCCAGTGCCGTGCAGTTCACCACCTACGGCGAGGGCCGGACGGTGTTCGAGCCCGGCACCGTCGTCGGGGTGTCGCAGAAGGCCTGCGGCGGCAGCGTGGGTAGCCCGACCGGACCGGCTGGGGCGCCGGTGAACGGGTCCGCTGCGGTTTGCGGCACCGCGTCGGTCGCCGTCAGCAGCGGCCCCGATGCCGGGCGCACGGTGAGCCTTGGGCCCAGTGACACGAGCCTTCGGGTCGGGGATCGGATCCGCATCGCACGGGGACCGGTCACCGATGCGGGCACCGGGGTGCGGGAGTACCAGTTCGATGACTTTGTCCGCGACGCCCCGCTGGGGGTGATCGCCGCCCTGTTCGCGGGTCTGCTGTTTTTGGTCGCCCGCTGGCGGGGACTTGCCGCCCTTGCCGGGGTGGGGGTCGCCTACCTGGTCCTGGTGGAGTTCATGTTCCCCGCGTTGCTCGAGGGCCGATCGCCGGTGGCGGTCGCGGTGTGCGGCAGCGCCGCCATCCTGTTCGTGGTGCTCTACCTGGCGCACGGGCTCTCGATCCGCACCGAGCACTGCCCTGCTCGGAATCCTCGCGGCGCTCGGCGCCACCGCCGCTCTGGGTCGGCTGCGACGGCGGCAGCCCATCTGACTGGACGTTCGAACGAAGCCAACAACGAGCTGCAGGCCGCCGGGGTGCAGGTCTCGATCACCGGCCTGATCCTGTGCGGGCTGATCGTAGGAGCCCTCGGAGTGCTCAATGACGTGACGGTGACCCAGGCCTCGGCAGTGTGGGAGCTTTCGGCTGCGGACCCTGACGCCGGGTGGCGGAAGCTTTTCGCCAGCGGGATGCGGATCGGTCGCGACCACATCGCCTCGACCATCTACACGCTGGTGTTCGCCTACGCCTACGCCGGCGCGACGCTGCCACTGCTGCTGCTGTTCGTCGTCTCGGGGCGCACAACCCATGACCTGCTGACCGGCAACGAGATCGCCGGCGAAGTCATCCGCGGTCTCGTCGGCGGCGCCGGCCTGCTTCTGGCGGTACCGCTGACGACCTTCGTCGCGGCTGTTGTCGCGGCCGGTCCGCACGAGCGCAACGTCGAGGCCGCTGACGGACTCTTACCGGTCTACCGGTGACCGAGCGGGTATGACGGCCCGGCCTGGCCGGGCAAGGCAGCCGATGCTGGTCGTGTCCGAGGCGGCGCCGCTCTGGCTGGGCACGGAAAGGGGTGGACTGTCAGGGGCAGCCGGCGCTGGGGAGGACGGCGCACAAGCCGCTGATGTGAGCGGCGGCGTAGTGGGTGGGGCTCACCCCGGGTCAGCTCCGGGTACGTCACCCTCACTGGCGGACTTGGCGTGCGTGCGGCCGGCGGAGCGCCCGGCCGTACCCGGCCGAGATGACCCTCGCCAACACGCACTGGCCTGACATGCATGCATGTGTGCGCATGCGTAACCTGTTCTGTGTGGCGCACGAGGAGTACGTCGCGGCCGGTGAGCTGCTGGCCGTCCTGGCTGCTCCGGTGCGACTGGCCATCATCACCCGGCTCGCCGCCGGTCCGACAGCCGTTCACGAGTTGTCCGACGAGCTCGGCGAGTCCCAGCCACTGGTGTCTCAGCACCTGCGGGTGCTGCGGGCAGCGCGGCTGATCCGGGCAACCGCGCGCGGACGGGAGCGGATTTACGAGCTCGTTGACGAGCACGTCGCGCACATCGTGCACGACGCGGTACACCACACCACAGAAGCCCCGAGTAAGGAGAGACCATGAGCACGCCAGCACATACCGAGCACGTCGACTACGTCCACGACGGGCACCGGCTCGCGGTACACGACGGGCACGTCGACGAGCACTGACCTGACAGCCGTGTCCGCCTCCTCGTCCTCGTCGGACTCCTCGCCTGGGTCGGCGGCGCCGGCCTCACCCGGTCGGATCCGCAACACCCGGCAGGCCGGGGTGATCGAGGCGGCGCTGCGCGGCGCGGACGGGTTCCGGACCGCCCAGCAGCTGTTCGCGCAGCTGCGTGAGCGGGGCGAGCGGATCGGACTGACGACGGTCTACCGGTACCTGAACCTGCTGGCCGAGCACGGGCGGGCCGATGTGGTGCGCGCCGGCGACGGGGAGGCCCGGTACCGGCTGTGCGGGCCGGCGGACATCGCCGGGAGTGAGACGACCCCGGCGCATCACCATCATGTGGTCTGCCGGGTGTGTGGGCGCAGCGTGCAGGTGCGCGGTCCGGAGGTGGAGGCCTGGGCCGAGCGGGTCGCCACCGCCGCCGGCTACACCGACGTCAGCCACACCCTGGAGGTGTTCGGGCTGTGCCCGCAGCATTCCCCCAGCCCCGGGCGTGCGGCCCGGCCGCGGGCGCCCCGGCGCACCACCGCCGGGTAACTCACGTCCCTCCTACTGGCCCGGGTGGCCAGCTGTAGTAGCCGCGGCAGCGTCCGGGTCCCGCAGCGACCGGCCGGCTGAGCGCTGTTCCTCGCTCGCGGTTCCGCGTGGGGTCCGGTGCCGGAGCCAGATCGAGGTAAGCGCGGCGGCGGCGAACTCTGCGGTGGCGAGGGCCATGATCGCGAAGCTGGCCGGTAGTACCGGTACGCCGTAGGACAGGGCGAGCCCGGCCCACATCGCCGCGACGGCGAGCATTGCAGACAGGAGCAGGCCGTGCCAGGGGCGGTCGGTGAGGCGGTGCGCGGCGCCGGCGGGGGCGGCGAGTAGCCCGAACAGCAGCAGCGCGCCGACGGCCTGGGTGGCCTCGGCCGCTGTCGCGCCGACAATGCCGAGGAATAGCGGCCCCAGCAGCCGGATGGGGACGCCGCGGGCGGCGGCGACAGCTGGGTCGAGGCTGGCGAACAGCAGCGGCCGTGCGATCGTCAGCAACACCAGGATCAGCCCGGCGGCGATCCAGGCGGCGGTCTGGGCGTCGCGGGCGCTGATGCCGAAGATCGACCCGAACAGCACATTGACGTTGGCGGCGCCGTTGCTGGTGCTTGCGTGGGTGGTGTAGACGGCGAGGAAGAACACTCCGAGGCCAAGGACCCAGGCGAAGGTGGTGCCGATGACGACGTCATCGGCGGTGCCGCGCCTGCCCAGCACGCCGAGGCCCAGGCCGACGCCGATGGTGGCGGCGAACAGACCGAACCGCAGATCGACACCGGCGGCGAGGGCGGCCAGCGCGCCGGCGTAGGCGACGTGGGACAGCGCGTCGCCGGCGAAGACCTGCCCGCGCAGCACCACGAAGTAGCCGACCAGCCCCGACAGCAGCGCGACCGCGGTCCCGGCGAGCACGGCGTGCTGGATGAAAGGCTGAGCGAACATGTGCCCGACCCTGGTGATCGGGCCGCCCGTTAACAGCAGCGGCCGCGTGGTCATGCCGGGCCGGCGAGTGCGGTGGCCGGCGACCGGTCGTCGGCCCCCCGGTGGCGTCGGCCGGCGCGGTCGGCCAGGAGCCGGTAAGCGGCGGCGAGCAGGAACGCCCCGAACGCCAGGGTGGTGACCCAGAACCCGATCGGGTACGGAGAAAAGAACGCGATCCCTTCCCCGGCCCAGGTCACCACCAGCGCGATCGACACCGACAGCAACGCGCCGAGGGTGGGGCGGGCGGTGAGCCGGGTTGCGGTAGCGGCAGGGGCCACGAGCAGTGCGAACACCAGCAGGCTGCCGGTGACTTGACTGGTCCCGGCCGTCGCGACGCCGAGCAGCACCAGGAAAGCTGCTGCGACCAGCCGGACCGGGACGCCGCGGGCGGCGGCTACCGCGGGGTCAACCGAGGCGAACAGCAGCGGCCGGGCCAGGATCGCCAGCACGCCCAGGACCAGGACGCCGGCCGCCAGCAGTGTGAGGACCTGATCGTCGGAGACGCCGATGATGGTGCCGAACAGCAGGTTGTTCAACCCGGACAGGAAACCCTGATACAGGCTGACGAACAGGAACCCGCACGCCAGCGCAAAGGCCTGCACGGTGCCGATGACCGCCGACTCCTCCCCGTAGCCGCCCGGACCGGTGTTGGCGTGGCCGCCGCCGGGCAACGCCGAGATCACCAGCGCCCCGGCGAGGCAGAACCCGAAGTAGCCGAACACGGGGCCGATCCCCAGCCAGGTCGCGCCGGCCGCGCCGGGGAACCCGATCACGGCCAGGGCGTGCCCGGCGAAGGCTTGCCGGCGCAGCACCATGAAGTAGCCGACCGCGCCGGCGACGACAGCGACGATGGTGCCGGCGCGCAGCGCGTTGAGCATGAAATGGAAGGCCAGCAGTTGCCGGACGTCCTCGAGCAGGTTCCAGGACAGGACGCCGGTCACCGCGCCGGACCGGTCGCTGTGATCCGATGGTCCGGTGGGGTGTCAGGCTGGCCGACGACCACCAGGCGACCGGCCCGGTCACGCAGCACGTCGATCGGGGTGCCGTAGAGCATGGTGAGGGTGTCGGCGGTGATGACCCGCTCCGGCGGTCCCATCACCGCGCGGCCGTGGGCGAGGTAGATCACCTGGTCCAGGTAGGGCAGGATCGGGTTGACGTCGTGGGCGACCAGCAGCACGGCGACCTGCTGGCTGCGGCAGACCTGCTGGATCAGGGCGCTGACCGAGGCCTGGTTGGTGACATCCAGGCTGTCCAACGGCTCGTCGAGCACCAGCAGCTCGGGGCGGCGGATCAGCGCTTGGGCGATCAGCAGCCGTTGCTGTTCCCCGCCTGAGCACTGCCCGATCGGGCGCCGCGCGTAGCTGGTGGCACCGACCAGGTCGATGACCTCGGCGACCCTGGCCCGTGCTGCCCGGCTCTTGGCGCCGCGCAGCCAGCTCGGCAGCGGAAAGCCCCACCGGTCGCCGTCCAGACCGAGGCGGACGATGTCCACCCCGCGGATCCGGGTCGCCGGGTCGAACGCCCGCCGCTGCGGCAGATAGCCGATGCGGGCGTTGGCCCGACCCGGGCGTTCGCCGAGCACCTGCGCCCGGCCGGCGCTGAGCGGCACCAGCCCCAGCACCGCTTTGAGCAGCGTCGACTTGCCGACCCCGTTGGGCCCCAGCACCGCCACGAACTCGCCGGCCGCGACCTGCAGGGACACCTCCGACCAGATCGTGCGGCCACCGACCGCCACCGCCGCCCGCTGCAAAGACACGACGGCGACGGTCGGGCCGCTCCGGCGAGTCGGTTCGGCCGGGTCGTGGGCGGCGCCGGGGTGGTCCGGCCGCGGCAGGCGACTGGCCCGGGCGCCGTCGAGGCTCACTCGAGTACCCGCATCGGGCCGGCTCATTTGCCGGTCGCCTGGCCCAGCGCCGACTCCAGCGCCTGCAGCTGCGCGGACTGCCAGTCCTGGAAGCTCGTTCCGGCGGGGGACAGGGTCTCGGTCACCGCCGCGACCGGGATCGCGTTCTGCTTGGCGGCCGCGACCTGCGCGGCCACGTCCGGGGTGGAGTTCTGACTGTTGAACACATACACCTTGATCTTCTTGCCGCTGATCTGGCCGTCGATGGTCGCCTTGTCGGCGGCCGACGGGTCGGTGCCCTCACTGATGGCCTTCAGAAAGCCGGGAGGGGTGATCAGGTCTAGGCCGAGCGCGTCGGACAGCGGCGCGAAGATGCTCTCACTCGCCCCGACCGGGGTGCCGGCGTACTTGGTTTTGATGTCGCTGATCAGCTGGCGGTAGCGGGCCAGCCCGGTGTTCTCGAACGTGGTGCGTTGCGCGTCGAAGTAGCCGGCGTCTCCCGGGTCGGCTTTTTTCAGGTCGGCGGTGATGCCGTCCGCGACCTTCGCCACATCGGTGGGGGAGTACCAACGGTGCGGGTTGCCGCCGTTCGGCGTCCCGGTCAGCTGCCCGACGTCGAGCACGGTGCGGCCCGAGTCCGGGTTGGCCTGCACCGCCTTGTCCGCCCACGGGTCGTAGCCGATCCCGTTCTCCACGAACAGTTTGGCTGCGGCGATGGTGCGCCCGTCGGCCGGGGTGGGTTCGTAGGAGTGCGGGTCGGTGTCCGGGTTGGTGATGATCGAGGTCGTCTTCACGTGGCTGCCGCCCAGCTGGGACAAGATGCTGCCCCAGGCGTTGATGCTCGCCGCCGCCTGCACCACCTTCCCGCCGCCGGCCGGCCCGCTACCCGAGCCGCCGGCATCGCTGGAGCCGCCGGAGGAGGTGCTGCAGCCCGACAGGGAAACAACAGCAACAGTCGTCGCGGCAGCAACGGGTAACACGATCGAACGACGAGACATGCCACAGCTCCCAGGCGAAGGTCGATCCGAGACCGATCGGTCCCAGACCGGTCTGACGGCATCCGGATGACAACCGGCCAGGCCCAGCCAACTGGTAACGACAGCCGTTGTCAATTGCGTTAGGGATGTTTACGCTCGATTGCGTGAGAGCATTGCCTGCTCTGCCGCCAGGCCCGCAACCGGTCGGCCGGCTGATCGCAACGCGCAGGTTGTGCCGGCGATGTTGACCGGACGTGAGCGGCCCGCGACCGCCCACGACCTGCATGACGAGCTGCGGTCCGCCGGGAAGGACACCGGTCTGACCACCATGGAGGCGGGGGCGCCGGCCGTGTCGCCGGTGAGGTGCTCGCCTGCGTAGTAGACGAACGTTGTCCTGACGCCCTTGGCGCACCAGGTCTGGTGCAGTGCGTACGCCTGTACGGGGGGGATCAGCGCACCGGACCTACGGCCCGACGGGGTCATGTTCCGTCGACCAGATGCCTCTCAGGGCGAGGCGGCTCGTGTTCTCGATGATGCGATCCTTTTCGGCGACGGGAAGCGTCCCCGCCGAGAGTAGGTTGGCGATGCCGTGGATGGCTGCGAAGAACGGAAGACCGATGTCGTCGGCGGTTCCGTCGATTAGGTGCCCCTGGCGCTGGCCTTCGACGAGCATGTCTGAGAACACGGCGTATGCGCGGGACTCCGCAAGGGCAAGCGACGGCGATCCCTGTGCGCGAGCGGCGGAGAACATCAGCTCGAGCAAGGGTCCGTTGTCGAGCGCGAAGACCACATAACTCGCCGAGACCGCGTGTACCCGTTCGACGAATGCGTCAGCTGGACCGGTCGCGGCGGCGCGCAGCTGCGCTTCCAGGCGTTCGAAGCCTCGTTGAGCAACCGCATCGAGCAGAGCCTCCTTCGTCGGGAAGTGCGCGCGCGGTGCGCCGTGGCTCACCCCGGCCAGTCGGGCGATCTCCCGGAGTGACAGCCGGTCCGTGCCGGAGCGGGCGATGACCTGTTCGGCAGAGTCCAGCAGCGTGGCTCTGAGGTTGCCGTGGTGATAGCGCTCCGTCGTCATCCCCTCAATCTTATTCAGGGTTGACCGGGATCTAGTCAGCGTCTAGATTGGGTCCGGGGCGGCATCGCGGCGCTACCGGAGTCGGACTCCGGCCCGAAACGAAGGAGCACCCTTTGACGACATCGACATCGACATCGACATCGGCCGGCGCACAGGCGTCCACCGGCGTACAAGCGGCGATCTTCCCCGCCCGGGCAAGAAACGGCATGAGCGGTAACGTCGCGCTGCTGATCGCGCCCACCCAGTTCTTGCTGTTCGAGGCCATCACTGCTGCAGCGTGGAAGAGCCCCCGCTACAGCTACTTCCACAACTTCATCAGCGACCTCGGCGTGACCAACGGACCAACGACCTATCAGGGTCGACCCGTCGACTCGCCGCTCGGCCTCCTGATAGATGTCAGCTTCTGCTTGCTCGGCGTCATCGGTGCCTACGGGATCCTGACGTTGTCCCGTTCCCTGCCCCGGAGCAGCCACCGAACCTGGATCCGCATCGCCGGCGTCGCCTTCGGGCTGGGTGGCCTCATGGTGGGCCTGTTCCCGGAGAACACCATCGAGCTCGCGCACGCGACGGGAGCGTTCTTGAACATCGGCTTCGGGAACGTCGTCTTGATCCTCGTCGGTGCACGAGGAACCCACTACTACGCGACAACGCCCAGGCTGGCCCGGCTCCTCGTCGGACTCGGAGTGCTCGGCAGCGTCGCCATGATCGCACTCGTCGCGGTGCCCGCCCTCTTCAACGGGGCCGTCGAGCGAACCGCTGCGTACCCCTACATGGTTTCCCTGGTCCTTCTCGGTTCAACGGCGCTGAGCAGGACTCGCGCACACCGCCTCGCACAAGTACAGGATTAATCCGATGAAAACAAGCAGTGACGCCCTCACGGGACTCCCGCAGGACGGCCGCCTCGCGGGGAAGACCGCAGTGGTGACAGGCTCCACCAGCGGTATCGGGGAAGCCATTGCCCGTGTCCTCGCCGCTTCCGGCGCACAAGTCCTCATCACTGGCCCGGACCAGGCCCGCGCCACGGCCGGGGTCGAGCGAATCACCGCTGCAGGCGGCAAAGCGCAGGCTCAGACCGCCGACCTCACAGCCTCTGCCGCTGACGTCCGGGCATTCGCCAACGAGGCCGAGAAGGCTCTCGGAGGCCGCGTCGACATCCTCGTCAACAACGCCGGCATCTACCCCGTTGGCCCTACCCACGCCCTCCCAGACGACATCTTGGACGCCGTTCTCAACACAAACATCCGGTCCCCCCACATCCTCGTCGGAGTGCTCGCGCCAGGCATGACCAGGCGCGGGACCGGTGCCATCGTCAACATCGGCTCATGGATGGCCCGGGTCGGCGTTCCGTTCACGTCGCTGTATCCCGCATCCAAGGCCGCGATCGAACAGCTGACGCGCGCCTGGGCAGCTGAGTATGGACCCCAAGGCGTCCGTGTCAACACGATCGCTCCCGGCGCGACCGCCACGCCCGGCAACGAGAAAGATGCCGATGCTCTCGCGGCCATGACCAAGAGCACCATCGCCGGGCGCCCCGTGCGACCCATCGACATCGGCTATGCCGTCCGATTCGCAGTCTCCGACGAAGCGGCGTTCCTCCATGGTTCAACCATCGATGTGGACGGCGGCATTACGCACGCTCGGCTCGGCTAGGAGCCTGCTGAACAGGGGTGTCTGTTGGGGCCGGGAGGGTCTCAGGGCAGTTTGGCTGCGGTCAGAGCCTTGGCAGGCTCGACAACGAGCTCACCTCCCGGCCGGGGCTATGGTCGCGGCTGGTCGGCGGGAGGTCAAGCGTCGTCGTTCGCACCCCCAGCAGTTGCCTGTGAGCGCCCGTCTGCATCGAAGCGGTCGCGCGGCTGACCCTATTGGGGGCAACTCTGGTCGCCGAGCACAAGGGACCTGGTTCGGTCTGGACCGTCATGGCCGACCCAGAGGGCAACCAGTTCTGCGTCAGCTGACTCACGAATGGCACCAGTTAGGCACCTCCCCGGTCACCCTGCTCGCCCAGACGCCGCGGCTCCGGCCTCGGCGTGCTGGGTCGAGCCGCCGCCGACTACTGCGCTTGCCTCTCGGCAGTCGGCTACAGGTCCCGACCCATGTGGATCCAGTACTGCTTGAGGTCGGGGGGCACCTCGCTCTCGGGGTACGCGTCCACCGGGGCGAAGCCGTGGCGGGTGTAGACGGCGTGCGCCCCGGCCGCAGGAGCGGGGGCTCTCCAGGAGCAGGCGGGAGTAGCCGATGGTGCGTGCGAGGTCAACCGCTTGCCCGAACAACGCCCCGCCGAGCCCGTTCCGGCGGTAGGCCGGGCGCACGTACATGCGACGGATCTGTGCGGCGTCGGGCCGCAACCGGGTCAAGAAGACCATCCCTGCCAGCTGTCCGTCATCGCTCGCGAGCAGCACGGCACCGTCCGGCGGCAGATAGATCTCGAGCTCGGCCAGGTCGTTCGCGATCATGGTGTCGGTGTTGAGCGATGCCGAACTCCGAGCCGAGCTCGGAGTTGACCCAGTCGAAGTACTCACGCTCCAGGGACTCGACCTGGTCCTGTCGTGCCCGGTCGGTGAGCCGGTCGATCGTCAGGGCCATTCCGCTCCTACTCCTTGCCTGCAGGGTGAGAGGGGGACAGGTCGACGGGATCGGTGTTGCCGCCGCAGAGCACGACCCCGACCCGTTCGCCGTCCTGCGGGACGTACGCGCCGCTCGTCAGGGCCGCGAGCGCGGTGGCGCCGCCAGCCTCCGTCACCAGCCGCAGGTCCTGCCAGAGCCGGCGTCGGGCCTCGAGGATGGCGGCGTCAGTGACGAGCACGCTCCCGACCCCTGCGCGGAGCACGGCGGCGAGGCCGTGGTCGCCGATGCGCCGCGCGCCTAGGGAGTCCGCCGCGACTCCGCCGACATCGACGTCGACCGGCTCACCCGCGGCGAGCGCCGCGTGCAACGTCGGTGCGCGCTCGGGCTCCACGGCGACGACGCGGACCCGTCCGGCGTACCAGGAACTGATGCCTCCGACGAGGCCGCCGCCACCGACCGCGACGAGCACCGTGTCGAGGTCGGGTGCCTGTTCCTCGAGCTCCCGGGCCACGGTCCCCTGTCCTGCGAGCAGCTCCTCACCGTCGTAGGCATGGACCATGAGCTCGCCGGTCTCGCTCACGCGCCGGACCGCTGCCCGGTACGCGTGCGCGTAGTCGTCGCCCCCGACCACGGTCTGCGCGCCGAGCTGCCTGATCCGGTCGACCTTGACCACGGGCGCGCTCGACGGCACGAAGACGGTCGCTGTGCGTTCCAGCTCTCGGCAGGCGTAGGCGACGGCGAGTCCGGCGTTCCCGCCCGAAGCCACCACGACCCCTTCGACGGGCTTCCGGGACAGCAGCAGGTTGAACACGCCTCTGGGCTTGAAGGATCCGGTGTGCTGGAGCAGTTCGAGCTTGAGCACCGTGGCAGCCGGGAGGCCCGCGGCCCCAGGCTCGACGGTCAGTACGGGGGTGCGCCGGACCCGCCCGTCGAGGCGGGCGGCGGCCCGGTCGATGTCCTCCACGCTCACCACCCTGGGACCGTACTGGTCCGTCGTGTGGACGAGGCCGTCCTGCCGACGGGACCTGATCGCCACGCGTCAGTCGACCTGCGCGGCGGCTGAGTCAGGTCCGGAACGGCGAAGCGCCGCGAGAGGAAGCCGAGCCAGGCTTCGCTGAAGACTCGCGAGATCGCCGGGGGGCGCGAACACGTCGAAGGCGTGGAAGGCGCCGGGGTAGAGGTGCAGCTCGACGGGGGTGCCGGCGGCGAGGAGCCGGTGTGCGTAGTCGAGGTCCTCGCCCGGAACAGGTCGAGCTCACCGACGGCCAGGAACGTCGGCGGGAGCCCGCTGAGGTCTCCAGCACGGGCAGGCGCCGAGTACGCCGGCACGTCGTCAGCACCGGCGCGGTCGCCGAGGACCGCGTGCCAGGCAAGGAGGTTGGTCTGACGGTCCCAGATGCCAAGGTCGGTGATCTCGTGGCTCGAGCGGGTCTCGTTCCGGTCATCGAGCATCGGGTAGTTCAGCGCCTGGAACAGCGGTGCGGGCAGACCCCGGGTCGCGGGCCATGAGGCTGATGGCGGCGGCGATGCCGCCTCCGCCGCTGGCTCCGGCGATGCCGAACGCTGCGCGTCGATGCCGAGCTCACCAGCGTGCCGCTAATGGGTCGTCGTCCTGCGGAATGCTGTGCCGATCGCCGGCCGTGCTGCGCTTACTTGTCGATACGTCCGTCCGGCTGGACACGGCCAAGGACATCCATGGTGAGCGGCTGATCGCCGCTGTCCGGGCGCTGCCGTCGCCGTGCTAACGGCCGGCCCCGGTCAGGGGGCGGTCAGGCCGCCGTGTTGTCGTCCAGCATGGCCAGCGACCAGCACCAGCCGGCGAGTTCACGGGCGACGGCGACGTTGGCGACCACCGGCCGTTTGTTCCGCTCATCGAAGGCCTGCCAGCGTTGGTGCAGCCGCTGGTTGCCGGCATGGCCGCGGGCCCGGGCCGCCGCCGGCGCCTGCTGCCAGCGGGTCCGCAGCGCCTTCGACGGGCGGTAGGGCCGCTTGTGATGCCAGGCCGCTTCGACCAGCAGCCGGCGGGCGTGGGTGTTACCGGTCTTGGTGATCGAGCCCTGGCTGCGGCTGGCTCCGCTGGAATGCTCGGTCGGGACCAGTCCGAGGAACGCGCCGATGCTCGAGCCGGTGAACCGCGACTAGTCCCCGACCTCCACCGTCAGGCCGAACGCGGTCAGCGTCGACACCCCCCGCAGGCAGCACAGCCGGCTGACCATCGGCGACCAGGCCGGATCGGCGGCCAGCTCGACGATCGACGTGTCCAGCCGGTCCCGGCGGTCGGCGGTGAGCAGCACCGTCTCCAACGCGCTGTATAACTGGCGGCGAGCCCCGGCTGGGTGAACCTCTGACGGCCCAGCCAGTGGTGATGCGCCGCGGTCCACGCCGTCCCACCCGAGTAGACGATCCCCTGGCGCAGCAGCAGCTTCGACGTGCGGTGCCGGGCACGCATCAGATCACCACGCACGTCCTCCCGGACCCGGACCAGATCCCGAGCGGCTTCCTGCGTCACGGTCGGGACCGCGACCGGCGTCACCTCAACGAGGCGCAGCAGCCGGGCCAGGTGCAGGGCGTCCTTGGCGTCGGTCTTGACCCGATCGCCGGCCGGGCGTTGCAGCTTCGACGGCGCCGCCACCACACACCGCACCCCCTGGCCGGGCAGGAACCGGGCCAGCCCGAAGCCGGTCGGCCCCGCCTCGTAGACCACCGCGAGCGGGCCGGGCAACTCCCGCAGCCAGCCCAAGATCGCGTCGGGCTGCGGGTGCCAGCCGCGCCCGGAACATCTCACCCGTGTCATCGTCGATACCGCAGGCCACCACCGACCGGGCGTGCACATCCAGCCCGACACTCGTACGCTCTCGTTCCACCGGGACCTCCCGCAATTGTTGGCTCTACCGGCCCAGGTTCGCCCGGACCGGCAACCCACGACAACTTGCGATCGAGGTCCCGGCCCAAACGATCGGGCCCACCTCCATACCGTTTAAGCCTCCCGCGGACGGGACAGCCCGTCGACGGCGACGCCCGGCAGTCGACCTGGCGCAGTGTTCCAGCTCCGGAATTCAGCGGCGTGTGGGTCCAGGAGCGTCTTCCATTGGGCGGCCCGAATGTCCTGCACTACGGGGGTGGCTGGTCGGTACGGCGACCAGCCCGGGTCCCCGCATGCCGCGAAGCGCACCCAGGCGGCGTGCACCCGGGTCGCCAAATCGCGAGGGGGTGTGCCACGAATGAGGAGGGCTGGTTGATGTAGGTCGACTGGCTTGAGTCAATGCTGTGCAGCCGATGAAGGTTGGCCCTTCGGAGTCGCCCTGCGGGGGGAGGCTTCAAACCGCCTCATGCT
>JAABUM010003943.1_pt1 | contig 17445 bp, 18 predicted proteins | sample 5559161 | NCBI WGS metagenome assembly JAABUM01 (sample SAMN10711868, study PRJNA513369) | rock metagenome | isolation source: Antarctica rocks | place: Antarctica: Victoria Land, Siegfried Peak nord | reverse complement strand
GGCCGGGATCAGGACCACCGGCCTGTTGTGCGGCGGCTTTTCCGAGAAGTCGCTGTGGGAGGCCGGCGCGATAGAGGTGTATCGCGATCCCGAGCACCTCCTACAGAGCCTAGAAGCGTGAGGCCTGCGTGGGAAACAATAGCCTACCTCTGGGACCGATGGCGGAACCCGGAAGGCGATGACGTGCTGCACGCCACCATCATCGTCTCGGGCACGAGCGCGTCGATGGCGCCCTGCCAGGACCACATGCCGGTGCTGCTGCGGCGGATGCCTCTGCCTGGTCGACACTCGAGCCGGAGGCGCTGCAGCGGGCCGACGGAAGCACGTGGAGGAATTGCGGCGTCGAGTTGATTCGCGGCTCCGGGTGTGCCGCCGCATCCGCGCCCGCTACTTCCTCTTCTTGCCGCTCGCGGCCTTTTTGTCCGGCACGGCCTCTTTCCTGGCCTTCGACGGTTCCGCGGTCTTGGCCGGTATCTGGCTGACGTCGCCTTTCGCGGCCCTGATCTTATTGGCGGCCGGCGTCTGGTTGCCGATGCTCTTCCGCAGCGCCTCCATGAGGTCGATGACGTTCGACGGGTTCGGCGCGGCATCCGTCGACGGGACGGTGCTGCCGGCCTGCTTGGCCCGCACCATATCAGCGACGGCGTCCTCGTAGCGGTCGGTGAATTCGGTAGGGTCGAAGGAGCCGGCGCGGCGGTCGATGATAACCTTGGCGAGGCTCTTCATCTCGTCAGGCAACGCAATATCGGAGATGTCGTCGAAATAGGCCGCGACAGCGCGGACCTCGTAGCCGTAGCGCAGCACGGTGCCCAGCATGCCCTTCTCGAACGGGGCCAACATGATCATCCGCTCGCGCCTAGAGATCACGACACGGCCGATGCCCACGACGTCGGTTTCCCGCATGGCTTCGCGGATCACCGCAAAGGCCTCCTGGGACACCTTATCGGTCGGGGTGATGTAATAAGGCACGTCCATGTAGCGCGGGTCGATCTCGTGGCGGGGCACGAACTTGCCGATGTCGATTGTGTGCGAGCTCTCGATCTTCAATGCGTCAAGATCCTCGTCCTCGATCAGCACGAAGTTGTCCTTCGAGACGGCATAGCCCTTCACCTGGTCGTCGCTCCCGACCTCCTCTTCCGTGATCGGATCGATGTAGATTCGGCGCACCTTGTGGCCGGTCTTGCGGTTGATGGTGTTGAAGGAAATCCGCTGCGAGGTGCTAGAGGCTGGGTAGAGAGCGATCGCGCACGAGACGAGCGACAGCCTGAGATAGCCGTTCCAATTTGCCCTGGGCGCCATGATCGCAGTTCCGCATTACACTCAATCGGCCGGGCCGCGAGGACAAGAGCTCGCTGAGGCAGCCCAGGAATGTCGCCGTTGACGAGGCAGCTTCGGGCCGTTTTCGTTTACGGGCGGTTGAAAGCGTTCAGCCGCGAGCGCATCCGTAAGATCCTGGTTAACGATGGCGGAAGCGTCGTCCGCTCGCCCGCGCGGGCCGATGCGGTCGTGGTGGCCCACGCGGCCGCGAGACGCTGCATCGCCGGCGACGCTCTGGCGCTGCCCTTCGCGCTCCCGCAACTTGCCGCCCTGATGTCCGAGGGCGCCTTTGTGGCACTGATGGAGGCCCGCCCCGGTGCCGCGATCAGCGGCCCCTACCGGCTCGACGACGTCGCCCGGCTGGCACATCTGCCGGAGCCGGCCTGCCGGGCACTGGCATTATTCGACGTGATCGGACCATCGGCCGAGACCTTCACATACCGGGATCTCGCGACGGCCAAGCAGGCAGCGCGGCTGCTGCGGGAGGGGCTCGATCTCGCGGCGATCGTCACTGCCGGTCTGGTGCTCGGCCGGCGCGGGCTGCGGATGGCCCAGACCCGCCTGGTGGCAGCACCTTGGGGGGAGATCGTCCAGAGCGTGGGCGAACGGATTGTCCAGCTTGATGGCCAGTTCCTGCTCGTCCTCGACAACGAGGTTGCCTCGGCGGACCGGCTCTTCGACGAGGCATCCGAGCGGGAACGCCAGGGCGACTTCGACGGGGCGGAGCGGATCTACGAACACGCCGGCAGGTTGGACAGAACGGATCCGGTAATCCCGTTCAACCGCGGCAACGCACTTGTCGCAATGGCGCGCCGCACCGAGGCGAGGATCGCGTTCCGGCAGGCCCTGGACCGTGACCCGCTGTTTGCCGAGGCGGCCTTCAACCTGGCCCACCTCCTTGAGGAGGACCGAAGGACCGAGGAGGCTGAGCGCTTCTATCGTCAAGCCCTGGAGATCCATGCGGGCTACGCCGCCGCGGCCTATAATCTGGCCAGGATTTTGACCGACCGCCGCGCCTTCGTCGAAGCCGGTCCCCTGTGGGACAGGTATCTGAAGGCCGCGCCGGACGATCCCGATTCGGAACGCGGGCGCCGGTTGATGTTGCTGTGCAGGATGGAAGCGGCTCGACAATCGATTTGAGGGTTCCCCACGCCGCAGCTGCTGATACACTCATCGCAGCCTGCTTACGGCCGGCTGGCAGTGCAGCGCGTCAGATCACAACCATCTCGGACGCGAACGTCCGAGATGGGTCGGTCCAGGCTCCAACCGGGGCGTCGGGACGACCCTGACGCCGGGTGCCGCTTGTATGCGAGTCGGCGGACCGTTCGGCCACTCTTTGCATTGGGTGATCAGGCGAGGCTGGTCCTCTCCGAGGAAGGAACCACCCATGATGCTGACACGAACCGTCTTATGCGCCGCGATAGTGCTGACGATGTCGACCCCGCTGATGGCGGCAACCTTGCCGACCGAGAAGGAGAAGCTGCGGGCCGAAGCCGAACACGTCTGCTACGACGATGCGCAGAAGCTATGCCCCGACGCGGTCCCCGACGAAGCCAAGGTGACTGCATGAAGGCCAAAAAGGCCAATCTCAGCCCTGCCTGCCGCAAGGTGTTCGACCGCGGCATGGGCATGTGAAGTCTGAGCCATTTAGGATCCCAAACCGGGTCGGCCGCGTCACCCCGCGGTCGCCACCGGCTCGATGATGGTCGGATCGTTTTCGCCTTCGCCTGTGAGGTTGACGCGCTTGTCCACGATCTACGCCCGCAACGCGCTTTCAGCGGCAGGCTGCAGCGCCTCAGGGCCGGCCTCGCCTGAGCGCCAGGTCCCGAAATCGGCCTTCCGAAGCAGCACCGGCATGCGATCGTGGGAGGTTGAGGGGCGTGCCTAAAACGCTTAAAAACACGTGAACCTCGGACCACGTTCATCGCTTAGTAAATCGTCCGCACATCAAGTCAGCCCAGCCCATGGGCCGGCACTCATGCTAGTGCCGGGACGCATCTTTTGACCGTCCGCTGCATCGGAACGAAACAGGAACAGGCGATGAGGCAGACGGATGGCGCAACGAACGCGACGCACAGGCGAGACGATCCTAACGTGCCGGAAGTCCTCGAAGCCCTCGCGGACATGCGTGACCGGCTGACAAGGACGTCGATCGACGTTCGGCCATACGGGACAGCGTATCTGCCGTCCAGATCGTGATCCGGGCGATCGACGCGCTCGCGACCTTCGTGACGGGACAGCGGGACTATTCAGAGTCGGGTTCAAGCCGCCGAGCTTCGATGACTGACCCTCGTCCCGGCGACTGGGTAACGTCTGATCGCGCCCCTGGTCATCAACGTGATGAAGCCCAGTTTACCCTGCTCGAAACAGGCGCGAAATGAATGCGCTGGCGCACAACGCGGCGTCCGCGCTTTGTCGTCGAGACGATCTCGCAAGAGTCGGGAACACACGCTTATGAGGACGATGACACGCAAGGCCGTAGTACAGCTACGCGTCGGTCTTGCCGGACTGCCGCTTGTGTCTGCCGGGGTGGCTTCTCATGCGCGAGCTTCGAGCGCCTACGATGAGAGTCGTAAGCCGCTTCCTTGCAACGATCTCTGCCGAGTTTGGCTCGGGTCATATTTTGTCGAGGATCGGACAGACCCGGTTGCCGAACTGCCTCGCACAGCAGACACGAATTCCACCCTTCCAGACCGGCCGGTCTCATCCTCAGTCCTAAAGAGAAGGGCTGTCCCGACCAAAGCAAAACAAGCGGAACCTCTGCCGCTCGCTGTCCCTATGAAGGCTAGCGTTGATGAGGGTTCGACGCAGAAGCCTGCCCTTCAGCGTCCTCGACGTCCTGCCGCGCGCCTTCTGGCAAGCGCGCCCCTGCCGGTCCCTCGGCCGATGCTTGTGGACGGACCAGTCATCGCAGCACTTCCGCCGCGATCCGCTCAGGTTGTTTACCGCGATCTGCCCAAGGAAGCGCGTCCGTTGGACAGGACCGCAACGACCCTGACGGACGACGATCATATCGCAAGCGTCGCGCCGAACACCGTCACCATGCCCGCTCCGGCCTCTATCTGCGATATCGGTCGAGACGATCGAGCTCGCCCTTCAGATGCTCCCGGCGAAGTGCAAGTTGCAGACGGCAGCCCGGAAAGCATTGCGGCGCAAACAGAGCTGGAGGCGAGTTACGCAGTAGCCCGTCAGCACCTCATGAACACGCGCTGGGTCGGCGCCGTACATGACGCGTTCACAGCCTCCCGCTATCGGGCGCGCGGTTTGCGCCGGGAGGCTGCCATCAACGACAAGGTTGCGCTGCTAGAAGCCATCTCAGGGCTGAACCGACTCGTCAACGCCGAACGGCTCGACGTCGAGGCAGCCTTGTCGTTCCTGAACACCTTGCCCTATCCGCTTGATACCGAGATTGGCGCCACCATCGAGCATGCGCGAACCTGTGTGGCGGCCGTTCCCGGAGGCGACCACAAGCATGAAGCGGTAGCCTGCTACGCCATCAAGCGGATTGCCTTGGTGTTGGAACGTCGATTGAAGGACGGATAAAGCCCATGTGCGGGCGGTTCACACAGCGGTACACCTGGACGGAGGTTCACACTTTCACCGCGGTACAGCGTCATAGCCAGGCCATCAAAAGGAACAAGGAAGCGACATAATGCTTTCAGCACCGGCAAAATGGATAGGAAGTAGCGCGGCGAGGAAACTAGTCAATAGCACGGTCAATTCGCCCCTTTGAGATCGCGGCACTTGAGAAGAGCCAAGCTGGCGGAGGAGGGTTTGCAGAGCTTTACGATCGGAATTCCATCCTCGACCGCGAACACCACACCCGCTTTCTGGAAAGCGGCCCTCATGACGATGCGGTGCCCAAGGGTGATGCCCGCCTCGCCGTCACTCGCCTCGGCTCGGCATATCATGTTGAGACTCAGAGCCCTGCGCCATAACGTTGTCCATGGCTTCGAAGGTGTCACCGGCGATTAACGCGGTTCATTGCCCGTGCGCAGGGGCTGCACCGGACCTGTACTCTGTTTGGCCACTCCGCGGCGTCGAGCCGCCAGCAGTACCTGATGGAAGAAGGTGACTACCAGCAAACCTAGACCGTAGCCGATCTGGCTGGTGAACAGGATGGCGGCAGCGGACAGGGCGGTGAGGAAAACCGGAGCGCCTTCGCTGATTGTCGCTGCCGATCCGATGACGATAGCCACCATAACGGCAAAGGCGAAGGGCGGAAAGGGCATCAGCGACGCTGTGACCAACCCGGCCAGCAGTGCGCCTAAACAGAGAATTGTCACGTTCTCCTCCCGCGATCTCGATCACACACCTGAGACCACGACGCTTGCCTCGAGCTGTGTCGCCTCGGGTCAGGACGGGGTTCGGCTGCCCCGGTCCCGACCATCGTTCGTGAAGCACGTCTGCACGTCTCTCATTGGACGTTGGCAAGGTTACATCTTCATTAAGGGAGCGAACAGGTGGCAACACGCTTTCCTGCGAGTCGTACGACGCGGTCCGGCAACCAATTTGCTAACGGACGAGGCACCGACGGGACGATGGTGGTCCGTCGCTCTCACTTCGATGCTTCTCTGCCTTCGTTGCAGGCGCTTCGATCTTTCTCGCGCGGGTCGGGGACGAAGGTTCCGATCGGCGGGCGTGCCCTGTCGCACACCGCCCGACCCTCGACAGGGCGCGGATTTACGTAAGCCCCTAAAGGGGTCGTCGCAGTCTCTCTCGGCCCCCAAAATGAATCGGATCGTGCTGGCGCCATTTTAGTATCTACAAACACCGCCGCCAGAATGGAGCGGGCATCGTTCCGGCATTAAGCACCTTTGCCGTAGAAAAGACCGGATTAGAATGAAGTTACGATTGCTGGTCGTTTTCGATCATATGCATCTTTCGGCCGACACCGTCCATCGACGTGCCGTTTCCGACGCTTGCCGTTCGAAGCTGGAAAGCTTGGACGAAAGGAGAACCGTCGAGCGTTCCGATGCCGGTTTATCGGATCCGCATCTGTGGGCCTGGATGCTGCTGCTGGGCGGCTTGGTCCTGATCCCATCGTCAGACCGCTGCGTCGTCGATGATTCAGGGTACTCCCGAAATGACTGTTCGGCATGGACCTCCCCTGACACCGATGCGCCGCCGGCGAAACGACCCGTGTGACAGGAGGACCTAGACGATGCAATTCGACAGCTTGATCGACGTGCGGCCGGGTTGGATGGACCCCGAAGGCGCCCTCGGCTCCGATCGGGGCGAAAGGACGGCCCTGAGAACGTCGAAACCGCCATTTGCGTCATCCTGTGCGGCGATTAGGGCACACGAGTGGCCGCTCCAGCCACCCAGGCCGCAAGTGCTGAGGCGGTGAACGTCGAGCCCGTCGGCCTCGTGACCTTCGCGATCGGCATCTTGGCACTGTTCAAGGGTGCCGATTTCGCCATGCTCTGCTTCATGCCCATGGCGTTGCTGGGCTCCGCCGGGGCGGTGCTGCTCGGCGGGGCCGGCACGATCCAGCCGGCTCACCTGATGCTGGGCTTCCTCGTCCTTGCAGTCTTCGCGCGTCCCGAGCGCCTCGCCGTCCTGCTGCGCAGGGTGACTTTCCCGCGCGAAGGCTTCTGGCTTGCCTTGGTGGTGGTCTACGGCGTCGCTGGTGCCTTCCTCCTGCCGCGCGTCTTCGCCGGCGCGACGGGCGTCAACGCGATCGGCTCGACCGACTACGGCCCGTCGCTGCTGCTCGTGCCGCTCGGGCCGACCTCCGGCAACATTACGCAGTCTGTCTACCTCGTCGCCGACGCGCTCTGCTTCCTAACGGTCCTGGCCTTCGCCTCGACCCCGCGCGGCTCCGCTACCGTGATCACGGCCGTCATGGCCTATTGCGTCGCCGACATTACCTTCGCGGCGATCGATATCGCCACGTCGGCCACCGACACCGGATATCTCCTCGGCTTCATCCGCAACGCCGACTACCAGCTCCACCTCGAGGAGGCCACCGGCGGAATGAAGCGGATCGTGGGCTCCTTCACCGAGGCCTCGTCCTTTTCCTACGCGACGGTCGGGGCACTGGGTTTCACGTCGCGCCTATGGCTCGCCGGGCGGTGGCCGCGCACAACGGGCCTGCTCAGCCTCGTGTCGCTGGGGCTGCTGGCCTTTTCGACCTCGTCGACCGCCTATGTGGCGACGCCGGGCTTGCTGGCCGTGCTCTACGGGGGATTGATCCTGCGGATCGCCCGGCGCGGGGCCGCCGCGCCAGCGAGCTTCGCCTTCCTGGTCTTCGCCCCGGTCGTCCTTCTCGCCGTCGTGGCGGCGATCGGCCTGGACGCGACGGCCTCTGCCACGATGCGCGACTTCCTTAACGTCACGCTGTTCGACAAGTCCTCGAGCCAGTCCGGCCTGGAGCGGGCTCAGTGGAACTTGACGGCGCTGGGCAACTTCCGCGACACGCTCGGGATGGGGGGCGGCCTCGGCAGCATACGAGCCTCGAGTTTTCCGCTTGCCGTGCTGTCGAACCTCGGCGTCGTCGGGGCCGCGGGGTTCGGGGGCTTCTTCGCCTCGATCCTGTGGTCGAACCGCGGCGATGCGCGGGATTCACTGCAGGCTGACGTGCGGGCAGCGGCCCGCACCGCCTGCGCCGGCCTGCTGATCGCCGCTACTGTGTCGGGCGCCCTCGTGGATCTCGGCCTGCCGTTCTACGTCTTCGCGGCCCTGGCCTGCGCGGTGCCGCGGCCCGGCCTCGTCGCGGCCCTGGCGCGGGTGTCCGGCTCAGTGCCGGTTCCGCTCCAGGGCTGAGTCCACGAAGGCCCCCATCTCGTCCATGAACCGGGCGGTGCCGAAGCTGGCCGCGTGCGCGATCGCAGCGTCGGGATCGAAGATGATGTGCTCGCAGCGGTCGACGGCGTCGAGCAACCCGTCGATGGACTGGTCGCCGAAAAAGGTGCCGGTGACGCCGTCGATCACGGTTTCGGTCGCGCCCCCCTTGCCGAAGGCCACCACGGGGCGCCCGCTCGCCATGGCCTCCACGGGCACGATCCCGAAATCCTCCTCGCCAGGAAAGATCAGCGCTCGGCAACGCGCATAGTGGTGGCGCAACACGTCGAAGGGTTGCGGACCCAACATCGTGACTGTCGGACCCGCCACAGCGCGCAACTCGGCCAGCATCTCGCCGCCACCGATGACGACGAGCTTGCGACCGGACCGGTTAAAGGCCTGGACGGCGAGTTCCGGGCGCTTATAGCGCACGAGTTCGCCCACCATCAGGTGATAGTCTTCGAGTTCGGTTCGGGGCACGGGGCCGAAGGCTTCGGTGTCGACGGGAGGATGGATAACGGTCGAGTCGCGGCGATAGTAAGTTCGCAGACGCTGCGCAACGGTACGGGAATTCGCGACGAAGTCATGCACACGGTTGGCCGACACTGCGTCCCAGTTGCGGATGTAATGCGACAGGGGCGGCATCAGCAGGCGCTTCACCATCCCGGTTCTGTCCCGGTAGTCGTGGAACATGTTCCAGATGTAGCGCATGGGCGAGTGGCAATAGCAGACGTGGACGGCACCGGCCGGAGGGATGATGCCCTTGCTGGGTCCCGACTCGCTGCTGATCACGAGGTCGTAGCCGCGCAGATCGAGCTGTTCCAGCGCCATCGGCATGAGCGGCAGGTAGGATTTGTAGTTCTTCGCCGGACGCGGCAGCGACGAGATGAAAGATGTCGTCACGCGGTGCGCCGCGATACGGTCCGACACGGCCCCCCGCACATAAACGTGCGTAAAGATGTCGGCCTCGGGATACATTCGGCACAGGGCTTCCACGACCTTCTCGCCGCCCCGCATGCCGACCAGCCAGTAATGGACAATGGCGACTTTCATCGGCAGCAATCTCTTCGCATCTGAAATAGATTCAACAACGATTCGTTGCCGCCGCCGTTTGATCGGCGGCCGAGGACGCGACGGGGACGGACCGCAGCATCGGCCTGCTTGACCGGTACCTCAAGCCGATGGGGATCGCCAATCTCAACACATATTGATCCTATAAATTGATTCGAAAAATAAGATTGCAGGACGCACACATTGGTTGATTTTTGGTTAATGGCGGGTAGTTCTACGGTGCGAGGCCCAGAGGCTTTTCCCTTGGATTGTGATCGGAGTGGCTGAATCGTGCCACGAAATTTGACGTCATCCTTTGTTGCAACTGCGAAGTGGAACAAGTTCCAGGGGGAGCTTTCCGCTCCAAACCGCGCTCCGTCGGAACGCTTGAAGCGCTCCTTCGACGTCGCGGCCGCGGCCGCCGTCCTGATGTTGTTCCTGCCGCTCTTCGTCTTCATTTGCTGCGTCCTGATGTTGCAGGGGCGGCCTTTGCTGATCCGGCATCGCCGAGTCGGGCGTGGCGGGGGCACGTTTCCGTGCTTGAAGTTCCGCACCATGGTGGTGGACGCGGAGGCAGTGCTCCAGCGGCACCTGGCGGAAGATCCCGCCGCGCGGGCAGAATGGCATAGCAGCCAGAAGCTTAAGAACGATCCCCGCGTTACCGCCCTCGGCCGCGTGCTGCGCAAGACCAGCATTGATGAGCTTCCGCAACTGATCAACGTGCTGCGCGGCGAGATGAGTCTGGTCGGGCCACGCCCGATCGTTCCTGCCGAGGTGATCCATTACGGGGTTCATATCGAGCGCTACCACGAGGTCAGGCCGGGCCTCACAGGGGCCTGGCAGGTCAGCGGCCGAAGCAACGTCTCCTACCAGCAGCGGGTGGTGCTCGACTGCGACTACGTGGCGAGTCGGAGCTTCGGCCGCGACCTTGGAATACTCGTCATGACGATCCCTGCTGTCCTTAAATTGAAGGGCAGCTACTGATGGATCCGCCCCTTATGGGCGACGCGAGCACGTTGCGCCGCCGAGCGCCGGTGGCCGGGACCCTGTGGGGAGACGGCTTCGCCCACGATACTCTCTGCGATCTGTGGGCGGTGCGGGACTGGGACCTCTGCTCGCCTGATGAATTTATCTTCCTGTTCCCACGTATCATCCCGCAAGCGGGTGAGTTCCCGCCGGCGTTGCGCGCCCACCTCGAATGCTGCGTGGCGGTCCGCGCTTGGCGTTTGGTGAAGCTCGACCCACGGGGCGCTACATATCTACTGCGCTCGCATAAGCCGGACCCGGACGAGGGTGCCCGCCATCACAGCGATTGGTTCGCCGACGATGACGCCGTGACCTGTCTGCTGCGCGGGGTCGGGCTGCTCCGCACCCCACCCGAGCGCCTGGAGGCCGAACGCGCCATGTTGGTGTTCCTGGACACCGTCCTTTACGACATCCAGGGTGGGCGTCTACCGGCCCGGAACGAGGCGTCCGAGGCACTGTTGGCCTTCGGCGCCGGCATCCATCCCGCCTACCTTTGGCCCGAGGCGGCCGTGCCCCACGCTCGGGGTACCGTAGCTGGATGGCTCGGCCATCTCAACCGGGGCCGCACCGCGCTGATGCCGACGGTGGTGGCCGAATACGTGCTCGACGCGCTCGACTGTGGCGGCGCCACGATCGACCGGCAGTTGGTCGGCCTCGCCGGGGGGTCTGCCGGTCTCGGGCTGCTCCTTCGCGCTGCCCGGCGCCGTTCGGCTGGCCACGATCCGTCGATCCGCCTGGCACGCGACGCCACGTCCCTGGCGGCCTTCTTCGCCGGCCGGCCCCGGCGCGACGATGCATCGAGGGCCGGGGCTTGAGCGCCCCGAGTTCGGACGCGCTCGATGGCGCCTTCGCTATCAACGGCCGCTTCTTCGGCCAGCCTACCACCGGCGTCCAGCGCTACGCGCGTGAGGTGGTTGCGGCGCTTGATGGACTTCTGTCGGCCTCCGGCCGCAGCGGCACCGTTCTGGCACCCCACGGCGAGGGGGACATTCCGGCCATGCGGGCGATCCGGGTGCGACGAGCCGGGCCGGCCGGTGGCCATATCTGGGAACAGGCCGTGCTGCCGGCGCGCTGGCGCGGGCCGCTGCTCAACCTGTGCAACACCGCCCCCGTGGTGCGCTCCGAACAGGTCGTGTGCATCCACGACGCCAACGTGTTTCGCATGCCGGACAGCTACAGCCGCAGCTTCAGGACGCTCTACTGCACGCTCCAGCCCATGCTGGCGCGCCGCTCGTCGCGGATCGCCACCGTTTCGCGCGACGCGGCGCGCCAACTCGCCCAGCACCTGACCGTGAAGGCCGCCGCCGTCGCAGTGCTGCCGAACGGGCACGAGCATGCCCTGCGCTGGAAACGCGACGCCGCGACCGTGTTCGACGCGACGCCGCAGGAGCGCCCCTTCGTGCTGCTGCTCGGAAGCCGCGCCCGGCACAAGAACGCCGCCCTGATGCTAGGCCTCGCGGGGGCGCTTGACGCCATGGGTCTCGACCTGTTGGTAGCCGGGAGCCGCGCGAGCATCTTCGCCGCCGACCGCCACGTGGAGGCCGCGAACGTCCGCTGGCTCGGCGGCGTGTCGGACGACGACTTGGCGCTGCTGTTCTCGCGGGCGCTGTGCCTCACCTTCCCGTCGTTCACGGAGGGCTTCGGCCTGCCAATCCTGGAAGCGATGGCGCTCGGCTGCCCGGTCATCTCGTCGGACCGCGCCAGCATGCCGGAAGTGTGCGGGGATGCCGCCCTGATGGCGGCTCCCGACGATCCGGAGGCCTGGCGGGCCCAGGTGGCGTTGCTCGCGGCCTCGGAGACATTGCGGGAGGAGTTGCGCGGCCGCGGTCGCCTGCAGGCCGCGAAATATTCCTGGACCGCCACGGCCCGCGGCTACCTCGACCTGTTCGACGGCGCGGCGTGATGGGGTTCCGCGCGTCGCCGACTGCAGCCGAGACCGAACCCGAACGGAGGGGCGGCCTGCGTATTCTGCACATCCTTAACCACACTCACCGCCTGAACGGTCACGTCCACGCCGCCGTTGATCTCGCCTGCGCGCAGGCGGCGCTGGGCCATCACGTTTCCATTTGCAGTGCCGGTGGGAGCTTCGACGCGCTGCTGGCGGCGAACAATGTGGAGACGATCGTGCTCGACCAGGAGCGCCGGCCCGGCAAGGTCCTGAAAGCCATTGTCAACCTGATCCGGCAGGTGCGTCGCGCCCAGGTCGACGTGGTCCACGCCCACATGATGACCAGTGCGCTCCTGGCCTGGCCGGCCTGCCTTATCGCCGGGATCCCGCTCGTCACCACGGTCCACAACGAGTTCCAGAAGAGCTCGACCCTGATGGGGATCGGCACGCGCGTGATCGCCGTCAGCGCCGCGGTCGCCCGCTCCATGGCGCGCCGCGGCGTGCCGCGGTCGCGGCTGCGCGTGGTGCTCAACGGCACCATCGGGGCGGCCCGCTTCAAGGAGAGCGCCCGAACACCGAAGCGTCTCGCCTCGCCCTCAGTTCTGTTCGTCGGCGGCCTTCATCCCCGCAAGGGGCTGATGGACCTCGTGGCGGCCTTCGCCATCGTCCACCGGAGCCATGCGGCGGCGCATCTCACGGTAGTCGGCGAGGGGCCGCACCGAGTCGACTACGAGGCCGCCGCAGCGGCGGCGGGCTGCGCGGAGGCAGTAACCTTCACTGGCGCGCTAGAGGATCCGCGCGCCTACCTGCGAGGCGCCGACGTTTTCGTGCTCCCGTCCCACGCCGACCCGGCACCGCTCGTCCTGTCGGAAGCGCGCGAGGCGGGCTGCGCAATCGTGGCAACCGACGTCGACGGCATCCCGGAACTGCTGGAAGGCGGCGCCGCCGGTATCCTGGTGCCGCCCCGCGACCCCGAACGGCTCGCCGCCGCCATCCTGTCGCTGGTCGACGATCCCGCAGCCCTGGCCGCCTGGCGGCGCAACAGCCAGGTCAACATCGGCCACATAACGATCGACCGCGTCGCCCGCGAAACGCTGGCGATCTACGCCGAATGCTCGAGGGCGCCCGCGAAGGACGCCGACGCCGCCCTGCCACGCAACCGGGCGGAAGCCGGTCTGCCCATCCGCTGAAAGGGGAAGTCTGATCATGCCCGAAGCTCGCTCCCGTCCCGTGCTCGAGCTTGGTATGCCGAATGTCTGCCTAGTCTACGCGACCCTCGGCCGCGCGGAGGTGCTGTCGCGGACCTTCGCGGCGGTCGCACGCCAAACCCTCCCGCCTTCGTCGGTCATTGTGTCGAGCCCGTCGGTCGCCGACGCCGGGACGCTCGCCAACGCGCCTGGCGTCATACTGCTGATCGGTCCGGCCGGTTCGGCGCGCCAGCGCAACCGTGCCCTCCAAAATCTTCCGGAGGGCACCGACATCGTGGTGTTCTTCGATGACGACTTCGTCCCGCATCCGAGGTGGATTGAGGAGGTGGCCGACGTATTCCGCCGCCGTCCTGATGTCGGCGCCGTCACCGGCAACCTCATTGCGGACGGCATCAAGGGACCGGGCATCACGGTCGAGGACGCCTTCGGAATGGTGGACGCCCCCCCGCGGGCCGACGTCGAATGGCTCGACGAGCACTACAGCCCCTATGGCTGCAACATGGCGTTCCGGGTCGAGATGATAAGCGACATGGTTTTCGACGAGCGGCTCGTGCTTTATGGTTGGCTCGAGGATCGCGATTTCGGGGCCGCCCTGGCGGGGCGCGGCGCCAGGCTCGTCAAGGTGGGAACGGCGCTCGGTGTGCACATGGGCGTAAAGCGGGGCCGCGTATCAGGCGTGAAGCTCGGCTATTCGCAGATCGTCAACCCCGTCTACCTGTACCGCAAGGGCACGATGCGGGTCGGCCAAGTGGTGGACCATATATTCCGAAACATGGCCAGCAACCTCGCCAGAAGCGCCAGCCCCGAGCCCTACATCGACCGCGCCGGGCGGCTCCAGGGCAACGTGAGGGGGATGCTCGACGTGCTGCGCGGCCGATTGACCCCCGAGAAGGCGGCCCAGCTGTGAACCGACAGGCGCTCCCGAAGGCGGATTGGCCGCTGTCTTTGCAATCGGTAGATACACAGCACCTGCCCAATGGCGGTCCGCACCGCATCGACGAGCCGCCGCTGACGACCCTGAGCGAAATGGTCGGCACTGTCTCGCGGCATTGGCGCCCGCTGTCCGTCTGGCTTGTCGCCTGTCTCGCCGTGGCGGTCTGGTACCTCCACATCACGCCGCCCGAGTACAGCGCTTCCACCACCGTGATCTTGGAACCGCGCCGGCAGAGCGCGGCGACGCAGGACGGCGCCCCGTCATCCTACCCGCCGACGCTCGACAGCGCCCAGGCCGAGAGTCAGATCCAGGTCATCAAGTCGGAACGCATCCTCGCCTCCGTCTTTGACCTGCTCGACCTGCGCGACGCCCCGGAGTTCGCCGACCACGGCCCTAGCCTCAAGGATAGGTTGTTGGGAGCTCTCGGCCTTACGGCCCGGCTCGGTGCCGTTGATTCGACGGATGCTGACACGGACGCGCGGGCGCGGGCCTTCCAGGCCTTCTCGGACCGGGTCGGCGTTCGGCGCATCGGTCAATCCTACGTTCTGGACGTGTCGTATCGCTCCGGCAGCGCCTTACAGGCGGCTCGCATCGCCAACGCCGTCACGTCGGCCTACATCCTGTCTCAGATCGACCTCAAGGCCGCCGCCGCCCACAACGGGGCCGAATACCTCCAGGGGCGGATCGCCGACATCAAGGCCGAGCAGGGAGCGGCCCTCGACGGCATCCGCCAGGGCCGCATCCCGGCCATGCAGTTCCCGGACGCCGACGCCCGCGTCATCGGGGCGGCGCTCCGACCGCTGGGCAAGTCGTCGCCCAAGACCGCCCTGGTGCTCGCCTTTGCGCTGAGCTTCGGCGTCTTGACCGGGCTGCTGGTAGTCGCGATCGGGCACGCGCTCGATAGGACGCTGAAGACACGGGCGCAGGTTCGCTACGAGCTCGGGGTGGAGTGCCTGGGCATCCTCCCGGATGTCGCGCGCATGCGGGAGATGCGCATCACCCGCCGCGCGGCGGCGCTGGGCCGGGCCGTCATCACCGATCCGGAATCCCGCTTCGCCCATGCGGTCCGCTCGGCCCGCACCACGATCCTCCTGTCGTCACCGAGGAGCCGGCATCGCGCGATCGGCCTGGTATCCTGGTCGCACGGCGAGGGCAGGACGACGGTGGCGAGCAACATCGCCCACCTGATGGCGGTGTCTGGCGACCCCGTCGAGCTCATTGATGGCGACCTCCACCATCCGGCGCTGACGTTACAACTGGCGCCGCGGAGTGGGGCGGGGCTGAACGAGGCTTTGCTCGACCAGGCGGGACTCGGGCGGATAAGGTCCGTGCGGCTGTCCGAGTCGCTGAGCTTCGTGCCGGCCGTGGCGGCCGGGCGCACCAGCGAGCCCAACGTCTATCTCGGATCGACCGAGATGCAGAGCCTGCTATCGGGCCTGACGGCCGATCGGGACGTCGTCGTCGACTTGCCGCCGCTCGGCACCTCCTCCGACGCGCAGGCGCTCAGCCCCTTCCTCGACGGCGTCGTGCTGATCGTGGAAGCAGGCCGCACCACCGTCGAGGAGGCCCTGGACGCGCTGCGGATCCTGCGCACCGCCAACGCCAACGTGCTCGGCGTCGTGCTCAACAAAGCGAGACCCGCCGGCGCCAAGCCGCGCAAGAGCGCCGCGAGATCTACGATGGCGCGCCCGGCCGGACCGACGGCGGAAACGTAGCGCTCGCGGACTTAGGACCAGTGCATCGGGGCTGATCCTCCCCCGGTTCCGCGGACACCTCTGATACGCTCCATGCGGGCGAGGAAGGTGTTCGATGACGAAGACGAGACGGGAGTTCACCCCTACGCTGGCTTCTCCAACAGGCTTCGCCTGCCGGAGCCTCAAGCCAGCTCCGCCGGAGTTCAAGCGCGAGGCGGTGGCCCTGCTGGAGAGCAGTGGCCGACCGCAGATGCAGATCGCGGCCGAACTCGGGATTCAACCGTCCATGCTGAGGCAATGGCGCACGACGCTGATGAGCGGCTCCCCACCGCCGCGGCCGGCAGGATTACCGGGAGCCGCGCCCGCGAGCCCGGTCGCATCTCCTTCCGACCAGGCGGCCGAGATCGCCCGCCTGCGGCGTGAACTCGACCGGACGCGCATGGAGCGCGACGTCCTAAAAAACCATCGCGGATCGGGTCCGCCTGTGGGCGGAGAAACGGCTCGGCGCCATATTGCGCATGGAAGGGAGCGGCCGTTCGCTTTTTGGTGGCGTCGGACCCCGTTAAAAAACATGGTCCATGGGCTGTTGCGAGCTTGAGAGTGGTGACGTCTTCGGGCGATCCCGATTAGGAAATTGATCGACTGCGCAGCCCAGCCCTTCGCCATTTAGGGGAGAGGTGAGATGAAGCGCAACAAACCATCCGGTACGACGCAGTCCGGTTTGGCGATGGTTCATGCCAACGCGGCGGCGATCGACATTGGGGCAACCCTGCACATGGCCGCGGTGGGTGCGGATCGCTCGGCCGAGCCGGTGCGCAGCTTCGGCACGTTCACGACCGACCTCAGCCGGCTGGCTGACTGGTTCGCCGAATGCGGTGTGAAGACGGTGGTGATGGAATCGACCGGGGTCTACTGGATTCCGATCTTCGAACTTCTGGATGAACGCGGGTTCGAGGTCTTCGTGGTCAATGCGCGCGATGCCAAGCACGTGCCCGGCCGCAAGACCGATGTCAGCGACGCTCAATGGCTGCAGCGGCTTCACTCCCACGGCCTGCTGCGCGCCAGCTTTCGACCCAAGGGCGAGATTGCCGAACTCCGGGCCTACGTGCGCCAGCGCGAACGGCTCGTGGACTATGCCGCCTCGCACATCCAGCACATGCAGAAGGCCTTGATGGAGATGAACCTCCAGCTTCATCACGTGGTGTCTGACGTGACGGGCGCGACGGGCCTGCGCATCATCCGGGCGATTATTTCCGGCGAGCGCGACCCGGCCGTGCTGGCCTCGTTGCGCGACACGCGCTGCCATTAGGTGCCGAGATGATCCGGGATGCGGGTTCCGATTCAAGCCGGACACTCATTCCGAGATGAAGCCGGACGGCGTACCGATTTGATGTCGGACGGCGTTCCGAGGTGAAGCCGGACACTTTGATCCGGCGATAGCGCTCTCTGCGGGTCAGCAACCGCGGCACCCTGCCTCGTCACACGCGAGGAGAACGGGATGCCGGCCAGGAGAGAGCTGACCATGCGACAGATCCGACAGAT
>JAABUM010003942.1_pt1 | contig 17453 bp, 21 predicted proteins | sample 5559161 | NCBI WGS metagenome assembly JAABUM01 (sample SAMN10711868, study PRJNA513369) | rock metagenome | isolation source: Antarctica rocks | place: Antarctica: Victoria Land, Siegfried Peak nord | reverse complement strand
AGCCCGGCGATGCGATCCTCTTCCTGGGCGAGTGCGGTCAGCAGGATCACCGGAAGATCGGGGCGATCCCGCCTGATCTGCTGGCACAGTTCTTGGCCGCTGATGCCCGGCAGCATCAGGTCCAGGATCGCCAGGTCCAGAATCTCGGACGGGTTGCGCAGCAACGCTGCGGCGCGCTCGCCGTTGGACAGGTGCCGTACGTCGTACCCGTCGCGTTGCAGGTACCCGATGACCACGTCGGACATCGTCGGGTCGTCCTCGACGAGCAACACGGTGGGCACCTCGCCGATCGTAGGTCCCCCCTGTGACACCTGGCCCGCTACCCGACTCATATCTGCAGACGATGCCGTAGTCGCCGTCGGGAGGGGCGCCCGAATCGGCACGCACCAACAGAGTTTCGCAATCGGTAAGGACCTCTGCCCACCACGGGCGGTGCTTCGTAAGGCATTCTTTGGCTCGATGATCGACATTGTTCTGCCCTGCCTCGATGAGGCTGCGGCACTCCCACTCGTACTGGCCGATCTACCCGAGGGCACCCACGCGATCGTCGTCGACAACGGCAGCACCGACGGCAGCCCTGATATCGCCCGTTCGCTCGGCGCCCAGGTGGTCTCGGCGCCGCAGCGGGGGTACGGCGCTGCCTGCCACGCGGGCCTCGTGGCCGCCACCGCCGATGTAGTCGCGTTCGTCGACTGCGACGGTTCGTTCGATCTATCGGTCCTCCCGTCTCTCGCTGCCCCCGTCATCGCTGGAAGCGCCGATCTGGCGGTCGGGCGACGTCGCCCCGTGGCCAGCGGTGTGTGGCCAGTGCATGCCCGTGTGGCCAATGGGGTGCTTTCGTGGCGGCTGCGCCGAATGGGGCTGCCGGTGCACGACGTCGGCGCCGTGCGCGTCGGGCGTCGAACCGGGTTGCTGGACCTCGCCCAGATCGACCGCCGCAGCGGTTACCCCCTGGAGACCATGGTGCTCGCGGCCAAGGCTGGTTGGCGGGTCGTCGAGACCGACGTCGACTACCACCCGCGTGAAGGTCGCTCGAAGGTGACGGGCACCGTTCGAGGCACGATTCAGGCCATGCGCGATATGACCGTGGTGCTGGCACGATGACCGTTCTGGAGACCGTCGTGGTCATCGCCAAGGAACCCGTCGCCGGTCGCGTCAAGACCCGCCTGATGGCGCAGGTATCGCCGCAACAGGCTGCGGATGTCGCCGCAGCTGCCCTGCAGGACACCCTTGCGGCGATGAGCGCGGTGCCCGCCAACCGATACGTGCTGGCGCTGGACGGCCGGCCGGGGGACTGGGTTCCGGACGGGTGGACCGTGGTGTCGCAGCCTGACGGCGGCCTGGATCGGCGCTTGGCGACCGTGCTCGGCGGGCTACCCGCGGGGTCGTGTCTGCTGGTGGGTATGGACACTCCGCAGGTCAGCCCATCCGTTTGCGACTTTGATCCGAATGAATACGACGCCTGCCTGGGTATGGCCACTGATGGTGGCTTCTGGGCCATCGGCTTCACCGACCCGGCGAATGCCCCCGACGTGATCGAAGGAGTTCCCATGTCGAGCGACCACACCGGCGATGATCAACTGACCCGCATGCGGGACGCCGGTCTGCGCGTACAACAGCTCACCTCGCTGCAGGACGTCGATACCCCCCAGGATGCTGCGCAGGTCGCGTCGATGATTCCAGAAAGCGCGTTTGCGCACGCGTGGCTCGCAGCCGCAGGAGTGCAGCCGTGAGGGTGGGCGCTCTGGCCGCCTATGAGAGAGCCATGCGTGATGGCGGTCCGCTAGGGCTGGACACCTCGTCGGGCGTGCGGATCGACCTCGACATGCAGCGTTACCTTGCGGACGCCGACGAGGCCGATTCCACCGTGCTGTCGCGGTGCGAAGGTCCGGTGCTGGACGTGGGTTGCGGTCCCGGCCGGATCGTGGCTGCGTTGACGGCCAATGGAACAGCGGCCCTGGGTGTCGACATCGCGGATGCAGCCATCGAATTCACGCTCCGCAGGGGTGCACTGGCGCTGTCGCGTGACATCTTCTCCAGGCTTCCGGGCGAAGGGCGCTGGCGAACCGTGCTGGTGCTGGACGGCAATTGCGGAATCGGCGGTGATGTGCCGGCACTGCTGCGACGGTTGAAGGAGCTGACCGCTGAGGGCGGCACAGTCATCATCGAGGCCGCGACGACCGCGCCGGGTACCGACGAGGTGGTCACGGCCACCTTCAGCACCGACGGCGAGCACGGGCCTGCGTTCCCGTGGGCAATCGCCTCAGTGGATGTCCTACAGCGATACGCCGATCAAGCCGGACTGACGCCGATGGAGAGTTGGAGTCATTCCGGGCGCGACTTCCTCATGGTCAAGAGCGAGACGGCGTACAGCACGGCGGCACAGACCACCACGGCTGCCGCGATGATGGCGAAGTTGGCCACGTAGTCCTGTTGCAGCAGCGCCTTGGACGGCTGATCGGCGAACTGGCCCTGGCGCCACACCATGAAGAACGCGACGGATCCGATCAGGGCGAGCACGACCAGCGTGCCCTGCACGAAACCGCGGATGTGCGGCGGCAGGACCTTCGCGAGCAACCATCCGATGAACCACACCACGCTGGCGATGATCAGGTCATGCAGCAGCACCCCGCCGATCAGCCACTCGCCGAAGTTGACCTTGTCGATATACGGCGATTCTTTCCACACCAGCCACAGGCCCCACAGTCCGACCAGGACCCCGAGGGCGCCGATCGCGTAGCGACTCGCTCGCTCAAGCATTGTCGACCTCGATCCGATTGATCCACTTGACTTGGCTCTCACCTTGGACATCGGGTGCGATGAGACGTAACGGGTAACCGTGGTCGACGACCAGGCGCTCGCCGTTCAGGTGGGTCGCGAGCAACGATTCCTGCATCACGCCGGCGCGCACGACTATGCGGTAGCCGTTGGGCTTCTGGAAGGAGACGATCGTGACGACGCTGTTCTCATCGCCCCCCACCATCCGCACCAGGTCGATCAGCCGGGGGCCCTTCCAGGTGGCCTGCCTGCTCCATCCCTCGACGCAGGCGATCGACAGATTGCGCGTCTGGGTGGGCAGCGCTTCGACCTCGGGCAGCGACATGGTCTTGGTGTTGGCGCCCTTGATGGTGAGTTGGTAGTCCGGGGCGAACGCAGTCTTGCGTACCCCGGCCTCTCCTGCGGTTTTGTTGACGGGCATGTCCTGCAGGGTCGCCTGGTCCGGACGGCGCGGCGCGAGCAACGCGATTTTCGCCAGCGGTCCGACGACTTGACCGACGGTCGTGAGCCCGACAACGCCGACGCCGACGCCGACGGCTGTGACGGCTCCGCGACGGGTCAGTCCGTTCTCGTCGATGAACTCTTTTTCAAGTGGGGTGCCGAGGCCCCGGCGAATGATCGGGATCTTCACGGCGATGTGGATCAGGAGTGCACCGATAAGGACCCAGGACAGCGCGTAGTGCACGTTCGGGAACCCCCATTTCCAGGGGTAGTACTGCAACGTGTTCAGGATGCCAGTCACCAGTTGCAAGATCGCTGAGACGACCAGAACACCGACACTGGCCCGCTCGATGGCGTGCACCACAGACTTCGCAGGCGGCCACTGGGTCAGCTTGTTCTGCACTGACCAGAGCTTCGCCAGGAGCAACGGGATCGTCGCGATGCCGGTGATGACGTGCAGTCCCTGAGTGAATCGGTATCCACCTGCCGGGGTGGCGGGCGGTGGCAACCACCCCCACGGGGCGCCGTTGTAGTGGCTGATCACACCGGTGATGAAACAGCTGAGCAGGGCGATACCAGTCGCGGCTCCGAGGCGCGCCGTGACCGACTCGTGGTGCAAGCGGCCGCGGTCCTCGCTCGGCCACCCGGGCGGGGGATTTTCTGGGAGGCGCAGCTTAAGAGACGGCATAGATCGATCATCCCCCCTGAAAGGTGACGGATCACCTTCTAAGACATTACGAATCGGAGAACGGGGTCCGGTTTTCTGTGCCCCGGGGCTCCAGGATGCGGCGGACGAAAGTGCGAGCCGACTGCCGGAAGGACTCGTGCTCTTCGGAGTGGATACTGCCCGGCATCGCGGTCTGCGCCGGTCGTGACGTGGCACCGTTCTTTGCCGTACTAAGCGCTTGCTTAGCGTCGCAAATCTGCGGCATGCTCGTCAACGTGAGCAGCGAATCCGCCGAGGAGCCAGCGTCCGGCGCCAGGGCCCGCCTGCTGGAAGCGGCTCGGACGTCATTCGCGAACAAGGGGTTTCACGCGACGACGACGCGCGACATTGCATCGGCTGCCGGTATGAGTCCCGCTGCGGTCTACGTGCATCACCGTTCCAAGGAGTCTCTTTTACACGAGTTGTCGCTCGAGGGTCATCGAGCTACGGCTGACTCCCTGCGATCTGCGGTCCGTGATCATCGCGGTGATCCCGAGGCGGAGCTGCGAGCCTGGGTCTCCGCCTTCGTGACCAGGCATGTCTTGGAGCACAGCACGGCGCGCATCGTGAACTACGAATTCGAGGCACTCACCCCCGAACACCGCTGCGAAATCGGGGCAGTACGTTCGCAGATCCAACAGTCGCTCGTCGATATTCTCGAACTCGGTTGTGACGTTAGAGTTTTCGCTGTGAGAGACACCAGAGTGGCTGCCAACGCGATCGCCGGTATGGGGGTTGACGTCGCACGATGGTTCCGCGACGACGCCGGCATGTCTGCTGCAGACCTTTCTTACCAGTTCGCTGACCTTGCAGTCCGGATGGTGCGTGCATGATGCCGTTCACCGGCCGGACCTTTCGCGCGGTCCTCTTCGACAACGACGGCACGCTCGTCGATTCGATGCCGGCTGCGATGCGCGCCTGGACGAAGTGGGTAGGGGAGCACGACATCCCGCTGTCGGCGTTGGAGGGGATCGCCGGCATGCCAGCCGCAGCGATCATCGCCCAGATCGCGCCTCACCTCGATCCGGCGGCGGCGCTCGCCAGGATCACCGAGCTCGAGATGGCCGATACCGACGGCGTGGTCGCGCTGCCCGGCGGGATCGAGGCGGTTCGAGCGACCTATGGCTGCTGCGCGATTGTCACCTCGGCCACGGCCGGCCTTGCCGCAGCGCGCATCGCGGCGGCGGGTATCCCGACGCCGACCCGCCTCGTGACCGCCGATGACATCACCCGCGGTAAGCCCGACCCGCAGCCCTTCCTGATCGCGGCGCAGCAACTCGGGGTAGATCCGCAGCAGTGCCTCGTCGTCGAAGACGCACCCAGCGGCATTACCTCCGGACGTGCTGCCGGGTGTGCGACCCTCGGCCTCACCACGAGCACACCTGCCAGTGCCCTGCACGCAGACCTGGTGGTCGCGACACTCGCTGACGTGCTTCTGGAACCTACCCCGACCGGCATCCGCGTCCGTCGCAGGTAATTGTGGGAATGTGAGCGCCGTCGAGCGGCCTCATTCCCACAATCTCGGAGAACCTCGATCAGCGGTAGTTGGTGAATTGCAGCGCGACCTCGAGGTCCGCGCCCTTGAGGAGTTGCTGGACTTCCTGCAGATCGTCACGCGACTTGGACGACACCCGCAGTTCATCACCCTCGATGCGCGATTTGATCGATCTCGGGCCCTCGTCGCGGATCAGTTTGTTGATCTTCTTTGCGTCTTCCTGGCTGATCCCGTCCTTCACCGTCAACGACAGTCGGTACTCCTTGCCGGACGGCTTGGGCTCGCCGTCATCGCTCTGCTCGAAGGCTTTGAGCGATACCCCGCGGCGCACCAGTTTCGTCTGCAGCACGTCGAGCACGGCCAACACCCGCTCGGCGGTGTTCGCCTTCAGCAGGATCGTCTCGCCGCTCCAGTCGCAGGACGCGCCGACACCCCGGAAGTCGTACCGCGTGCCGATCTCTTTGGCCGCCTGGTTCATCGCGTTGTCGACCTCCTGCTTGTCGGTCTTGCTCACGACGTCGAACGATGAGTCGGCCATGGGTGCTCCTAGCGTTGAGAAAGATGGTGGTCCGGCAGGTTTCGAGTATGCCGGACCGGTCGCTGCGCCATCTCGATTGGAGCAGCGGGGCGCCCGTTGCTACCCTTGCGCTCGCACTCCTGCCAGGTTGCCCGAGCGGCCAATGGGAGCGGACTGTAAATCCGCCGCGAAAGCTTCGAAGGTTCGAATCCTTCACCTGGCACAAGCAGTGTTCGCACGACGACGGCAGCGCACCCGATTCGGGAGCGCTGCCGTCTTTGCGGTGCGGCGAAATATTTTGTGGTGGCCACGTTCTTCGGCCCGGCCGAGTGTGGTCAGCCGGCCGCGATGAGAGCGATACCGGCCAGCACGATGGCGGCTCCTAGAAGCCGGCGTCCCGGGTTGGGTTCTTTGAACAACCACCACGCGAGCAGCGACCCGACGACGATGCTCGACTCCCGCGCAGGCGCGACCAGAGCCACCGAGGTCGTCTTCATGGCCTGCAGCACCAGGATGTAGGCAAACGGTGACAGCACCGCGATCACGCAGATCTCGCGCCAGTAGGCGCGGATCACCGGGCTGATCCGGTCCCGTCGGCTCCAGGCGATCGGACTCATCGCGAGCGCCTGCCAGGACGTACTCAGCGCGAAGTAATAGACCGCTCCGAAGCCGAGCGCGGTGACTGCGTGATCGTCGAAGAGCGTGTACACCGCGATGGCGGAGCCCGTGAGTGCGCCCCATCGGAGCCCTGCGATCCGCCGCCCGCGCGCAGCTTCGCCGGTCATCTGGTCCACCTCGGTGGGACGCGAGCTCACCGAGGCCACCACCGCGACCCCGGCGACCACGATGAGCCCACCGATGAGCCCCGCCCACCCCGGTCGTTGTCCGAGGAAGACCACGGCCACGATTATCGTCAGCAGTGGCCCCGAGCCACGCGCAACGGGATAGACGACGCCGAGGTCGGCCCGGTCGTACCCGGTCTGCAACGTCACGCAGTAGGCGAAGTGCAGCAGGCCGGACACGACGGGTGCCCACAGCAGCGACCAACTGATCGGATCCGAGGATCGGGCGAGGATGAGCGCGCCGATCGGCAGCCAGAGCAGCGCGGAGCCAGTGGCATAACACCAGACGAAGACCGTGCCGTCGGAGCGCACCCGCTTTGCCGCGATGTTCCACGTGGCGTGACACAGCGCGGCCGTCAGCACGAGAAGCAGCGCGGATCCGGACACCGGCCCATCCCATCACCTCTAGCGGAGCACGGAATGCAGGCCGTCTCGCACCTGTTGCCATGTCGTGAGCGAGCAGACTCCGTTGCTGCGGATGGACAGGCGGGCCGGACGCCGGTTGCTCGCCACCACGATTCTAGGTTCGGGCATGGCGTTCCTGGACGGCACGATCGCCAACGTCGCCCTGCCGAGCATCGGCCGCGAGTTCCACGCCCAGCTGGAAGGTCTGCAATGGGTCGTCAACGGCTACACCTTGACTCTCGCCTCGCTGATTCTGGTCGGTGGGTCACTCGGCGACAGATTCGGGCGGAGGAGGATGTACGGCTTCGGTGTCGCCGCCTTCGCCGTCACGTCGGTATTGGCGGCGTTGAGCCCGAGCATCGGGGTGCTTGTCGCGGCTCGGATGCTTCAGGGAGTCGCCGCTGCCCTCCTGACCCCGGGCTCGCTGGCGATGCTGCAGTCCTCGTTCGTGAAGGAAGACCGGATGAAGGCCATCGGAGCCTGGACCGGGATGCTGGGCATCGCGACAGCCGGTGGCCCCCTGGTCGGCGGGTGGCTGGTCGGTATCGACTGGCGCATTGCGTTCTGGATCAACCTGCCGCTGGGCGCGCTGGTGCTGTGGCTGTTGCGTTCCGCCCCTGAATCCATGGACGTGCATGCCAGTACCCGCATCGACGTGCCCGCATTGCTGTTGGCGCCGGTTGCGCTCGCAGGACTGACGTGGAGTCTGACGGCTTGGCCAGATCGTGGCGCGAGCCTCGCCACGATCGGTCCACTCATCGCCGGGGTCTTGGCTGCAGTCGCATTCGTCGTCGTCGAGCGGCACTCAGAGCACCCGATGGTGGCGCCTGGCCTGTTCGCGAACCGGGTGTTCGCCGTGGTCAACCTGGTCACCCTCGCGGTTTATGCGGCGTTGGGCGGAACGCTGTTCTTCCTCACCGTCTATCTGCAGATCAGCGCCGGGTGGAGCCCTCTTGAAGCAGGCGCGTCGACTGCTCCGATTTCGCTCATCATGCTGCTGTTGGCATCCAGGTTCGGGGCGATTGCGACCAGGTTGGGGGCCCGATCGCCAATGCTCGGGGGAACCGCGCTGCTCACTCTCGGCCTGGTCTGGTTGGCGCAGGTACCGGATCGGCCGAGCTACCTCACCCAGTTACTACCCGCGATCGTGGTGCTGGGGCTTGGTCTCAGCATGGTCGTCGCGCCGCTGACCGGCACTGTCCTGGCGGCCGCGCCCGACAACGAGGCGGGACTCGCGAGCGGCGTCAACAACGCTGTCTCACGCACCGCCGGCCTGATCGCCATCGCAGCTTTGCCGCTGATCGTCGGGCTCAGCGGCAGCCAGTATCGGGTGGGTCACGAGGTGGCGCGAGCGTTCCGCTCCTCGATGTGGGTGTGCGCGGCCCTCGTAACGGCCGGATTTCTGCTGACGCTCGCGCTCGGTGGCCGTCAGATCCAGGAGAGCACCACCGAACCGATCCCCGTCCCGTAAGTCGGTCGCCGCCACTGGTCACAAACGCGGCGTCCGCAGAACGGCTGATCGCGCTTTCGTGACCACTCGAACGGCGAGCAGGAGCTACTGCTGGGCGATGGGCGCTGTGATCAGGTCATCGGGGATGCCGAGCGCGTCCACCAGGTCCGTGGCGTGCTCGCGCAGTTCACCGCACAGTTCGTTGACCGTCGCGGTGACCAGCCGCGACCGGCTGGTGCTGAGTCGACCATGCTCGATGAACCATGCCTTGTCCTGCTCGATCGAACTCAGCGCGTACAGCGTCAAAGTACGGCCCAGTAGGTCCTTCGCGGCGCCGTCGGCCATCTCGGTGTAGGCGTCGTGCGCCTCTTCCAGGACGATCCGGTCGATATGCGCCCGCGCCGCGAACAGCACGTGGTCCTGGGCTCTGTTGAACAGTTCGAACCCGTTTTCCTTGTTCGCCCTCCGTAACCGCAGACCCACCGTCTCGAGCAGGTGGTCGGCGCGCTGCTCGAACATCGACAGTTGCCACCCGTGGTCGTCGACCGCGCTGTCGCTGTCGCGCCGCTTGGCAAGGTCGACGAGGTGCTGGATTCGCGCCCGGCCGGTCGTGCGCTCGACGATTCCGCTCACCACCTGCTTGCTCAGCTTGCCGAACAGGTCGGGTCCGGCCAGTCCGCCCCATACCTCGGAGTACTCGGTCAACAGGCCTTTCGCGACCAGCTGCATCAGCACCGTGTTGTCGCCTTCGAAGGTCGCGAAGACGTCGATGTCGGCCCGCATCTGACCGAGCTGGTTGTCGGCGAGGTAGCCGGCACCGCCACATGCTTCGCGGCAGGCCTGGATGGTGTCGACGGCGTGCCAGGTGGTTATCGCTTTCAGTCCCGCCACGCGTGCTTCCAGTTCGCGACCGGCGTCCTCGTCGCGCCTCTCGCCGGTGGGCACCGGGGTGCCGTGCAACTCCTGCAGCATCTCGGTCACCGCGTTCTGAGCGAAGCTGAGCGCGTAGGACCTGGCCAGGCGGGGGAACAGTTTGCGCTGGTGGGCGAGGTAGTCCAGCACAAGGACCTCGTCGGTGTCCCGGCCACCACCGGGTGCCTCGAACTGACGGCGCACCTGCCCGTACCGGACCGCGATCGCCAGCGCTTTCTTCGCCGAGGCTCCCGCTCCGCCACCGACGCACACCCGACCCCGCACCAGGGTGCCGAGCATGGTGAAGAACCGGCGGTTCGGGTTCTCGATGTCGGAGACGTACCGCCCGTCGTCGTCAATGTCGCCGAATGCGTTCAGCAGGTTGGCTTTCGGCACCCGGACGCCGTGAAAGGCGAGGGTGCCGTTGTCCACACCTGGTAGCCCGGCCTTGGCGCTGTTGTCGCCGATGACGACTCCCGGCAACCAAACACCCTCGGCGTCTCGAATCGGCACCAGCACTGCGTGCACACCGTGGTCGCCGCCGTCGGCCCGTAGCTGAGCGAACACCACGGCCATCCGACCGTCCCGTGCTGCGTTGCCGATGTAGGTCTTGGTCGAGGATTCGGTCGGCGAGTCGATCACGAGCTCACCGGCGTCGTGGTCGTACACGGCGGTGGTCTCGAGTCGTTGCACGTTGCTGCCGTGGCCGACTTCGGTCATCGCGAAACAACCGAGCAGCTTCGCGGTCATGATGTCGTCGAGGTAGGCCTCGTGGTGCCGCTGAGTGCCCAACTGAGTGACGGCCCCGCCGAAGAGCCCGAACTGCACGCCGGTCTTGATCAGCAGCGACAGGTCCCCGAGTGCCTGCATCTCGAACAACGCGCACGATGCGCCGTAGTCGTGGGTACCGCCGAACGCAGCGGGGAAGCCCACCCGTCCGTAGCCCCGAGTCGCGAGCCGCTGCATCTGGGTGAATACCCGTGCTCGCTGCTGCTGGACTGATTGGCCGGGCTCGCCGAGCAGATCCTCGGGTGCCAGGTCTGCTCGAACGTGCTCGCGCAGCTCCCACCACGCCCCGTCGAGGGTGCGACGCAACTGCTCGGCACGTGGTGAGACGTCGCGAGCAGGCAGGACTGACGAGGGGCTGGAGGCAGCTGTGATCTGGTCACGAACGCTGTAGGAAGCCTGCTCGGCGTCGACGCGGGTGTCTGGGTCGGAGGGGGTGGTCACAGCGGCTCTCCTTCGTGGTTTTCGAGCAGTCCACAGAGCCCGGCCGCAGCGAACTCGGCCAGCCGATCGACGATGAGGGCGCGTGGTTCACGATCCGGGTCGGTGACCCAGTGGTCTGCCGATTCGCGGACGAATCCGACGAGGCCGTGAGCCAGGATGGGGGCCTGGGCTCCATCACGCCCGGCCTCTCGCGGCACGTCGATCTGCGGCGAGCGCGTCACGAAGCGGCAGACCTCGGGGTCCTTCTCGACCAGGGCCAGGTAACTGTCGATGATCGCGACGAGCACCTTCCGGGGGTGGTGGGTTGGAGTCTTGGATCGACCCCGGTCAGCACAGCATCGATGTGTTTCAGGATCAGCCGATCCACGGATGCGCAGACCGCGAGGTACAGGCTCAGGCGGTCTCCGAGGTGGCGGTAGATCACCGTCTTGCTGGTACCCGCTTCGGTGGCAATCTCTTCCATACCGACGCCCGCACCATGGCGGCGGATGAGCCGGAGCGTGCTTTCGGTGAGCTGCAGCCGACGCTCCTCGCGATGAGTGCGCCACCGCGCGTCCCGCCCATCGACGGGCTGATCCACGGGTCCGATCATGCCCCGAGGATATGGGACACCCTCTGTAACAGCTACTTCGGGTATCGGTAACTGGCAGGCTGCGTCGATGGCTGCGATTTCATCATCCCGGAGGCTCTGAGGTAGCCTCTTCGCTGCGCTACGGGGATGCTGAGCCCCATCAGTGCAGGCCCCTATAGCTCAGTCGGTAGAGCGTCTCCATGGTAAGGAGAAGGTCAACGGTTCGATTCCGTTTGGGGGCCCGGTAACGCTTGTTGCGGGAAGAATTCTCCTGCAACTGTCGTTCTCCCTGGCGGGGTAGCTCAGCTGGTTAGAGCGCACGACTCATAATCGTGAGGTCGCGGGATCGAGCCCCGCTCCCGCTACACGAATCGTCCAAGCACCACCCGAGAGCAGGTAGTTCAGTGGCTGGCAAGAGCTCAGACATCCGTCCCAAGATCACTTTGGCGTGCACGGACTGCAAGGAGCGCAACTACATCACCAAGAAGAACAAGCGCAACAACCCCGACCGGTTGGAAATGGCGAAGTTCTGCCCGCGTTGCAGTAAGCACACCCCGCACCGCGAAACCCGCTGACACGTTCGCGCGTAATTCTCAGTGACCGGCCGCGCCGGGAGCCGCATGGCTCCGGGCGCGGCCGGTTTACGTCTGAGGCCGGAGGGCAACAACGTTATTCTTCACGTCATGGCCGTGAATCCTCAGGTACAAGGCAAGAGCTACCCGCCGACCGATCCGTATGTCGTCTCGCGCGCGAAGATCGGCGAGTTCGCCGCCGCCATCGGGGCGCAGGACGCAGCGCACACCGACGCTTCTATAGCGCGCGAGCGGGGGTACGCGGACGTTATCGCGCCGCCCACGTACGCGATCGGCATTGCCCAACGTGCCGAATACGCCGTCGTCAACGATCCGGATGCCGGCATCGACTACTCCCGCGTAGTGCACGGTGAGCAGAAGTTCGTCCACCACCGGCCGTTGGCCGCGGGCGACGAGGTCGTGGCCCAGACCACCGTCGCTCGGATTCGCGCAGCTGGCGGTCACTCGATGGTGACGCTGGAGACGGCGATCCGCACCACTGACGGAGACCTCACCACCACAGCCACCAGCTTGCTCGTGATCCGCGGAAATGAGGGTTCGCAGTGACGACACTCCCCGAGGTCGGCGAGCAGTTGCCCGGCCGCACCATCCACGTCGATCGCGCCACGCTCGTTCGCTACGCGGGTGCCAGCGGCGACTTCAACCAGATCCACTGGGACGAGGCCACAGCAACGGGCGTTGGCCTTCCGAACGTGATCGCGCACGGTATGTGGACGATGGGGTCCGCAGTCCAGCTCGTCGTCGACTGGCTCGGCGACGCCGGGCGAATCACCGACTATTCGGTGCGATTCAGCGCGCCGGTGCCTGTGCCGCACGACGGTGGCGCTGACATCGAGGTGGGCGCTTTGGTGAAGTCGATCGACGCAGACGCGAACACAGCGGTGGTTGAACTGACCGCCGCCTGCGACGGGACGAAGGTGCTGTCCCGCGCGCTCGCGACCGTGACGCTGGCGTGAAAGAGGAGCACGACGCTCCGCTGGCCGACCTGACGACGATGCGGGTCGGCGGGTCTGCGCGTCGGCTGATGACGGTCGAGACGATCGACGAGCTGGTCGACACCGTGCGCGAGTGTGACGAGGCCCAAGACCCGTTGTTGGTGCTCTCGGGCGGGTCGAACGTCGTCATCGCCGATGAGGGTTTCGACGGCACCGTTGTGCGTATCGCTACACATGGAATCTCCGTCGAGTCCTCGGACGCTTGCGGTGGCGTTTTCGTCCGGGTCGCTGCGGGGGAGTCGTGGGACGACCTCGTGGCTCACGCCTGCGCCAACGACTGGTCCGGTATCGAGGCACTGTCCGGGATCCCGGGCCTCACGGGTGCGACTCCGGTGCAGAACGTGGGCGCTTACGGCCAGGATGTCTCGCAGACGATCGCGCAGGTGCGGGTGTGGGATCGCCGCGAGCAGGCAGTGCGCATGTTCGCCAGCGCAGACTGCCGGTTCACTTACCGCCACTCGATCTTCAAAGGTCGTGACCGGTACGTCGTGCTCGACGTGGTGTTCCAGCTACGTCCCGCCGATCTGTCACAGCCGATCGCTTACGCGGACCTCGCATCAGGGCTCGGCGTAGGTGTCGGGGATCGGGTGCCGTTGGCGCAGGCCCGAGCCGCCGTGCTCGAGCAACGCGGTCGCCGGGGCATGGTGCTGGACGCGACCGATCACGACACCTGGTCGTGTGGGTCGTTCTTCACCAACCCGATCCTGAGCGCCCGCGAGTTCGAATCGTTCGAGCAGCGGGCCGGCCAGGTCTTGGGCTCAGCAGGCCCGCGACCCCCGCGGTTCCCTTCGGACGAGGGCATCAAGACTGCCGCAGCCTGGCTGATCGACAAGGCCGGTTTCGGCAAGGGTTACGCGTTGCCCGGCCCAGCGGCCCTGTCCACGAAGCACACCCTCGCAGTGACCAACCGTGGAAGTGCCACCGCTGCGGACATCCTCGCGCTCGCCTGCGAAGTGCGCGACGGAGTGCACGACGCTTTCGGGGTCACCCTGCAGCCCGAACCGGTCATGGTTGGGCACACCATCTGAGCGCTGCACGCGAGGTCAGCCCGCACCGACTCCTCAATCGTGCGCCACGGTCCGCATCGTCACCGGCGGTGGGCTCGGCGCGTGCCAGACGGTGCCCAAGCTCGACTTTTCTGCAGCTGCGGCTGCCATATCGAACCCGGTTGTGAAGGTTGTCTCGATGTCGGAATCGAGCATATATATCAAGTATTGGCAGACCGTCCGCCGGCGCATGGACACGATTGCCCGGGCCCGGACGATGATGGCGTCACCGGTCGCCGAATTTGCGTAGTTGATCGTGTCCTCGACCGTGAGCGCATCGCCACCGAGCGCCAGACCTCCAGCAAATATGAGCCGTTGTCGACCAGAACGTGTTGATGGCCGTCGGGCAACGATCGTTTGGGGCGCCGGGGGGCTGGATCCTCCAGCGATGTCGAGACCCGTGAACCCCAACATCTGATGACGCGGGAAACCGGTCACTACAAGCATGGGAACGAACGCGCTTGCAGGGACCACCCGCGCCGTCAGAGATGCTGACGGGAAACCGTGGTCCGTTCAGCTGAACGCTGAGCTGGGTAGCTCCCGCTCGGTGCCCACCAGCGCGTCCACGATGCGTTGAGCCACGGCGTCCGGGTCGGCCCCGGCCGGCATCTTCGGGGCCTCACCTGCAATCGCACGCCCGGCCAAGCCAGTCTCGGTGTGCGGCGGGCGGATGTCCAGCACCCTGATCTTGCTCTTGCGTGCTTCTTTCGCCACGGCGAGGAAGAGCGCGGAGGCGGCGGCCTTGACCGCCGAGTAGGTGGCCATGCCCGCGACCGGCTGTTCGGCGAGCACCGCGCTGATTCCCGCGATGACACCCCCCGACTCCAGCACGGGCAGAGCGGCGCGCAGTACGCGCAGCGGTCCGAGGAAGTCGACGAGCACGAGGTCGTCCACGGTGTCGTCGTCGATCTCGGCCAGTGGACCGAATGCGGAGATGCCGGCCGCGAAGACGACCCCGTCGATGTGGCCGTGTTCCTCCAGTGCGGCGTCGATGACCTGCTGAGCGGAATCGGGCTCGCGCAGGTCCGCTGTGACTGTGTGTGCGCCCTCGATCGGCGAATTACCGGAGTGGACGGTGAGGGTGAGCGATGCTCCAGCATCGGACAACCGGTGGGCGATGCGGGAGCCGAGGGCACCGGAGGCACCGACGACGACGTAGACCTTGTCTGCGAGATCATCCATTCCGACAGTGTGCCGGGTACACCGGCGCTCTGCGTGGGTGGTGCCTTGGCGTCGCGGTGGGTCGGAACGCAGCCGGCGGGACGGGTTCGCTACTCGGGAGCAGCGAGCCAGGCTTCGATCCCCAGTAGGGCGGCGGTCTTGATGTCGTTCGGCGCACGCGAGGCATGCAGGGAGCGTCGGGCAAGCTCGGCCAGTTCCACATCGGTGAAGCCCGTCCCGCGCGCAATCTCGTACTGCGCCACGAGGCGGCTTCCGAAGAGCAGCGGATCGTCGGCGCCGAGCGCTATCTGGGCCCCGGCATCGAAGAGACGTCGCAGCGGCACCTCCTGCGGGCCGGGGTAGATCCCGAGGGCGATGTTCGATCCTGGGCATACCTCGAAGGCCACGCCGGCCTCGAGGGCCCGGTCCAGCACGGCATCGGACTCGACGACGCGCACGCCGTGGCCCAGTCGATCCGGGGCGAGCGTGTCGAGGGTCTCGCTCACCGCTTGCGGCCCGAGGAGTTCGCCGGCGTGCGGCACCGATGCGAGCCCGGCGGCCCGCGCGATCTTGAACGCGGGGCTGAACTCAGACGTGTCGCCGCGCCGTTCGTCGTTGCTGAGGCCGAAGCCGATGACGTCACCACTGCCGGTGCCGGCGTACTTGCTCGCAAGGCGCGCCAGGGTGCGTGCTTCGAACGGATGCCGCATGCGCGACGCCGCGACGATCACGCCGACCCCTATCCCGGCAGCATCCCCGGCCGCGGCCGCCTCGTCGAGCACTATCTCCAGGGCGGGACTGATGCCGCCCAACCTTCCTGCATACGAAGTCGGGTCGACCTGGATCTCCAACCAGTAAGAGCCCTCGGCTGCGTCGTCCACGACCGCCTCGCGCACCAATCTGCGCAGATCGGACTCCTCCTGGACGCAGGCGCGGGCAGCGTCGTACAACCGCTGGAATCGGAACCAGCCGCGCTCGTCGGAGGCACTCAGGATGGGTGGCCAGTCACCGCGCAATGATTCAGGAAGTCGAAGGCGATGGCGCTGCGCGAGGTCCCGCAGGGTCGCGATTCGAAGGGATCCGGTGAAATGGAGATGCAGGTGCGCCTTCGGCAGCTGGGCGATCGGTCGCATGATGAACCGACGCTACTGGTTAGGGGCTACGCGCTCGAGTTCGCGCCGGATCGTGCAGGTCGCGTACACTCGAGCGCTGGGTGGTTGACCACAACCATGCTGGTTGCTGTCCGGACTCGTTCTGCGTCTACGGCACCGGTCTGAGGGTGGACAGCGACCAGATCTTGGGGTCGTCCAATCGGGACGGCTCGAAGGGCACTAGCTCAATTGGTAGAGCACCGGTCTCCAAAACCGGGGGTTGGGGGTTCAAGTCCCTCGTGCCCTGCACCCGACCATGTCGGTGGATATCGAACAACGGCTCGATGTGCACTGGCAGTGACGACGCATGAGACAACGAGGAGTGCCACCGGTGACGGACACGAGCACTACATCCGCACGTGGCGGGGCAGGCACAACGAAGAAGAGTGACCGCAAGGGACTGCTCGCGCGCATCGTGCTCTTCATTCGACAGGTTGTCGACGAGCTGCGGAAGGTGGTCCGGCCAACCCAGCAGGAACTGCTCAACTACACCGCTGTCGTCGTCGTGTTCATCTGCCTGATCATGGCCTACGTCGTCGGCATGGATCAGGTTTTCGAGCGACTGATCACTTTCGTCTTCGGCAGTTGACCCCAGCCCGCTCGCAATGTACGCGCCGGCACCAGCACGTAATGCAGATGTCAGGTCGCGCCCTGCAGGACACATGCACAATGCAATGAAGGAAGCAGGTCAATGACGGACCAAGGGACGCCTGAAGGCGCCGAACTCGATCAGATCGACGTAGACGAGGCAGTCGGGGTTGACACCGGTTCCGGTGAGACAGCCTCTGCGGACGACGCGCTCGCATCCGTCTTGGACTCTGAGAGCGCCGATGGCGACATCGACTCCGTTCAGCGGGCAACCGCCGACCCGGGCGACGTAGCTGCCGACGCGGCAGTCGCGGCGAGCCTCGACGAGACCGCTTCCGAGGACGTCGACCTGTCCGGGATTCCCGACGCTCCCGAGGTGGCTGAAGGAACCCGCGCCGAAGCAGACGCTGAGATAGACGAAGCAGATGTCGCCGCCGAGGTAGAGGCCGAACAAGACGGTCTGATCGAGGAGGTCGACCCTCGCGAGGCCTTCATCGCGGAGCTGCGCTCGCAGTTCGGCGAGTGGTACGTCCTGCACTCCTACGCTGGTTACGAGAAGCGCGTCAAGGCCA